>Ga0114951_10000125_pt1 | contig 106341 bp, 93 predicted proteins | sample AM7aDNAmetaG_FD_88677 | JGI IMG/M metagenome (GOLD analysis project Ga0114951, IMG submission 88677) | Freshwater microbial communities from Finland to study Microbial Dark Matter (Phase II) - AM7a DNA metaG | ecosystem: Environmental > Aquatic > Freshwater > Lake | place: Finland: Lake Alinen...
CGTACATTCTCCCAGAGTTCCGCGGTAGCCGCTATGGTTTTCTTCATCGCGGCGAAATAGTCCTTATCGTCCGTCGCGATCTCGATCAGCCCCCCCGGGACAAGCCGGGGGTGAAGCAAACGGAGAAACTCCTCCGTAAAAACGCGTCGCGTCTGATGGCGGCGCTTGGGCCAAGGGTCCGAGAAGTAGATGTGGAAAATGCTCACACTGCCCAGGGCGACCGCGTCGGTCAAGAATGCCTTGGCCTCGGCCCGCAAAAAGCGGATATTCGGCAACTCCCGCTTTTCGGCGCGCGTCTTCCCCAGCTTCATGAATTTGCTGACCCGATCGATCCCGAAAAAATTCGTTCCGGGGTTTTCTATCGCGCGCCGGACCAGAAACTTCCCCTTCCCGCACCCGATCTCGAATTCGACGGGATGCGTATTCCCGAAACATTTGCTGAAAACCAGCGGTAAATATTTCTCTACTTCGAACGGGTGAACCATACCAAAGTCTCCAAATGCCGCGTTCGTGGAAAAAAATCGAAAGGCATGATCTTCTGGACCTGCCACCCGACACGCGCCAGATGCTTCAAATCCCGGGCAAGCGATTCCGGCGAACAGGAAAGATAAAAGAGGGACTGCAGATCCTTGGCAGAACCCAATGTTTCGATCGCAGAAGGCGCTAGCCCCGCCCGCGGCGGATCGATCAGCGCCACGCAGGGTTTCCCGATCAACTCATGCAGCACTTCCGGCAGTTGCGTCTCAACTTGTCCTTCAAGGATCTTCACCTGTTTCAGATCATGATAGCGAACATTATAATGGGCCAACTTCACGGAATCCGAAACCGATTCGATCATGATGACTTCCGCCGCGCGATCCGCGAGCGCGATCCCGAAAAGCCCGACACCGGAATAAAGATCCAGAAAGACCGTGTCGTTGCGCCACCCGATCAGACCCTCGATCTTCCCAACGATGCGCTCGAGGATCGACAGATTCGCCTGGAAAAAAGTGTCGAGCGCGAAAAAGATCTTTCGGCCCTTCACCACCGTCCAGAGATAATCCTCCTCTTTCATGCGGAGTGACCTCCGGCCAATCCCGCCCCAAAAAACCTTCCCTTCATCACCGACGCGAACGACCAGGTTCGCGGTTTTATAATCCTCGGGAAGTTTGCGAACCGCCTCCTCTCGGAGCGTCGGCAGAAAATCGTTGATCTCCTTACGGGCGATAGGACAAACAGTGACTTCCTGGAGGCGTTGGGTTCCCGGCAACATAAAACCCATCTGCCGCTCGCCGTTATTCCTTTTGCGTAGAGTCAGGTCGAGACGATGACGGTAATGATAAAACTCCGGCGAAGACGAGATCGGTTCAAAGACATCTGCCGCGAGTCCGACTTCCTTCATAAGCAGGTCTTTCAAGATCGCCTCTTTACGAACAAGCTCTTCCTCGTAAGAAACGTCCTGATACTGACAGCCCCCGCAAGTCCCGAAAAGAGGACATAAGGGCGTCACTTTTGTGGATACTTCCGTCGTGGGGATCGGCATGGTGCGATAGTTTACGGATAAGCCTCCGCCCCGTCGAGGGCTGTTTTCGACCGCTTTCAACCAGCGTAGTTGAAATCGGTTGCCCGCGAGGGTACACTACACCCATGGCGGACGAGATCTTCATTGAAGGACTGGAAGTACGCTGCATCATCGGGACACTGCCTCGGGAACGCAAAGTGAAGCAGAAAATCGTCCTCGATCTCGAATTCGCCGCTCCCATACGAAAAGCCGCGAGCCGGGATAACCTCCGGGATGCCATCAATTATAAGAAAATCGCGGACCGCACGACGGAGTTCGTTTCCAAAAGCCGCTTCTATTTGATCGAAACCCTTGCGGAACGCCTTACCTCGACCCTCCTTAAGGAATTTCCGCTCAAAAGCGTGGAGCTCACGATCTCAAAGCCTAAAGCGCTCAATAATGCACGGAATGTCGGGGTTCACCTCGAACGCAAAAGAACGGAGTGAGAGTTAAAAAGCACCCCCCTATAAACACGGTAGAATGACGTATAGGATTTGGGACGGCGGCCGATATCTAGTCTAAGATGAAATTCAAAAAAACAACCCTTAGTTTGGCATTGTTTGGTTTTTATTTGCTGCTGACGTGTCCGCCTATTTACGCCGGATTCACAGACGGACTCGCCCGAACCTTGTTAGCTCCCCTGGAAATCCCAAAAGCCATGTTGCAAGGGGGGCTGAATCCCGTCGGCATCGTCGGGGGAGCCTTGACGGGAACTGCCCGTTGCGTCACGGGAGTGGTGGGCGGTTTAGGGCAGATGGCGTCAGGGACCGCATCCACGGCGTCGCAGGCAGCAGTGACAGCAGCTCCTTACGCTAAATACGCCCCTCTCCTTCTTTTGCTCTAAAAAATTCCCATTCCCCTGTCGAAGAACAATACGGCACTCCCCCCCTTTGTTGGACCCTGTGGCATTTAAGGTTTGAACTTTCGTCAAATCTGGCTATGATACCTCTTATGAAAAATATCCTTGTTACCGGCGGCGCCGGCTTTATCGGCTCGAATATCGCCCTCGAACTCCAATCCCGCCTTCCCGAGGCCAGGATCACGATCCTGGAAGACTTCCGCAGCTCCTGTTTCAAGAATATCCTCGGATTCAAAGGCGACGTCCTAGCTTACGACTGCGCCGACAAGGCCTGGATGAACTGGGCCGGAGGCAAGAAGCTTGACATCATTTATCACATGGCCGCCATCACCGATACCACGATCCTCGACGAGCAAAAGATGATGTACGATAACGTCGAAGGATTCCGAAATGTCCTCGACCTGGCCGTGGACAAGAAAGCCACCGTGGTCTACGCCTCTTCTGCCGCGACCTATGGCTCGATCGACCGACCGATCAAGGAATCGGACGCGGGTCAGCCAAACAACATCTACGGGTACTCCAAGTGGATCATGGACCAGCTCGCACCCTCCTATTACGACAAGATCAAGGTCGTGGGACTACGCTTTTTCAACGTCTTCGGCCCCCGGGAAAACTTCAAAGGCCATGCCTCTAGCATGATCTATCAGCTCGCGCTCAAGATGATGGAAGGGCACCGCCCCCGCATCTTCAAGTGGGGCGAGCAGAAGCGCGATCACATTTACGTCAAAGATGTCGTCACCGCCATCCTCATGGCCCATAAAGCCAAGATCTCCACCGTGATGAACCTCGGAACAGGCCAGCCCACGGCCTTCAACGAGATCGTCGATGCCCTGAATGAAGCCCTCGGGACGAACCTGAAGCCCGATTACTTCGACAATCCCTACACGGCCTTCTACCAGAACTTCACACAGGCGGACATGAGCCATCATGAGCAAATGACCGGCTTTCGTTGCGAATACACCACGCGCAAAGGCATCCTCGACTACGTCCGGAATTACCTCATCAAGAAATAAGCTCCCCTCTTGCTAAAAATATGGAATCCGCTAGACTAGAAGCATGAAACGCGATCAATTCATATCCTTTTTCTTCATCGCAGTCCTGGCTTTCATCGTCTACGAAGTTTTTCAGATCTTTGCGCCATTCCTCACGGCGATCTTTTGGGCGGCGATTCTCGCTTTTGCTTTTTATCCGGTCTACGCGAAACTGCGGCGGATTTTTCCAAAGAGGAACAATTCCATCGCGCTCCTGATGACGGTCGTGGTCTTCCTCATCGTCGTTCCCCCGCTCATCATGATCTTGATCAATATGGCCACCCAGATCATTGAGTTCTCCCAATGGTCCTTCCACTATGTCCGGGAAGGAAAGCTGGAACTGCTGATCGAGAAGGTCCGGGATATCCCCTGGTTCCAGGCGGTACAGGCGCGTCTCGTCGCGTCCGCGGACGTCAAAAACGCCCTATCCTCATGGCTTCTCGGAACAGCTAAAACGCTCGGGAACCTCGCCGCTTCCCAGGCAGGCACCTTCACCAAGAATATTTTCTTTGTCCTCTTGAACGTTTTTTTCATGTCATTCCTCACCTTTATTTTTTTTCGGCACGGGGAGAAGATCTACCGCTTCATTTATGAGATCGCCCCCTTCGAGGAAGAAACAAAAAAAGCCCTTTTCACGCAGATTCATGAAACGTTTGTGGCTGTCATCCGCGGCCAGCTTTTGACAAGCGTCTCCCAGGCGACAGTGGCGGGAATCCTGTTCACAGCGCTTGGCGTCCCACTCCCGCTTTTTTTCACCTTCCTGATCTTCCTGACCTCCCTGGTCCCAATCCTCGGTGCCGCAAGCATCTGGGCTCCCATGGCGATCTATTTTCTGCTGATGCATCTTTTCAAAAAGGCGATCATCCTTTTCCTGGTAGGATTTTTCGTAATCAGCCTGCTCGACAATATCATCAAGCCGGCGGTCATCGGGGAGAAGACCAAGCTGCCCTACTTCCTGCTTTTCTTCGGAATCATGGGCGGGATGAAGCTCTATGGCCTGATGGGCATTTTCCTGGCACCCGTGGTGCTCTCTCTCTTCTTCGCTCTCATCAAGATCTACCGGACGAAGTACTCGGAACCAAGTTAACAAAAAAGGGGACGGGCAATCAGCGGATGCCCGTCCCCTTTTCTCTACAGAAAATCCGAATCCCTTCCTGGGTCCTAACCTCCGAGAATCTTCGTGTCCTGACCGATCCGAAATCCCTTCATCAGAGCGATCAGATCTTCCGGGGAAGCGCTCGCACTGACCGCTGTCTCCTGTTCGATGTGCCCGGCTTTCCAAAGATCCAGAAGAGATTGATCCATGGTCTGCATGCCTTCCTGGTGGGCGTTACGGATCGCCTGCGGAAGTTTTTCCATTTTCTTTTCGATGATCAGCTGCTTGATCGTGTAGTTCCCGAGCATGATCTCAACAGAGGGAACCAGGCCGGTGCCTTCTTTATCCGGGAGAAGCTTTTGGACCGCCATGCAGGTCATGTTCTGGGCAAAATGGTGCAGGACAGTGTCCCGCTCACCCTCCCGACGAAAAAAACCGAGAATGCGCTCAAAGATCTGCGGGGCGGATTGCGCGTGGATCGTCGCGATGACAAGCCGTCCGACTTCCGCCGCTGCAAGCGCAAAATTGAAAGACTCCGCATCACGCATCTCACCGATCACGATCACGTCCGGGGACTGACGAACCATGGATTTCAGCGCTGAGGGAAAACTTTCCGCGTCCTGTCCGATTTCGCGCTGCTGAATAAGGCACTTCCCGTCTGGGTGCAGATACTCCACGGGATCTTCGATCGTAATAATATGTTTTTCTACATTCTCGTTCATCGTCCGGAGCATCGCGGCCACCGTTGATGTTTTTCCTGAGGAGACCGTCCCCCCAACAAGAATAATGCCCGATTTTTCAAGGGCGATCTTTTCCAGGACGGGCGGGAGCCGGAGATCCTCAAAGTTCGGAATCCCCTTCCACAACAAACGAAAAACAAGCGAGATATTCCCCTGCTGATAAAAAGCATTCGCTCGAAAGCGGCAATCTCTCTCCCGATAAGAAAAGCCAAAATCCACGCCTTTATTCGTCAGCAGTAGATCTTTCTGCCGCGAATCAAGAAGCTCTTCCACAAGCTCTGCGAGTTCCTCCGCCGCGATCGGCTTCAAAGGCATAGGGTTGACCTGCCCGCCAAGACGCATGCGGGGAGCAGATCCTGCTTTTAGAAAAACGTCCTGTCCCTTCTGTTCGATGACCATCGAGAGACAAGACCTTAAATATGCATTGGTATCCATAAACGTCCTTTCAGTCAGTCGTGTGCTGGAAAACGCTATATCATTCTACCAGCGGAGAAAGTCCGCCACAACAAGCCTATAACATTTTTTTAAAAAATCGGAGTTCCTTTTTGCTGCATGCTTCGTTATGATAAAGACTCGTTTACAGGATTCGGGTCAAAAACATGAGGTGCTCTATGAGAATCACCCCCAAGACCCCGGCTGACGCGATTTACAAAAAAGCCCGGAAACTCTATCGGCGCCGCATCCTCACCATTCTTTTTCTCCTCCCTGCTTACATCCTTACCTGCAAATGGGGCAATTTCACTATCGAAAATCTCTGGCCCCTTTATCTGGTCATCCTGATCGAGCTCTTCCTGAACCGTCCCTACAAGGTTTTCTTTAAAAGTGCGGCATCCGGTTTCAATGCCCTGGTCGGCTCTGTTGTGATTGATTTTCTGGCCGCGGTCTCCACCCTGCACCTTTTCGGGAGCGTCGACCTGTTTCTTTATACCTCCTGCCTCTGCATCTCGATCGTCTACTGCGCCCTGAATCTTCCCCTTTTTCTGGTCCTGCAAATGACCACCTTGGCGGCAGCTCTCTACGCGGCACTGACCATTCTCGGCCATCTCCACATCATCCCTCCCACGGTTTCTTTCGGGGTTGGCCTGAGCCGGATCCAGGAAACAGCCATTATCGTCCGCCACATTGCCTTCTTTTATTTGATCGCAATCCTGGTCAGGTCCCTCGCAACGCCCCTTGTGAAACAGGAAGAGCGCCTGGAACAGCTCCTCCACGAGCTCCGGGAAACAAACGAGAAGGTCAAATACGCTTATCATCTGCAAACCGAATACTTCTCCCACATGAGTCATGATATCCGCGCACCGCTCAATTCCATGCTCGGCTTTTCACAATTGCTCCTTGAGAGCCCGACAGAGCCCCCGACAGAAAAACAGAAGGATTTTCTGACACGCATCGAACTTGGAGCCAAGCACCTTCGCGACCTCGTCACGGACGTGCTCGAACTTTCCAAGATCGAGTCTAAAAGAATGCAGCTACTCCCCCGGGAGATTGAACTCGTGGGCATCATCCGCAACGCGCTCGACCTTTTTTATGAAGAGGCGTCCCAAAAGAGTCTAACCCTCAAATTCATCGAGACCCCCGCGAGCCTCAAGATCACCGGCGATGAGCTCAAACTGCGCCAGGTGCTTTACAACCTTCTTTCAAACGCCATCAAATTCACAGGACACGGTTTTGTCCATGCCCGCTTATCCAAGGAACCGGACGGCGGAGCAAGGATCACCGTCGAGGATTCTGGGCCCGGGATCGCCCCGGAAAACCAGACTTCGATCTTCAGGCCCTACGAGCTGGCCGGGCGCGCGACGGCGGCCAATCTCAAAGGAACGGGGTTAGGGCTCGCGATCAGCCAAAAGTTTGTCAAAATGCATGGCGGAAAGATCTGGGTTGAAAGCCAGCCCGGCAAAGGCTCGCAGTTCGTCCTCACACTTCCTCCGCGCCCCTTGTTAAAAATGGACAAACCCGACAGGGCAGAAACTGAGGGAAAGATTCTTTAGTTCGGGACAACGGCATCGCGGAACCAAGCCCGGAGAAATGTCTGGCTTGGTTTTATTTTTTACTGAGCGACACTTCCAGCTTCTTCAAAAGCTCGCTACTTTCCTTGTAAGTAATGATATTTCCAAGAGAAAAATGCTTCATGGCCTCCACCGAAAGTGCCTCCTTGCAGTAAATATAAAAAGGAATGCCCGCGATCGCGGCGTTCTTCGCCAATCCTTGGGCGATCTTCGGAGCATCCAGGACGCTGCTGTCCTCCCAGAGTTGGCAGAAAATCGCCGCGGGTTTAAGATTTTCTGCCATCATCACCGCTTCTTTTTCATTCAACGCCGGAAAAACTTCGTACTTAAGTCCCTTAAGAAGGACTCGAACCTTTTCCACCAGAGCATCTTCCACACCAAGAAGTACCGCCCGTTTCAAACCTCCCACACTGGGGGGAGGCTGCCCGATAAGGGCCACCACACGCTCGATCACATGATCTGCACCCACGGTTTTGGACATGCTTTCAATCGCGCGCATGCCAGAAAAGAAATCCATCATGGAGCCCTTCGCCGTAAAAATAATGATCGGGACATTCGCCGCAGCGGGGTCCTCCCGTATCTTCTGCGTCGCATCAAAACCACTCATTACAGGCATCATCACATCCATGATGATCAAATGAGGTTTTTCCGCCTTGACCTTTGCAACCGCTTCCGCACCATTCCGGGCAGAACAAACCTCAAAACCAGCCTCGACAAGCTTCAACGTGAAGACTTCGATGAAAAAAGGTTCATCATCAACGACCAGAATCTTTTTTTTCATAAGATTAATTCCTAATTAAGGCCTTTTGAGAAACAAGAACAGTTAGCGAGACGCGCGAAGATCCTTTAAAAAAAGCTTCATCATATCCACCGGAGTCACGATCCCGGCTACTTTTCCATCTGGGCCTACGATCGGGATACAGCCTAATTTCATCCGAGCCATGAGCTCCACGGCCGTTTCAAGGGAATCCTCGGGAGAAAGTGTTAGGATTTTCTGAATGAGATGCTGCCCTAAAACATACTTGCAAAGGTCCTCCGAAGAGTACAGGTAATCTCCCTGCTCCTTTTTTTGGGGAGAAGCAATGCGGTTCAAGTCGCTTTGGGAAATGATCCCCAGGATCTCTCCCTGCGAATTGACAACCGGCAAGTGACGAATGTTTTTTTTCTGAAAAATGTCCGCTACCTTACAGAAAGAATCATCGATGTTCAAGGTGATGACATCCCGGGTCATAATATCTTTAATAAGCATCTTTGCCGCCTCGCCTCCGCTTAATTATCAGTCCTTGGTTCTAAGGAAGAACCGCAGGTCTGATTTTACCACATTTAAGCACACCGCAGATAAATGTGCTATTTGGGATTAACCTCTGAACCGCACTCCTGGGTTATCGGCCATCTCAGGCCGCGAGATGAGGCAGATTTTTGAAGTCCACCGCCGAGGGTCCCGGTTCTCAGCGCGGCTTCAACCCTTCGCAGTATTTAAGGCTTTTTTCAGTTTTCCATCTCAAGGGGAATTCGCGGCACTGCGCGGGCCGCGCGTCATAAGCGGAGCACCCCTTCGACTTCAAAAAAAGGCAACTTTCATCCTGATTTTTTTTAAGGGCGAGATAACGCCGGTCCTGAAGAAGACAGTAAGCCTGCGTAAAGGAGTAAATATCCATCTTGAGATACGCGGCAAGACGCTCAGCGTCCCCGCTTGCGAGATACACAAAACCGGGTTGTTTGCAACAGACGCCACACTGGCGGCATTGAAAATCCGTCATAAAAAAAGAGCTCGTTTCCACAGATTTATCTCGGTTTGACAATTTTTTGTGTCCCAAGTCCCGAGAAACGAGCCCTCTATTCTTTTGAGGTTATTTACTGCCGAGCTGTTTTTCGACGAAATCGCCGACCACCGGCAATTTATAACGTTCCCCCTTGTAGGCTTTCACCATCAGCACGATCCAGAGAACCACACTGAGGGGCCAGATCAATAGATTGATCAGAATCCCGAGAAACGGAATAAACCCGAGCACCAATGAAACAATGAAAAGCCCGAGGAATGTCGCAAGGGACTGCATCGCGTGAAAACGAACGAACTCATTTTTTTGTTCCAGGAGCAAAAACACAAGCCCCGTGATCCAGCCGAGAGCGTAGCAAAGAACCGCCTCGATATTTTCCTTCACGCCTAAAACAGTATTTTTATTTTCGTCCACCATGGCACGTCCTCCTATTGAATAGTGTTAACGCTACATTGTAGCGCATTCGCGTTAAAAAAGGGTACCCCTCTTTTAAAATGCCCCTTACAATAAACAAAAATCAAACCGAGCCCTTCTCAAGGAGGTTTTCATGCCAACCCTATTCACAAAAATCATTTCAGGCGAGATCCCCGCTCATAAGATTCTCGAAGACAACCGCTATCTGGCGTTCCTGGACCTACGCCCGGTCAACCCCGGTCACACGCTTGTGATCCCGAAACAGGAGATCGATTATATCTTTGATATGGAAGACGAACTGCTGAAGGGGCTGATGGTCTTCGCCAAAAAGGTCGCCCGGGCGATCGGAAAAGCATTCCCCTGCAAAAAAGTCGGGATCATGGTCGCCGGGATCGAAGTCCCTCACGCCCATGTTCATTTAATCCCGATCAATAGTGTCGGCGATCTCAGCTTCGCCAGGGCTAAGACGGCAACACAGGAAGAGCTTGCCGCAGCCGCGCAGAAGATCCGCACAAACCTCTAAAAGAATCCGGAGAAACCGCGAGAACGACTCAGCGGGAGAAGAGCTTCATTTTCAGAGAAAGTCTTGCTGGAACGCCAACGAGATTATTTCTTACGGAAGGCCGCGAGAAGTTGGGAATAGGTCATCGTAACCGGAAATTCGGGGAACTGCTTTACGATCTTAGCTGGGGGACGAAAAAGAATCCCTCGGTCTGCGGTCTTGAGCATGGCGATATCGTTATAGGAATCCCCCGCCGCGACGACTTTGAAGCCGAGACTCCGGATCGCCCGGACAGCTTCTTTCTTTCCGCTCCTCTGGCGCAAATGATAATCCGCAATAAAACCCTTCTTATCCGTCGAAAGCCAATTGCAAAAAAGTGTCGGATTCCCCAGCTTCTTCATCATCGAAGCGGCAAACTCATAATAGGTATCAGAAAGGATAATGACCTGATAGGTTTCGTGGAGCTTCCTTAGAAAATCTTTCGCACCCGGAAGCGGGTTCATGCTCCAGATCACAGCCTGAATATCGCAAAGGAGTATCCCCTCTTTTTTCAGGATCGCGAGGCGATAGCGCATCAGCTTGTCATAGTCCGGCTCATCGCGAGTGGTCCTTTCGAGTGCTTTTATGCCGGTCTTCTTTGCCACATTGATCCATATCTCTGGGATCAACACGCCTTCCAAATCCAGACAACAGATCATCTTTCACCCCTTGGGTCGATTAATGAGCAGGATTATATCCGAACGCGAGGTTTTTTAAAAAACAATTTGAGCCGCGGTCCCTTTACGCGAAATGGTTCACAGGACCCACTCCGTGTCCAAGCCCCGGGGCTGTACGGATGGCCCTCGCGATAAACCTCTTGGCGGACGCGATAGCACCGAAAAGATCCTTGCCTTGGGCAAGCCCGGCGGTAATGGCGGCAGAATAGGTGCAGCCCGTCCCATGGGTGTGCTGTGTCCTGATCCTCGGGGCCTTAAAGCAGTGGATCCGGCCATCCTGATAAAAGAGATCCAGGGCCGCTCCCTCCAGATGACCGCCTTTGACAAGCACGGCCCGAGGGCCAAACCTGGAAATGATCCGCGCGGCTTTTTCCATCGATTCTACGTCACGGACCCGGAGACCGCTCAAAGCTTCCGCTTCACAAAGGTTGGGCGTAACCAATGTCGCGAGAGGGAGAAGCCTCTTAATAAAAGCATGCACAGCATACCGAGGAAGAAGCCGCGCGCCATGTTTGCTGATCATGACAGGATCGATGACAAGCGGGAAACTGAATTTCCGCACACAGGCCGCCACGACTTGAATGATCTTTTCATTCCCCAAAGCACCGATTTTGGCTGCACCGGGGAGGATATCGGAAAGGACCACTTCAAGCTGACGGGCCACCTGAAGGGAGGACACAGGGTAAACCGCCCGGACACCCTGGGTGTTTTGCGCGGTCAAAAGAGTGACAACGGCCATCCCATAGACCTTGTACCGGTGAAAAGTCTTGAGATCGGCCTGAAGGCCGGCGCCGCCTGAAGGGTCGGAACCGGCGATCGAAAGCGCGACTGGGATCACTTTTGGGCTTGTTCGAAATTCTTAATGAATTCTTCCGGAGAAACACTCGTGCTAAGTTGCATCGCCTGCATCGTCTTGGACGAATGTAGAAAAAAAGAAGGGAATCCACGGATCCGATACTGCGCCACGATCTCTTTCTCCCGTGCCCCAGACTCCGGATCGATACTAACCTTGATCTTATCTTTCATAAAATCCTTAACGATCGGTGAAGAGAGAATTCCTTTTTCGAATTTCCGGCAGTAGGGGCACCAACTCACGTTGACATAAACAGCCACAGCCTTTTGAGTTTGACGATACTCCTGGATCGCTTTTTCATACCCGTCGGCGCCCTTATACCATCCTTCGGACCACTGACCAACTGGCTGGGAGACGGCCGGAGTCACGCCCTGTGCGGATGGCTTCGCCTGTGAGGGCGAGGGCGCTTCAGCGAAGCAGCCAGACCCTATCAAAAAAGATAAAAGAAAAAACGCGATCATTTTTCCGGAATTCATAAATCCTCCTGGATAATTTTCGGGTATTCTAACACGCGGTTCCTCCAAAGCAAGAATCACTTTTGAAAAAACGATGCGCCGCCCAAGTCTTCGAACCGAATAGAACGGATTCCGCTACCCGGCAGCTTGTTTCATGAAAGGGTCCAAGAATGAGGCCGAAAAAGCCAGCACCACGATCCCCAATAACGCAATCAGGATCACGACCAGAGTCCAAGCGATCTTTGCTATTTTAGAAAACCTGCCGCTTTGCCACAAAAGCGGAAGAGCGAAAGGCCCGACCAGAAGAAGCATCCCGATCGCATAAGCCCGGGAATCTCCTGCGAAAACGCGCGGCCTGCCGGAAGCGGTTTGAAAGGCGTCTAAAGCGGCAGGGATCATAATCGCCAGATAAATCCCGCCCATCAAGATCCAGGCGATCATCGTATGACTGACAATAAGACTCACAACGATGCCACCGGTCATCGAGAGAAACGTCCACCCCTTAGCGCTTTCTCCAAGATAGAGCTGCCCTAGACCGGGAGCGATCAGAGAATAAATAAATACGAGATAAGGCTTTTTCATGAAGGGCGGGGTGGAATGGCCGGAGTGATCTTTTTCTCCAGGGTCTTCCCGCCCCGCGCGATTTGAAAAACCTGAGGCTCTCCGTCCTTTTGAGCCAAAATCGCATGATAATAGTTTTTCCAGCTATCCAGCAAGAAATCATTCTGTTTGAGAAGAACATCTCCCGGCAGCAATCCCACGGCTTCAGCCGGTGATCCGGAGGAAACCTTCAGGATCTTGAACTTCAAGGTCACGGGATCACGATCAGCATGGAACCCCAGACGCGGAGCATCCGGGCTCAAATAAAAGATCCGGATAGGGAGTGAAACCTCCCCTTCTTTACGTGTGACCACAAACTGCCGAAGCACCTCACCCGGGATATTCAGGAAAAATCCAAAAAGATTCCCGGGAGTCACCGGTTGGCCGTCGATCTTCAGGATCACATCGCCATTGCGAAGACCCTGCTCATAAGCGAGGGTCGGGGTATCCGCGCCTGCAATAAAATAATGCGCGGTGACATCATCAAAATGAAGGTCGCAACCCAGGACCACGCTCTTGATCGCGGGAAATTTTTTCTCCACAAGTCGTTCGTTGATATTCCGACTGAGCAATCCCTCGAATCTTCCTCGAGACTTGTCCTGGGCACGGATCCCCCGCGAGGAAAGCCCCGATTTCCTTTTAAAAAATGCCCGGATCCCCACCACCGTCATGGTCGAATCCTTCTCGACGACGCCGATCTCCAACGCGCAAAAACCGCTCGAAGAAAGCGTCGGGGCCTTAGACCATTCCTTGTATTCTTTTTTATAAAGCGGAAATGTGGCGGATTGGATGTAGCCGCGACTTTTATCCGTCACGGCCAAGGGGATCTTTTCGGCTTCCAGCGTCGCCATCGTGGCATTCCAAACTTCTTCGAAATTCCCTGGCAGGGGGAACGAACGGCCCTCGGACTTGGAAGAGGTCAGAGAGAACCCCGAGGAGATGAGAAATAAAAAAAGCAGGCCGCAGAGTTGCCACGGCCTGCTTTTTTGGAAAAGAAAAACCTGCTTCAATGAATTAACGGGCGACCGCACTACCACTCATGGCCACTTCCGGACCCACGGGAACCTTGAGATAGGCATCCGACGCGCTCCAAAGATGGTTAAACATCAGGATCCCGATACCGATCCAGATCTGGGGATAGCCCACGAGCGTCCCGAGCAGGATCGTCGTCACAATGCCGCCGATCTCGAGCACGATCATGGCGCCGGTCTTGAGCTTCCCACCTTTGGAATCCATCTCATTATTAAGGTACTGGCCCCAACCTGGCAACAGCAAAGACGCAGCTCCGCGGGTGAGGCTCTTATCCGAGCTTTCCCCGGCATACGACACGCCTGTCACAGCCATGAACATCGCCGCTACGATCACTAAACTGAGAATCTTTTTAATCATGTTACCCTCCTGTTTTTTTATTTTAAAGGACACCGTTAGTTATCGTCACATTCCAAAAAAATTTAACGCAAAATGGGGGATCCTCCCCCTTCAAAGAAGCCTATTTCCCCGCGGCCAAACCAAACGTGAAACCCGCCTTAACCTTGGCGATCAGCTCCGGAAGAACTTCCCGGTAATCGCGGACGATGCCAAAATCCGCATGACGGAAGATCGCGGCCTGAGGGTCTTGATTGATCGCGATGATCTTACCCGATTCCTTCATCCCCGCAAGATGCTGTATCGCCCCGGAGATCGCGACTGCGATATAAAGCTTCGGGCGAACGGTCTTTCCTGTCTGGCCGATCTGGCGCGCGTATGGCGCATATCCGTTATCCACCGCGTGGCGGCTCGCGCCCCAATCGGCGTTGATCCCGCGCTCCTGAAGAGCCTGCACAAGGTCCTTGATCAGCTTGAAATCGTCATGATCTCCGGCCGGACGACCGCCGGAAATAATAATATCGGCAACAAAGAGATTATCCCCGCCCCCGGCCTCGCGCTTCGTCTCGAGCACTTCGACGCAGAAATCGCTGTCCCTGAAAGTGGGGGTGAATTCGCGAACCGTCCCCTTCCGCGATAGGTCTTTTGGCAGGATCTTGAAGGTTCCGGAACGCGCAGTCGCCATTTGCGGGCACCAAAATCCGATGATCGTCGCGAGCTTGCTCTCTCCGTAAGTCGGACGAATGGACTCCAGCACAGGATAGAAAATCGTTTTCTTCATGCGATGCGCGTATTCCCCGATCCTTAGACTTGTGCAATCGGCGGTCACGCCCGCGTGAACGCGACTCGCGATGCGAGGCGCCAGTTCCCGACCCGAAGTCGTCGCGCCAAAAAGTGCGATTTCAGGACGTTTATGTTCCATCCATTGTGTCAGGACTGCGGCCAAGGGAAGGATCCTGTATTCCTTAAGGCGGGGGTCATCGACCACCACCACTTCATCCGCTCCATAAGCAATGATCTCGGCAGCCACACCTTTGATGTTATGCCCCGTAATGACCGCGGTCACCTGGGTCTTAAGCTGGTCCGCCAGTTTTCGCGCGGGATTTAGGATCTCCAGAGAGGACCGTGCCGGTGTATCGCCGTGCATTTCGATCCATGTCAGGACGCCACGAGCGTCTTTCCGGAAATCAACCCTCGGGAAATCCACGTCCGCCTTGGCCGCCACAGCATCGTTTTTTTGATCCGATTCTTCATGGCCTCCGTGAGCCCCACCCATCGAATCCTTGATCTTTTCGATCTCGGCAACGAGGGTGTCCGCCAGATCCTTCGGCTCATGACCCGAAATCATGTTCACAGCAGGCCTGTTCTTTTGAATATCCACGACTTTTGAGACGAGAGTCGGCGAACCGCTCAAGCCCACCACGCTCGCATCAGCCCCAGTTTGATCCAGTGACCAGATCTCGGTTTTCGTGCTCCTGGCGCGTATGGCACCTTTGAGAGAAGGCCGGCGGGCCGGCGTCGCCGTCGGAGCTATGGAAATGAGACACGGTATGGGAACTTTGAGGACCTGGTAGCCGCCTTCAATAATACGGCGGACTTTCAGATGATCGCCCTTGTACTCCACCTTTTCAACAAAAGTGGCCTGGGGAATGCCGAGATTCTCGGCAGTTTGGGAGGGCACGTGAGCCGTGTCACCATCCGTCGTCTGGCGACCTGAGAAAATAATGAAAGGTTCTTTGCTGTCCTTCGAGAACCCGAGCTTCTTGAGAAGGGAGGCGATCGCGTAGCCGGTGGCAAAGGTATCGGAGCCCCCGAGTTTCCTGTCGGAAAGAAGGACCGCACGATCGTAGCCCATCGCCAAAGCTTTTTTAAGCGATTGCTCAAAACTCGTCGGCCCCATCGATACAACAATGAGCTCAGCATCGGGAACATGCTTTTTGATCTGAAGCCCCTGCTCAAGACCGAACGTGCAATCCGCATTAATCGAGGATTTTGCCTTGGTGCGGTCCATAAGACCGTCGGCTCCCATACGCATCTCGGTAGGAAGCGGCACTTGCTTCATAATCGTTATAATTTTAAGTCCCATAGATTCCTTACTTTGGACAGCGCGCGAGGTGCGGAGCACAGCAACTAAAATCTTTTTCGCCACACACCGTACTCCGTACTCGTTTACAAATTTTCGTACTCCGGCCCGTCACCGCCGTATGGCACGGCCCATTCAATGTTGCCAAACGGGTCCTTGATATCACAGGTCTTGCAATGCACGCAATTGGCCGGATGAAGGTGAAGATCTTTTTTCCCGGTTTTCGGGTCCGTCACGATTTCATAGACCTCGGCCGGGCAAAAATACTGGCACGGCCCGCCGAATTTCGGGATGCAAACATTGCGGCACAATTCAAAATCCAGGACGCGAAGATGACAAGGCTGCTCCTCATCGTGCTTAGAGCCGGAAAAATAAACATCCGTGACTTTATCAAAGGTCAGTTGCTTGTCAAAAACAAGTTCCTTGGCGAATTTTTTACAGAAAGGCTTTTGAACATCCGCAAGCGCTTTATAACAAGCCGCGTCCTCATGCGTCTTCATCCGCCCCGACGGCGTGATACCTCGCCCACCGGTAAGGATCTGCATCGCGAAGTGAAACACCCCCAGAATCATGCCATACCCGAATCCGGCCCTGAAATTGCGGGTCTTGGAAAGGGTGTTGAAAGCGGCGCTCTTTTCGAAAAGCGTGGCGTAAAGACTGAGCTGCTTCGAGGAAAAATCGTTTTTCTGAAGCGCTTCAAGCGCTGTTTTTGCGGCCATCATCCCGGATTCGATCGCAAGATGCACCCCTTTGAGGCTCGGCATGCTGAGAAATCCGGCGGAATCCCCGACGATCATCACGCCGTCATGATAAAGCTGCGGCAGGGAGTAAAGACCGCCTTCAGGGATCGTCTTCGCGCCGTAACGCAGGAGTTTTCCCTTCGCAAGGATCTTCGCGATCATGGGATGCGTTTTATAGATCTGAAGTGCCGCGTGGGAATCAAATGTGGGATCCACATAATCCAATCCCGCCGCGATACCGACCACGACCTGGCGACCGTTCAGGCCATAAACAAAACCACCGCCAAAATGGTTGAATTCGAAAGGATATCCCAGCGTATGCATGACACGCCCGGCGGCAAACGTTCCTTCCGGGAGATCCCACAATTCCTTCACGCCGGTCGAATAGACCTGGGGGTTGCTCTTCTCGTCCAACTTAAGCTTGCGGCAAAGTGCCCGGGTCAGACTGCCGCGGGGACCTTCCGCCAAAACAGTGATCTTCGCGCGGATCTCGTCGCCGGCCTGGAAATTGTCCATCGGCTTTCCGTGCTTATCCACACCCGTATCAATGGTCCGAGCTCCCACCACGTGCCCGTTCTCATAGAGCATCTCAGAGACGCTGAACCCCGAATAGATCTGAACGCCTTTCTTTTCGGCGATCTCGGCGAGCCAGCGCGTCATTTTCCCGAGCGAGACCACGGAATTGCCGTGATTCCCCATAAAGGGAGGCGTGAAGGGAGCTCGCAAGGCATGCTTGGGGGTCAGGAAATACACATCGTCTTTTGTGACAGGCGATTCGAAGGGATAATCCTTGGGATCAACTTCGGGAAGAAGCTCCTTCAAGATCGCGGGATTGATCACGGCACCGGAAAGGGTGTGGCTTCCAATCGAGCTCCCCTTCTCGAGGACTAGGATCTTCCAGGGAAGCGCGGCACCTGCTTCCTGAGGATTTCCCGCGGCCATAAGATCCGCGAGGTGGATGGCCGTCGCAAGCCCCGCGACACCACCTCCGACGATCAGAATATCTGTATGAATGACTTCAGATTTTGACATATGGAAAAAAATCTCAGGTAGTAAAAAAGTTCCAAAACAGAGGCGGTATTCTAGTCCCAATTCTTATCAATTTCAACCATGTTGAAATTGGGGCAGTCCCAATTCCAATCAATCGAAGCGAAGCTGAGATTGGGGCTGCCCTGACTCTCCTTCAAAAAAAAGAAACTATAAGTCAGGGCTGTCCTTGTCGCCACTTAAGAAGAGAACTCGAGACAAGGATAGCACAAACTATATTTGCGCCACCTGATTTTTTCGGAAAAGCCACGGTCAAAAAGAGTATTTCAGGCTCGTCCCGAGAATATTCAGCGAAGTCCACTTCGCGATCGCATTCTTACTTGATTGTCTCAGATAAAAGATCGATCCGGAGATAGGTCCCCACCAATGGACCTTAAACCCGGCGAAGTACCGGTCTTCGACCAATCCGTTCCTCTGCGTCTCGAAAAAGGTCTCATTTGCGGTGTAGGGCTGGAATTGAAGCGGCGTCCATTTCCAGGGAGACGTCAGAGTGACCAAATTACGGTACCGCAGGCTAAACCGCGCATCCTGCCGGATCCGGAACTCCAACATATTGCGATCTTCTAACAAAAAACCTTTATAGACATATTGAGGTGTCAAATAGATCCGCGGCACCTGATCCCAAAACCACTTATCGTGCTTCTGCACGACACGCGTGGTGCGGATCTCCTGATACTCGGCGCCCATGGCAAGATATTTGGACGGCTTATAATCCACACCCAGATGGGTTTCTGCATAGTAAAGCCCCGCATGATCCCGGAACCGAAGCTCCTCCCCCACCTTCATTTTCCACTGTTGATTCAGTTTCTTCTCAACATCATAAATATTCCAGGTCCCGAAATTTTCATCTTTGGCCGGCGACGCCGCCACGAGAGGGACAAGGACACCTTGGACCAGGGTCATTGTGAGAATGAAGCAAGCAGCACGGAGAATTCTCCGGGGATTTCCGGAACAGAGGAAAAACGAAAAGCCAGGCTTTGAAATTCCAAAGCCTGGCTTTGGTTTGGGGCTCATTTTAGCCTTTGGCAAGAAGTTCGTTCACCTTAGACATGACGGCAAAGGCATCGGCCACATAAAGCACATCGGCCTTGCCCTGCGCCCAACCACAGCTGGCATCCGTATTGATCGCACGGCGTTCGTTGATGAAGCGCCAACCGACCACATGAGGTTCTTCGCCATGGCAGCAGGTAGAAAGCCCTTTCGGGTGGCGCGGCGTGGAGCCCGTCTGCCCGACCTGGTTCAAATGACTCATGCAAGTCAGCACGGCTTCCCCTTCCGACCCCTGGTCCACAAGCGACTTGCTGCTGCCAAGTGAGGCTTTGGCAAGCTTGAGAAAATCCAGAATATGTTTTTCGGCCTCTTTGGCATGGATCTGGCCATCCGTCTGCTTCTTGGTCCAACCGGCGCCCGCGACCAGCAGAATCTGGGCTTCCGGGCGGATCGTTTGCGCATCCGCAGAAGGAGCTTCGATCCCCGTCATCTTCGTGCGCTTCTCCTGATCTGCTACCGCGACCGAAACAGCCTCAACTTTCGCCGAGCCTTTGGTGCCCTGCCAAGGCGGGAACACGCCGGAATCAATCGCAATGATCCAGGGCCGCGCAACGCGAGTAAGCGTTGCCATCATGCGCTGACGGTAATACCAGCGCTGGATCTGCAACACACCCTCGGTGAACTGAATGCCGCTCACATGAGTATCGATGGTCGCCTTCAGACGGAACGCCGCTCCGGGGAGCGCCCGTGAAAAACGCGAAGTGGCCGGGGCGATGATAATCGTCGCTCCGGATGCGGTCCCAAGCGCTGCCGCGGCTTTTACGTCCGTGGCATAGCGCGACATGCCGAAATCAGCACCGCTGACTCCCAAAGCTTTCTCCATGCCACAAGACGCGATCTGATCCGCAGCGGCCTGAACATTTTCTCCGACGAGACCGATTGTGAGCGTGGAGCCCGCGAGACCTTGCTTGATCTGAAGCGCCGCGTTCAAAGTTTCGAGCGCGACTTTGGGAAGCTGGCCGTTTGAATCCGTATGCGCTAAAAAGAGTATTTTTTCCATGGTCTAGCCCTTTATCCAGGTTACGATTTCTTTGGCGATCTCGTCGATAGGGGTATCCTTGACGATCCGGGTCTGGCGCTGCTGCCCGGGAAGCTGGACGCTCGCGAATTTGATGGCATCGGTCTTGAGTCCGGCCGGCTGCGCCTTCTGGAGCGAAGGCATGATGGTGCGCATGTTCGCCATACCCACCTGAGGGTTGTTCGGCGGTTCGGGAAGATTCCCCGTGGCCCAGCCGATCACGACCGGTGCGCCAGTGCAGGTGGAAACCTGATACTGTCCGCCTTCGACACGTTCCAGGAGACGGAAGGAGCCATCCGCCTGGAATTTGAGTTCATCGACGGCAAGAAACACGTCCGTGATCCCCAATTGCTCGGCGATCATCTGCATCGTAGTCCCCGAGTCACGGGAAGCCGAAGAGCAGCCTCCGAACACCAAAAGCTTCGTCTTATCAAGTCCCGGGATCTTCTCGATCGCTCCGGCCAGCGCCGCAGCGACCTCGCGGGAGTCCATAAAACCGCTCGCCGAGCCATCCAAACACACAAGTTCAAAGGGCACCTTCTGGGCAATGATCATCATAAGCTGCTGGAGCTTGGCTTTGGGACCGATGCTCAGGAGTGTCACCTTGCTTCCAGGATGCTGTTTCGCGAGATTGGCAGCCTCAAAAAGGGAGTGTCCGGCCCACGGATCGAGCACGGAAGGCAGCATCATTTCATTTTTGAGAGCGGGCCCCGTCGGGCCCTGGATCGGTTCCAGCGTCTGAAGAGGGTCAGGCACCAGGCTCCCGCATACGATGATATTATAAGCTGTCGTCATAACGTTCCTCCCTGATTGGGTGAAAAGAGTTCGCAACACTTTTTTATATAAGCATTTACGGGAAAACAGTACCATGCCGCAAATATGTTAAGTGCTATGAAGGTGCGGCATAGAAGGCGCATATTATAATAAGGCGATTTGTTTTCAGCCAGCACCGTTTTTTATTTATTTTTATAGGCTGACAGCACAAAGCCATTCAAGGAATCCCCAAAAAACTCGTTATATATCCAGGTGGCTTCATCGCGTGTGAGGCGCCAAACCAATAACGGTGAATATAAGACAGTTAGAGAAAGAATCCGATGCCTAAAAAAATTCTCATTGCTGACGATGATCCGGCCTTAGTGGAGCTCGTAAAAATCGCCATGGAAATACAAGGCTTCGAGGTCCTCACCGCCTTTAACGGGACCGAGGCCTTGGCCAAAGCCCTCCGGGAAAAACCGGATCTGATCCTTCTCGATGTTATCATGCCGGGTCTTGAAGGTTATCAGGTCTTTGAAAAACTTCAGGCCGACCCGCACGCCAAACACATTCCCGTGTTCGTGATCTCTGCTCGAAAAAACATGGCAGAGCTTTTCCCTCCATCCGACTTGATCACATTCGTCAGTAAGCCCCTCGAGATCGAAGCCCTCCTGAAGCAGATCGATCAGGCACTCACGCTTCAATCGAAGAGGGAGAGCAAGGATGTCCTGATTTTCGGGGTTCAGGAGTTCGTGGCCAATAAGCTCAAGGAATTGTTCATCGCGAAGGGTTATAAAGTCACGATCCCTTTGAATGAATATGAGGCTGTTCAAAAATGTGAAATGCTTGCTCCGAAGTTTTTTTTCTGCCAATTCTGGGAGGATCCGACCGTCCTGGACGCCGCGTCGATCTATAAAAAGGTGAAATATGGATCGGTCGTCGATAAAGTCCGTTTTTGTATTTATTGTCCCGAAAGCATGCTCGCCGAGGCCAAAAAGGTTCTCCCGCTTCCGATCATCCTGCCTTACGCGGATTCGAGGGATTTGCTGGAACAAATCAAAAAAAATATCGTGGCATAGTCAGAGAGGGCAGAGTCCCCTCCCGGCAGGATCTATTTCTCAACCTTTTGTATCGCTTCCTTAGCATCGGAGTCAAAACGGAATTTCAGGAATTCTTCGCTCTTCGGAAGTTCCATCGAAAACTTGCGGCTTTGATCGAGCTGAACGCGGACCCCTTCACTGCGAAGATCCAGCACATGCCCGCCCAGCGTCTTATCTTTGTTGATGAAATGGAAATGATATCCCGGAACATTAACGCCCTCGGCATAGGACGGGAAACGGAATCCCACCAGCGTTCCTTCCTGGTCCTTCAATTCAAAGATCTTCTGCTCCTTGATCGCCTCGGTTAGAACTGGGTAAGGCTTGTTTTGGCGGGCCGCACTGCGAACTTTCAGCCAAGAGAATCTTCCCTCAACTTTGATCGCATAGATCAGGTTCTCCGAAGAAAGATTTTTGTCCAGAAATCCCGTCAGCTCCGTGTAAGTCATTGCCTGTTCCGGGGCTAAAACCTGCCCTGATCCAAAGAATGTCACCGTTGCATACGGGATCGTATCCTGATCCTTCAAACGGCGCACTTTTCCGTCCGGCTTTATTTGGTAGAAAGCATGATCGAGGGCGACCATTTCCCCATCCAAGGCATCCACGGTCCCAAAACCAAAATCGCCGTGCTTTCCGAGATCATGAATGCTCATCGTCCCGCTGTAGCATCCGGCAAGGAGGGCCTGAATGGGGGCATTCTGGAAGACTACATCTTTTTGATACGGGGTGTGGGCACAAGCCGGCAAGAACAGAAGAATAAGGAGCAGGGCGCTTCTTTTCACAAAAGCAAGCTCAAGCACCTACCAGTGGCAGTTCCTTTTCCAGCTTGAAGATGACAAGGTAGCGATCCTTGCCGTCTGATTCTTTTTCTTCATTACAGAGGCAACTGCGGCGCATCGTCTTGATGCGTTCGGAATTCTTCTCTTCCGAGATCTTCTTTAGAAAAAGCCTCTTCCCCTCGTACATCCCCTGGGATTCAACAAAGAGGTAGGCCGCGTGAGGGTTGGACTGGAGGTTGTGATGCGTCAGGCGGTCCGCCATAATAAAAGCGATCGTCCCGTCATCAAGAATGTGCGGGCGGGCGTAAAGCGCCGCGTCCACTTTGCCGGAGCTGTCCGAAGTGGCAAGCACGCCGGTGCCTTTTTTCTTTTCGAAGTATTCGCAAAGGTCCATGGGTCTCTCCTGGAAGTTGAGTGGAAGTTTAGTTGATGTTTGAGTGCAAACCGCCGGAACCCGCGCGGAAATCGACATTCGTCAGGTCACTTCCCTCTTCGCGGGCATATGCGCAATTCCAGAGACAAGCCGCGCAGTGGATGCATTTTTCACGGTCAAAAAGAGGAACGCCGCCATCGGAACCCGCGGTGATCGCCTGTCCGGAACACATCTCGATACAAACCTTGGTGTGACATTTCTGACATTTCCCGGCATCCATAAAGATCACATGGTCGGCGTAGCCTTCCGCGGCCTGGACCTTGCCGCCGAGAAGTAACGCGTCCTGATGGGAAATGAGGAGCTTGCCGTCATACTGAATCTCCGGCCAACCTGCCGCGTCCATCATCGCATCATGCATGGAGGAATTCGTCGCATTCATTTCTTTGAACGCGCCGTCGATCGTCTCCTTGGAAACCTTCCCCTTATAATATTTTTCAAGCGAGGGAATGCGGGCGTAAGTCGGTTTGAGCTTCCCGGGAATATTCAGAGCGCCATTCGTGAACCCGGCAAGCCCCATCCCCATCATCCCGAGCTCAAAGCAAGTGCTGAACCCGTCACGAGCCTTTTTCGCGATCTTGTTATCCTTCTCGACCCAACTGGATCGGCGCTTCGCCAGATAGGTTAGTTCCAGATTATCCTTGGTGAAAGGCTTTCCGGCCTTCAAAAGCTCGATCACGCCTTCTGCGAGCTGAACGCCCGTCGTCCACGCTTCATCGACGCCGGAGCCCTTGAGCATGTTCGTGCTCCCGGAACCTTCGCCGATACGGGCAAAACCATCGCCTACAATAAACGGCTCTCCCTGCATACCGGCTTCCTGAAGGCTCTTACCGCCCCAGGATTTCAAAGTGGCGCCATTCAAGTGTTTCCAAAGCACGGGGTGTTGCATCCAGTGCTGGAGGTAGCGGTAGCCGGTGCGCATCGGATGATCCAGCCAAGAAGGGATAAAAATACCGAGGGATGCGACACGGTTGGGATAAACATAGAGAAAGCCGAAGATCTCAGGCTCGGGATAACCGAAGGTATGAAGCACGGTCCCAGGCTGAAGCGTGGTGTTCTCAGGCAACTCCACCACGGCTTTCATGCCAAGGGCCCACTCGCGCTGGTGATTGCCTTCGGGAAGCCCGAATTTGTCGTCCAATTTCTGTCCCACTTGTCCGTACGGCCCATCCCCCACCACTGTCAGCGGCGCATGAATATCCATACCGGGCATGAATGCAGCCGTGGGTTTTCCGGACTTTTCAACGCCCTGATCCGCGAGCCGGACACCGGCGACGCGATTGGAATCAAAGAGAGGCTCCTTCACGGGCATCCCCGGCCAGATCTGAACCATACCGCCGCCCATGATGTTGGAACCCAGCCACTGAGTGAACTGCCCCATCGAAAGAACCCATCCCCCGTGTTTCGCCATGAAAGGCGGGATGAACGGAAGCTTGAACGACTGATCTTTGTACCAGGGAAGGATAAAACCCAATGTGCGGAAAAGCCAGTCGACGATCTTGAGAAGCCAGGAGCGGCGGCTTGCGCCCACGGGATCGAGAAGGTAATAGACCTCCTCGTGCTTCACGGGACTCGCCATCGGGATCTGTGAAAGTTCTTCGGCCGTGAACGCCTGCTGGATGCCTTTGGCTTCGGAAACGATGCCCGAAACGCCAAACCCGATATCATCCGCGCGTTCATAACAGATCACCTGAAGCGGCATCCCCGGCATGGTCTTGCTCTGGAAATGCTCCGCCAAAGGATCGGCCGCCATCGCGCGGTTGAGCGTAGTCAGGAATCCCGCTGTGGCAGGCCCGAATCCGGCACAAACAATATCAACATCCATTTTCTGACGTTCAGTGGTCATGAAGAACCTCTCCGTACGGGGTAAGGCGTCTTGCGTACAGCGTAAAGCCTTTTCGCCTTACTCCGTACACCGTACGCCTTACTGGTTTTTAAAGCGGATAATCGAGCGCTTCCGGGATCATCACATGCGCCACGGCTTCGGCGGCACGATCCTTTGAAAAACGGACACCGACGAGGCTCGCATCCGTCTTCGCGCGAAGTTCCGCGAACGCCTTGAAATCGGTCCCCGGCGCTTGATAACCGTAGACAAGCTCGGCGCAGATCCTGCCCACTTCTCCCGCCGTACGGGCGGCCTGAACACCGCTCAGATCTGAATAAAAATTCACCACGCCGGCAAGGCCTTCAGCCAGCGACGGATTCTCGGGACCTTTGGTCTCAAGTTCGATCGTATCCAGGATGAGCTGACGCGCCCCGAGGATCCACGCGAGCGCGTCCGCCAGCGGAAACATCACGCCCTGGCGTTGGCCGCCGTAAAGCGTTTTCCCGTTTGCGTCCTTGTTCGCCTGGAGAAAAACAAGTGACCAGAGCCAAAGATCCATCGCATTCGCGAGAACTTCGGCGCCCATTTCGGACTTGCGCTTCGCGAGTTCGCGAAGTTCCTTGATCCAGATCTTGAACTGAGCGAGGAAAAGATCATTTTCCATCGTTCGGCTCATCTGGAGACGCTGCACACACTCAGGCCCTTCGTAAGTCGCTTCGAGCTGAGCGTCCGACCATTTCTGCGTGAGAAATCCCGGACAATCTTCCGTGATCCCGTAGCCGCCCATCAAACTGACGGCTTCGCGCATCATCGTCGCGCCGTAGCCCGTGTTCCAGAGCTTGCCGGCGGGGCAATACACATCGGCGAGCGACTCCTTGATGAGATACTGGACCAAAAGATCGCCTTGGAGCTCCGCGACGCGCTTCGCGTTACGCTGCGCTTCAGGCTTGGCCATCATCTCAATATATTCAAGAGCTCTCTTCCGAGGCTCCGCGAACGCCTTCATTTGCGCCCGGGCGCCTTTGATCCCCTGCGCAGTAAAGAGCTTGTCCTTTTCATGCTCCATGACGTCGAAAGCATCGAAAAGGCGGGCTCCTTCAAACCCGAGCGCGGCACCCGCCTCGCCCGTAGCCCACACATCGACCAAGCGGTGGCACGGATCTTCCTTCTGCTGGATACCCAGATCATAACGCGGGGTTCCGGCAGAAACCGAGCTCCCGCCGCGGAAACGCGTGCGCTGATAACGGATCACGGGTTCGATCGCGGAAAGCAGCTTCGCCGTGGTCATGATGCCCACGGTGACGCGCGTCCTGCGGAACACCGCCTCGATCACTTCACTATTGTTGAAATTGGGGATGATCACGCCGTCCTTGATGGTGTAGCCGCCGATGATACGGTGGGCCGGGACCTTCAGGCTGAAGATCGGATCATGCGTGCTGGAAAGCTGATGCACCAGCTTCAGGGTCGGGGCACCGCGGTCATAAAGGCCGGGATCGTTTTCCTCGAGGATGATCATGCAACTGGACTTAATGCGCGGGTCATCGGTATCGACCGAGGCCGTCACGAAATTCGCGTAGCCCATATTGGTGATAAAGCGGCCGCGTTTTTCGACCTGAAGGATCGGTTCCTGCCCTTCCTTCCATTCCGCGACACGGATGCGTCCGGAAAGCATGCCGGCGTCCACGCCGACATAAGGAAGAGGTTCGGTAAGCGCGAAAGAGCCGCGGATGATTTTCCGGTTCTCGCCTGCTTTCGGCGGAACACAGCCCCCCATGTATTTGTGCTTCTGCTCGGGAGTCCCTTTTTCATGGATCGGCTCAAGCGCGAGGTTATTGGCCAAACTCGCCGTCGCAGCGCCGGCATCCACCCAGCAAAGCTCGAAAGCGATCATGGCAAGCACCAAGTTCTTGGGACCCGAGATATAGCCCCCCTCTTCCGGCTCCATGAAAGCCGCCGTGATACCGGCCTCATCGAACGCCAGGAGCATGGCCGCTTTTTCAGGCGTCCATTCATGAGTATCACGCTGCTTATCGGCCACCATACGGGCGACCACACTGCGCGCCACCGCACGAGTCGACTGGATCACCATTTGAAGGTCGTAGCGATCGGTAAACCGCCACATGATCTGGCGGACATCGTCCCCCGGAAGCGTGCTCATTAAAGCTCGTTTTTCAGAATTAACTGTACTCATGGATGTTGATTCCTTTCGATTGATGTTGGGCTATGAGATCAAATCCGGGGCTGTGGATTATAGGACCAAACCCTTTGGTTGCGGATGCGTTATATTATTCGTGGAACGTGCGAGAGGCAAGCAAAAATTAGGCTCCGGTGGCCAAAATCTTCTTGAGCTTCTCAGAAGAAAGGTCGAGCTCATCCATCAGCTGATGGAGATGGGATTCCTGATCCCGGATCACCTGCGGGATGGCCTGGGGACTTCCCTTCCAGGAACGGAAAAGGGCAAAAAGATCGTCCTGAGCTTCTCGGCGATCCAGAAAAACATCGATCTTCTTGGCAAGCCGGGCGATGGAAAGAAGCCGTTGGATGATCTCAGGATCCAGTTTGGCGATAAACTCCCGAAGCCCCATGCAAAGCTGCTCGCTCAGGTATTGGGCCAGCGGCTCCTTATGAATATGAACATCAAGCGCCTTCGCCGAATCCATGATGCGGTAAATGGAAAGCATTCGCTTGGCCGGAAATCCACGTTCGCCCCAGTCCCTCACCGCCTCCATCATACGTTTGCTCAGGGTATGCTCCGCGGCGTACCGGAGTTCGACGGGGATCGGCACGTTGATCGACCGGTAGATCTCGTTCATGCGCAGATTCTCTTCGTAGATCTGTTCGTAAAAATGGCTGACCTTGGTGATCGTCTCATGCGTCAGGATGCTGATGATCTTCGCGCGATCCCCGAGCCGCAGATCTTTTAAGGCATAATACGTCTCACCGAAAAAGGTATCGATCTTCTTGGAAAGGTCGAGGATCGGAAGCTGGTAGAGCGCCTCGAAAAGGTCTCTCTCCAGTTTTTCAAATTCCTCCTCGGTCGTGTAGGGTTTGACGGAACACCGGAAATCATAAAACCCGATCTGGATCACCACGAACACCAGTTCCTGTTCTTCGAGGGTGGTCTGGGAAATGACACGAACGCGGCCGAAGTTCATGGTCACCGTCCCGAAGAACTCCTTGCGCTGATGCAGGATATGAAGATCGAAGTTGAAGATCTTGACCAAATCCGTTTTGGGATCCGACGCGTAAAAATTCTCAAAGATCGACCCGATGGCGTAATAGCTCACGATATGGTGAAGCGTAGCCACGGCGGGTTTGACGTACTTCTCATAAACCCCTTGTCCGTCTTTGATCGATTCAATATTGCTTTTCGCGAGCGCGAGATGCTCCAGGAAATCACGTTCAAGATTCATGCCGCTCACTTCCCGCCCGAGATGGATCGCACGCGACGCGTACTGGAGAATCTGGACCGTCTCGATCCCTGAAAGTTCGGAGAAAAACCAGCCGCAGCTCGTGTACATGAGCATGAGATTGCGCTGCATCTCAAGAAGCTTGAGGCACGTGGTAACCTCCTCCTTGGAAAATTCGCGCAGAGCCTGGCGATCGAAAAATTCGCGCAGGGTCGCAGGGTTCCGCTTGAGCACCACATGAATATAATCGTCACGAGCCGCCCAGACATCCCGGAGATACTTGGCGCCTTCTTTTTCATAGATCTGCGCCAACTCGTCGCGAAGCCAGTCAAGCGCCCAACGCAGCGGCTTGCGCCAATGCTGGGTCCAACTGGCCGGCCCGTCACCCCGGCAGCCGCAGTGATCCTTCCATCGCGCAACGCCATGCGCGCAGCTCCAGGAAGTCCCTTCATTATTCTCCCCTTCGATCAGCCGCACTTCCTGCCTCGGAGGATTCTCCTCGAGATATTCCCCATAGTTCACAAGCCGGTACCCGTGACGCGGGATCTCGACATAGGTGAGATACGCGAGCACCCGGTCACCGTAAGCCTTGTGGTGGCCATAAGTTTCGCCGTCCGTCGCGATGTGAATGAGCTGGGAACGTTCGTGATCCACGACCGCGCTCTCGAGCCGCTTCATAAAGTGCTTCGCTTCGAAGAGAAGATTGTCAAACCCGACAGCCTTGGAGATCGGCCCGTCATAAAAAAAGATGTCAATATAAAGAGAAGGATTGTTCTTGAGAAAATAACGGTAAGGCTCCTTAGGGTCGATGCGTCCTCCGGTCACATCCTGCCAAGCCCCGCCTTCAAGCGGCCGGACAGCCCGGGCCTGATGCGGTGACAAGATAAGGTACTTCATGCGCTCTGAAACCAACACCTCGAGCGTTTCCTCATTGCAGGCTGTTTCGGAAAGCCAGATGCTTTCGGGAAACCTGCCGAACCGGGAACGAAAGTCCTCGATCCCCCACCGCACCTGGGTCTTTTTATCCCGAAGATTCGCGAGCGGCATGATCATGTGATTATAGACCTGGGCGATGGCATTCCCGTGACCGCGATGGGCCTCGCAGCTGGCGTGGTCCGCATGAAGAAGGCTTTGATAGGTATCGGCGTGTTTCGCCTCAAGCCAGGAAAGGAGTGTGGGCCCAAAATTGAAGCTGGTGCGCTCGAAATTATTGACGATCTCGACGATTTTGCCTTTGGCATCGAGCGCCCGGGCGCGGGAATTGGGGTGATAACATTCGTAATGGATGCGCTCGTTCCAATCATGGAAGGGCGCGGCGCTATCCTGCTGCTCGATCTCTTCGATCCAAGGATTCTCGCGGGGCGGCTGATAGAAATGCCCGTGGAGACAAATGCAGACTTCTTTGGCCATAAGAAAAATTCCTCTTGGCCCTGACTTTAAAAGCATAAACGGCAGTCAAGGCTATCCTGATTTCCCAAATAGCTTAATAAATATCAGGGCTACGGATAAAAAAAGCCCTTCAAATTTGTCGGGAAATTATATCACAGGAGAGGGGCGAGGCCGTGACCCATTTTAAAGGATCTCCCCTGCGCACACCGGGTGTGTACGGGGTTAGACGAGATCAGTAGCGGGCGTCACTCCGGATCAGCTTAAGAAGTTCCAGGGCTGACGCCTCCGGTCCTTTTTGCTCCCAACCCGGAACACCGAGACGGGTGCGCATCTGTCCGACAAAAAGTCCCTTCGCAAAAAAAGCCTCGAAGAACTTCTTGGCAAGAATATCATGCTCGGCCTTGTACTGGACGGGACCAAAGACATTCGAAAAATAGGTGTGCACGAGTCCCGTGGTCTTCGTGGTCCCCTTGCTCATCACCGCCCCCTCACGGAAGGTCTTGAGAGCTTCCTCGGCCGTTTTAAACTCCTCGATCACGGGATGGTCCTCATCAAGATCTTCGAAATTATTCGCATAGAGCACAAAATCCACCTGGTGAGGCATCGTGATATTGGCGTAGGTCGTGATCGGCAACGCGATACGGGCATTGGTCTTGGCCGGACTCATGATGATGGCACGATCGATCTGCCCGAGCGCGTAGCCGGGCTTCAGATCATCAAGCCGGAGAAACGCCCCAGTCTCTGTGCCGTATCCTGCGACACTCCCGTCGGGCCGTAGCTCAAGAGAACCCATATCATCGGCGATCACGATAATATCCTGGATCTCCTCGACCCCAAAACCGCGCATCGCCTCAAGCGTCTCCGATTTTCCGGCTCCGGTATCTCCGATCAAAAGGAGGGTGGCCGGCTTTTTACCTTTGAGATAGATCTTCATAAAAGCACCGTGGAACGGCATGCGGCCCGTCTTGATGCGCTTGATGTTGTGGAGCGTCAGGATCATTTTTTTGAGATATCCAAAATAGCCGAACCGGTCAGACTCCGGAACAGCCCCCACCAGCATGTCGTTCTTCTCATCGTCGAAGAACACCGTCGGAAAAACGCCCGGCCACTCAAGGGATTTCTCCTCAGCACCATAAACAAAAACCGCGTCCGGCTTGCGCTGCAAATCTTCATCCGAGGCCAGCTCAAAAAGGTTGCAAAGCGAAAGCCCCATTTCGAAGAACTTCTCTTTAAAATAAACCAGGATGAGAAGATTCCCTGCCTTCAGTGGATAACACAACCATTCATCACGCTTAAGATCAAAGCGCCCGAGCGGATTCTCCGGGATTTTCTCAAACTTGCCCTCGCGCGTGTTATTCAGCTGATTGAGAACAAGGGGCGGATAGAAAAGGACCTGGCGTATGACGGGGATCGCGTTCAGTTTCTCATAAAGTTCCGCGGGATAAGGCACGCGGACGGAGCACGCGATGGCAGCCATCTCGGCACCGGCGGCCACTTGACGGTAAATGCGCGGATGCGTCCCGGTAATATTTTCCTGGATCTCACGGTAGGTCCGACGAACAAGGTCCGTCAGATCCTCGATCGTGTCATTAAAAGTTCGGAACGGACGCTTGTCGTACCTCTCGTCCTCTGATTCGCAGATGATAAACCTGTCGAAACTGCGCCAGTAGTTGTAAAGATATTCCACGAAATCATTCAAAGCGTTCTTGTCGCGCAGAAGATCCTCGGAACCGGGAACGACACGGCCGACCAGATCGATGGACATTTTTTCGACGAACTCGAAGGTTTGGATCAGGAGTCTGATATTGGCATCGTTCACCTCCCGGCCGCCGAAGAATTTCAAGACAACGGACTTGCGGCGATCGAGCGCGGTCAGGGCACGTTTCAAGATCTCGTAAAAGAGCTCACTGCGCAGCAACTCCTCGGAAGAATCGCAGATCTGGTTCTTCAGCCGGATAAAAACCTTTTTTCCGGTGATCTTGAAAGAACCGACGAAAGAGGGGGTCACGAGGCCTTCCCTACCGGACCGGCCAGGCGGCAGCAACCGCGGCCACTTCTTCGAGCATTTTTTTGCGTTCTTCGACCGTCACGGTCGGCACGGAACCGAAATACTTGTGCCCCACCATTTCCATACCGCAAAAACGGAAGGTCTCGTTGTCGATGATCTGTTCCATGCTCTTGATCCCGCCAGAAGATTCGGCAAACGCGAACGGTGCCCCCATCGTGCTAAAAGCATAAGCCTTCTTCCCCGGGAGCAATCCCACGGGACCGTTGGGACTGTAGTCATAAGCAAAGCCTTTGCTGAACACGCGGTCGATATATCCCATCGCCATCGAAGGCATACGACCCCACCAGACCGGATAGAGGAACGTGATCTGATCGGCCCAACGAATATGGTCCTGTTCGGTCACGATATCCGTAGGCATCTTGCCCGCGAGCAAAGCCACGAAGTCACTGGCCTTGAGCACCGGATCAAACCCGAGGGCGTAAAGATCACGGACACGGACCTCCTGGCCTTTCTCCTTCAGAACGCGAACCAGCGTCTCTTTGATCGCGTGATTGAAACTCGCTGGATTGGGATGCGCATAAATGATCAGATGTCTCATGGTGTTTATCTCCTTGTGATAGATTTTCACGGATCCAATGAACAGATTTCTTTAAAACACTTCCTCTTAAAGTTCGCGCTGGTTTACAAACGGTCGGCGTTTTTCAGGAACCAGTGAACGGTTTCGCGGATCCCATTATCGAAATTCACGCGGGGCTGGTATCCCAAAAGCCTACGGGCTTTTCCGATATCCGCCGACGTCCTGCGGACATCCCCCTCCCGTTTAGGCTTATAAACCATCTTCAAAGTCTTCAGCCCGAGAACCTTCTGAATCCCCCGCAGGCAATCAATCACGCGAGCCTCCGATTGAGACCCGATATTGAAGGACTCACCGGAGATCCCCGATTTTTTCATGGCCAGAAGGTTGGCGGCCACCACGTCGTCGACATAGACAAAATCGCGGGACTGCTTTCCATCCCAGTGGACTTCCGGCGTGACGCCGTCCAGGATGCACTTAAGGAAAATGGGCACCACGTTCGCGTAGCGCGACTTCGGGTTCTGCCGCGGACCATAGACGTTGAAATAACGGAGCGCCACCGTTTCGAGGCCAAAGAACTGCGCGAAATTCCGGCAATAATACTCCCCCATGATCTTGGAGGCGGCATACGGAGACTCGGGCTGCGGCAGGTCGGTCTCTTTAGAAGGAAAATGGTCCGTCTCACCGTAGATCGCCGAGGAGGACGTAAAAATCAGACGCTTCGCTCCCGCCTTGGCGCTTTCGCGCAAAAGACGGAACGTTCCTGTCACGTTCACGTCATGCGTTTCGACAGGTTGGGCCACGGACTGCGGTACCGAGGCGATCGCCGCCAAGTGAAAAACATAGTCGACCCCGCGAACGGCCCTTTTCAGATCGCACTCGCTACGGAGATCGCCTTTGATCAACTTGACCCGGGAGCCTAGATGCGCCAGGTTCTCGCGTTTTCCGGTCGAGAGATTATCCAGGACCCGGACCCGGCACCCTTGGGAAATAAGGCCGTCCACAATATTCGACCCGATAAAGCCGGCGCCGCCGGTCACAAGACAAAGGGGCTTTTTTTTCATAAAAGAAAAGGCTTTCTCGATCCGCTTAGACGGCCTTGGCTGCACTGGCCGATTCGAAGAGACACATACGCTGAACCGTAATACCCTTCGAGAGAAGCGCCCCGCCGAACGCGGAGCTCATCGCGCCGCCGTTCCAGATCTCCGCCGATCTCTTGTTGAGACTTTTGCGAGAATCAATGGCCACATCGGTAAGACGCTTCCCGAGCGCGGACTGATCCACAAAGTCATAGGCTGTGATGAGTGCCGCCTTGTCCGCAGTCGTCAAAATGATCCCTTCCGGGACCACAGTAAGCTTCATTCCATTCGGGGCATCCCCGACCGAATCTGCAGTGATCTGGATCTCATGAAGGATCTTGTCGGCTGGGATTTCCGTAACAGCCGCAACCGCGCGGTCCAGAAGCACCTCGAAACCCTCAACCTTTTTGAGTTTTTCCAGGTAAAAACGGAGATAGGTCAACTCACGCGGCGTGTAATAGGGATGGTTGAGAAATTTCAGCACTTTCTCGCCGGAAAAGCCGAGGGTCAAAAGCGCTTTTTGATTCATCTTGAAAAGGTCGCTGCGGTCACTGTCATTGACCAGCTGATCCGCCGCGTTATTGATGTTGCTGACGGTCATGACGGCAGACGCAATGAATCCAACCGGGACAAAAAAAGTCGCTACCGCCACGATCCCCCGACCGCCCATGTTGGCCTTGGCCATGGAATCCAGTTTCGCCTGAAGGTTGGGATTACGGCTATAGACGTCCACGCCAAGCTTCTTGGCGAGTTGACGCTTGCTGGAGCCTAAAAATCCGTCGCCTTTTTCTCCGGCTTCTTTCTTGCGAAAAACGCCCCCGATCTTGCCCCCTAATTTCCCGACCCCTTTACCGATCCCCGAAGCGGAATTCAAGGGGTGCACCACGATGTTCTTCAGTCCGGTCCCGGTGTCCTTGAGGGAATCGACCGCGCCCTCCGCGACCCCGCTTCCGGTATCTTCATTCCGGTTGAGCTGTTCGATCACATCGATCTCAAGGAGACATTTCTTCAAATTCGTCAAACCGTGGACCGTGTAACTCCCGTGAGGAGCGGTGACCGAGAATGTCAGAAAACCCGGGAACTGTGGATTCTCCTGAATGGACACGATCTTGGCGTAAGGCGACTTCCCGGGAAAGAAATCCTTCGGAAGTCGCAGGTCTTCCAGTGTGACAGCTCCGAAGGAGAGCGTCTGTGAAAGGATCAGACACAGGAGGACGAGCAGACTGATCTTTTTTTTCATAGAAGCCCTTTCGGTGGATTCTTATTGTTTTGCCTGGGATTCAGCGGGACCTTGGTCCGTTGTCTTCCCCATCATGGGGCACTGTTTTCCGCCCATGCCCGGCATCGGCATTTTAATCTCGATCTCTTTGACAACATTGAGATCCGCGTCATACTTCGTGAGCTTGGTGCCGGCAAGAACGAAAACGCCGCCCTCATCCGTCGCGACCATTTGGGTCTTGCACATGGCGCAATCCTTCTGTCCCATTCCAGGCATCATTCCCATGCCCATCCCCATGCCCATCCCCATGCCATGCGGCATTCCCATGCCCGGCATTTCATCCTTTTTCGCCTCTCCCGCGAACGCAGGGCACGAAACCAAAAGCGACAACACCATCACTAACGGAAATATTTTCTTCATATCAATTCCCTCCTTAGGGCATTGTGTACGGAGTACGGCGTACGAAGTAAAAAATTTCACGCCTTACCCCGTACTCCGTACCTCGTACTGTTTTTATGCTTTCCCGGCTGAACCCAATACATTCTGGTTCTTATGCTTATACATTGCCACAAGCGCGTCGCGGGCGGGCCCGAGATACTTGCGCGGATCGAATTCCGCGGGTTTCTCTTTGAAAATCTTGCGGATCACCGCGGTCATCCAGAGACGGCCGTCAGAATCTATATTGACTTTGCAAACAGCCGATTTTGTCGCCTCGCGGATCCATTCCTCAGGGATCCCAATGGTGTCCTTCATAGCACCGCCGTTTTCATTGATGATCTTCACGGCTTCCACAGGCACGGAGGATGAACCGTGCATGACGATCGGAAAACCGGGGATCTCTTTCTCGATGTCTTTGAGAATATCAAAACGGAGCATCGGCGGGATCAAAACCCCGTCGGCATTCCGGGTGCACTGGGAAGGCTTGAATTTGTTGGCCCCGTGAGAGGTCCCGATCGAGATCGCGAGAGAATCCACACCGGTTTCCTTGACGAACTTGATCACATCCTTTGGATCCGTGTAGGTGGAATGTTCCGCGCTCACTTCGTCCTCAATACCGGCCAACACGCCGAGTTCGCCTTCCACGGTCACGTCGTTCTTATGCGCGAACTCCACAACCTGTTTGGTCAGTTCAATATTCTTCTCAAAAGGGAGATGCGATCCATCGATCATTACGGAAGAAAATCCCGATTCGATGCAGGATTTGACAAGTTCCAGACTATCTCCGTGATCCAAGTGAAGCGCCATCGGGATCGGTTTGAGACCTTTTTCTTTAGCGTAGGCCTTCATCATCTCGATCGCGCCCTTGCCCATGTACTGGAGAAGTGTCTGGTTGGCATACTTGCGCGCGCCGCTTGAAACCTGAAGGATCACCGGGGACTGAGATTCCACGCAAGCCATGACGATCGCCTGGATCTGCTCCATGTTATTAAAATTGTAGGCCGGGATCGCGTATCCGCCTTTGACGGCCTTCTGGAACATTTCGCGCGTATTGACAAATCCTAATTCCTTATACGATGTCATTTTGATTCTCCTTTGATTAGACTGAGGACTGCAGTCTATCGACCGCAATCTGTTGTGTTAATAGTTCTCGATCCAGATCTCAAAATGCCCCTGAGGATGATCACAGACAGGGCAACGCTCGGGGGCCTTGGAGGCTTCAACGATATACCCGCATTCGAGGCATTTCCAGTAAACCTTTCCGTCTTTGACGAAAAGTTTATGCTGTTCCAGGACATTGTGAAGCTTGCTGTACCGCTCTTCATGGCGTTTTTCGACCATCGCCACCTGCTTGAAGGTCCGCGCCACATCAGAAAAACCTTCCTGATCCGCGACTGCCGCGAAGGACGGATAAAGATCCGTCCATTCTTCCTTCTCCCCTGCGGCGGCATAGCCGAGATTATGAAGCGTATCGCCCATCGCCACAGGATAGGTCGCGTGGATCTCAACGGGATTCTCGTTCAAGCCATGCTTGATCAGTTGACTATAAAAAAGCTTGGCATGTTCTTTTTCGTTATCAGCGGTCTCCTGGAAAATGTTCGAGATCTGGCGGTAACCTTCCTTGTAGGCAATCTTGGAATAATAGGAGTACCGATTGCGCGCCTGGGATTCCCCGGCGAACGCCTTCATAAGATTTTCGGCCGTTTTGCTTCCTTTAAATTCTGCCATACAAGCCTCCTGATGTTGAAGTGAATTGCCACCGGAATAGGACCAGCCCCAATACCTATCAACTTCCACGCCGTGGAAATTGGGGCCTTCCCAATCCCAATCAATCTCAGCAAAGCTGAGATTGGGGCGGTCCTGACTACCATTTCGAAAAAGAAAATAAAAGTCAGGACCGTCCCTGTCACCATTAATTAAAAGAATGGAAGACACGGATGGGGGGATTCCTTCCGAAACAAGGCGTTATTATACCACCGCGCGCAGGAGGGTAAAGAAAAAGCTATGAAACAGCTGAGTTCGCCGGCTCCGCTTCTTCAGGGACTTCAACGGCCTCGGAAACGCTTTCAGAAAGATGGAGTATTGAGGAAAATTTCATTTTGTGCCGCCTGAAAAGCTCGAGATCTTCCCGGCTTGCGGTCCAGGTTAGGAGCTTCCCGTTCTCATATATTTGAAACTGAAGAGACTGATAATCCTGGAAGCTGTAACTGCGAAGCACTTGGACGAATTCCCGGGCCACGCGTTCCCAAAAATAAAGCACGTCTTCATGAAGCCCTTTTTCAGGATGATAGGCGACCTGCCCGACCCCTTTGAGCGGTGCCGCGGCGCTGAAAAGAAAATGTCTGTCGGGCATCTCTTCGAATCGGACGGCAAGTTTAACGCTCTTGAAGGTATTGAAAAGCCGTTCATCCTCCCCGGCCAGCTGCTGAAATCGCCGCGTGAATTGGCGCGCAAGAAAATCCCCCATGGTCAGGTCCGGCGTCGTGAACTCCTTCTCCCAGTTCGGAAGGCTTTGAGCCACCATCGCCCGGGTGAACGTAAAACCCAGGTTGGTGACCTTGTCATCCAGATAAGCCAGGGGGATGATACGCCGGATTTTTTCCGTGTCCCCCGCTGTGGAGATCTGAAACAAATATTCCATCGTCCCGGACCGGATGCTTTTATCCGACGGAACCTTGGGAGCGACCTGGGCCTTGGCATAGACGACAATGTCGTTATCCTGTATCGGAATACTTCGTAAATCGAGGAGAGTCCACTGCGCGCGGCCTTGCGGCAAGACCGCGCCTGCGGCATCCGTAAAAAAGAATTCCCGCGCCCACTTCGCCTGCGCGGTATTGGGGAAATAGGATTTCTGGACCTCCTCCGTCTTGCCTTCGTTCAGGTCCTTGAAAAAATGCCGGACCGGGCGGTGCCAAAGCGCGGCGCGGTTCATCTGAAGGTCGTGGATAATACGTTTGCGATATTCGCTGCGCGGAATGTCCAAGAACCGGACTCGCTTGAGATCGTCGATCTGCCCGATAAAGGTCAGATCCATGCCGCTTTTCTCGACATCCGTGGCCTGGAGATAATAGAAATCGATCTTTTTGTCCGTGCTCAGCATAACGCGCGACATAGAAAACAGAATATTCTCGACTTTATCGATCACCTCATCCGTCGGCTGGAAAAGACTTTCCATGTCCGTGACCTTTCCGCTCAAAAGGGCCGCCTTGAGGTCCGCGGCGAACAAGCGGTCGAGCGGCAGGAAAACGCCGAGGGTCGTCCCGGCAAACTCCACATCAATATGCGGGATCTTGTACTCCTTGAGGGCAATATCCTGAAGGGCTTGCTTGACTTTGGCTTCCGGATATGTGACGGGACTGCAGCCGGAGAGCAGCAGAAGGCATAACAGGAAAAGCAAAGGGGACAGTCCCTTGAAAACCTTAGAGGGACTGTCCCCTTTTCGTGAAAAAACAGCTTTCGAGTCCAAGACCTTAAACCTTCGGCAGTTCCGTGCCCTGCGTCAGATAAGACCGGCGCGGATTCACCTTCCCGAACTCAGCAAAGATCGCCTCGATCTCATCGTAGTCGAGCTCTTGCTTGGTCAGAAGCTCGTGCGCAAAACGCTCAAAAAGATCTTTTTCCTTCCGGAGCAGCGCATCGACTTCGGTCATACACTCTCTGAGGATCTTGTCCACATCCTGGTTCAGCCGCATCTTCACGTCTTCGGAAAGGAAAAGGGCATTGCTGTCCTTGTAGATCGTATAGTCGCCGATCATTCCGGAAGACCCCATGCCAAGCACCCATACCATGAAATGGGCGACGTTCATCGCCTGCTTGAAATCCGAGGTCACGCCGGTAGTCGTGGTATTGAATTTGATCTTCTCCGCCACATACCCTGCCAGACAGATCTTGATATCGGCAAACATGGTTTCGCGGTCACGGCCATGCCATTCTTCGATCGAAGTCGGGTGAACGACTCCGAGCGAAGACTTCCTCGGTATGATCGAAGCCTTGAATACGTCATCGCGGGGATGCGACAGATACGTCACGATCAAATGGCCGGTCTCATGATACGCGGTCATCTCCCGCTCGCGGGCATTGATCGTCAATTTTTGCTTCATCCCGAGTTCGATCCGCTCGATCGCCTCGGAAAGATCACGCAACCCCACCACATCCTTTTTGTTGCGCGTCGCGATCAGCGCGGATTCCTTGACGATATTCTCAATATCCGCCGGCGATTTATCGACCGCCTTGCGCGCCAGGCGTTTGCAATCGATCGCCGCCTCGTATTTGACCTTGCTCAAATAATAACGGAAGAGCGATTCGCGGCCTTCCAGATTCGGTTTCTTGATATAGACTTTGCGGTCGAAACGTCCGGGCCTGAGAAGCGCCGGATCCAGGATATCCTCCGAAGCATTCGTCGCGCCGATCACGATGATATTCTCAGCTTTGTCGCTTAGTCCGTCCATTGCCACGAGCAACTGGTTCTGCGTCGTATTTCCTTCGCCGCTGCCGAATTGATTGAACGTCCTTTTCTGTCCCATCGCGTCCAGTTCGTCGATGAAAACGATGCAGCCGCCGAAACCATACGCGAGCCTTGTTGCTTTCTTGAAAAGCTGGCGCACGCGGCTCGCCCCCACCCCCACAAAGATCTCGTTGAATTCGCTGGCGGCCATAGAGAGAAACGGCAGACCCGCTTCTGTGGCGATCGCCTTGGCAAGATACGTTTTCCCGCATCCCGGAGGCCCCATCATCAGAATGCCGCGAAGGATCCTGCCGCCGATCTTTTTGAGGCGCGCGTGGTCTTTGATAAGCTCCACCACTTCCCAGCACTCGTCCTTCGCTTCATCGATCCCGATCACATCCGAGAACTTGACCTGGACGTTTTTAGCCTTGATGCTCTTTTTATCATCCATTTTTCCGAGGCCCCCCCGGAAAAGCAGCATATAGATGTAGGCGAACACCACAGCATTAATGACCATGATGATCATTTGCAGGGGCAATTGGGCGAGGGTAATGTTCCGGTAATAGCTTTCAAGCGAAGCCATCCCCCACCAAGAGAGACCGACCAGGATGACCGAGGCGAGAATAATCGTGATCTTGAACCAATGATCCATCCAAAACAATCTTAAACGACGCCACTTATTCATAAAAAAACCACCTTTTTTGAAGATAGGTTATGGGGAGCATCCCCAGGAAAACAGCGAGAATTATACCTGCTTGAAGAGCAAAATACACGCATTTATAGTAGGGGTAACGGCTAACGGGGAACGTTGAACGAAATATCTTTTTTCATTTCTCGTTGCCCGTTCCACGTTCCCCGAGAATCTAATTACCACCAATAGTCTTCGCCCTTGGCCCCGGAAGCCTTCACGGCGTCCGCCTCAGCGACAGGGGGCTCGGAATCCTTCTCCGTACCCTTGACTTCTTGAACTTGTTCCTCTCCCGGGATGGGTTCCGACAGGGATGTCGGAACAACTTCCTTAGCGGGAGCCACGGCCTCGGCGGAACCCGTAGACTGCTCCTCCCACCATCCCGCGGTATCGGTGGAGGTCGGAAGAACCGTTTCAGTAGCAACCTTCTCCGGCGTCTTGGGTTCCGCTTGGATCGGAGGATCGATAAAAAAGGTCTCGTGGGGATCGTTTTTGACGTGATACATCAGAGGACCTTTTTTCCCATCCTTTTCCTCTTCCTTCTTCTGCTCGTAAAGAATGGGATTCGTCTGCGTATCCCTTATCGGATCCTCAGACTTCCGGACCGAGGCAAGGTTCAAGCTGGCGAGCACTCCTATAAATAGAAGAAACCAGGCTTTTTTATTCATGCCTTAAGAATACCCTATAAAGGAAGGGAGTGCAAATAGGCGCTTCGCGCGTCTCCTCGGAGAACGTGGAACGCCGAACGCACTCGACATCCGTTACCCGTTACCCGTTTCCCGGAAATATCTTTTAAGATATTTCCCTGTATACGAGGCCTCACACGCCACCAGACCGGCAATATCCCCTTGATAAACGACTTGCCCTCCCTTGTCCCCGCCTTCCGGCCCGAGATCGATCACATGATCGGCGAGGCCGATCAGCCCCAAATGATGCTCGATCACAAGGAGGGAATGCCCCCGATCGAGAAGCTCTTCAAAAGCACGGACGAGATGCTGGACATCGTCCTCATGGAGCCCTGTCGTCGGTTCATCGAGGAGATAAAGGGACGGTCCGGAAGTCCCACTCAATAGTTCGAACGCAAGCTTCAGGCGCTGGGCCTCCCCTCCCGAAAGGGTGAGTGTCGGTTGCCCGAGCCGTAAATAACCAAGGCCGATCTTCTTGAGAATGGAAAGTTTCTCGACGAGCCCCCGGTGATGACCCAGAAAATCCAAGACCTCCTCAACCGTCATCGCAAGAACTTGATCGATGTTTTTTCCCTGATACCGAATCTCGAGCACTTCAGGCTTGAAACGCTTCCCATGGCATTCTTCGCAGGGCACAAAAATATCCGCCAGGAAATGCATCTCGACTTTCACCGCGCCGTCCCCTTCGCAAACCGGGCAGCGGCCCTTTTCGACATTGAAAGAAAAATGCCCCGCGTCGAACCCTTCACGCCGGGCCTCAGGCGTCGCCGCGAAGATCTTGCGGATATCCTCGAACGCCTTCATATAAGTGGCGGGATTGGAACGTGGCGAACGACCGAGCGGTGATTGGTCGATCAGCACCATATCCGACAGAGGCTCAAAACCGCGGATCTTTTTCACCGTCCCCAGTTCCTCCTGCGACACCGGACGACCTTTGAACTTAAGAAAATGATTATAGAGGATCTCGTAAAGGAACGTACTTTTCCCGGATCCGGACACGCCCGTCAGGACCGTAAAGCGGCCAAGGGGAATATCGACATCGATCTCTTTTAAATTATGCGCCGTCGCCCCGCGGACCGTGATCCTCCGCGATTCATCAGCAGCAGGGCGAACCCTCCGGGTAATGGCGCGTTTGCCGGCCAGATATTCCCCCGTCACGGAACCCGGATATTTTTTGAGATCTTCCGGACTTCCCTGAAAGATAAGCTCTCCGCCTTTCGCGCCGCCCGCGGGCCCCAAATCGATCACGCTGTCCGCGGCCATGATCATGGTCCGGTCATGCTCCACGACCACGACCGTGTTCCCGAGATCTCGCAATTTCCGGAGAAGGGCGATCAGCATCTGGTTATCGCGCTCATGAAGTCCGATACTCGGTTCATCCAGCACGTAAAGCGTGTCCACGAGCGCGGACCCCAGGGAACTCGCCAGATGGATCCGCTCCACCTCCCCGCCCGAAAGCGTGCGCGACATGCGGTCAAGCGTGAGATAACCCAGGCCGACGTCCTTCAAGAACCGCACGCGCGCAAGCAGCTCCTCGAGAACGGGCTCGACTTTTTCCTTTTCCTCTGCGGTGGGTTCCAGCGTCTCAAGGAACGGATAAAGCTCCTCAATGCTAAGGGCCTGCGCCTGCGCGATATTTTTTTCGCGCACCAGGAAATCCATCGCTTCAGGCTTAAGCCGGGTCATGTGGCAAGTCCCGCAAGGCGCGTAGCCGCGATAACGATTGAGGAAGATCCTCACATGCATCCGGTAGGCCTTTTTATTCATGTACTCAAAAAAGTCGCGAACGCTCGCGAACTCGTCGCCTTCATAACCTTCCAGGATCCACTTCCGATGCTGGGCCTTCAGATCCTTCCAAGGCAGGCGTACAGAGATCCGCTTGCGTTCGCAAAAATCAAGGAGCTGTCCCTGTTCCCAGCGGGTGCTGGCTTTGGTCCACGGCTCGATCACGCCCTCCCGGATCGACTTCTCCGGATCCGGCACGACGAGATCCCAATCGATCGTGATGACGCGGCCAAATCCCTGGCAGGTAGAACACGCGCCGAGGGGGCTGTTGAAGGAAAAAAGATTGGGCGTCGGCTCAGGGAATGAACGCCCGCAGGAGGCGCACCGGAGCGTCTCGGAAAATTCCAGATCTTTACCAGCCACCCCCACTTGGGCCTCATTGCGGCCAAGGCGAAAGGCCTGCTCCAGAGAATCCGTAAGACGTTCCTTATTCGCCGGGGTGATCTTCACAAGGTCCACGCTCACGCGCAGTGTTTTCAAAATAGCTTTTTTCCTGATCAAAGATGCCGCGTCGATCCAGGCCCCGTCATAGAAAAACGAGCCGAACCCCTGACGCTCCAGCTCTTCCAGATTCTCGCGCAGATATTTCGCGGTGCTTTTCCCCACCGCCATCTGAAAAGCGATGCGCGCTTCCTCACCGGGAAACTTCGCTGCAAGACGCGCCGCGACTTTCGCGGGATCATACTTTTCGACTTGCTCGCGGCAATCGGGACACCGGGGCCGACCGATCCGCGCGAAAAGGACCCGGAGGTATTCATTGATCTCAGTTTGGGTCCCGACCGTGGATCGGGCATTCGTGATGGCATTCTTGGCCTGAATGGCAAGAGCGGGAGGAATCCCGGACGCCGAGGCCACATCGGGCTTCGCCATGCGTTCAAGGAACTGCCGCGCGTAGGCGGAAACGGATTCAATATAGCGGCGTTGACCCTCGGCATAGAGCGTATCAAAAGCCAGGGAGGACTTGCCGGAACCGGATACTCCGGTAATAACGTAGAGCTTGCGATGCGGAAGTTCTAAATCGAGATCTTTGAGATTGTGGGTCTTGACCCCACGCAGCAGGATCGAATCCAAGGGAAGATCAGGAGTGAGTCTCGCGACCAAGTGCCGCAGCGACCGCCTTCATAAGATCGGCGCCGCCAAAAACCTTTTGGCTGTCCGGGGCAATGGAGACAGAGGACATTCCGCGATCCAGGCGTTTAACCTGAAATGTGATGACCCTCTTATCGGAATCATTCAGACTGCTGTAATTGGTATCGCGGACGGTAATGATGCCTTTTTCCTTATCCGTCTCCTCAAGCTTCCAAGTCTCCCGACCATCGACAGCTTCCATGGTACGCAGATAGGTCAGATCATAGGAAAGCGGATAAACGAGCACTTCATCGTTCGGCGGCAAAACTTTCCCGACGGTGTTACAGGCGGCCAATCCAATACTCAGCACCAACATAAGAGCGATCGAAATAAAACGTTTCATGGAGATCTCCTTAAAATTTACCGGTCATGCGCACGAACGGCCCGTGATTGCTGAAACTGTTCGGGTTGCGCAGGTCATCGCTGAAATCGGTAAAATTATACCCCACTCCGAGCCGCACGTATTCATAAAATTCGCGGTCCACTTCGACCAGGGCGCCTTGCTTTAAACTGTCCGCGGTGTAGGTCTGCATCAGGATCCGGTATTCCAGAGCCAGATCCCACTTTCGCGTCACATGGAAATTGATGCGGTTCGCGGTCAGGAACGTGTTGACGCTCGTGGTGTCCACCGTGTCCCGGGAAAGAGTGACCTGGTCGCGGAACTGGGATTGCAGCGCGGAATTCTTCCAGGCCAATTTTTCCACCAAGCCGAAATAGCGGTTCACATCATAGCCGATGTCTGTGGAAAAAATGTTGGCGATCTCATTGAACATCATCCCCGTCGGAGTGTAGGTCTGGTACTGCCAATCGTTGGCGATATTCCGGAGATAATTGTAGCGGGCCAGGATATTCAGCTTATCCAGCTTTACCGGGCGGTAAGCAAACCCGGCGCTGAACTCCGCGAAATTGGTCAGGTTCACTTGAGAATTCTGGGGAACGGCATCCACGAGATACGACGCCCCGTAATTCAGATAAGAGAGAAATCCCAGATCTTCATTGATCTGGTACTGCAGGGAGTTCCGGGTAACGTACTGGTTCGCCTTGGGAGGCGACTGCGCGACACGGACTTCCTGATAGGTCCGCACCCGGAATTTTTTCCCGTCGGCATACGCAAGGCTCGCACCCGCGGTGTTAAAGGCCGTGTTGGGCATAACTGTCATGACACTGCTCGGATGAAGCTCGCTGACCCTGGAATCGACCAGGCGCCGGCGTTCATACTTCGCGCCATAGTCCCAATGGTCACCCGCCTTGCCCTCATAGCCCAAAATGTCCGCGTAGCCGTCGCTTCCCTTGTAGGAAGAATATTCGCGTTCGGAATACATGCGCGATTTTTCGGTGAGCGCGAAAGAGTTCCCGATCGCCGTCCCGAGCGTCTGGTCGCCGATCCCGCGGTCGACGGAGCGGATGTTCGCGTAACTGCGCGCGCCATTCTCGTGCTGTCGCTCAAACCCGAAATAGGTCGAATCCCCGAGAGGTCCGACCATTTCTTCCAGGTAGGCAAAGAGGCTCTTCACCACTTCGTAACGAACGCCTCCGCCGAACTGACAGTCGTTCTTCCCGTCCATCGTCGACTGCGCCTTCACGTAAGGAAGCAACCGGTCGTTGATGTGATAGCCCGCCTTGACCGTCACGCCATCATTAAAGGGAACTTGATTCGTAAGATCCGCCGTCTGGTTGCTGAGAGGAGTGACCTGTCCCAGATTGCGGTGCTGGTATTCGAGTTCCGCGAGGTACTGCCCATCATCATAAACGATCTGAGCGGTCTGGGTTTCTTGGGATTCGTAAGGCCCGTAAACGCCCGTCTCGTTGAACGGCTTCAAGTTATCGAGAACGGCATTGTGATCGAAGCGATACCGGGCAGACAAACTGTCCGTAAACTTATAGCGCGCGGCCAAGCCGTATTTTTCGAGGGCCTCTTGGTCCCGCATGTAACCGTTCGAAAAACCCGGGTCCACGCCCTGCACATACCCCGTCGTTTCAAGCCCCTTGACGGGTTCGGAAGAAGCTCGTATCAGATACGCGCTGTTCTGGGGCTTCGCATGCCGGCCCGCTCCGATCATAGAGTCCGCATCCAAGTAGCTGAGTCCGCCGTCGTAAGAGAATGAGCTTCCCATCTGCTGGTTGATCGTTTCGGCGTATTCGGCGGTGATCTTGGTGTTCCGCCCGAACTTGAACATGGCATCGACGCCATTCATGTCATAATCCGAACCCGGACGCTTCTCCTGAACGGCAGTCGCTCCAACCCTCACGTGATCCCCCAACCAGGTGTAGCCCCGTATGCCCTGATCCGGGACGGAGGTCGGGGTGGCACTGGGATCATATTCATAATCTACGATCAAATACACGGGATCGCCATCGAGGATATCCGTCGAAGTCATGGTGTCGGCCGCGGCGACTGAAGACAGCGAGCGGGAGAGAAGGATACGCCCGTCGTTATAATTGATCTCGTAATCGGTGCCCTCCACAAGATCATAGCTCGCGACCGTCATGTTCTGGATCTTGTCGCGGATATCGACGCGGATCTTTTCGCTGCCCTCGACGATGTTGCGGTTCCGCGTGTAGAAAAGCGAGCCGCCGGTCGCGTAAAGTTCGTTGTGATCGGCCAAGTGGTCCGACTTCGCGGAAAACACCTTGAACCCGCGCTTGGGGTCGCCGTAGACCGTGCTCTCTACCGTATCGAAATTGACCTTGAGCCCGGAGAGCGTGCGGTTGTAGGTGGCAAGTTCCGTGTCCGTGAACTCCGTCTTGAAGCTTCCCCACTTGGCGTAAGAGCGGTCCATTTCCACGAGGACATAAAGCCGCTGCGCGGTATCCTGGGCCTCGCGATCGAGCGTCGAGTTATCGCCGTAGATCGGATAATAGTCATCGGGATTAAGATTCGTGAAAAGCGCGGAGCGCTTGTCGGAGGTGTCATACTTGGCCTTCACAAGGAATTTCCCCTTGAGCTTTCCTTTCAAAAAGAAAGCCGCGCGGCCGTCCTCGCTAAAACCGTCGCGGAAACCGCCCGATGCCGCGGCGTCCTTGTTGCCGCCGTTAAAATTCTCCCCGAGCTGCTCCTCGCCCAATGCCACCATGAAAAACTGGCTGTCCTTCACCTTGATCGACTTGTTAAAGCTGGTGGTCTCTCCCTCGGGCGTCGTCGCAGAAATATTCACCATATATTCACCCGGCTCCACGAAAAATTCTTTCTGGAACATTCCGTCCGCCCCGTCCACGGAGACCGGCGTGCCGTTGATCTCGATCTTGTTCTTGGGCTTGGTCTTTCCCTGAACGCGGACGACCGGCTTCGCGTTGAGCGGGATGCTGCGCTTCCCGTCCTTAAAAAGATTGAAGTCCCCCACGGGCGGGATCTCGGGATGATAGTTTGACTTCCCTTTCGGATCCTGTTTGGTCATGACCTCGAAAAATTGCAGCGGCGTCCAGTCCTCACGGTTCTTCGCATCACGGACCTTCAGCTGATAGGAATACGTGCCGGGCTTGACCAAAAGCCCCGATTCCTCGATACCGGTCCATGTTACTTCGGGCGGCGGCTGCCCGACGCCGTAGCCGGTCCAGACAGGCTGTCCCATGGCATCACGGACCTCGAGCGTCCATTTCTTAATGAACTTCGCGTAATTGTTGTCGAACGTGAAAACCGGCTCTTTCTCAAGCACCCCGACGCCAAGTTTCACAACATCCGGCGTGATCTTGACATCAAGCGTCGGCCGGGAAACATCGACCCCCTGCGTGACCATCACCATCAGATCCTTCTGGAAATTCTCAGGGATCCCCGAAGGCGGCAAGAGAACAGCAAAATTGGCTTTGCTCATGACCCCGGCCGTGGCCTTGATAAGAAACGCTTCCTCCGAAATAAATTTCGTGCCCTCCGGCAGGGAGTGGCCGTCGATCTTGACGACATGCCGGCCGGGTTTCACGCCGGGGATGTGATACATGCCGTTCTCGTCGGTCACAATGCCGATACCTTCTTCCGTGTAAAGCCGGACAAAGGGGATACCGGGTTCGCCGGCATCCTGGACCGTGTTCTGGTTCAAATCGTTGAAGACCTTGCCGATCACGGTGCTCTGTTCAAACACGGGATCGCCCTCAACAAAAAACTTCACAGCCACTTTTTGGGAGAGTTGCCCGGGAAATAGAACATCCACTCCGCCGGGAACAGGCAGCACGGCATCGCCGCTCAGGGTCGCGTCCAGGGAATACTCATGTCCCAATTGAACACCGTTTGAGACAAGCGTCACAAAGCTGACGCTGATCTCGTCATTGGGCACCATATTCCCGACATCCACCAGGATCGAGCCATCCTTATAGGTGGCCGTGTGGCCATTCACTTTGACAGACTTGGGGGCATAGTCAAAGCCGCGCGGGATATTGAAAAGCATTTTCACATTTTGATAACTATCCGCAGAGGAATTCAGAAAATGGGCGTTAATCCCGACGGGATCCCCGGGAGCCACGTTGCGTTTCGAAGCGACGACGGATAATTTCGCGGGATTGATCTCGGCATTCGCACTCGTCACAGCCAATATCTCACCAGCACCCGTCGGATTTTCAGCAACGATGGTAAAAACCACCAGGTTGGTTCCCTCGGGCGCTGTTCCGGCCACGGAGAATGCCACATACCCGCCGCCCGGAGGTGCCTGCCACCAATCCATCCCCTGACCCGTTTCGCCGCTCAATGTATCCGCACGTATCAATGTGGTGGAGCCGTCACTATTTTTATGCCGAAACTCAATTTTCAGATCTCCATACGTGCCGCTTCCGCCAATATTAAAATTGGATTCAGCATTAGCATTGAAGACAACAAAATCTCCGGGTTTAATATTGCTATTTTCCTGAAAAGTAAAAGTCTGCGGCATGGTATCCGGAAGGACCAAAGCATAATTCCCGTCAGGATCCGCCGAAAAACCGGCGCCCACCAGAACCGCATTGGTGTAGCGCGTCGCATTTTGGGTATCATTCCAGTTCGTTTGGTTTGAGCCTCCCAGAGGCTGCTCAAAAGTGGAATTGCCTAGGATATTCGCAAAAGCAGTGGGGGTAAAGAGCAGCACGAGACAGAAACAACTTAACAAGACTGTCGTCATCCTGAGCAGAGCGAAGGATCCCGCTCGAGATCCTTCGGCCTTGGGCCTCAGGATGACGGACCCGCTCTGCTTTTCGGATTTTTTAATCATGCCGGGGCTCGCCATGAATTAAAACCGCCTGCTGGAGAATTTGACGCCGAAGCGAAGGTCGTAGTTCGGGATATCAGGGACTTCCCCGTTCTGCTTGACGCGCTGAGCCCCGCCGAGACCGTCAAACTCACCGAAGATCGCCAATTTTGAAAGCCATTCATTCTCTTTCCAACGGTAAGTCCTGAACGGCATGATCCGGAGGCCCGCGGCCATATAGTACTGGTTCTGGTACCAGAACGAGTATTCCGCGTTATTCACATGCTCAAAACGCAGGTAGGGCATCAGAACCAGTTCGTCATTAATGTAATTATGCGGCAGAGGGATCCCGGGAAGCTTGATGCCCACCGTGACCGTAGAATTCGCGATAAAGGCATTGAAAGCTTTTTCGCTGTTGAAACCGGTCTTGGAGACGTAGTAATTGCCAAAGTATTCCCCCCAAACATACTGGCGGAGATAATCCGTGAATTTGACGGGGCGCGCTTCATCGAGCGGAGGAAGCTCGGTGCCCCATTCGTAATAGCACTGAATGCCCCAGATAAGATCGGTGTCCCTGGCGCCCTGCCCCTGACCCTTGATGTTGTAAACATCGCCGTACTTGATATAGAAGCGATAATTGCGCATCCACTCCAGAATGGGAATGCCCCCGAAGGGCTGGAAATTAAGAAGCCAGGGATTCCGCGCGAGGGGTCGCCATTCCAAGCCGGCCCAAAGCTGGAGATTGTTCGTGTAATCTGTGTTGTCGGAGGCCAGAGAAACCGTTTCTTCGACGAAAGGATCAATGTTATGCAGCGGAAAGCGGATCCCGCTGAAAACCAACCGGTTGGTCCAGTATCCCACCTGGGTGTCGAAGTGATTCGCCGCAAGATTGGTCTGACGCCACTCGGTCGCGCCAAAGGATTGCCAGGTGATCGGCGTGCCGACGGGCTCTCCTTGAAAGACCCCGTACATTTTCTCGCCGATGCCCATCTGATCCGTAAAACGGAGAATGAGATCTTCTTCTTTTTTGAACTGAGCGGGAGTCTTGACCGCAACCGGCGGCGGTTCTTCAGGCGGAATATAGACAGGGGCTTCGCGCACGTTCTTCGCGAAATCGCCGCCTCCGGAAACGACCCGGGATTTGACCGAGTTGATCTCAGCCGTGGCGGCCTCGGGTGAGGCAAACGATTTATCTCCCACCCAGAAAAGATCCTTGGCCGGCCCACCCTTTGCGTCAGGAAGAGAAAGCTGGCGGATCTCCACGCCGTCATAATTGGCGGTCTTGAGGTTCGCCTTAATATAGCCGTCAATCGCCTTCATGTCCTTGAGCCCCGGAAGAGCACGGAACTTCACAACACCTCCGCCGAAATCGGTCACGACGGAATATTCAGAGTCCTGCTCACGGGAATGAGCCTTGATCACCTGGAAACCACGAACTTCGCTGATCTTGTTATCGAATTTTTGGGCAGAAGGAGTGAAGAAATATTCAGCGAACAGGTTCGGAGTGGGCTTTGCTTCAGGGGCTTGGGGAGTTTCCTGGGAAAAGGCTAAAAAAGCTGCGGACAGAAAGATCGCGATGAAAAAAATTAAAAAGCTTTTAATTTTCATCGGCAATAAGATTTTTCTTTTAGTTGTAAAAGGTTAAAAAACCTTCGTTGAAGAAAAGTCTAAGCCATTCCCAGCACTTGAGGCATATGATAAAGACCTTGCTTCTTTTTCGCAAGGAATTTTGCCGCTAAAAGTGCCCCGCGGGCAAAAGCTTCGCGCGAGGAGGCCTTGTGGACCAGTTCGACCCGCTCTCCGTCCCCGAAAAAGGACACCGTGTGATCGCCCACCACATCGCCGCCACGGAGCGCGAACACCCCGATCTTACCTTTTCCACGGGCTCCGGTTTCTCCGGCGCGACCATAAATAACATCCTTTCTCATATCACGGCCGCGAGCCGCGAGGAGGATCTCCAAGAGCTTCAGTGCCGTACCGCTTGGCGCGTCCTTCTTCATCCGGTGATGGATCTCCATGATCTCCAGGTCATAGCTCTCATCCAGCACCTTTCCCGCTAATGCGGCCAGGGTAAAGAGCAGATTCACACCCACACTCATGTTGGGCGACTGAAGGATCGGGATCTTTCGGGAAGCGACCCGGATTTGACGCAGCGTGGCAGCCGGAATTCCCGTAGTGCCGATCACGCAAGCGGTCCGGGTCTTGACGGCGGCCTTGAGGTTTTCCGGAAGCGCCGAAAAATGGCTAAAATCGATCAAGACATCCGCGCCTTTAAGCGTAGCTGTCGCGTCTTGCGTGACTTTCACGCCCATCAGATCAGAACCCATGATCGGTCCGAGATCCTGATCCAGAGCGGCATGGCCGCGCTGCTCCAATCCGCCTACGATTTTAAAGGTTTTGTCGCGGCTCGCGAGTTGAAGTATCGTTTTCCCCATTCGCCCCGCGGCGCCGGCCATCACTAATTTAATCATTGGCTCTCCCTGACCTTTTCAACCTACGCAGTTGAAAGGGTTAAATAACCCTGAGTTTTTTTAGAACTTCGACGAATTTCTTTTCATTTTCCGGCCGCATCTCGCAAAGCGGCATCCGGAGTTCCGGCTTGATCATGCCCATTTTCCCGAGCGCGGTCTTCACGGGGATCGGATTCGTTTCGATAAAAACAGCCTTGGAAAGCGGGTAGAGGATCTTATGGATCGAACGCGCCTCATCCATGTTCCCGTTAAGCGCCGCACTCACCAGCCCCTTCACGAGCCGAGGGGCGATATTCGCGACAACCGAGATCACGCCGCGCGCGCCGATCGCGATCAGCGGAAAGTTCAGGGAGTCCTCGCCCGAAAGAACCGGCAGGTCACACAACTGCATGATCTGCTCCGCCTGGTCCATGCTGCCGCTTGCTTCCTTGATCGCCACAATGGTGTCGATCTTGGAAAGCCGGGCCACGGTCTCAGGTGCAATGGAAACGCCGGTGCGTCCTGGCACGTTGTAAAGAACGATCGGGATATCCACGCGGGTCGCGAGATATTCATAGTGGCGGTAAAGGCCTTCCTGCGTCGGCTTGTTGTAGTAAGGAGTCACTACGAGCACACCGTCCGCCTTGATCTTTTTCGCATGGCGGACAAGTTCGAGCGCTTCCGTAGTATTGTTCGAACCGCAGCCGCAAATGACGGGGATCCGGTGATGGACATATTCCACCACGAAGGTCATCGTGTCCCGGTGCTCCGTGTGCGACATCGTGGCGGACTCCCCCGTCGTCCCACAGGGAATGATCACGTCCGTGCCTTCTTTCAGATGGAAGTCGATAAGACCCCGGAGCGCCTTCTCATCCACTTTCCCGTTACGGAACGGGGTGACCAACGCGACCATCGAACCTTCAAACATGGATTTCTTTTTTCTCATTGCAAATACTCCCCCTTGTAAACGAATTGGGCTTGGCCTTCCAGAAAAACCTTGGTGATCTCGGCTCCCGTCATCTGCATATCGATCTGGAGCGATTCCCCGCCCCGCGTCAGCACCTTGACCGGCGCCTCGACAGAACCTTTCAGAACGCTCACGACCGCCGCCGCCGTGGAACCTGTCCCGCAGGCGAGCGTTTCATTCTCCACGCCGCGTTCATACGTCCGCACCGCAATCTCTTTTTTGCCACGTACTTCCACAAAATTCACATTCGTGCCGAACGGCTGAAAGTGCGAATGATTACGGATCGCCCGCCCGGCTTCAAAAACCTCGGCCTTTTCAAGATCCTTCACGAAGATCACCACGTGCGGCACGCCGGTATCGAGGAACATGTAATGGAGCTTGTGCTTGCGAATTTCGATGACCGCGTCGAGTTCAAAGACGCGTGGTTTCACAAGCTGCACCTTCACACTATTCTTCTGCCCGACCTGGGCCTCGATCAGCCCAGAGCCGGACTCAAAATTCATGCGGGAAGAATATTTCAGAACGTCATGCGCGTAAAGCGCGATACAGCGGAAACCGTTCCCGCAGGCCGCAGCCTCCGACCCGTCCAGATTCAAAATACGCATCCTGAAATTCGCTTTTTTCGAAGATTCAAAAAGCAGCACGCCATCGGCACCGACGCCTTGGTGGGGCTGGCAAACTTTCCGGGTGAACGCGACCGCGTCCTTCACGATCCCGCGGCGGTTATCCACCACCACGAAATCGTTGCCCGAAGCCACCATCTTATAAAAAGAGATCGAATGTCTCATACTAAGTCCTTATGGGAATTCCAGTTACAGCGGGCGTATTGTATCAAAGAACCGGGAAACGTAAAAGAAATATGGGGAGCGGGGACTAAGGGACAAAGAAAAGTTCTCGACTGGCGCTCCCGGCTATACGAGGATGATCTTGGCGGGCTCGAATCCGTTGAAATTGGAGACGGCGCTGGCGGAGGAATAGGCGCCGATGCTTTTGGCGTAGACCACATCGCCGGCATAAAGCTCGGGAAGTTCTTCGCCGTTGGAGAGAATATCCAAAGAGTCGCAAGTGGGCCCGGCTAAGGTGCTCTTGTACTTGGGCCCCCGCCGCAGGGTTTTGAATTCATATTTGCAATGATCAAAGACCATCCCTGAAAAATCCTGATAAACCCCGTCATTTAAATAATAGAAATTCTGATTGTCGCGGAACGCGCGGCCGATCACCTGCGTCACAAGGATCCCGGCGGGGCCGGCAAAGAAGCGTCCCGGTTCGGCGATAAATTCAGTCTGCTTCGAAAAAAGCGCCTTCATCTGCTTGCGGATCTGGGCGGCCATGCGTTCAAAATTGATGCCGATCTCATTTTCAAAATGCTGGATCGGGAACCCGCCACCGATGTCCACGATCTTAAGCGGCATGTCGTTCTCCCGGGCTTCCCGGAAAATATTCGCCGTCAGCTCGAGCGCCTGGAGGTAATTCTCCACATTCGTGGACTGTGACCCGACATGAAAACTCACGCCCTTGGGCACAAGCCCGAGGCTCTTCGCTTTCCGGAGAAGATAAAAAGCCTGATCCGGCTCCGCGCCGAACTTGAGCGACAGCTGCACCACGCTCCCCCGGTTTGCGACCTTGATGCGGCAGATCACATGCGCTTTCGGGAAATTCTCCGCGATTTTGTAAAGCTCGGCTTCGTTATCGAACGTCATGAGTTTGACGCCGCGCCGACGGGCCGTGATAAGGTCCTCTTTGGATTTGATCGTGTTGGCGAAAATAATGCGGCTTGGGGCAACATCATGTTTCAGAACCGATTTCATCTCCGCCGCGCTGGCCACGTCGAAGCTCGCGCCAAGCTCCGCGAAAGTCTTCACGATCTTCGGATGCGGGTTGGCCTTGATCGCGTAATAGGGAGTGACTTCCGGAAAAGCCTTCGTAAAGCGGGTAAATTGCTTTTCAAGCACGCTTTTGCGTATCAGCATGAAGGGGGTCTTGTGCTTCTTCAGCATGGTCCGGATGAGATTCTCCACCCCGGAGATGTCGGCCGGCTTGGGCTTTAGCGAAGGGATCTGAAGACTGCCATTTAAGGCGGGATCTTTCATCGAATCGGGTCTAACGCTCCATGAGGAATGTCGTGAACTGCCACATGTCTTTTTCCCGGGGAGGCACGGTCCCGAACTTCAGGTATTTCCCGTTCAAGTTCTTCAGTGGCGTCCAGTCGGAAGGAATGGACACGAAGGGAACAATATAAGGCGTCGCGAAATCCAGGACAAATTCATGGTCAATATCATCCGGGAGCAGGAATCCTTCGCGGGGATTTTGAATCATCCAGAGCGCCGCAGCCACCACCGACACCGCCACCTGAAGCGTCGTCGCCTCCTGATGCGGCACGAGTTTGCGCGTCGTTTGAATGTCCAGAAGACTTCCGCACCACCAGGACTTGAAATCATGTCCCATGAGAAGCACGCCCAGTTCGTCGCGCCCTTCGGTGATGTCATCAGCCAGAATGCGCTGCTTTTCCTGCATACGGTACTGACGCATCCGGAGTTCATGCAAAGAATTGATCGCCGCATCCGAAGGACAATACGCGTAATGAACGGTCGGGCGATAGGCCGCCTGGCCGTTCTTCCAGACGGTCAGACGGTCGGAAATGCTGAAGGCCTCGCCGTGGCGGATCACCATCCCGTTGATCTCACCACATGGCACCCACGACCGCACCCAGGTGTTCATACCGAGGGAACTCATGCAGATCTGGTTCTTGGGACCTTCCTTGTGGCAATGCGCTCCGGGCGGCAGGCGACGCTCATGCGTCCCCCATCCAAGCTCGGCCGGCGCCACGCCTTCTTCATAGAAGCCCTCGATCGACCAGGTGTTCACGAATTCATTCACCTTCTTCGGAACATCGGTGATCTGGGTGTCACGCTCGCTGATGTGGATAACCTTCACACCCGTAAGCTGGGCCAACTTCGGAAAATTGCGCTCCGCGAGGAACTTTTCAAGCTGCGCGCGCCGGGGATCATTCCTTTTCTCCTTCAAGATCTTGTGCGTGATATCGATAAGCGCTTTTTTCGTAAAATGGGATACTAGACCGGGATTGGCTCCGTGGTCCACGATCGCGGTCGTGCCTTTGACGCCCTTCCAGTGCTTCGCCATTTTTTTGCGGAGCATCATGTGACGTGCATAAAGGGTATACTTCGTGGGATCGGTCCTCTTCTCGTCTCCGTAGGGGTCCCATTCTTCGATCGAGGTATTCACGTAGAGCACTTCGTTCGAGCGACACCAGTCGAGGATCTCCCAGCAGTGGATATTCCAGGCGAGGTCGATGATCATGTCCCCGGGGCCCGCGTACTTGGCAAGAAGCTTCTTGTAATTTTGCTCGGTCACACGATCGAAAACGTATTTCACGCCGCGTTTGAGAGCGTCCTTGACGCGCGCCCGATTGTCCACAAAATCCATGATGGTGATCTTGGAGGCCGGCATGTCAAAGTGACGCAGGACAAGAGGAACGGTGCATTGCGACACGCCGCCGCACCCGATGATGAGAAGTCTTCCGTCGAACCGCACCTTTGTTTTCGGGATCTGTGCTTTGACTTTCGGGTATTTAAATCCGCTCATAATAAAGATTCTCTCTCCGTGAATAATGGCCATCGCCTGGTGTTAGGGAAACGAGGGTCGAATACTACAACAAAAGAAAACTCCCATCAAGGAATACCCGTGCCCGGCAATGTTTCTTGAACCGGATCGAGGGCAAGAATACCGCAAGAATGGGGGGATCTCCCACCCGTCACAAACGGCGTTGGATGAATTCCTTGAGAGTGGCAATGCAATAGTCGACGTCTTCCGTGGTCAACCCCGGATAAACCCCGATCCAGAAACTGTCGCGCATGATCTTGTCGGTATTTTTCAAGTCGCCGATGATCCGGTAATCCTTCCCCGGGACCAACGTGTCGAACGCGGGATGTTTTGTGAGATTGCCGCCGAAAACGTTGCGCGTTTGAATGTTCTTGGATTCGAGATGCTGGGTCATTTCATTGCGCGTCCAAGAGCAACCTTCCTTCAAGGTCATCGAAAAGCCGAACCAGGAAGGTTCGCCCGCGGGTGTCGCCTCGGGCAAAAGAAGAAAATCCTTCATGCCAGCAAGACCAGCCCAAAGCCTCGTAAAATGCTCTCGCCTCTTTTGAATAAAATCCGGCAATTTTTCCAGCTGGGCGCAGCCGATCGCCGCCTGCATGTCGGTCACTTTAAAATTATAACCAAAATGGCTATAGACATATTTATGGTCATACCCCTCGGGCAACTTCCCGAATTGTCCGGAAAATCGGTTCCCGCAGGTATCGTCCATCCCACCCTCACAGGTGCAGTCCCGCCCCCAATCCCGCAAAGAGGTCATGATCTTTTTTAAAAGAGCATCGTTCGTGTAAACCGCGCCGCCTTCCCCCAAAGTGATGTGATGGGGGGGATAAAAGCTGCTCGTCCCGATATCTCCAAAGGTCCCGGTATATTTCCCCTGGTAGCGACTTCCCAACGCGTCGCAATTATCCTCAATAAGCCAGAGTTTGTGCCTGTCGCAAAAAGCCTTCACCGCCGCAACGTCGAAAGGATTTCCCAATGTGTGCGCCATCATGACCGCGCGCGTCCTGGACGAAAGAGCTTTTTCCAACTGAGCCACATCAACATTGAAAGACGTAAGGTCCACATCCACAAAAACCGGGATCGCTCCATACTGGACGATCGGCGTAACGGTCGTGGGGAAACCGCAGGCGAGCGTGATCACCTCATCGCCGCGACGAATGGCGCGGGGTCCCAGCAACGGAGACGTGAGAGACATGAACGCGAGCAGATTGGCGGAAGAACCGGAGTTCACAAGCAGCGCGTGCCGCACTCCCAGGAATTCCGCCAGTTTCTTCTCAAATTGCCGGGAGTAACGTCCGTAGGTCAGCCAGAATTCCAGACTGCTGTCGACCAGATTGACCATCTCCCGGTCGTCATGGACCCTTCCGCCGTAAGGAATGCGCGGGGAAGCGCCCTTGCTTTTTTCTTTCTCTTCCTGAAGGGCCCGATAATACGCCCTTGTCTTTTCGAGGATCTCGTCCCGCAGGTCGCCGCTTTGGCTCATACTCGCCTTGCCCCGCACTGACTGTTTTTCATCGCGTCCACGCGAGCTTCTTCTTACCGGCATCTTGGATATAATCGCTCAGATCGCGGTAGCTGTTCAACTTGCCCGCCGTGTAGTAATGTTGATACCAAGCCGCGGTCTTCTGAAGGCAACGCTTGATCCCCCACACCGGCCGCCATTTGAGCCGCGCGTGAGCCTTGGAACAATTCAAATGGAGCATCTTCGCCTCCGGATAAACGCGGTCCGTAACAAGATGATAAGCGATTGCCGGCCATTCCTTTTTCAAAAGAGCGAGGACCTCCCCCACCCGGAAGATTTTCTTATCGGAAGGCCCGAAATTCCAGGCTTCGGCGTAACGCCTCTCCCCGTCCAGTAATCTTTGTCCGAGTTGCAGGTAACCCGAAAGAGGCTCAAGGACATGTTGCCACGGCCGGGTCGCCTTAAAATGACGTATCGGCACGCTCCGCTTCCGGCTAACGGCGCGCATCACATCCGGAATAAGCCGATCCTCCGCCCAATCCCCCCCGCCCAAAACATTTCCTGCCCGGGCACTCGCGAGCAAGAGACGGCTTGCCGGTTTTTTCGAACAACCTTGAAAAAAAGAGTGCGCATACGCAAAGGTCACGATCTCAGAACACGCCTTCGAAGCGCTGTACGGATCGTAGCCTCCGAGCCGGTCCTCTTCGCGATAGGCCGGGATCCGGTCCGCGTTTTCATAACATTTGTCACTCGTAACATTCACGATCGCCCGGATGCTTTTTGTCTTACGCGCCGCTTCAAACACATTCACTGTGCCCAGGACATTCGTCTCGAAAGTTTCCCGCGGATTTCTGTAGGAATAAAGGACCAGCGCCTGCGCAGCGAGATGGAAGACGATCGAGGGTTGGTACTTCAGAAAGACCTTCTCCAGCTTTTCCCGATCGCGAATATCGCCCGTGATCGAAACAATGGGGAGACGCAACAAATCGCTATGGCTCGGAACCGTAGGAGGACGCAGCGAATAGCCGACCACCCGGGCCCCCAACTGCTGAAGCCACAAGGCTAGCCAGGATCCCTTGAATCCCGTGTGGCCCGTGATCAGGACCGTCCGGCCCTTGTAAATGCCTCCGAACAACCGCTCTATTTCCATACCTTCCATGCCGCCTGGTCCTTGCTCCAAAGATCGTTTAGATAATTCTTGTCGCGAAGCGTGTCGATGCCGCGCCAAAAGCCGTGATGCTTGTAAGCCACCAGCTTCTTCTCCCGAACCAGTGTTTCCACGGGCGCCCCTTCGAAGAGAACAGACTCGCCTTCCCCGATCGCCGCAAAAACCTCGGGTTCACAGACGAAAAATCCTCCGTTGATCCAACCCTCGTCGCCTTCGACCTTCTCGCGGAACTGAACCACTTGACCGCCCTGGGCGATCTTAAGCGACCCGAACCGGCCCTCGGGCCTCACGGCCGTGACGGTGATCGCTTTCTTGTGCGTCTTGTGAAAATTTAAAAGTTCCGGGATGTTAATGTCCGCGACACCGTCCCCATAGGTCAGCATAAAAGGAGCCTCCCCGATATGACTTTGGGCTTTCTTGATCCGGGACCCCGTCATCGCATCAAGACCCGTGTCCAACAGTGTGATCTTCCAGGGCTCGGACGCGCCTTTATGGTATTCGATCTTGTTGTGCAAGACATCGATGGTGATATCAGATTGATGCAGAAAAAAATTCGCGAAGTATTCTTTGATGAGATGGCCCTTGTACCCCAAAAGGACAACGAATTCATGGAAGCCATGGTGGGAATAAAGCTTCATAATATGCCAGAGGATCGGCTTCCCGCCAATTTCCAGCATCGGCTTCGGTTTCAGATCTGTCTCTTCGCTTAAACGGGAGCCCATGCCCCCTGCCAAGATCACAACTTTCATTTTGATCTCCTTTGTCGGAAATTTAAGATCCGGTCCATCCGATCGTTTTCTGTTCTCTCACGCAAAAGGAGCCGCACGCCTAAGCGGTCTTTTCGCCCCGAACAAGGTCCTGGTAGGTCTCACGCTTGCGGATGACTTTGAAGGTTCCGCCCTTTACCATGACTTCGCAGGCGCGGGGACGGGAATTGTAATTCGAGGCCATGGTGAAGCCATAGGCCCCGGTCGTCATGATGGCAAGCGGATCGCCCGCCTTCATCTCCGGCAGTTCCCGGTCCTTGGCAAAGAAATCCCCGCTCTCACAGATCGGCCCCACCACATCGTAGACCCAGGACTGGGCACTCGCGTTTTTCACGACCGGCCAAATATGGTGGAAGGCCCCGTAGAAAGCCGGACGGATAAAATCGTTCATACCGGCATCCACGATCGCGAACTTTTTCACATCCGTCTCTTTCACATAGATCACCCGGGTCGCGAGGATCCCGCTATTGGCCGCGATAAAGCGGCCGGGCTCGAAGATCAGCTGGAATTTCCTTTTCCGGAAGATGGGGAGAATTTTCTTGGCGAATTCCTCCGCGGTCTGAGGATTTTCGTCACCATAGATCGCCCCAAGGCCACCGCCCAGGTTCAGGAATTTGATCTTGATCCCGCCGGCTTCAAGCTCGTCGATAAACTCCAGGATCTTCCCGAACGCCTCGACAAAAGGATCTCCGCTCTCGATCTGGGACCCGATATGCACATGCACCCCGCAGACAAGCGCGTTCGAAAACCGCTTCGCGTCCATAAAGATCTCGCGAGCCTTCTCGAAATCGATACCGAACTTCGTCTCGGCTTTCCCCGTTGTAATGTATTCATGCGTGTGCGGGTCCACATTGGGATTGATCCGGAGCGACACATTCACTTTCTTGCGCATCTTCCCGGCGATCGCATTGATCTGCTCGAGTTCCGGAATGGATTCCACATTAAAAAGAAGGATCCTGGCTTTGATCGCATCCCGGATCTCCTGAGCGGTCTTCCCGACCCCGGCATAGACTATTTTTTTTCCGAGGCATTTCACTTTCCGGGCGCGAAAGAGCTCGCCGCCGGAGACGATGTCGAGACCCGCACCTTTTTTGACCAGAGCGCGAAGGACCGCAAGGCTGGAATTCGCCTTCACGGAATAACAGATAAGCGGTTTGGCAGCGCGGAAAGCCTTTTGAAGCTTGGCGAGATGTTCGGTGAAGGTTTTGTGGCTATAAATATAGGCGGGCGTTCCGGTTTTCCTCAAGATCTTGCTAACGCGTATTCCTTCGCAGTAAAGCTCACCTTTTTTGAAATAAAAATCATGCATTTTTTCTTCGTGGAAATCAGTCCTTGGCATCTCAGCACCTCACTCATTTAACGTCATTACAGTCCGTTAGCCACTGGGACAATCATTTCTCTCAAAAAAATGAGCGTCTCCGCTTTCTACAAAACCTTCTTCCACTCGGCGATCGACTGCTTCACCCGGGCGGGATGCGTGCTCCCGATCGTTTTCTTACCCCGGACGGACTCCTTGGCATCAAAAAGATCGTGAATGTCCGCACCAAACTTGGGCGAGAACTTCTGCCATTCCTGGACCGTCCATTCCCGGAGCCTTTTTTCGGACTCGATCGCGCTCCGGACGGTCGCGCCCACAAGCTGATGGGCTTCACTGAACGGGACTTTTTTCCGCACGAGATATTCCAGAATATCCGTCGCGAAAAGGCTGTCGTCATCCAGAGAACGGAGGATCGCTTTTTTGTGCCAGGTCGCAGAACCCACGGCAAGCGCCAAAAGCTCAAGCGCCGTCGCGGTTTTCTTCACGGCGTCGAACACGCCGGGTTTGTCTTCCTGAAGGTCGCGGTTGTAGGAAAGAGGCAGGCCCTTTTGCACCGTTAGGATCGCCTGAAGATACCCGAAGATCACGCCGGCCCGGCCGCGCACGAGCTCGAACACATCGGGATTTTTCTTCTGCGGCATCAGGCTGGAGCCGGTCGCGAACGCGTCATCGAGCTCCACATACCCGAACGCTTCGGAATTCCAAAGAATAAAATCCTCCGAGAGCCGGGAAAGATGCGCCCAAAGAATGGAAAGGACGCTCAGGAACTCCGCGAGCGAGCCCCGGTCGCTTACCGCGGCCATACTATTTTTCGCGATCCCGGAAAAGCCAAGCTCCTTGGCGAGGAATTTCTGATTGAGCGGCAAGGCGGAACCCGCGAGCGCCGCGGAACCGAGCGGCAGGATATTCACGCGCTTCATGGAATCCGCAAGTCGAGCGTTGTCTTCCGCGAGCATTTCAACATACGCCAGCAAATGATGGGCGAGCAACACTGGCTGAGCCTTGCGGAGATGCGTCATCCCGGGGATAAGAATATCCCCGGCTTTTTCCGCCGCGTTCACCAATGCTTTTTGAAGAACTTTGACCTCATGCCAGATCACCGCGATCTTCTCCCGGAGATAGATGCGGGTCGAGGTGATCACAAGATCATTCCGGCTCCGGCCGGTGTGGATCTTCTTGGCCACCGCGCCGGCTTTCTTCTCAAGCTCCATCTGGATCAGCGTGTGGACGTCTTCATACCGGTCAGCATAGGTGGCAAGATCCTGGTCTTGGAAAGCCTTTGCCACCGCCTTGAGTCCCGTCAGGATCGACTTCGATTCCGCAACCGTGATGAGACCGACCCGCCCAAGCATTTTGGCGTAAGCTTCGTTCACGCGTATCTCCGCGTCAAAAAGCTCCTTGTCCGTCTCCAGCGAATAACTGAAACACTTGAGCGCCGGATGCATTTCCTTTTTGAAACGACCGCCCCACATTTGTTTGGCCATCATGTCACCTCATGTTCGCACGGCGTACGGTGTAAGGCGTGCGGCGTAACGCAAAATCATTTCGCCGTACTCCGTACGCTTTACGCCTGACGCTTATACATTCCCTCGTACGGCAGTCCCCAGAGCTTCATGAACCCCGTCGCGGCTTTCCGGTCGAACAGATCGCCTTTGGAATACGTGGCGAGTTTTTCTTTATAGAGAGCGAACTTCGATTCCCTTCCCACGCAGATCGCGTGGCCCCGGTCCAGCTTGAACCGGACCTTGCCGGTCACGCGGGACTGGTTCGAGGCGAAGAACGCGTCGAGGGCGTTCTTAAGCGGCGTGAACCAAAGCCCGAAATACGCAAGCTCCGCGTATTTCTCGGACAGAAGTCTCTTGTAGTGGATAAATTCCCGGTCCATCACGAACCCTTCGAGTTCTTCGTGCGCCTTGATCAGCACATCCGCGGCCGGGGCTTCATAAACCTCGCGGCTCTTGATCCCCACAAGGCGATTCTCGATCATGTCAAAACGACCAACGCCGTACTCGCCCGCGACCAGATTCAATTTTTCGATCAGTGCCACAAACGGCATGCGCGTTCCGTTCAAGCTTACGGGAACACCGTTCACAAATTGGATATCGATATAGCGCGGCTTCTTCGGAGCTTTCCCTGGGGCACAGGTCATCACGTACGCGTTCTCCGGCGGCTCGACCATAGGATCTTCCAGGATCCCCGCTTCGATCGCGATGCCCCAGATGTTCTTATCGATGGAATAAATGCTCTTCTTCGTCACATCGATCGGGATGTTCCGGTCTTTGGCGTATTCGATCTCTTCTTCGCGCGTCTTGAATTCCCAGTCCCTGAGAGGCGCGATGATCTTCAGATCCGCGTCGAGCGTCCGCACCCCGACCTCGAGACGCACCTGGTCATTCCCCTTCCCCGTGCAGCCGTGCGCCACGAACTCGGCACCTTCCTTGTGGGCGACATCCACGAGATGCTTCGCGATCATGGGCCGTCCGAGCGCCGTCGCGAGAGGGTACTTGCCTTCGTAACGCGCGTGCGCCCAGAGCGCCGGCATAATATAGTCCCGAGCAAATTCCGCCTTGAGATCCACGATATAGGTCTTGATCGCTCCCGCAGCCTTGGCCCTCTTGATGAGCGGGGCTTTCTCTTTCACTTCCCCGATAAAAGCGCAGAAACAGACCACGTCCAGCTCGTGCTGTTCGCCGAGCCATTTCACCGCGCAAGAGGTATCAAGACCTCCAGAATATGCTAGTACGACTTTCTTCATTGGATCGCTCCCGGGTTAAAAAGATAAAGTAAAATAGCCTTCTGAATATGGAGGCGGTTCTCCGCTTCATCGAAGACCACGCAATTTTTGCTTTCCATCACATCATTGGTGATCTCTTCGCCACGATGCGCCGGCAGGCAGTGCATCACCAGCGCGTCTTTCTTCGCGTGCTTCAGCAGCTCTTTGTTGATCTGCATACCTCTGAAATCCTTGAGCTTTTTCTGCCGCATCGCTTCTTCGCCCATGCTCACCCAAACATCGGTATAGACCGCATCAGCATCTTTCACCGCTTCAGCGGGATCGAGGAACCCCTCGATCACGGCTCCGGTCTTTTTGGCGATCTGCCGGGCCAAAGCAAGGAGCTTTGGCTTGGGCTGGTATTTCTTGGGCGTCGCGTAACGGATCGTAGCACCGAGCTTTGCCGCCACCAAAAGCAACGAATGGAGCACATTGTTCCCGTCGCCCACGAACGCGAGCACCGGATTTTTCTCGGCCGGAATCTTTTCATAAAGCGTCATGTAATCGGCCAGCGCCTGGCAGGGGTGCTCGAGATCGCTCAGGCCGTTGATGACAGGCTTCTCAAAATAATCCTGGAATTCGGTGATGGTCCAATGTGAAAAGGTACGCATGACGACGCCGGACAAATAACGCGAAAGCACACGCGCCACATCCCGGACTTCTTCGCGGACGCCGAGTTTGATGTCCTCGGGGCCCAGATAGATCGCGCCGCCGCCCATGGAATAGATGCCGGCCTGGAACGACACCCAGGTCCGCGTCGACGGCTTCTCAAAAATAAAACCGAAGATGTGGCCTTCGAGAGCGTCCCGGACTTCCTGCGGCCGAGCCTTGACCTTGGCCGCGAGCTCCATGATCTTGCGTATTTCTTCGGAGCTCAGGTCGTTGATCGAGATCAGTGATTGGAACATGCGCAACCTTCACTTTTCTTTGAAAGTTTCATAAAGACGTTATCCAGAATCTTCATCGCGAGATGTATTTCCTTGGACGAAACGGTCAGGGGCGGCATGATCCGCACAATGTCCCCTTGCGTCGCGTTAATCAACAGCCCCTGCTCCCGTGCTTCAGCGGCATAAGGGGCTGCAGGCTCGCAGAGTTTCAGTCCCCGCATAAGTCCCAAACCCCGGGTACTTTCGATCACGGGATACTTCGCCTTAAGCTTCTCTATTTCCTGCTCCAGGAGTTCTCCCATCCGGACCGTGTTCGTGATCAGTTTTTCTTTTTTGATCGCCTTAAAAACCGCAAGGCTTGCCGCGCACACCAGCGGGTTCCCGCCGTAGGTCGATCCGTGCATACCCGCGATGAGCACTTCTTTTTTGATGCGCCGATTGATGACAAAAGCCCCGATCGGAGCCCCGCCCCCCAAGGTCTTCGCAAGCGTCATGATATCCGGCTCAAGATCGTAATGCTGGTATCCGAACATCTTTCCGGTGCGGCCCATGGCGGTTTGCACCTCATCCAGGATCAGAAGCATATCTTTTTCGTCACAAAGCTTCCGGAGACCTTGAAGGAAATCCCGGCTCGCCACGTTAACCCCGCCCTCGCCCTGGATCGGCTCAAGCATGATGGCCACTGTTTTATCGTTCACCAGTTTTTTGACGGACTCCAGATCATTGAAATCTGCGTAACGGAACTTCTCCATGAGCGGCTGAAAGCCTTGATGGAATTTTTCCTGCCCGGTCGCGGTCATCGCCGCGAGCGTCCTCCCATGAAAGGAATTCTTCATGGTGATGATCTCGAAGCGCCCCGTGTCGCTCCCGTACTTTTTGGCGAACTTGATGGCCCCTTCGTTCGCTTCCGCGCCACTGTTGCAGAAGAACACCCGCGCGGGGAACGACGCCTCGGAGATCGTCTTCGCGAGCTCCGCCTGCTTCACATTCAAAAAATTGTTCGCGACGTGGAGGATCTTCCCCGCCTGCGCCCGGATCGCGTTCACGACCATCGGATGGCAGTGTCCTATCCCGGAGACCGCCCAACCCGGGAAAAAATCCAGATACTCTTTCCCCTGAAGGTCCCAAACGCGCGAGCCCTTCCCCTTCACGAGGCAGATCGGCAGTTGCCCCGCGTAAGTCGGAAGCACGAATTCGCTATAGATTTTTTGAACGTCTGTGGTTTTCATAGAATTTCGCAAGCGTTCGCCGTTCCCCGGTGAACGTTTCCCGTTTTCTTAAAGCGTGATTTCCGTCCCGATCCCCTGATCGGTAAAAATTTCAAGCAAAAGGGCGTGCGTGATGCGGCCGTCGATAATGTGGGCCTTCTGGACGCCGCCCTGAAGCGCGTCGATGCAGGCCTTCACCTTGGGGATCATGCCCCCGGAAATGATCTTCTGATCGATCAACTGCTGGGTGTCGCTCACATGAAGCGAGGGGATCAGCGTCTCTTCATTCGCCGGATCCCGGAGAATGCCCTTGACGTTCGTGAGCACCATGAACTTCGGGACATGCATCGCCGCCGCGATATTCGCCGCCGCCTCGTCCGCGTTCACGTTATACATTTCCCCGTCCGGCCCTTTTCCGACAGGGAAGATCACCGGGATCCTGCCAAATTCCGTGAGTTCCTTGAGCGCCACCGTATTGACCGACGACACATCCCCGACAAATCCTACGTCGCCATTGTCCGTGTGCTTCACCACGTTCAGGATCTCCGCATCATAGCCCGAAAGCCCGACCGCGGAGCCGCCGAGGCGTTCAATGTCCTTCACGATGCTGCGGTTCAGTTCCGCCAGGGTTTCATTCACGACCTCAATCGTCGCCTTGTCCGTCACGCGAAGACCGTTCACAAACTGGCTCTGAACGCCTTTTTTCTTCATGGCGTCCGTGATGAACTTCCCGCCACCGTGGATCAGGATCGGCCGGATCCCGACACAACTCATGAACACGATATCCTGAAGCACCATGTCGCGGACTTCCTGATAGGTCAGAGCCGCGCCGCCGTATTTGATGAGGATCTCTTTGCCTCGGAATTTCTGGATGTAGGGAAGCGCTTCAACCAGGGCTTGGGCCTTCGCGATATATTCTTTCATGGCTAGGAGTAAGCCGCGTTAATCAGGACATACTTCGTCGTGAGATCGCACGTGATAAACTCCGCACGACCGCGTCCCTTTCCGATCACCACATCGATCGTGTATTCTTTTTTCTGCAGAATACGCCGCGCCTTCGGGAGATTCAGCACCCGTAGCCGGCCCTGATGGACCACTTGCGCATCCCCGAACGAAATGCTCATATCCTTAAAATCAAAATCGACCCCGCTCGCGCCGACCGCAGCCGCAATTCGTCCCCAGTTCGCGTTGGAACCGGCGAGCATGGTCTTGAAAAGCATGGAGTTCGCGATCTGCCGCGCCGCCCGTTCCGCGTCCGTCGGGTTCTTCGCCCCGGAAACCCTGAGCTTGCAGACATGGGTCACGCCTTCCCCATCCACCACCATCTCGTGAGCGATGTAACGCATGACCTCTTCAAGAGCCTCCCGGAACATCCAGTACTCTTTTCCGATCTTGTGGATCGGCGCGTTCTTGGCTTCCCCGTTCGCGAGGCAAAGCACCATATCGTTCGTGCTCATGTCATTGTCGATCGCCATTTTGTTGAACGTGTCATCCGAAGCGTGGCGCACCGCCCGCCGGAGCAAAGGCTTCGTGATCGCGCAATCGGTCGTGATAAAACAGAGCATGGTCGCCATATTGGGATGCACCATCCCGGCGCCCTTCGCGCAAGCCGCGATCGTGACTTTTTTGCCGCCGAGCTCGAGCGACAAGGCAATCTCTTTGTCCCGAAGATCGGTCGTCAGAATCCCCTTGGCCGCTCCGTGGCCACCGTTCTCGGAAAGACGTCTCACCAGTTTCGGGAGCGCCCGTTTCACGCAGGTGATCGGGAAAGGTACCCCAATGATCCCCGTTTGGGCAATAAGAACCTCCTCGGGGAGGACATCCAGGCACTTGGCTGTTTCCCAGATCAACTCATTGACTGCTTTTTTGCCGATCGGACCGTTCAAACAATTCGCGTTTCCGCTCGTCCCAAGGATCGCGTGATGCTTGGAACCCCGGATCGCTTTCATCGATTGAAGAACCGGCCACGCCTTCGCGCGATTCGTTGTGAAGGTCCCAGCCGCGACACACGGCGTCTTGGAATAGATCATAGACACGTCGTACTTCTTCTTTTTCTTTTTGATCCCGGCGTGAATGCCGCCAGCAACAAAACCCTTCGGGCTTGTCACAGAACCATTCTTTTCTTTCTTCCAAAAAGGTCTTTTCATTTTATAAGAGTCCCGCTTCTTCCGGAAAACCAAACCGGAGGTTCATGTTCTGCACGGCCTGGCCCGCCGCGCCTTTGACAAGATTGTCGATCGCCGTAAGGATCACCACACGCCCCGTCGCTTCATTGACGCTGGCACCAATATCACAAAAATTCGTATGCTGCACATCCTTAAGCGAAGGATATTGCCCAGCCGGTCTGATCCTCACGAAAGGTGCTTTGGCATAAGTGACCTCGAGCGTCTTCCTGATCAAATCCTCGGTCGCCTTCGCTGTAACTTCCGCGTAGATCGTCGCGAGGATCCCCCGGTTCACGGGTAAAAGATGCGGCACAAAAGTGATCTTCACGGGTTTTCCGGCTGCGGCCGAAAGCGTCTGCTCGATCTCGGGAGTGTGTTGATGCCGGTTCACTTTATAGGCGCTGTAATTCTCATTCGCCTCACAGAATTGTGTCGATGCCACGAGTTTTTTCCCGGCCCCGCTCACGCCGGACGCGGCATTAATAATAATGGAATCCGGCTTGATCAATTTCTTCTTAAGAAGCGGCACGAGCGCGAGCGACGGCCCCGTGGGATAACATCCTGGGTTGGCGATCAAGTCCGCTTTTTTGATCTTCCTCGAGTTTATCTCGCAAAGTCCATAGACCGCCCGGGAAAGAAATTGAGGCGCTGTATGCGTGACGCCATACCAGTTTTCATAAGTCTTCTTGTCCTTCAGCCGGAAATCCGCGGAAAGATCGATCACCACCTTCCCCGCCTCAAGGCACTGTGCCGCGGCTGTCATAGCCTCCGTATGTGGCAGGCAGAGAAACACCACATCCGCCTTTTTCTTGACCGCTTCAAACGAATAGGGGGTGATCTCCAAAGGGATATTTTGGGGGACCGAAGGCAGCACTTCATGGAGGGGAATGGATTTTTCCTGCCGGGTGGTCAATAGGGCGACCCGGACATGGGGATGGGCCAGAAGCAACTTCGTGAGCTCGGCTCCGGTATACCCCGTGGCGCCCAGCACTGCGCAATTCAACATGGAAATGTGTGTTTCTCCTTCTTTGAAATCAATCGGTTCGGTATTATAGAAATGGCTCTATCCTTTGTCAATTTAAGAAGTTACGAATTCAGACGCATACGGCGAAAAGGCGTAGAGAGTACGGAGTTATGCAAATCATCTTTTTCACCTTACTCCGTACGCCGTAGACCTTATCGGAAAAGTCATAATCCCAAATAGTAATTGATTTTACGGAAAAATTTGTTTATGGTACGGAAATGCCGAAGCTGGTGTCCCCGAAAGATCCTCATAACAAGACCTCGTTACGGAAAGTCCTCGGATTTCCCGTGAAGTCCGTGACCGTCTACCGTGCGGCGCTCACGCATCCCTCCTACAGGAATGAGAACTTCCGCGCCACGAAGGGCCTTGAGGATTTTGACCGGCTGGAATTCCTGGGGGATTCGGTTTTAAATGAGGTAGTATGCCAGAAGATCTTCGAGAAATTCCCGGAAGCTGATGAGGGGATGCTCTCCAAGCTCCGCTCGATCCTGGTCTCGCAAAAGATCCTGAGCCGTATCGCGCAGGCCATGAAGCTCCAGAACGTCCTGCTGATCAGCAGAAGCCTTCGCCATAATTTCAAGGATTTCTTGAAGGCCAAGCTTCTGACGGACGCCTTCGAGGCGCTTCTCGCGGCGATCTATTTCGACCAGGGGCATGACAGGGTGGAAGCCTTCATCCTCAGGCATTTCAAAGCCTATTTCGACCCCAAACTTCTTTTCCGTCTCGACCCGAATCCCAAGAGCACGCTTCAGGAAATGACCCTGGCAAAATGGCAAAAGCTTCCGGAATACACCCACGCCTTCACGTCCAAAGGGGTGAAGACCACGGTCTCGGCAGGCGGCAGGAACAAGGCTTCGGCCTTGCATAAGATCAAACGGGAATCGGAAGTGATGGCCGCGAGGGCCCTCATCCGGAAATTGCGGGAAGCCTTCAAGAAGGAAAAATCTAAAGAAAGATCACGCGCCCGGCTTCGCGCTTCAAAAGTCTGAATAAAAAAAGGGGACAGGCAGTCACTTAATGCCTGTCCCCTTTTTATTCCAACACCAATTCGTAAAGAATTTCCTTCGCTTTGCCTTTGCGGATCTTTTCTGTCAACTCCCCCACCTGAGCCGGATCCGGTTTTACTTCAGGCGTCATCAAAGATCCGGAGAGAAGCATGGGGATAGGCCCCAAATGGGCTTGGGGATTTTTCTCGAAAGGCTCAGCCATCTTGGGCAATAACTTCGCCCCGAGCCCGCTGGAGAGAAAAGCGTCCATGCGGAAATTCGCGAGTCCGTCAAAACCCAGAGTCCCCTCGCCATCCAGCACATAGTCCTTGCTCCTGACAAGAAGGTTATTCGTCGTAGCCTTCGCCTCCGAGATCTTCCACTGGAAATTCATCGAATCGAAATCTCTCAACCCAGGCGTCAGGCCGCCCAGGCCCTGGAAAGGCGCGATCGTGGCCAGAGAGTCTTTCGGATCAAAAGTCAGGAACTTACCGTTCGTAAGGGTGAACTCGCCCTGCCCCGCCAAGGATTTGCTCCAGGCTTCGGGCCCCCACCCTGTCCCGTTCATCGAACCCTTGAGATGAAGAGCACCCTCAAGCGCTTTTCCCGAAGGGGTACTCCGGGCGAGGAAAAGTCCGAGGTCCAAGCCCTGGAACTCCCCCTCCAGCTGATAATGGGGCTCTCGATCCTTAAAATTGAGTGAACCCTTAAGGTTGGCTTTACCGCCGTAGCTTTCGAACTGAAGTGCCGGTACATCCCACGCCCCGCTTTCGTACCGGGCTTCGAGAGAAACATTCTTAAGATCCTTATCCGCCGGGAAAACGGCCTGAAGGAATTCTTTCACGCGATCATAGTTGTTGGGCCCGGTCCCTCCGGCCTTGAGATTTAAAAGAGCTGTCAACGACTGCCAGGCCTCAAGAGGTTTTAATTCCGCCGAAACGATCTTGGCAACCGCTTGCGTTTTTTCCGGAAATCCCGAAACCTTCAGATCGGCGACAACGGGCGATGTCCCGATCTCCATTTTCATCTGCCGTCCTTCCAGCATCATCGGACTGCAATCCAGGGAAAACGACGCGTTACGGATCCCGAGGCCCTCGGGAACCGTCCAGGAAGCTTTATCAAATGAGAAATTGAAAATGTGCTCCGCTTTCTCAAGCTCGCGAAGGTCCCCTTTCCAGTTCGCCATGAATTTGGCATCGCCTCCCAGCTTGTAACGCTGAAGCGCGGGAATATACTGCTCCCAACCGGTCATGGGAAACTTGTTTGTGATCAAATTGAGCTGTCCTTCCCCTGTCTTCAGATCCAGGTCCTTCAAATTCCCTTTCATGCTAAGTTCCTTGAACTTGACGGCGAAATCGCCGCCAAGCAAAACCCCATTTTGAAGCAGGAAATCCACCGTCAGATCCAGAGGAAGGTCCTTGGGTTTTGAGAAATACTGCCCGTAGGAAAGCAGCACTTGAGCAAGATCCCAAGCGAAATGGAGCGTCAGATGGTCCAGCGTTCCCTCGGTAGAAAGGGCCCACTTCCCGGCGCCGGAGAATCCGATATGGAACGGAAGTGCTCTCTCAAGCCCCGGCCAATATTTCAGGAGATCCTCGAGCGCCATATTGGAACCCTCGATATGCAGGCCGGCGATCTCTCCGGTATTGAGCTTCATGCTGCCATTGGTGACGATTTCGCCGAACGGAAGTTTTACGGTGGCCTTATGAATTTTAAGTTCCGAAGTGTCCTGATTCCATGCGGCTGCAACGTTCCATTCCGAATCCAGCGCGGGAGGCGCGATCCAGGTCTTTTCCTGCAATAACTCGTAGACAATCCCCTTCCCGGTTCCCGTCGCAGACAACTCCAGAAAAGCCTCTTGGGCTTTCTTCTTGATCTCTACAGCGGTATCGAAGAGACCTTTTTTCATCACGAAAGACTTTTTGAAATCCTGGCCCGGACTCGGCGCTACGGTATCCAGCGAAAGCTCTTTAAGTTCAATGGTCATCGAACCGCTGGCCTTTTCCCAGTTCCATGCCTCGACCGAATCCAACACCACATTCCCCTTCATCACAAAAGCGCCCGTTTTCCCGGCAATATCGCTTACAAAGTGGAACGGGATAGGGATCTTAGCGACCACCGCGCCGACCTGAAGTGAAAAGTTCTCGAACCTCACAGGATTCATAAAACTCAGACCGGGGATCGAGAATTCCGCTTTTCCGGATTGCACATAAAAAGCCGAGGGTTCTGCACGCCCAAGAAGGATGGGAAGGATATTGAAATCAAACTGGATCCGTTCCGCCTCCACGACAAGCGGCCGGTCTGAAAAGACAAGCTGGGGATTCTCTAGGATGATGCGTGGTTGGGGAAAATAGCCGACCCGGACAGTCTGATATTTGAGAGTTCCCTCCGTGAGAGCCTGGACCTTCTGGACCAGGAGTTCATGGAGTTTTGAGGAAGGAAGAAGACGATAGGCCTGAAACCAGAGAGATCCGACAAAAATAAACGGTAGGAGAAGAACGACGAGGAGCAACACCTTGCTTTTTTTCATCGTGCCCGATCTCCTGCTAAAGCGCGTCTCCCAAAAAGATCCGGATCAAACCCAGGAGAACCACCCCATCCGGAGTATCCCGGAGGGAATCAGGAAAACCGCCCAAACTTTCTATTTCTTTTCCAGAATGGTAGTTTGGACGGCCCCAATCTCCACTGCGTTTCGATGGATGGGTATTGGGACCGCGATCACTAGTTCGAACTTGACGGCAGGCCCATGGAAGGCTTGTAGCTGTAATCGTCCATGAATCCCTGGCAACCCGTCAGGACAAATACAAAGGCAAGAACAATCAGTCCGAAAAAGAAAGAGCGCCGAAACTTTTTATTTTTTTTCCACAATGCTGGCTTGGACAGCCCCAATTTCAGATACTCTGAAATTGATGGGCATTGGAACCGCATTAACGCTTGGTGAACTGGAAGCTTCTGCGCGCGCCTTTACGTCCCGGTTTCTTTCTTTCTTTTTCTCTTGGATCGCGGGTCATAAAACCGCCCTTGCGCATGGTCGGACGCATTTCGGGATTAAGACCGACAAGAGCCCTTGCGATCCCGAGTTGGATGGCGCCAGCTTGGCCGGCCACTCCGCCCCCCTGGACGCGGGCGCGAATACGCACCTGGCCAAGAAGATTCGCGGATTTGAGAGGCATTTCCACAAGCATTTGAAGATTCGCGCGTTTGAGATACTTGGCGCTATCCTCACCATTCACGATGAAACCCTTTTGACCGGGGAACACCCACACGCGGGCGATTGCGGTTTTACGGCGTCCTGTTGCGTACATAAGCTTCGGAGAATCGGTCATACGGGTTAAACCTCGATCTTGGTGGGTTGTTGCGCCTTGTTCCGGTACTCGGTGCCGGGATAAACGCGGAGTCTTTTGAGCATCACATCGCCGATACGGGTCTTCGGAAGCATACGCTTGACGGCGCGCATGATGATCTCGGTCGGATTCTTTTCCATCAGCTGTTCGTAAGTGTAAGTCTTGAGACCGCTCGAAAATCCGGTGTAATGGGTGTAGATCTTATCTTCCTTCTTATTGCCGGTCACATGGACTTTCTTGGCATTGATCACAATGACCTGGTCGCCGGTCATCTTATCCGGCTGAAAGCAGGTCTTGCCTTTCCCGATCAAAAGGGAAGCGATCTTGGTGGACATACGCCCGAGGGTTTTCCCGTCGGCGTCGATCAGATAAATTTTACGTGCGATATCTTTTTCAGTGGGAATAAAAGTCTTCATAGTCTTCTTTTCTGTTAGTACTGCGTTACGATTAACTTTACGGGTTCGCAGTACAATACCGTTCACCCATAACAAAAATAAAGAACGGTATAGTTTGAAACGGATAGTCGGAAAGGCGAGAAACCTTCTTGCGACTCAAAGTGTCTCGAAAAGTTCGGGGAGTATAGCAAAAACCCCCTGTGCTGTCAAACCTTTACCCCTTTTTTTTTGGCCTTGAAAACTATCAATATCTCACTTTAAGGAGGGTCAAACCCTCCGAGGGCGCCGTCTGTCCCGAAAACCGACGGGCCTTGGCCTTAAGGATAGTCGTAATATCTCCGGGTTTGCGCTTTCCCCTGCCGACCTCGCCCAATGTCCCGACGATATTGCGGACCATATGAAAGAGGAAGCCATCCGCCTCGATATGGATCGAAATAAGAGAGTCCCGCTTCCCGATTCGGAGCTTCTTAACCGTTCGCACAAAGCTTACGCCCTTCCTCCCCTTTGCGACCTGTGCCTCGGAGGTGAAGGAACGGAAATCGTGACGCCCCACCAAATACTTCGCGGCCTTCCGCATCGCGGCAAGATCGAGAGCCTGCGGCACATGATAAGTTCTGGCGACGAGGAGCGGTGACCGGTTCGTGGAATTCCAGATCCGGTATTCATAAAGTTTGGCTTTGGCGCTATATCGGGCGTGAAAGTCTGCGGGGACTTCTTCAATGGATTGGACAACGATAGCCGGCGGAAGGAGGGCGTTTAGGCCCTTCTGGATCTGCCAAAGCTCTCGGGCACTCGCGGTCCTGAAATTCACCACCTGGCCTTCCGCGTGAACACCGGTATCGGTACGACCGCTCGCGGACGAGATCTTCATCTTGCGGGCGAAAAAAGAAGAGAGGGCTTTCTCAAGGGCTTCCTGGATGGTCGATTTCCCCGGCTGTCGTTGAAAACCGGAGAACGTGGAGCCGTCATATTCGAGGACCAGCTTGATGTTTCTTATCATTAGATTTTAAAAGCCAGCTCGGCGATCTGCACGGCGTTGGTCGCGGCGCCTTTGCGGATCTGGTCGCCTGAGACGAACATCGCGAGGCCGTTCTTTACGGTCGGATCAACGCGGAGACGTCCGACAAAAATATCATCCTGGCCCGTCGTTTCAAGAGGCATGGGAAAGTAATTCCTCTCCCTATCGTCAACGATCTTCACTCCAGGAGCCTTCGCGAGCAGCGCCCGCGCTTCCTCCGGAGTGATGGGCCTTTCCGTCTCGATATTAAGCGCCTCGGAATGTGCCCGGAGCACCGGCACGCGCACGCAAGTCGCGGTGATCTGGATCGCGTCGTCGTGGAAGATCTTCTTCGTTTCTTTGACCATCTTGGTCTCTTCTTCATTGTAGCCGTCAGGGCCTACCTTGGAATTGTGAGAGAAAACATTGAACGCGATCTGATGCGGCAGAACCTCTTTTTTGACCGGTCTTCCGGCAAGAAAATCCTGCGCCTGGATCTTCAGCTCTTCCATCGCTTTTGCACCGGCGCCGCTTGCCGCCTGATAGGTGGCAGCAATGACACGCTTGATCCTCACGGCTCTATGGATGGGCCAAAGCGGGACAAGCGCGATGATCGTGGAGCAGTTCGGGTTCGCGATGATCCCTTTGTTCTTGGCGATATCCTCGGGATTTATCTCGGGGATCACAAGCGGCACTTCCGGGTCCATGCGGAATGCGCTGGTATTATCCACCACAAGCGCGCCTGCCTTCACGGCGTAGGGCGCCAGCGCCTTGGAGATCGAACCACCGGCGCTCGCGAGCACCAGGTCCAGACCTTTAAAAGAATCCGGCGTGGCTTCTTCAATCTGGTAGGTCTTCCCCATGAACTTCATGGACTTCCCCGCCGAACGCCCGGACGCGAGCATCCGGAGCTCCGCGAACGGGAATTTCCGTTCCTCGAGTATCGCGAGAAGTTCCTGACCGACAGCACCGGTGACACCCAAAATTGCGATTTTTAAATTCTTCTTCATAAAGTTCCGCTCCTTATTGATTAATGTAATCTCTCAACCACCAGGTCGCCCATTTTCGAGCAACCCACCTTGGTGGTTCCTTCAGAAAAAATATCCGCCGTGCGATAACCGGCTTCAAGTGTCCGTTCCACCGCCGCTTCGATCGCGCGCGCGGCTTTCGCTTCATGAAAACTGTAATCCATCATCATGGCCACGGAAAGAATGGTCGCCAAGGGATTGGCGATATCTTTTCCAGCAATATCCGGCGCCGAGCCATGGATCGGCTCATACATCGCGACCTTGTCGCCCATCGAAGCCGAAGGCAGCATTCCGATCGATCCGGTAAGCATCGCGGCTTCATCACTTAAAATATCCCCGAACATGTTCTCGGTCACGATCACATCGAACTGCTTCGGATCGCGGATCAGCTGCATCGCGCAATCGTCCACATAGCGATGATTCAGCTCCACATCCGGATAATCCTTGTGAACTCCGATCACGACCTTGCGCCAGAGTTGGCTAACTTCGAGCACGTTCGCCTTATCCACCGAAGTCACTTTTTTCCGGCGGCGGCGGGCAAACTCAAAAGCCTTGCGGGCGATCCGTTCGATCTCGGAGGAATGATAGATCATCGTGTTAAACCCGCGTTCTTCCTCACCAATCTTCTCGATCCCGCGTTGAGCGCCGAAATAAAGGCCGCTTACGAGTTCACGGAGGATGACAAAATCAAGCCCTCGGACGATTTCCGCTTTCAAGGAAGACCGTTCTACCAATTGCGGAAAGATCTTCACGGGACGGACGTTCGCGTAGGCGTTCAGCCCCTTGCGAAGGCCAAGCAATCCTTTTTCCGGGCGCTTGTCCGAAGGCAGGCTATCCCATTTCGGACCGCCGACCGCTCCGAGGAACACAGCGTCGGCGTTCTTCGCCTTCTCCAGAGCTTCGGAAGTAAGAGGGATTCCATGCTTGTCGATCGATACGCCGCCAGCGAGAAGTTCCTCGATCTCAAATTTGATATTTGAGATTTTCTCGACCGTACGCAGCACCTTCATCGCCTGCGCCGTCACCTCAGGCCCAATCCCGTCTCCCGGAAAAACCGCAATTCTTTTCATAGTCTTAGTCTTTTCAGCCCTTAAACTCTGTTTTTAGGATCTAACCCCTGAACCACAAGATCGCCGACCTGCGCCGTGGAATAGCCCATCTTTCCGGCTGCGAGACTTTTCAGTTTCTTCGCAATCACCCACTTTACCGACTCTTCAATTTCATGTCCCGCGCGATCTTCCCCGAGATATTCGAGCATCATCTGCCCAGCGCCGATCGCCGCAAGCGGATTGATAACGCCCAATCCCGTGTATTTTGGCGCTGAGCCTCCGATCGGTTCAAACATCGAAACACCTTCCGGGTTCAGATTGCCGCCCGCCGCGATCCCCATGCCACCCTGGATCATGGCGCCAAGATCCGTGATGATATCGCCGAACATGTTGTCGGTCACGATCACATCGAACCATTCCGGATTTTTCACCATCCACATGCAGGTCGCGTCCACGTGAGCGTAATCCCGCGTGATATCCGGATAATCCTTCGCGCCAACCTCATGGAACACGCGCTCCCAAAGATCCCAGGCATACGTCAGCACGTTCGTTTTGCCGCAAAGAGTGAGCTTCTTGCGCTTATTGCGCTTGCGGGTATATTCGAAAGCATACCGGAGACAGCGCTCGACACCTCCGCGCGTGTTGCGGCTGATCTGTATCGCCACCTCATCCTTCGTCCCCTTGTTCTGAAATTCCCCCTCGCCGACGTAAAGACCTTCATTATTCTCACGAACCACCACGAAATCGATATCCTCGGGCTTTTTATCCTTCAGCGGGCACTCCACACCGGGATAAAGTTTGACTGGCCGGAGATTGATATATTGCTTCAGGGAAAAACGGAGCTTGAGTAGAAGTCCCTTTTCCAGAATGCCGGGCTTCACGCCCGGATGCCCGACCGCACCGAGGTAAATCGCCTGAAATTTGCGAAGCTCCTCAAGCACGCTGTCGGGAAGCACTTCCCCCGTGCGAAGATAGCGTTCCCCGCCAAGGTCAAATTCCTGGCGTTCCATTTTGAAGCCGAATTTTTCGCCAGCGGCCGTCAGGACCTTGTTGCCTTCGCGGATTACTTCAGTGCCGGTACCATCGCCCGGAAGCACTGCAATCTTGTATGTCTTCATAAATTCTCCTTATATCGGAACGCCCTAAAATCGGGCATCGGGTTGATTGGAGACCAGGGAAAGGCGAAACGGATCAGGATTTCTCAATCTTGAACGGACGGCGCTTCAGGGTCTCATAGAGCTGCCCGTACTTCTTGGCCGAGGCTTCCCATGAAAAATCACTTTTCATCGCGTTCTTGATCAATTCCTTCCAAAGCTTCTCCTGCTTGAAGATCTTCACGGCTCTGAGCAAGGCCCCGTGAAGCGCATCACTCGTGTAGTCCTCAAAAATAAAGCCGTTCCCCTTTTGGGACGCCGTCTCAAAATTTTGAACCGTATCGGCCAGGCCGCCTGTCGCGCGCACGACGGGGACCGTCCCATAACGGAGCGCAATGATCTGCCCGAGCCCGCAGGGTTCATAATAAGAAGGGATCACGAGCATGTCGGCTCCCGCGTAGATCCGCTTGGCCATCTTCGGGTCAAAGACGATGTGGACGCCGAACCATTTCTTGTTTTTCTTGGCGAGATCGCGAAGCGTCTGATGGTACGGATCCTCCCCGGTCCCGAGGAGCACGAACTGAACATCCTGCTGTTGCGCCAGACGTTCCAGCACGGGGATCAGAATATCCAATCCCTTTTGATCCACCAACCGGGCCACAAACCCCACAAGCGGGACCGCCGGATCCACCTTAAAACCGTTTTCTTTCTGGAGCGCCGCCTTGTCGAGTTTTTTTCCGGAAAGGTCCTTCGGATCATATTTCGCGTCGATATCAGTATCCGTGGAAGGATCCCAATCCGCTGGATCAATACCATTCACGATCCCCGTCACCGTATCTTTGCGCGCGGCCAGAACACCCTCCATCCCACATCCGAATTCCTTCGATTGGATCTCGCGACTGTAGCGCTCACTGACCGTCGTCACGGCATCCGCGAACACAAGCCCGCCCTTGAGGAAGCTGAATTTTCCGTAGAATTCCAAAAAGTCGGATTTGTAAAGTTCCCAGCCGAATCCCGTCGCCGGGAAAGAGTCCGGCGGGAAATTCCCTTGGTACGCGAGATTATGAATCGTGAAAATGCTGCGGGCTTTCTGCAGAGGCGCGTAGCTCATTTCCCCGGCCTTGAGATACACCGGCACAAGTCCGGTCTGCCAGTCATGGCAGTGGATAATATCCGGAGCAAGCTTCAACTTCTCGACCGCCTTGAGCACCGCGCGCTGAAAATACGTGAAGCGCCGGTCATTGTCCTGATAATCCCCGATCAGGGTTCCATAAAGCTCCTCACGCATAAAGAAGTCAGGATGCTCAATGAAATAGACCTTCACGCCATTGGAGAGTTTTTTGAGGAAGACGCGGGTGGCCTCGAGCTGGTTGCCGACGATCAACTCAAAATAGTCGACCGCGGTCTCGAGTTCCAGGGCCTGAATGTCGATCGAACGATAGCGCGGCAGGAACACCGAAACATCGTGTCCCAGAGCGCAAACGGCTCCCGAAAGGGAAGCGACAACATCCCCGAGCCCCCCTGTCTTGGCGAAGGGGGCCATTTCAGAACTAATGAAGAGGATCTTCAAGGAAAACTAGAGTCGCGAAACCTTACTTCGCGACTTCCAGGACGCAATTCCAGCTGCCGAATCCATTCGGAACGCATTCGACCGGTTCCTGCGCATTCTGCCAGACCCCGTCGACGAGATAACGGTACTGATAACGTCCGGCCTTAAGTTTCAAGGACGTCTTCCAGTTGCCCGAGGCATCTTTCTTGAGAGGATTCTTGTCCGCTTTCCAGTTATTGAAACAGCCGCCGAGCTCGACCTTTTTGGCCTGAGGGGCATAGAATTTGAAATCTGAGGTTTTCTCGCAAGACACGGTTTTTGGACTGCACTTGGTCGCTGTTGCGGTGCTGCACTTGATCACTTTGGCCATGATAAACTCCTTTTTGAGTTGATAGGTGGAACTTGCGCGTAAAATAATTGCGGCAAGAAAGTATATATCAGAAAAAACCGCTTGCCAAGAAACATCTCCTCACTATAATAGCCGGCCTATGAGAACCTGTTCCATCTGTAAAAAGAAGCCCTTAACGGGCAATTCAATCGTACGTCGCGGTCTTGCAAAGAAGACTGGCGGCATCGGTAAGAAGATCTCCGGCATTACGCGCCGTCGCTTCTTCCCCAACATTCAGAAGGTGAAAGCCCTCTTTTTGAACGGGACAGTGCGTCGCATTAATGTCTGCGTGAGTTGTTTGAAAGCCGGGAAAGTCAAGAAAGCCCCTTCCCGCCGTTCTTACACCCCTGCTGCGGCGGTTTAACTCCGAATTTTTTCCCTGAATTCTTTCACGGACAGGACGAGTGTCTTCATTCCGTTCCACTGCTTTGTCTTCACGGAGTAAGACGCCTCGAAGCGGGATCCCTGCCCCCAAGAAACGCAGGCCATCATCTGTTTTTCATTCAAATGGGCCTGATAATTCAAAAGGCCGTCGGTGAGCACCACTTCGTAGGTCTCCCCGTAAAGTCGCCTCGGCTTCGATCTTAACTCGAGATCCTCACTCTTGAACACGGGCCGGGGATTCCCCATGCCGTGAGGCTCCAAGAGTTCAAGCTCTTCCAGAAAACGAGCGGATAATTCACTTAGTTTTAATTCCATATCCACCGCCACGTGGCGTTTAAGCGCCTCGACAGGCAGATGCTCAAAAGCGAAGGCATTGATCTTTTCACGCAGAAGCGGTATGTTTTTTTCAAGAACTGTTAGCCCGGCCGCCTGAGCATGTCCTCCGAATTCTTCGAGAGCGTCTTCGCAGGAACTAAGCGCGTTAAAGAGATGGAAACTTTTGATAGAACGCCCCGAACCGCGTCCGGTACCTTCTTCCACCGAGATCACGATCGCGGGCCGTTCATATTTCTCGACAAGCCTTGAGGCCACGATCCCGATCACGCCCCTGTACCAGCCGGCGCCATCCACCACCAGCACACGCTCGCGATTAAAATTGACCGTTCTCTCGACTTTGCGAAGCGCCTCCTGCGTGGTCTCCCGCTCCGAACGCTGCCGCTCCTTATTCTCCGCATCGAGGATCTTCGCCAGACTTTCGGCTTCGCTCGGGGCCTGGGTCAAGAGTAACTGAAGCGCGGTATCCGCGGAACTCATACGTCCCGCCGCGTTGAGACGCGGTCCCAGAATGAACCCGACATGTCCGGTATCCACCCGGGTGGCTTTCATCTTGGCAACTTCGGCAAGCGCGCGGATCCCGACATTTTTTCTCTCCGAAAGCATGGCGAGGCCATTTTTAACGAGAATACGGTTCTCCCCCGTAAGCGGCGCGATATCGCTGATCGTGGAAAGTGCGACGAGATCCAAATGCTCCATCGCCGCATCGCCGGTCAAGGCTTGGCTCAATTTAAAGGCCAGCCCCGCTGCGGAAAGTTCCTTGAAGGGATAGGCACAATCGCCCTGAAGCGGATTGAGGATGAGATGAGTATCCGGCAGGCCTTCAGCAGGAAGACGGTGATGATCGATCACGATCACGTCCATTCCGTAGGCACGCGCGATCTCGATCTCTTTCTTTGCCGTGATCCCGCAGTCAACCGTCACGATCAGAGTGACCCCCTGGTCCCGTGCCTGATGGATCGCAGATTCGCTCACGCCATAGCCGTCACGTTCACGTTCCGGCAGAAAGGTCGTGTACTTGCCGCCAAGCTTGTCGAGAGTACGAGCCAGGACCGCGACGCCCGTGATCCCGTCCACGTCATAGTCCCCATGGATGAGGATTTTCTCATGGGCATGAACGGCTTTTTCGAGGCGGCCCTGCACTTCTCTCATGTTCTTCATGAGATAGGGATCATGCAGATCAGCAAGACCGCAAAAAAGAAAGGCTTGAATAGCGGCAGAATCCATCAAGCCGCGTTTTTCGAGAAGCTTACAAAAAGCGGGAGAAAAGCTCTGGGTTTTGTTTTCCAATTTTTCCTTTAAAGAAAAAAGGGGACAAGCATCGAGCGGCTGCCTGTCCCCTTTTGAAACCTCTGATTTTCGGGTGACCGTTTATAACTATTTTTTCCACTCCGCGGCCAAAGCAGATGCCACAAAGACTGACGAATAGGTGCCGACCGCGAAACCGATGATCAGGATAAACGCGAAATCCGCAATCGCGCTGCCGCCGAAGAAGAACAGGGCGAGCGCCGCCATCAACACGGTGGAAACAGTCAGCACCGTCCGTCCGAGCGTCTGGTTGATACTGATATCCACGATCTGGGCAAAGGGCGTCTTGCGCATCAGCTTCACATTGTCACGGACACGATCGAACGTGATGATCGTGTCATTGACCGAATAACCGATAATGGTCAGAACCGCCGCGATCGTGGTCAGGTTGATCTCGCGCCCCGAGAGCGCATAGAAACCGCAGGTGAAAAGCGTGTCGTGAACAAGCGCGACAACTGCCGCTAGCGAAAGTTTCCATTCGTAGCGCCAGCCGAGATAGACCAAAATCCCGATCCATGACCAGAAAATAGCCAGAAATGCTTTATCGCGAAGAGATCCGCTCACCGAGGGGCCCACTTGATCCACTTTCTTGATCTCGTAAGCTCCTTTTCCGACCGTCGCCTCCGCCGCCGACTGAACCTTCGAAGGATTTCCTTCCGCCATCTTGACGATGTACTGATGAAGATTCGCATCGCCGAACCGCTGAAGGGTGAAGGCCTTGAGGCCTTCCTTGGAGAGCTCACTTCTGAACTTCCCCTGGTCTACGTCACTCTTGAAACCCACCTGCACCAAGGATCCGCCGGTAAATTCCACGCCGTAATTATGAGCACCGCGCATGGTGAAGGCCGCGATCCCGATCCCGATACAAACCACGGAAAATCCGTAGGCCCAATAACGGCCCTTCAGAAAGGCGATATTCGGATTGTTAAAAAGGTGATGCATGTTGAACTTGAAGTCAGGCTTATTCTTAACGATACGGTCAAAAACCACACGCGTCACGAAAAGCGCCGAGAAAAAGCTTGCCACGATACCGATCGTCAGCGTCACCGCGAACCCCTGCACCGGCCCGGTCCCGAAAATGAAAAGCAGGATCGAGGTGATCAAGGTTGTCGCATGCGAATCGATGATCGCCGAAAAAGCGCGATGATAACCCGCCGACACCACAGCGCGCGCGGTCTTTCCCGTCGCCGCCTCTTCGCGCATCCTCTCGAAGATCAGGATGTTCGTATCCACGGCCATACCCACGGACAGGATGAAACCCGCGATACCGGGCAGGGTCAAGGTCGACCCGAAAGCCGCCATCCCGCCGATCACAACGATCATATAAACGATCAGACCGAGGTTCGCAATCCAGCCGCAAAAAAGATAATACGCCGGCATAAACACCATGACAAAAAGGATCCCGAAAAGACTCGCACGAATACCGCTTGTGATGGAATCCTTACCGAGACTCGGACCGATGGTGCGCTCTTCTACGATCGTCACAGGCGCGGGCAACGCGCCGGCACGAAGAACGAGTGCGAGGTCACTGGCTTCCGCCGCCTTGAAATTCCCGGAGATCTGGGCCTTGCCGTTCGGGATCCGGTCACGGATCACGGGTGCGGAATAGACCTGGCCGTCCATCACGATCGCGAGACGTTTTCCGATGTTCTGATAAGTGACCCTGTCAAAAATCTTGCCGCCTTCATGATCCAGCGTCAGCTGAACAATCGCCGAACCGTACTGGTCAAATCCCACGGAAGCTGTGGTGAGATGCTCCCCGGTAAGCACCGGTTCGAGCGCGAGCAGAACCATCTCTTCATTCGGACTTCCCTTGACCTTTTTGTATTCAAAACCAGGAGGCAGCGTCCCCGCTTCCGCCTTCTGGATCATATCCACATCTTCCGACACGATCTTGAACTCAAGATGGGCCGCTTTGCCGGCGATCTCCTTGGCCCGCTCACGATCCGTCACACCCGGCAATTTCACCACGACCTGATTTCTTCCCTGAGTCGTGATCTCCGGCTCCTTGACACCGAATTCGTCGATGCGGTTGCGAATGATCTCGGCCACGCGCGCGGTCACGTCTTTTTTGGCTTCATCCGGAACCTTGTCCATATCAACCTGCAGGAGCAGCTGAACGCCGCCCTGAAGATCAAGCCCAAGGTTGATCTTCTTGTCCAGAGGGTACGCCTTCCAAAGAGAAAAAACGACGATGCCGATGATCAGCATTACTTTCCACTTATAATTTTTGTCCATTTTTAAGCTCTCCTTGATGGCTATATTTATTGGCGCAATCCGGCGATCGCGCTTTTGAGGACTTCCATTTTTGTATCTGAGTCCCCTGTCGTAATGACCACATAATCGTCCTGGATGCTGGAGACCGTCCCGAGAATACCGCCGTTCGTCACCACCTTGTCCCCTTTTTTGATGCCGGTGATCATAGCTTGAAGTTCTTTTTGCTTTTTCTGCTGGGGCCGTATCATCAGAAAATAAAAGATAATGAAAATAAGGATCATCGGCATGAACTGCACCAGGGGGTTCACCTTCGGGGTTCCTTCAACGGCAACATCTGCGGCATAAGCGATAGATTCGAACATAAATTCCTCTCGGGTTATCGTGAATGTGGATCAAAACGGTTGAAAAATTGCTTTTTAAACTGCAGGAACTGGCTTTTCCGTATCTTCTCCCGCATGGACTTTACTAAGTTTACGAAAAAATGGACATTATGCAAGGTAATCAATTCAGCAGCCAGGATCTCATGGCTGTTCACCAGATGCCGCAAATAGGCCCGGGAAAAGTTCCGGCACGCGTAACACGCGCAATCTTTCTGGATCGGATGCGTGTCCAGCCTGTATTTTGTATTCCGGAGCACCACCAGGCCGTCGCTGGTGAAAGCCGTTCCGTTCCTTCCGTAACGCGTCGGATTCACGCAGTCAAACATGTCCGCGCCGCGCTCCACGGCCTCAAAGAAATCAAGCGGCGTCCCAACTCCCATCAGATAGCGCGGCCTGTCGGCAGGCATCCTCGGCAGGATATCTGTGAGAGCTTCAAGCATTTCGGGCTTCGGTTCTCCGACACTGAGGCCGCCCAGTGCATATCCGTCAAAACCGATCTCAAGCGTGCGCTCAAGCGACTCCCTTCGGAGATCTTTGAAAGTCCCTCCCTGAATAATGCCAAAGAGCGCCTGCGATTTCAGCGTGTGACATTTCTTGGCTCGGGCCGACCACCGCAGGGTGATATTAACGGCCTTTTCGATCGAGGGTTTATCCTTACTTGCGGCGGGGCATTCATCAAAAATCATCGCGATGTCGCTCCCAAGCGTCTGCTGAATCTCCATCACCTTCTCCGGCGTCAGAAAAATCTCCCGTCCATCGAAATAGGAATTGAACTTCACGCCCTCTTCGGAGATATTCCTGAGCTTGCTCAAAGAGAATACTTGGTAGCCCCCGCTGTCGGTGAGGATCGGCCGGTCCCAAGACATAAATTTATGAAGTCCCTTGCACTTTTCGATCACCTCAAGGCCCGGCCTTATATAGAGGTGATAAGCATTCGAAAGGAGGATCTCGGTCCCGGATTCCTTCAGGTCGCGCGGCAGTACCGCCTTGACCGACCCCTGTGTCCCGACCGGCATAAAGACCGGCGTCTCCACGGTCCCGTGCGCCAGCGTCATCCGCCCGATGCGCGCGTTGCACTTCTTATCTGTCCCTAAAAGTTTAAATCCGATTTTTTTCATAGTTCCTTAAGCGATGAACATTGCATCACCGTAACTTGCGAAACGATAGTTTGAATCAAGGGCGGTATTATACGCGGCCATGAGCTTTTCATAACCTAAAAATGCGGAAACCATGGCCAGAAGCGTGCTCTTGGGCATGTGAAAATTGGTGATCAGGGCATCCACGATCCTGAACTGATAGGGCGGATAGATGAAGATCGACGTTTTTCCAGGTCCTGCTTTCAACTTCCCTTCCTCAGTCAGGGCCGACTCAAGGGCTCGAACACAGGTCGTGCCGCAAACCACGACGCGACGGCCTTCGCGCTTCGTGCGGTTAATACGCTCGACCGCGTCTTTCGTGATCTCATACTCTTCCTCGAACATCTTGTGGTCTTCAACGCGCTCCACAGTGACTGGCTGGAAGGTGCCATAACTCACATGAAGCGTAATGGGGACGATCTCGACGCCTTTCGCTTTGATCTTCGAGAGAAGCGCCTCGTCGAAATGAAGCCCGGCGGTCGGGGATGCCACGGCGCCTTCGTTCTCAGCAAACACCGTCTGATACATGCTCCGATCCAGCGCCTGGTCCGGGCGATCTATATAAGGAGGAAGCGGGATATGTCCGAGCTTTTTAATCTTGTCTTTAACGCCGTCGCCCCTGAAACGGAGAAAACGCGGCCCCGAATCCTGAACCGGTTTCGGCATCACTTCCGCCAGCAGCTCGATTCCTTCCGCGCTAAAATCGAGGGTCTGCCCTTCCTTGATGCGACCGCCCGGCTTGAGCAAGGCTTCCCAAACATTGTGATCCACCTCTTTAAGAAGCAAGGCCTCGACTTTACCGCCCGTGGTCCTTCTGCCGAAGATCCGCGCGGGCATAACTTTTGTGTTATTCAGCACAAGAAGATCGTCGGGCCTCAGAAGTTCCGGAAGATCGCTAAAAATCTTATGCGCGCAGATGCCGGTCTCGCGGTCGACGCAAAGGAGTTTCGCGGAGGGGCGATCTGCCGGAGGAAATAAGGCGATCTTGTCCTTTGGAAGTGGGTAATCGAGATCGGATAGTTTCATAGTCTTCAGGGGATAAGGTCGGGTGCAGGGATCAATCGATACTCTATAGCTTTGTTAATTGCTTAAGGGCGTGTGCCACAGAAGTCACAAAAACCAACTGCACGGGCAGATCAAAATGCGGGTCTTTGGCAAGCTCTCGCAGAAGCTTGCTGAGCTCTTTCCCGAGGATAATGATGGGCTTGCGAAGAAGTCCTCGATTCGTCATCTCCAGGACCACAAAAAGCTCGGTCAGCGTGCCGGTTGCGCCATCGAGAAAGATACAGGCGTCTCCCATTTCGATCAACTTGAAAAGACGCGCTTGCCAGGAAGGCATTGCGATTCGTGTCCCGGCCCACACATTCGCTTTCTTCGAGGCCCCGCGAATCATGACGGCAATATTGTGACCGTCACCGGATCGACAGCCTTTTGCCACGGCTTCCATCACACCCCGGTATCCCCCGTGACAAACAGTGTAACCTTCGTTGGCAAGAACCCGCCCGAGTTCCAGCGCCTGCCGATAGACGGGATCTTTCGCTCCCACCTTCCCGCTCCCGAGGACACTAACCCGAAGGGTTTTCCCCTTCTCAACCGCACAGTTTGAAAAGATTCTAAGCTTTCGCGGCATTTTCGATTCTCTCACCTTTGAGGATCTCGGGGACGGGACTGGCATCGATGCGAAGGCCGCCGTCATGCTCGATCTTTAGAGTATAGATCGTCCCAGGAAGGAACATGGAGCCCGGCGCCTCGATCTGAGCGTTCTTGATCCCGGCGCGCTCGCGCTTTTTGGGATCCAGCGCGTAATTCCAGAACTCCCGCCACAGCTTCTGTTCGTACTCATTGGCCTTTTCGGAGACCCGATAACCTCCTGGGATCTCATGTGCCTGGGTGATGTCGAATTCCTGGGTGGCCGGCCCGTCCAGCACGAAAGCCTTCATGAAAAACGCGGCGCTTTTTCCGCGCAAGCGGTCCCCCGCCTCGACCAGTTTGTCATTGAAACGTATCACAAGCGATTGGAACTGAATAATATTCCCTTCAAATGTAAAATATTTCGGTACGAGTGGCCTACCGGAAGAATCATATTCCAGGAACTTGATCGTGGTCTTGATCTTCTTCGTGGCCTCATCATATTCGCTTTTCGTGACAAGCACGTCCGCCACGCGCGAATCCGCGTGAAGCCGCTCGATGATTTTACGAAGCATCCGCTCCTTCTGGATCCAATGGATGGCACCGATGCCGGCAAGAACCACGGCAAGCGTTAAAATCCCGATCGTGACTATATTGAATATTTTTGAAGTTTTCATGGTACAATCTCCGCCGATTTTAGAAGTGTGCGTCCGCACTAAAGTGCTGGGCGCAAACAAGCTATCTATTAAAAGAAATACTAATGTAGTTTGCGCCCGTAGCTCAATTGGATAGAGTGTCGCCCTCCGAAGGCGAAGGTTGGCAGTTCGACCCTGCCCGGGCGCACTGATTCTCAATGAATCGGTGCGACGTCGCGTCGGCTTAAAGTGAGCCTCCGACGACACTCGCAGTTCAATTTATTCGATCAGGCTCGCGAGAAGCCCCCCCACCGATTCCTCTTCCTTTTCCGCTTGAGCCTCCGCTTCCTTCGAAAACTCAGGAAGCTTCGCAAGAGTGGCCCCGGGGTAATAATAGTCCAGGATCTCATGGTAACCGTAACCCAGTTCTCCAAGAGTTTTCATCCCGAACTGGCACATCCCCACGCCATGTCCCCACCCCCGGCCCTTAAAAACAAAAGCCCCGGCATCGTTCGTCTTGATTTTTGTGATCAGGCTGCTCTTAAGGTGCATCGGATCGATCCAGACCCGGAACGCGTCCGCATCCACGATCTTCTCCGCCCAGGTGCTTTGGATCACGAGTTTATGCGCGCGGCCGGTCTTATCGATCTTGTCGGTCCGAATGCCTAGCACGGATTGGACAGGCATGCCCTGTTTCGCGAGTTTCTGTTTGATCTCCGCGGGCGTTACCACTGCTTCCCACTTGTAATGCGGGGATTTCTGGCAGAATTTGCACTCTACGCCGCCTAAGGGAGGCAACGGCTTAATGTGCCACACAAGATCCGCCGCCGTCGTCGCGCCGCCGCACGTCGAATGGTAATAGGCCGGAAAAATCTTTCCCTTGTAGAGAAGGACTTCCCCCCGTGTACTCTCCACCGCCTGATCGGTCTTTTCGTTCTCAATTTGCTTTCCAGCGTAAACCTGGCTCGTCACTCCCGCGGACACATCGTATTCATCGCCACGCTGGGCGATCATGCGCGTCAAAGCAAAAGTGCGCGAGACTATCGCCTGAGCCTTCAAGGACTCGGCCGTCCAGGAAGGATTCCCCTCGAAAGGAACGACCCCCTTCAAATAATCATCCAATTCCAGACGATTAATGACATCAAGGCTTCCTTTTTGATTTTTATAAATAAGGACAGCGTCGCGATAAACTCCGCTCGACCCGATCCTTATGCCGTGCCCTAAACTCCGCACCACGATAAATCGGGTCTTCAGCTTCCGATCCCACCACTGGAGTCCTTCGGCAATAGGCTTCACGGTCACTCCATCAAGTTTTGGACCCCTTAACACCGGATGTCCTTGATCGTCCACCACTTCAAAGGAAGCCGTAACGCTGACCTGAACCTGAGGCTTGTCGCGCTGAACAAGAATACGGATCTTCGTCAAGGACTTAAGGTCCGGCGGCAAAGGCATAGTGAGGTCCCGGAGGGATTCCCCGGAAAAAGCGGGGGCAACCGCCGTGAAAAAGAAAACAAACAGTATGACGTAACGAAGGATGCGGGATGGCATAATGAGGGTATTGTAACAAGGAAGTGTCGTAAAAGGCGCAAAAAAAGGGCGGCCCCAATACTTTTTATCCCGCCAACGGCGGGATGGGCCCGTCCTTTTACCCACGACAGAAATAAAAAAAGGGCAGTTCCGATAAACGGAACTGCCCTTTTTAAAAACTAAAAACTCAGAGCTTACTTAATGGCTTCAAGATAGCTCTTGAGTTTGGCCCAAGTCCCACGGCCGCAAACGCCGTCCGCCTTGAGGCCATTATCCTTCTGGAAAGCAGCGATCGCGTCACGGGTTCCCGGACCCACCTTGCCGTCAATCGCGCCGTTGTAATAGCCGGCTTTCTTGAGGGCCTTCTGGATATTCACGGAAGGGATCTCAAAACCGGAAGGCGTGCGATACGTCCCGCCGACTGAAGCGCCCTCACCAGAGGAAGACACCGAAGCGGAAGACCCCCCCCCGCCCGCATTTTCCTGAGCCTGGATCGAAGCACGCGTATCCTGAAGCGACTGGTCCAGACGAACGAGTTCATCGGTCATCGCGTTCACCTGAGCCTGCATCGTATCCACTTTCTTACCGGTCTTCCTTGAAGCGCAACCACTGAAAGCGATCAAACCGACCATCACCACCAACATCGTCAAACGTGTAGCTTTTCCCATTTTTTTCTCCTGTAGGTCTATGCGTTGGTTAGAAAAATAATTCCGCGCGAAGGTCCAAAGTGTATCAGATTGTTTTTTTTAAATCAATACTAAAAGACCCAAAACTTGAAGCGATAAACCCCTGTCCCCGAGAGCTACGCCTGCGGACTCTGCCGTTCGCTCACCGGCCCGTTGTCTTTGCTACCTTCGGTTTTCTTTTCATCCGATACGGGCAAAACGGGAGCCGTTTCATCTCCGCTGACATTGGGCAGCACTGGAATAGGAGCCGACTGTCTGAGATCGGTTGTCACTTCGGAAGTCTTGACGGCGAAAAGCATAAATTCCGTGTGGCCGATCATGCGCTGGACCGGCCGGGTTTTCCCCGCGCGCGCGAGGATCTCACGCTCGAGAAGTTCCCGGGCTTCCACAAGAATAAAACCCTGTTCGCGAAGCGCCTCCGCCATCTTTTCGATCTGATTGAAGGTCGGGTTCAAGCTCACCAAACGGCCGCCGGGTTTCAGCGCCTGCTTCACGACCGTGACTTCTTCCCAAGGTTGCGGGATATCCAGCGTCACCGCGTCAAAATCTTTTTCCGTAAACGGATCCATGGCTTGCCGCTGACAGAACGTGACATACTTGCTAAGTCCCGCGCGGTCGATATTTTTGTATGCGTTTTTCGGAAGATCCTCGCGCCGGTCATACGAGAACACATGACCGTTCGGTGCCACGGCCTGCGCGAGCGCCATCGTCAGCGACCCCGAACCCGTACCGATCTCCATCACTTTGGAGCCACTGTGAATGCCGGCTTTCATAATGAGAAGCGCGGCGTCTTTCGGATAGATAATGCCACTCTCACGGGAGGCCTTCATCATCAGGTCCTCCATCGTAGGCTTCAGGAGATAGCAAAAACCGTGCTGGCAAATGATCTTTTTGCCGAACGGCTGGCCGATCCAATCCTCAACGACGAGCGGCTTGCCGCAATGGATCGCGACGCGTTTGCCGCGCGTCACATCGATCATGTAGGTGCGCTCATCATCGAACCACACGAGGACCAGGTCCCCTTCGGCGATCGTGCCCGGAATTTGCTGCGTGATTGTCTCATTCATGGCGGGTACACTATCTTCTTTCATGCCAATTTACCATCCCTTTTCTCTCGCGAGCGCGAGTAATTCTTTAAAATCATGCACAATATGATCCGGTTTCGCTTCGCGCAGGACCGCTTCACTCGCGAATCCGTGCGAAAGCGTTACAACCTCGACTGACGCATTCCTTGCGGCCTCGATATCCACGGGACTGTCCCCGACGAAGAGCACCGCTTCTTTCGCCGCGCCTGTTTCCTCCATCAAATGATGGATCGCCGCCGGATCCGGTTTGAAAGGAAGGCCGTTATCCCCTGCCAGGATCGCAATAAAATAATGCGCCACGCCGAGCGCCTCCAGGATCTGGGTGGAGAACGGATTGGGCTTGTTGGTGATCACCGCCTGCTTACGGTCCTTGAAATGTTCCAGGAACTCGCGCGCTCCGGAATAAAGATGCGTATGATCCATCATATGCGCCTTGTAATGATCGCGGTAAAGCTTCGCTCCACGATCCGCGAGCCTCTCGTCGTCGGTCCGGAATACCTGCCGAATCAGCTCGTGAAGTCCCGTGCCGACGCAATCCTTGATCTCGTCATCCGTCAGCTCCGGCCCGCTGAGCGTCGTGAGGGCGTATCGGACTCCGTTGATAATGTCCCGCCGCGTATCCGCCAGCGTCCCATCCAGGTCATACAAAATCAGATTTTTCATACTTCTTCCTTGAGCCGACATCCTGCGGTCATCTGTTCATTGGAATAATCCAGGATCTTCTGCTGGAGATTGCAAACTTTTTTCTCAAGACCGTCCAGACAAGCTTGGAAATTTTCCGTCGGGAATAGCTGGGTCACAGCCTTTTGATTCTTGAGGTGGTAGATGATAGCAGAACGCACCGGAAATTTGAGGATCTTTCCGGCGGCCAGCGCGTAGATCTCAAGCTGCAGATCGTACCCGCTCTTACGCGCCGAGGCTTCATCCCCGGCCGCGGTCTTATAATCGAGGATGTGCCAGCCCCCCTGTGCATCCTCGAAGAGAACGTCGATCTTTCCGTGGATCAGGCCGCGTCGCGCGTTCATCACAAAATCGATCTCTCGCTTGATCTGCCGGGCTTTGCGGAGTTCCCCGAAAACAGGTTGCTTCATAAAATCACTCATGATCTTTTGCGCGTTGCTTACCGCGTCCTTCCCGAAACGGCCGAAGATGCGTTCCAAACCGCCGGGTTCCAGAGAGTATTCCGGATGCTTGAAATCGAAATGCTCAAGGAATCCGTGCATCGCGGTGCCGAAATCTGCCGCGGAAAAGTCGTCTTCCGTCTCTCCCAGAACGGTGCTCTCTCCCGCCCATTCATTCTCGCCCACCGTCCCGATACTTTCCGGTTTCATCGAAGATGAAATCGGGGCGGTCCTTGTCAACCCTTCAAGGGAATCCTGGACAAGGACCGTCCACCCGATCTGATACGTGCGCCAGAATTCCTGCGGATCTTTCTGGAAGAGAACATAGGCGGAGACCGGAAGATCGATACTCCTGGGCAATGCGGGGCTCGGACTTCGCCTGCCCGCCAAGGCTTCTCCGCCAGAGGACGGATCCGTCCCAAGATTTTTGGCGGAAGTGGCGGGGGACTCGGAACTCGCTGAGAGACCTTCCTTCCATGGGGTATCGCGGATGAGGGCTTCGACTTTTTCACGCAGATCCTCTTTGCCTCCAACGCGCGGGCGGAACGAACTCTCGGGATTGATCGAAATTTTGAGGGGAAAACCTTCAGGGATCGCCATGGCCCAATCCATCCAGGACGCCATATCGCGAAAATGCTCCTTCTCCGTCTTTTTCTTCTTGTAAACGCCACTTAAGAATACCCGCGACTTCGCGCGAGTCACAGCAACATAAAAAAGACGCTTTCTCTCTTCGTCCCCACGATTCGCGATCTCGCGGTCCACCCACTTGAAAAAATAAGGTTCCCGCATTTCCAGGTCCACCGGATCCCGCACCTGCATCGCATAGCCGTCCGCCGCGTGGGCGATCACGGTCTTGGAATCCGAGCGCGAGCCCTGATGCCCCATATCGGCCACGAATACCACGGGGAATTCCAGTCCTTTGGCCGCGTGGACGCTCATCATCCGCACCGCCTCAACGCTTTTCTCCAGCACCGTCTGCGCCTCGGACTCGCGAACCTCCTGAGCCTGCAGCCGTTTCAGAATATTCAGAAAAGCAGCGAGTGACATGCGGTCGTAGGTCTCATATTCCCGCACCATTGCGACAAGCTTCTTGAGATTCGCGTAGCGGCGCACGCCCTTCGGGTCCATCAAAACGGAAAGCTCATAACCCGTCCCCTCGAGAATCCTGTCCAAAAGTTCTGAAAGCGGAATACGGTCCTTGAGCGGACTCAGCGCACGGGTCAGTTTCAAGAATCCCTCAAGCCTCGATTTTTGTTCGGGCAGGATCTCTTTTAAAAGTTCGAGATTATCCAAAGCGCGGATCAGCGGGGCCTCCTCACTTTCCGCTTTGGCATAGCGGGAAAGCCAGAAGAGCGTGTCATCGGTGATATGAAAAAGTGGCGAGCGAAGCGTCGCGGCAAAAGGGATATCCACCAGCGGCCGGTCGAGATGCGAGAGAAAGCTCATCATGTCCTGGATCTCGGGCTGTTCGTAGAACCCGCGTCCCGCCACGATGAAATAAGGAACCCCGGCAGATTTAAACGCGTCTTCGTAAATGCCGCTCAAGGTCATGGCTTGAAAAAGCACCGCGATATCGCCGTACGGGATCTTCTCTTTTTCATGAAGATTCCGGATCCGCGCCGCGATCACGCGGGCTTCGCGCAAACGGGCATAGCGCATGTCTTCTTTTTCTTTAAGTTCCGTCACCAAAAGTTCCACCGCGGGGCCCAGAGCCTCCTGGGTTTCTTCCGGCGTCTTTCGAGAGACGAGCGGTTCAAAAGGAAAGCGGTCCTCCTCCCACAGAAGTTGGAAGAACCGGTTCACAAAATCAAGCACCGGAGGCACGCTGCGGAAACTTTCGGCAAGAAAGATCCTCTCCCCGCCCGAGCCTTTCGAATAAAGCGCGTCCTTTTCCAGGAAGATACGCGGCTCCGCGCCGCGAAACCCGTAGATCGACTGTTTGTAATCGCCAACCATAAAAAGGTTCTCGCCCGAAGAAAGCAGTTCGACGAATTCCATCTGGAGGAGATTCGTATCCTGGAACTCATCGACCAGAATGAACTGGAACTCCCGCTGGTACCGCTCCCGCAGCTTCCGGAGCGCCGGCTTCTCATCGCGAAAAAGACCCACCGCTTTCATTTGAAGGTCATCGAAATCAAGAAAACCTTTTTCCCTTTTCGCGGCCATGTAGGCCGCCTCAAAGGCAAGCGCCATCCGCTCAAACTTTTCTTTCCAGGGCACCACCAGCGTCCCGAGACGAAGCGCGGCAAGATCTTCCAGGAGATCCCGCCACTCTTTCCATCCTGCCTTACGTTTCCCTTTGTAGAGAGCGCTCCACTCCCTGAAATCGCGGAGCGTCTCCCAATCCCACGCCTTGAGCCCCCGGAAACGCTCCCAGGCCTTGCCGTCGATCTCCTCCAGCTGCACGAGAAGAGCCTGCGCCTCACCCGGCAATTCCGCTTCCCTTTTCGCCAGGACGGCCTGCTCTTTTATTTCATTTTCAGAAAAAAAATCGTTTAGATTCTTGCCTTCATGACGGGCTGCCGTAAAAGCCTTCAGGATCCCGGCGCGCATCGCATCCTCGCCGTAGACCGGGAGGATCTCAAAGTCTTCGTTTTTCTCCTCATAGAACTTCGCGATCGTCGCATCCATCACTTCCTCTTTCAGAAGCTCGGACTGTTCGGTCTCGATCACGCGAAAATCCGGGTCGACGCCCGCTTCGATGGGATGTTCCTTAAGGAGTCGCGACGCGAAACTGTGGAAGGTGGAGATCGCCGCTTTTTCAAGATCACGCCGCGGCCGCTCCAGATCTAATTTCCGGAAGCTGTCCGAAAGACGCGTCTTAATCTCGTTGGCCGCTTTCTCCGTGAAGGTCAGGACCAGCAATTCCGTGATCGTCGCCTTCTGCGTCGCGAGAATATGGAGGATCCTCTCGACCAGCACACGCGTCTTCCCCGTCCCCGCTCCCGCTGAGACAAGGATGTTCTTGCCCGCCGCATGAACAGCTTTTTTTTGATCTTTCGTGAGAGTCATAATTGTTCTCATTTGCTATATATTGGTAGCTGCAACTTGTAAATGAGCCTCATTTGATATGATTTAATGAATCGCATTATACAAAAAAGAGGCCAGGTCTGGTAAAAATGAATATATGCGTTATACTTGAGACATGGAAAATGAAAAACGAAAATTCTTCAGACACCCTATCAAAGTGCCCATACAGCTCACGCGCATTGAAACAAAAAGCTCGGCTCTCTCCCAAGCGGAAGATCTTTCACAAGGGGGGCTCGCTTTTATGTGGCCGGAATTGATCCCGGAGGGAACGCAACTGGAATTATCCATCCCGGTCGAAAAGCAGCTCTTCAAAATGAGCGCTCAAGTCACTCACTCGCAAAAGGACGCGGACACGGGACTTTTCAAGACCGGTGTTTCTTTCCAGGATTCCGTCAGCGCCTTCCGCGCTAAACTCGCCGAAGAGATCATCCAGATCCGCCAATATCGCGAAAAGATGTCCCTCCTCAGAGGGCATCAACTTTCGGAAGAAGATGCGGCCAAGATGTGGATCGACAGAAACGCTGAGGATTTCGCGAAAGTAATGAGCCCGGCTTCTTAAAAAAGGTCGGTCGTCTTTGAGTCAAAGCGACTAGCCTTTTTTTATTCCTTCGGTATCTGCAAAGAAGAGATCAATTCCTTCGCCGGCTTGGCAAGAAAAAAGCCCTGCCCGTAGCGGATCCCCATATTGCGGATAAAATCAAGATCGGAGCGATGTTCCACGCCCTCCGCGATCATTTCGGAGCCGTTCATACGGCCCAGGTGAACCATCTCGCGGACGATCTGCTGATTGAGATAATTGCTCGCGATCCCCTGGACCAGCTGAAGATCGATCTTTAAATAATCCGGCCGAAGCGACGCCAACTGGGAGGTTTTGACGCTGATATCGTCAAGATCGTCCAACGCGAAGCTGTAACCGAAAGCTCGGATAAATTCCACGCCGCGCTGAATGAACGCGAAATCGGACTTCTTCACCCCCTCCGTCAGTTCAAACACTACCTGCTTCGAATAGCGCTTTATCCCCGTGAGGAATTCCTCTCCCTCTTTACCGACCGCAAAAGCCTGTTCGAGCGTCAGGGGCTCGATATTCATAAAAAGGTACTGCCCTTCCTGTAATTGCGGGAGGACTTTAACGGAAGATTCAAGACAGTGAAAATCAAAGGGGATCACGGTCCCTTTCTCATAGGACCGGCGGAACATCTCCGCGGGCATTTCCTTTTCGCTGCGGGTGAGGGCCTCATACCCAAGGACATCCCCCGTCGCGATATCCACGATCGGTTGGTAGACGGAATGGATGGGTTCTTTAAACTGGTCCCGCTGCTTTTTGAAAAAATTAAAATTAAACGGCATTATTTTCTCTCAGTCTTTTTTGAAAAGTTCGTGGGAATTATACACATCTTGCGGCAAAACACCAGAAAACGACTCATCCTGCGTCAGATTTATTTCTATGGGTTCATAGGACTGTCCAGTCCGGATCTCTTTTCATTCAAATTTCAAAATTGACACGACGCTAGGAATTTATCCATTTTTTCCAAGAAGCGACCCAAGTGCCTCCGGAAGCATCGGATACTGGAACCGGTAACCGGTCCGGATTAGCTTTACCGGGAAGGCTTTCTGACTGAAGAGAAGCATCGACGACATTTCGCCCAGAAACAGTTTGAGCAGAAAGCCTGGGATGGGAAACCCGCAGGGGCGGCGCAGGATCTTCGCCAGCATCTCACAGAAAACTTTCATGGTCACCGGCCCCGGAGAGGTGACATTGACAGGCCCCGAGAAATCCACGTTCTCTAAAATAAAAAGGAAAACCCCGGTCACGTCCTCGTGATGGATCCACGGGATCCATTGACGCCCCGTGCCCGGGAGGGCCCCCAGAAAATACCTAAAAGGCAAGACCATCCTCGAAAGCATGCCTCCCTTTTCGCCCAGCACCGGACCGAGCCGCGCCAAAACCACGCGTGTTCCGAAGTGTGCCGCTTTTCCGGCCTCAGCCTCCCACTGCTCGCAAGTTTCCGCAAGAAAGCCTTTCCCCCGCGAACTCGCATCCGTCAGAAACCCGTCCGGAACATCCCCGTAATATCCGACCGCAGAGGCATTGATCAAAACTGCCGGCTTTTTCCGCGCGCTCTGGATTGCGCTCACGATCGCGCGAGTTGCATCCACGCGACTGGAAACGATCACCCGCTTCCGCGCGGCCGTCCAACGGACCGTCGCGATATTCTCCCCCGCGAGGTTGATCACCGCGTCCGCGCCGTCCAGGCAAGCAGCCCAATCTCCCAAAGTTTTTCCATCCCAGGCGACGAATTTCTCACGGGCCGTCGTCGCCGCACCCTGGCTCCGTGTCAGAACGGTCACCTCATGGCCCGAGGAAAGAAGTTTATTCCTTAGCAATTTTCCGACAAACCCTGTCCCCCCAGCGATAACGATTTTCATGATTCAGATCCCGTGGAGCGGGTCGCGGCAAACGGCGAACACATTCGTTCCCCCGTTACCCGCTCCCCGAAAATTTAATATGTCTTTTTGTTTTCCTGTTGGTCCCAGGTCTCAAGGAGAGCCAAGCACTCTTTTCTCATAAAACCGGCTTTGATGAGAACGGGGCTTTGCCCCAATCGCTTCATCGTCCGGCTTGGGATAGAAAGCTCGTTGAAGCCCCGCTTTTGAACATCCTCAATGGAAGTTCCAAAGATCACCTGGCGAAGGCCGGCCCAATGGATCGCGGAAAAACACATCGGACAGGGCTCGGTAGTAGAATAGATCACGCAATCTGAAAGGTCGAAACGTTTGAGTTTACGGGAAGCCGCGCGGATCGCATTCACCTCAGCATGGCAGGTGGCATCGTGGTCCCGGAGAACCGTGTTGTGGGCGACGGCGATCACTTCCTTCCCCCGGACGATCGCGGCACCAAAAGGACCGCCGGCGGGCTTTTTGATCCCCTGCTCCGCGAACCGGATCGCGAGACTCATCCACTTTTTCTGGATTTTCTCCAAAGCACCCGAACCTCTAAGCTCTAACATACCGCAACCTGTCGGATCGCTTCCAGAACGGCATCGTGCAAAAGCCCATTCGTGGTCACAAGACCGGGGTTACGTGCCAGGGTAAGACCCGCGCTAAAATCAAGCTCGTGTCCCTCGAGATCCGTCACACGCCCCCCCGCCTCCGTGATCGCCAGGGCACCCGCCGCGACATCCCAGATCTTTTCCCGATGTCCCGGTTCTTTCCCCGGAAGTGTCCTGAAAAAGATCTCCGCATCTCCGGCCGCAAGCGCCGCCTGTTTGGCCATGCTGTCCATAATGACCGGCGGAGACGTGATCCCCAACCGTTCACACACCCTCAGATTTTTCTCGGCGTTCTTGTGTCCGGGATCAAAAGAATCCAGAAGGCGTGCCAGGCCCAGGTCCTGACATTTTGAGACTTCCACGCGAACCCAACGTTTGAGATCTTCCAGATCATCCAGCGAAGCAGCCCAGCATCCCCGTCCCCGCGCCGCGAAGATCCCGACGCCTTTGCCTAATTGTTTATGATTTTGAAGCTCCAACTCCGGGCACCCGATCGCGGCCAATTCCACAGCTCCCTTCTTGATCAGGGCCAGAGCCGTCACGTATTGCCCGCCGCGCAAAAAGCCTTTGGTTCCATCGATCGGATCGATCGTCCAGAAAGTTCCCTCGGGTTTTCCACGGCCCTTGTCGATCCACTGGCAGACCCTGCCGGGGCGAGCGTGAGGAAAAAAGGAATGAACATATCCGGTAACTTTCTCGAGATCGTCGGCGCCGGCCTCGGACCTTAAATGGTCCGAATCTTCCTCGCCGACAAGCACCGCGCCCGGGAGATATTGCTCAAGAAGGGCGCCGGCAATCGCTTGAATGCCCATGTCGGCGAGCGTCACGGGGGAACAGTCATCCTTGAGGATGGACTTCACGGAGGATTCGAAGCGGATTCGGGATGCAAGTTCGGCGCCGAATTGTATCACTTCCAGCGCGAACTGCCCTTCCTTGCTTGTGAGGTCAATGGCCAAGTTCGAAGAATTCCTTCACACTCTTGAGAAGCACCTCGCCGCTGATGGGCTTGGCGATAAAAGGATGTCCCCCGATCACGGAAGACCGGTCCGTTTCTTCTTCCTCCACCAGGGAAGTCATGAAAACGACCCGCATGCCGGCCAAAGATTTATCCCCCGCGATCTGCCGCGCGATCTCCGTTCCGTCCGCGTCCGGCATCACAATATCCAGCAGCACCATATCCGGCCGGGTTTCCTTGAGAAGGGTGAGGGCCACACTTCCTCGATTACAAACACGCACCGTATAAAGACCCGTCTGCTCCAGCCTCATCCGTGTCATCTCGCTGACCTCCACATCATCATCCACGATCACAATTGATTTCTTCCGGGCCATGACGGTCTCCTTTCAAGCGGTACAGAAAGCTTCGGGAAACATTCTAGTCTATCGTCCGCGAAGTTCAAATGAGAATTCAAAGAATGACTGCTTTAAATAAATTCTTCTCAAGCACACAAAAAATGACATAATAATCGCGGGAAAAAACGGAGGCGGCATGTTCCTTTTTCTAAAGCTCATCCTGGCGCACTTGATCGCGGATTACATCCTTCAATTCGAGGAACTGTATCAGCTGAAAGTCCGCAGTTTTCTGGGACAGTGGCTGCACGCCCTGATCCACGGCCTGGTAACGCTTGCCCTGCTTTATCCCTACCTGAATGAACCTTCGATCTGGGTCTTCACGGCCGCACTGGTCCTGATCCATTTGACACAGGACCTGATCAAATACACGTTCACCAAGAAAACTCCGGCGAACACCTTCGCCTATTTCATGGCGGACCAAGCCTGCCATTTTCTGGTGCTCAGCTGCGTTTTTCTTTTACCTGTGAGCCACGAAATCCGCGGATTCCCGCACGCCGCGTTCCTCGACTCCCTTTACAGGAGCAATTTCTCGACTCTCGTCGCGATCTTTTTTATCACGCTGACGTTCGCCGGCAGCTATATCCTGAACGCCTTTTCCAAAAGCTATTTGAAAGGCCACGCGCCCCTTTACCTCATTACTTCTCCGGAAATGACCCACGCCATTATTGAGAGGTCGCTCATGGCCGGGATCTTTTTCTTGAGTGATTCCCCGTGGCGGCTTCTTCTGATCCCCTGCGTGGGCGTCCTTCGTCTTCCTTTTAAATTACTCCGCGAGCGAACAGCTTTTCTTCTGAGCCTCGCCTACGCCCTTTTGATTTGCATGCTTTTCCAGAGGATCTTTTAGCACCGCATTACATTCGAAATTAGGGGTATGCGGTACAATACTGTTACCCCTAAAAATCAAATAGAGAACAGTATTAGGAGTCTATGAAAAAAACACCTCCAGCCCGTCGCAAAAAGACACGCCGAGTAATGGATCAAGATGTCCCTCAGAACCACACAGTCGAAAGTCTCCGCAAAGTCCTTGCCCTCAACACCATTTTAAATTCCACGCTTAAGCTGAACGAACTGCTCTCGATCATCATGAAAACGTCCTCGGAAGTCATGAGCTCCGAAGTCGCTTCGCTTCTTCTGATCGATGAGACTTCGAACGAACTGGTCTTCCGCGTCGCGCTCGGCGGCAAAGGCGCGGAGCTTGAGGAGAAATTCCGGCTCAAGATGGGAGAAGGTATTGCGGGTTCGGTCGCCGCCTCCGGGAAGCCGGAGATCGTGAACGACCCTCAGAACGATGCGCGGTTCGCCAAGCGTTTTGATAAATCCACGGGCTTTGTCACGCGGGCGATCCTCTGCGTCCCCATGAAAGCCCGCGGGAAAGTGATCGGCGTCCTCCAGGCCATCAATCCGCTGCAGCGCGAAGGATTCAGCCTGGGAGATCTGGAACTTTTTGAGACCTTTGCCGATCAGGCGGCCATCGCGATCGAGAACGCGCAACTTCACGGCGAGATCGTCAAACAGGAAAAGGCCAAGCAGGCGCTGAAGATCGCTCATGAGATCCAGCAGAATTTTCTTCCGGACCTTGCCAATCACAAATTCGGGATCGACCTTTGCGCCCTCTCGCTCCCGGCCTTTGATGTGGGAGGCGACCTTTATGATGTGATCGCACTCGATCGTGACCGGGTGGGCGTCGTCCTGGGCGACGTGTCGGGCAAAGGGGTTCCGGCTGCACTTTATATGGTTCGAGCGATGTCCGAATACCGGTTTCTCGCGCCGCAAGCCAAGGACCCGGCCGAACTTCTGACGGCCCTCAACGCGCGCCTTGCGGTGAACAGCCCCTTCGGCATGTTCCTCACGATGATCTGCCTTTTGATCGACCGCAACACGAACACCGTTCAGTATTCTTCCGCAGGCCATCTCCCGATTCTCTTAAGAAAAGCTGCGGACGGCAAAACCGAGATCCTCAAGGGCGCTCAAAGCCCACCGCTCGGCCTCATGCCGGAGACAGCTTTTTTCCTCAACACCGTCCATCTGGAATCGGGCGACGCTCTTTTCCTTTATACCGACGGCGTTGTGGAAGCGCGCGACAAGAACGGCAAGGAATACACGATCGAACGTCTCGCGGAGTGCGCCAAAGGAGAGGCGGATTCAGCCACGGCTTATTCGGAGAGGATTTTTGAAGAGGTCCGCAAATTCACCACCGGCGCCGACCAGCACGATGATATCACCGCGCTGACCGTCGTCCTCTGATCGCTCAACGTACTACGCACAACGCGCAACGAGGTTGTGCGTTTTTACCTTGACCGTTGCGCGTCGGCCGTTGCGCGAGGGAAGCTCCTCGGCAGGGTGAGAATAAACTTCGTGCCTACGCCAAGCTGACTTTCGACACGCACATTCCCGTGATGCATCTTCGCGGTGCGGGCCACGACCATAAGACCCAGTCCCGTGCCCCGTTTGCCCTTTGTGGAAAAGAACGCCTCGAAAAGTTTCGCCTTCACTTCTTCGCTCATCCCCGAGGCGTTATCCCCGACGATCAACTCATAATGCGTCTCGTCCTTGATCCGGGCACGTATCGTGATGCACGCCTCAGATTTATTCTGAAAAGCCTCGAAGGCGTTCTTTACAAGATTAAGCAGCGCGCGGTAAAGCGAGCGACCGTCCCCTTCAACGACCGGAAAGTCGGGATCCGCCCCGGCTTTTACATTCTTCTCATTAACGGTAGCCGGGACGGCCCCAATCTCAACTTCGTTTCGATTGATTGGTATTGGGACCGCCTTAAAATCAAGCTGGACATGATAGCCTTCCGCGCGGTCCGCGAGATCGCTTTGTAATTCCGCGAGGATCGCCGGCAAGTCGACCTTCTCGGGCTCAAGCTGATAATCCTTCGTGAGGCTCAGCATCTCGAGCGCGAATCCGTCCATTTCCTTGAGCGTCTTTGTCATTTTAGAAAGACCCTTTTCCAGGAATTTCTCATTCTTTTCCTTGATCCCCATGCGGGTCATCTCATCCGAAAAACGCGCGAGTTGCATAATATTCTTGATCTCGTGAATCACCATTCCCATGGCCTGCCCCACCGCGGCGAGTCGCTCCATCTTGAGATTCTCTTCGAAAAGCAGAATGTTTTTGAGCGCTCCCGAGCATTCGGAGGCTAGGTCGAAGCCGATCTCAAGTTCCTGGGGCGTGAAAACCGGCACTCCCACGTCGCGTAAAAGCACTGCGATCCCGATCGCGCTATTTCGCGCGATCAGGGGCAGGTACATGCGGGTCCCGACAATGCGCGGTTTCCCTTCGTCATAGAACTTTTTGGCTTCCGCCGCAAGCCCTTCCGGCAAGGGCATCTCAGAAGGGTAACCCCCTTCGGAAAGCAAGGTTTTGTTCTGGGTCGAGAGAAAAAGACAAGCACCGCGGGAGGGAACAAATTTAAGAAGCGTCGCCAGAAAAAAATCCACCAGGACCTTGTGATCCATGATGGCATCATAGATCCTGCCGACTTCGTGGGCCGATTGATACGGCTGTCCGGAGGTGTTCATGACAAGATACTACTAAGGAGAACAACTCAATGCAAGGACAGCGACAAAGCCCTTCGCCCGTGGAACGGGTAACGGGAAACGCAAGCGTTCCACATCATTCGCTCCCCAGTCTTATTCGTTCCCCGTTAACCTTTCCCCGTTTCCCATTTTTTGGGTATAATCTCCCCATGAGAAAAGCGCTCTCGTATATCGTCCCCGCGTTGATCCTTCTTGGGGTCCTCGCACTCCAGTACAGCTTCCCTTCCCAGATCGAATCGATACGTGCCAAGGTCTTCGACGTTTTCCAGATGATCAAGCCTCGCGTCTATCAGGACACCCCGGTGCGCATCATCGATATCGATGACGCAAGCCTTGAAAAGATCGGCCAGTGGCCCTGGCCGCGGACGGTCCTCGCGAAACTGGTCGTGCGTCTCGTCGAAGGCGGCGCCACGGTTATCGCTTTTGACGGCGTCTTCCCCGAGCCCGACCGCACCTCACCGAAAAACGTCATCCCGTTGTGGGCTGAAGGTCCGGCGAGTGACCTTTTGCGCGCCCAGTTTGAAATGATCCCGGACCACGACGAAGTCTTCGGCAAGGTGATCGCCCACGCTCCCGTGGTCCTCGGCTTCGGTTTAACGAAAGAGATCAATGCAAAGGTCCCCGCCTCCAAAGCAGGCAATTCATGGCATGGCGGCAGCGTGGACGACAAGCCCACGGATCATATCGCTCCGAAGTTCCGGGGAGCCGTGGTCAATCTCCCCGTCCTGGAGCGAGCCGCCAAAGGCAACGGTTGCTTCAACATGGGAACGGAATGGGACAACATCGTCCGTCGCGTCCCTTCCTTTTATCGTTTGAACGATTCGATCTATCCTTCTTTGGCGCTTGAAGCCATACGCGTCTACCAAGAGGCTTCGAATTACATCATCACGCTGGCCGGCGCATCAAGAAAGGATTTTTCGTTCGGGGAAAAAACAGGGATCGTGGATATCAAGACCGGACTTTTGGAACTTCCGACAGACCCGAAAGGGCGTATCTGGCTTTACGATACCGGCTATAAACGCGAGCGCTACATTCCTGCGTGGAAAGTCCTTTCGGATGACCGCATCCTGAAGGAATTGAAAGAAAAAATTCTTTTCGTCGGTTCCAGCGCTTTTGCAATGAGAGACATCCGCTCCACCCCCCGGAACCCGATGGCGGCAGGCGTCGATGTCCACGCCCAAGTTGCCGAGCAGATCATCCTTCAGGATTTTTTGAGGCGCCCGGACTGGGCCGCGAAACTGGAGTTTACCTTTCTGACGGTTCTCTGCATCCTGCTCATCCTGATACTTCCGCGCGTGGGCGCCATCTGGTGCGCGGTGATCGCGCTCATCTCCATCGCCACAGCGTTCGGAGTCTGCTGGTACGCGTTCGTCAGCTGGCAGTTCCTGATTGATCCGGTCTTTCCATCCTTGGCCGTTTTCGGGATCTATCTGGCCTCTTCGTTCCTGAACTTTCTCGGAACAGAGCGGGAGCGCGGCCAGATCCGCGGCGCCTTCGGCAGGTATCTCTCCCCCGCGCTGGTCGAGCGTCTCGCCAAGAATCCCGGACAGCTCAAGCTCGGCGGCGAGATACGCCCCATGACTTTCCTTTTTATGGATATCCGCAACTTCACAGGCATCGCTGAGGGATTTACGCCGGAAGAACTCACCCATTTCATGAACGGATTCCTCACGCCGATGACCGATATCATTCTGCGGACCGGAGGCACGATCGACAAATACATGGGCGACTGCATCATGGCATTCTGGAACGCTCCTTTCGAAGATCCGGACCACGCGCCCCATGCCTGCCAGGCGGCACTCGCCATGCAGGATTTCCTCCGGACCACGCCGGGCTTTGAGAATGTTCGCGTCGGGATCGGGATCAACACGGGAAACGCCTGTGTCGGCAACATGGGCTCCGAGCAACGTTTTGATTACACCGCACTCGGCGATGAGGTGAATCTCGCTTCCAGGATCGAGGGCCTTTCAAAAAATTATGGCGTGACCGCGCTCGTCGGACAGAACACTGTCGCCGCCGCGCAAGGGTTCACTGCGCTCGAGCTTGATCTCATCCGCGTCAAAGGAAAGACGAAACCCGTCAAGATATTCGCGCTCTTGGGAGGTGCGGAACTCCGGGAGAGCGGCGCTTTCAAGACGCTCCTCTTGCATCACGGGAAAATGCTCGGGGCTTATCGGAGCCAACGATGGGAAGAAGCCATGAACGCATTGGAAGAATGCCGGAGGAACCAGCTGCCGGGAACCGAACTTACCGCTCTTTATGAAGTTTACGCCTCACGCATCAAGGCCTACCAGAAAGCGTCGCCCGGCTCCGCCTGGGACGGCGTCACCACCGCCGAATCGAAATGACGGCAATGCCGTCATCCTGAGCTCCGCAGAGAGCGAAGAATCTCAAACGAGATGCTTCGCTGCGCTCAGCATGACGAAAAAAATTGAAAAAACCAGCCTGTCCCCTGCTTAGTTTTTATGTTTACGTTGGTGGAGTATACGGATCCTCAGAAGGTTTTTCCGGCTGATTCGCAGCGTTATTCCGCGCCTCATCCTGAGAATTGTCATCCTGATGCTGCTTCATGATATCCATGTCATTCAAAATATTGATCAGATCCTGGGTATCCACGCTGGTGTCAGGAGGAAGATCCGTATTCACCCCGCTATTCCCCGTGTTCGTATTGGGCTGACCAAGCGCCGCGGCGATCTTATCCAGATCCGCCTGAGAGACCTGAAACACGGGGATGGGTCCGCTATTCGGACCGTCAATGATGGTCGCGTTCCCAGCTTCGTCGATATCCACGCCGATCACCTGGCCGTTCACGGTATTCGTCACATAAATGCGCCCTACACCGACAGGGCCCAAAAGGACGATCATTGTTTTTTGTCCGTCAATAATACCCGCCACGTTCGTGCCTCGAAAGCCGATCGCCCCGGCTGGAAGATCGACCGCCATATTCGCTGAATTTTTATGCGCGATCTTTCCGGACACGACCCGGAAGATCCCCTTGAGCATGCTGGCCTTGACCTTGCCTTCGTCATTGGCCGGGTTATACACGAACTCATCCACCTTGATCGAGCTCAAAGGTCCCAGTGTAAAAACCGTCTCGTCCAGAAGCATGATCTGCAATTTCCCGTTGGGGTCGGTCTCAATAAGATCTCCCATCAGGACCGGATCGCCGCTTTTCAGGGCACGCGCCGAAGAACCCTCCGTCGTGATCTTCACGTCCCCTTGGACACCCGCCGCCACGCCGGCCTGCACCGGTTGGGCCCACACCATGCCTGCTCCCAGAAAAAGCGTGACCGCCATCAAGCATCCCGTAAAAATGATTTTCTTCATATCAGCACTGTTCTCCATCTGATTTTAGGGGTTAACAGTACTAATACCGCCTCCCCCCTGTGAATTTAAACCCCACCTCCTGAATAGGAATCAATAAAAGTAAGAAGCCTCCGTTGATATAATGGGTTGGGGAAAGAGTCCCTTTCACCCAATGGGTGAAAAAAAACAACAAACGGAGGCGGGTCATGATGC
>Ga0114951_10000127_pt1 | contig 106066 bp, 77 predicted proteins | sample AM7aDNAmetaG_FD_88677 | JGI IMG/M metagenome (GOLD analysis project Ga0114951, IMG submission 88677) | Freshwater microbial communities from Finland to study Microbial Dark Matter (Phase II) - AM7a DNA metaG | ecosystem: Environmental > Aquatic > Freshwater > Lake | place: Finland: Lake Alinen...
AATGCAATAAAGTATAACTTTGCTTATGGCATTCTCAGGTATGATAAATGTTAAATCAAGGCAGTTAACTTTAGGGGGTCAATTTGAAGCGTATAAGAGGGGTCAATTAGAGCGTAATATCCAGTCAGAGCATGGAAGTACCAGTGGGATGTGCCAATGGGTGGATTATTAATAGATACCTTAGTTTATAATTTCCTTGGGACCTATGAATATAAGGATATGACTACCGTATATTTTGACTGGATGTCACGAGATTTTTTCAAATTTCTATCTGAACAAAATACAAGCCAAGGCTATTGGTGTGCATTAGGAAGTAATCAATTCGTTTATCGTAAAGGTCCTTTTGAATATAAAGCTAAAAGATGCTATAATATTTCTTTGGAGGCTATCGATAATCAAAAAACTGCTTCAATTGAGGCAAAAAAGAAATGGAGAGAAGTATATGGAAACAAATTCCCAGGTTAAGATTCTTGAAGCACAAATCAGAGAATGTTTTGGCAGAGTTGTATATTCACATAAGACCCAAGAAAAATGTGCAGATATGATATTACGATTACATAAACGATTAAAACTTTCGCTAATAATTATTTCTGCTGTTGTGACAACAAGTCTTCTGGTAAAATTATTCGGAGATCAAGAATGGGCATTAGTTGTCGGAGTAGTTCTTTCAACATTGCTTTTTGGCCTTAATACTTATATGAAAGATTACGACTTAGGAGAAATATCTCAGAAACATATTAATGCAGCAAATGAGATTTGGGACATTCGGGAATCATATTTATCGCTACTAACAGACTTGAGAGCAGGGCAACTATCCATCAATCAAATAATAGACAAACGTGACAACTTACAAGATAGGCTACATAACGTTTATACTGGTTCTCCTCGGACAAATTATAAAGCCTACAAAGCAGCAAGCAAGGCATTAAAGCAGTATGAAGAGATGACATTCAATGATAAAGAAATTGATTCATTCTTGCCAAAAGAACTTAGAAAAACCTAATTTTGTCAATTATCTTTTAGACAACGTCCTGATTCACCATGTAATTTATCATTGTCACCTCGATTAACCTGTGGGGAAAAATCTCTTAAATGACAATTCCACGCAAAGGTTGGTGTACTCTCAGTTGATGACCATAAATTTGTACCAATAGATAATTGATTAAAAATTCCCTGATAAAAGTAGCCACCAGGCAGAGCAGTGAATCCACTTGAGTTTGCAAAAACACCAGGATCAGTTGCCCAATGACTTGTTCCGGCTTCTTTCATTCTCTCACCTGCATCAACTCCTGTAAATCCAGTATTACTGCAGTTCACCCATTGGTCGATAAACGTCTCCATTTGACACCATTCATTTTCTGAAGGGATATGCCATCCCACTGGACATATCCCCTGTCTCCCACTGGGATTTGAATTACTTGAGGTTGTATAATTCATTAACTCATCCCATTGATAAAGCCCACCATATATGTCACAATTTGTTTCAAGTTCATTGTAACAGTATTTCTCAATGGAAGAATTATTTGTTTGTTGCTGTGCTGAGTTTATTGTTGTCCCAATATTCATGTTCTCTTTCATCCAACATTGGGTACCTATGAGTACCGTGTTATATATTTTTCCATTGCGGCTGTCTGTGATTGGCTGTCCACATACAAAACAGGTCGTCGTAGTTTGAGCCAGTGCAGAAGCGTTTGAAATTCCACAACCATTATACGCCCACACATAACGAGTGTAAGCTGAATTGCAGGTAAGGCCTGTTTCAGTTTTGGTAGTTAAATTACCCATGTCAATAGCTGTTGCATAAGTATTTGTTGTATTCCATTTATAACCGGTTGCATCAGAAACGGCATTCCAGTTCCAGATGATCTGGGTTGGAGATGGGACCTGCGTACCAGAAATCGGGGCTAAGGGAGGATCTAAGGAGGTGGTTTGGGTCAGGATGACTGCGCCAGAATTCCCGCACAGATTGTAGGCCCAAACATAACGGGTAAAAGCCATATTGCAGATAAGGCCGGTCTCTATTTTTGTGGTTGCAATGCCCATGTCGGTTGCAGAGGAATAATCGTTCACCGTACTCCACTTATAACCGGTTGCCCCGGGCACGGTGTTCCAGTTCCAGATAATCTGGGTTGGTGATGGTATATGTGTTCCGGAATTCGGAGAGGTCGGAGCAGCAGAACAAGCATCCTTTAAGCAACGGACAGAAAGTCCTGTACTCTTATTATACCAGTTCCTATTTACATTGCTGTAAAGATAGTACATGGCCCAGTACCAGGCAGTGAACGTATTGTCCTCTGAAGAACTCCACCAGTTACCGTTGGGGCCAATGTTGAAGAATGTACTATTGCCAATGAGCATACCTGCTGGAATAGCAGAAAAGCCACTTTCATTAGTGGCGCCGGTATTTGGAGAAAACCACAGACCGGTACCAGCTTCAACGGTGCCAGTAGTTTTCATCTTTCCTCCTGCATTTGCCCCAGTATAACCTTGTGTAGCACAATTCACGAGCGGATCTAAGAATTGAGTTACGGTACACCAATCACCATCCGTTGGAATATGCCAACCCGATGGGCAAATTCCCTGAGCTCCTGCTGTGGTTATATATTGCATCATCTCGTTCCATTGGTAAAGGCCACCATAAATATTGCAATTCGATTCAAGGTCGCCATAACAGTATTTTTCGATTGTGCTGTTATCTGATTGTTCCTGTGGGCTATATATCCACGTTCCGATATTCAGGTTTTCTTTAAACCAGCATTGAGTTCCTATTTGAACTGTATTGTATAATTGGCTACCATACATTATCGTTCCCGCGCAAGTCGCTCCCCCACAGTCCGCAGTAGTTTGATTTAAAATGATAGGCGTTGAATTCCCGCAAGCGTTATATGCCCATACAAACCGGTTGTATGGAGTGTTACAGGTCAGCCCGGATTCTGTTTTGACGGTACTTGTGAGCATATCGGTCGCCGTTGTATAATCATTGGACGTATTCCATTTATATCCTGTGGCCTCCGTAACGGTGTTCCAGTTCCAAATGATCTGGATTTGGGATGGCACATGAGTTCCTGCAGTCGGGGTTGCAGGAGCATTCAAAGAAGTCGTTTGGGTTAGAGTAATTGGCGTTGAATTCCCGCAAAGGTTGTATGCCCATGTGTAGCGGGTGTAAGTGGTGTTGCAGGTAAGCGTGGTTTCTGTTATTGTGGTTGCAGGGCCCATGTCAATAGCCGATGCAAAATCATTAGTTGTGCTCCATTTATAACCAGTAGCACCGATAACGGTATTCCAGTTCCAGATGATCTGGGTTGGTGATGGTACTTGGGTTCCTGCGGTTGGGGCTGCCGGAGTATCCAATGTAGTCGTTTGGGTCAGGGTGACCGGCGCTGAATACCCGCATAGACTATAAGCCCAAACATAGCGGGAATACGCGGTATTGCAAGTCAGAGATGTTTCAGTCTTTGTGGTTGAAATCCCCATGTCGGTTGCTGTGGTATAGTTATTTGTTGTGCTCCATTTATAGCCGGTTGCACCAGCATCACTGTTCCAATTCCAGATGATCTGTGTTGGTGAAGACATATTGCTACCCGGCGCAGGAGTATTGGGAATTATATTGCAATTATCTTTTAAACAACGTACGGAGAATGCATTTGCCTTGCTTGATGAATATAATGACACACTTTGGACGGAATCATTGAGTCCATGCGCCCAGGCTGCATAAGTTCCGACTGAAGAAGAAGACCAGAACAGGGTGGCAAAAGTATGGAAATACCATTGGTAATTGAGGTAGTCCACCCCATTCAGAAGAGCATTGAAACCTGAATTGCCTGAATACTTTAATGGAGAGCCAGCCAAGCCTTTGGTGATATATTCAGCGAATAGGGTTTCCCATTCATCCTCAATAGGTACATGCCATCCCGAAGGACAGAGCCCCTTCACCCCCGGAATATCGTCATACTGCATTAATTCGTCCCATTGGTATATGGAAGATCCCGACTGGCAGTTCCCAACCAGGTCATTAAAACAATATTTCTCGGGAGCGCAATTGTCATCTTGAGGCTGGATACGCGGTATGAGGTTTCCGAAATTCAAATTTGCTGACATCCAGCACTGCGATCCGATCTGCACTGTAGGGTAGACTTTGTTGTCACGGATATCAATGAAGTTGTTCCCGCAATTGAATGTGCTCGGTGATTGTACATCAATGTTTTTAACTTTAGCAGCAGTGCATAAATTGATATTAGTGTAAGAATAGGTAACGGGGATTATCCCGACTCCTGCTATGGAAGGAGTAAAAACGCCTGTTAACGGATTAACTCCGGGGCCGGAATATGTTCCGCCCAAAGGAAGTCCTCCCTTTAATTTTATCGGTTTTGCGTTTGAGGTGGTTATACTATCAAAACAGTATGCAAATGATACTGATGGAGTTGGCAAAGCCACCATGATTATCTTGTTGGATGAAATATCAGTAGAAAGATTTATACTCATTATACAACGTACACTATCCCCGGATTGGGGAAAGTTTGAGTAAGTTGGTGAATTACTCCCGACATTACTCCCATTAACTTTCCATTGGTAAAAAGGAGTAGTAACGGTGTTTGTTGTCGTGGTTGTAAAATTGACAATGGCCCCCGGGCAAAACGGGTTTGGATCTGCAGCAATTGAAATGGTTGCCAAAATATTATCAGCTTGCTGAAAACCTTGCGTGACGACTAAGCTGCTTTGTGAAAATGTTGGTATGACTACTTCTCCAACCGTCGAAGAAACTTCAATATTCCCAGAAATAATTAAACTGCCTGTTGATCCGATTACTTGTCGTTCAACTACAACTTGTGATGTTGATAATTTGCAAATAAGAAACACAAAAAGAACAAAATATGACCTTCTCATTTGTTCTGCCAATTTATAGGATTAAGCAAATCAATCATGCCCATATACGTTCAACCTACTGCCAACGCCCATTGTATAAGAATCAACCGATATTGTAATTGTAGTTATTTGAGTATTTGTATTATTCCAAATCCCACTTAAAACCCTCCCGGCCAGATTATTAGCTGATATATTATTCCCATGCATACCTGTGAGATTTACTAATTTTACAAAAGATATCTCATTATTAATTTCTCCAGAATAGAATGCATTCCATGGGCCGCACAATTGGCCATTTCCAAATAAGATATATGATGCTGCATTGGTACCTGAGCCAGGATAAATTAACCATCCATAATTACCCGAAGCATTATCGGAATTAAACCACATTTGAAGATTGGTAAATTGTGCATTACAATCGGTTCCAACGCTTAGGGCTGAGATTTCAATCCTTAGATATTTATGAGGAGAGAAGGAAGAAACGGATAACACATTAGAAGGAACTGATAAAATTGTAGTTCCGAGTAATTGCCACATATCAGTTCCTCCTGCATAATGTAATGCTGTATCAGCAACCATTGCATACGGAACTGTAATGAATTGAGTTGTACCAAGGTTAATATAACCCGATCCGATATCTGCCTGGACTTGAAGAAAATAGCTATTTTTTCCCCATTGAATTGATGAAAAGGAGCCAGTGGTCGGGGTACCTTGTCCAATTTGCAGATTCACTAATCCATTATTATTGGTGACAGTGGTATGTGTTTCTTCATACACTGTTGTTCCCGATGCATTATTTTTATGAATTGAAAACTTCATTGTCGCATTTTGATTTTGAAGTATTCCACCTGAGGAATTTCGCAAAACTGCCTGATAGTTGAAGCTTTGAGGAACTTGGGCTTCTGTAAGAAAGGAACTTGAAATTACGATAACTATCGTAATCAGGGTCCGAAAGGAAATCTTGTTTTTCATATTTGGATGGTGCGAATATTTCGGTTTTTTATTGCAGAATTTTCAGTTGTTGTAACATTTCGCCACAAAATCAAAGTTATTCAATCCACTTAGCATACATCAGTCTCAAAGATTTTAGTTTAGTTCAATACTGCGCTGTTGAAAGCCAAATTGCATCACATAGGCTCATTAAGTAAAATTAAAACAAAATTCCGTGACTAAATAAAATTGAACCAAATATTTCTGAAATTGACAAAATGATTCCATAATAATTATTGCTGTAAAAATATCACTGTTATACTGAAAGAACTCAGGTTTGCAAATAATTATGCCTGAATTATTTGAAAATTATCGGTCATTAATGTTTGTAATTCTGCTTTGTATTTCTGGATATGTTTGAAAAACTCCAGACAGTATTTTCTGAAAACAGCGAATTTTTCGTAGTATGTATTGTAAAGCGTCTTTTTTTTGAAAAATTTCCACAAACGTTCAATAACATTGAGATTTGGGCTATATGGAGGTAAAAACAACAAACGGATTCTCTTGTTACTTTTCACAAATTGTTGGACCACTTGAGAACGATAGTATCTGGCATTATCCGCAATCACGTAAATCAGACCCAAAGGCTGTTTTCGGAGCATTTCCATCATCAAACTTACGGTTGATTGACTATTTATCATTTCTGCTTCCTGAATGACTACTGTATGATCCTCGAGATTATAAGCACCGTTCAAATTAATTCTTTGCCGACCCGTATTGGCTTTGATGACCATTTCCTTCCCTTTCTTGATCCATCCGTAAGCAGGTTGAGAATTATGCATCGGATGTACCCCATCCATAAAATAAATCCTGTCTTCAGGGGCTTTGCGCTTTTGGAGCCGCCTGTAATTCTTAATAAACGCTTCCTGTGCCTCACTATCGGCTTTGCCAGGAATGTGTTTGGGCTTCTTATAGGTAAATCCAAGATGGTGAAGAAGGCTGGTCATCCCCTTAGGAGTATACCGAACCCGATATGTTTTCTTAACAAAAGCGCAGATTTCTTTTGCCGTCAGATAGACGTTTTTTTCAAGATGTTCGATCAGTTTTACCTGCTGACATTCGGTCAATTTACTTGTACCACCAGTGTAATTGTCAATCAGCAAACCATTAACTCCGCCTGCAACATATGATTCATACCATCGCCAATGGGTTGATTGATCAATCAGCAATATCTCAGCAATCTCAGCGTACCCATAACCCCTATTCAATAGAAGAATCCCTTTTATCTTGTCACGTTGCTTGCGATCCGCTTTTCTATGGAGCGACTTTAAAGCATCTATTTCCTTGTCGTTTAAAAAGTCATTCATTAATTGCAAAGAAATACCGAAACCAGATAGTTGGGTAACCAAAATAGGATTATTTATGCACAGGCAATTGTTAATCATTTTGCAAACTTATTCAGCATCGGTATATATCAAGAAAGCTGCCTTTAGGTGAATAATAATCAGGGAATGCCATGCCTTTGGTAAAATGGTTTCTACTATTCGGTATGGTTATTTAATTGTCTTTACGATCACTAAAAAAGGGAGTTCCGCCTTCGGCGGAACTCCCCAATTTTCAGAAGTTGATTTTGTTTTCAGCTTCTGAAATGCTTGCATCGAACTGTGACTTGAGAAAATCAATCACCTTTTTGATGCCGGGTGTGAAACTCGTGGTGAAAACATTCCCGTCCGAGTCATTCAGCCGCATGGAGCAGTTGAAATCGTTGGATGAAATCTGAAAGCGCTCCAGTTCAGAGCGGGTCTGCACCAGCTTCGCCCTTTTTTCGATGATAAGCTGCAGGTTCTCAACCTTGAGGATCTTCTCCATGAGTGTTAATTCCGGTTTTGCAACTACGACCGGCTCCGGTTTCACTTCTGCGACCGGTTCCGGCTTCACTTCCGCGATCGGCTCCGGCTTCACTTCAGCAACAGGGATTTCTTCAACAGGCTCCGAAGGAAGCGGGATGAATGCTGGTCTGACAACCATGATCTGGCCTGGTTGTGATTTTCCGTTGGTTGGCTTGAGAACTTCCGATAATTTTGACATGTTTGTTGCCCCCTGCCCGGAGGACTTATTTTGGCATCTGGCTCGCCGGTTTAGAAAAATTTCTGCTGTAAAAACTACCGGAATGAAAATTCTGGAACAAAGGTTCGGGTCATCCCGTTCTTACGGGGTGAATGAACCCAACGGGAGGCTCACCCGATTTCAGTTTCCGATAACCAGGTGAGCCGCCTTTAGTGACATGATATTTTCATGAGGTTACCTTCGCAGAAAATTTTGAGTAATGTGTGTGGGCTTTTGGTTGCTTTTACTATAAAAGCACCCCGTTATAAATCGGTTTTCTTTTTGCCAGGCTTTTTCTTTGCCGGTGCTGTGCCAAAGAAAAAGCGTTTTCCGGGAGATGCGAACAAAAAAACAGTCCCAGTTCCGGCAGTTCGGAACCGGGACTGCCTTCAATCACCAGGATGGATATTGATTGTTGTAATTTTCTTCATCCTGGAACGATGCCAGCGAATGACGGTAATCAGCTTCGCCACATGCAAAATGTTCGGCATGGTTGCCGTTTGGCCAGTAAATGATCTCTTCGCCTTTTTTAATTGGTTTTTTGCAGGTGTAACATGTGCCGGCGAAGCGAGATGTCATTTGCCTGGGATCCAGGGATCTTCCTTTGTAACTCATTTTGTAGATATTTAATTATGAATGAAAAAAGCCGTGAACTCCTGTCCACGGCTGGCAATCTTTAATTCTGACAGCTTAAATCACTTCAGCTAATTCAGGCACCTGAGTTTCTTCTTCATCGATGATGATCTGTTCAGTTCCCAGGATATATTCAGCCGCTTTTTCAGCCCGGGAAGCTGCCCACATGATCCATTTCTGGTTGTCCCGCAGAGACGTTGCCCAATCCCGGATATAGGCATTTGAATTGCGCTGTCGCTGGGTTAACCCTGCCCTGTCGGCCAAAAATGAAGAGCAAAGCTCCGCGACAAGTTCTTCCTTAGAGTACAATTCGTCGCCAAATTTGTTATTAAATGCCTCAAACCTGTTCAATCGTTTCGGGTGGCCTGTCGCGTGCGAAAGCTCATGGTAGATGATTCTAAAAAAATCTTCTGCCGTAGCATACTGGTTTTCGGAGGGCATGGTGATCAGATCAGCCACCGGGGAGTAGCTTGGTGAGATGTCAAGATTGGTGTAATGAATTTCAGGAATCCCTTTAAATCCTGAAATAATCTGTTCTGCCGGTATATATTGAGCAGATTTCCGGTCGATGGTTGCTTTGTCAAGCTCGGCAATTTTCTGTTTGCCGGTATCATCGAAATGAGCCTGTTCGCTGTTAAAAATATGATAGTATCTGAGCAGGAATTTCTTATCGGTCTCACCTGTACTGACGTTTTTCGTGTCGGTTTTCTTCCAGAACACAATCAGAGTGGACTTTTCACCCTTACGAACCTGGCCACCATTGGCGCGGATTTGTCCAAAGGTGCCATAAACCCGGCTTTTGAACTGGTCATTGGACAAAATCAGGTAGTTGATCCCCCGGTAAAAATGGCCATTCAGACTCACCGGTGATGGCAAGTCCCAGAATTTCTGCCAGCTTCCGGATGTTTCCAGGTTGGCAATGATCTTTTCAGTAATCGCAGCATAAACTTCAGCATTGTTCATTTGTAATGCCCCGCGCCCAGGGGACTTATTACGGCATCTGGCCCGCCAGTGAAAAATTTATGCAGACTATCAAACCGGAATAAAAATTCTGGAACAAATGTTCGGGTCATCCCGTTCTTACGGGGTGAATGAACCCAACGGGCGACGGTTCCTTCAGGAGGTCGCATTTAGAGACATGATTTTTTCATGAGGTTAACTTTGCATCAAATTTGAGTAGTAGTGCGTTGGCCTCCGTTATGACATAAAAAAAGCCTTGAAAATCAAGGCTCATGTTAGCTGTTAAGGCTGTCTTAGAAGGGGATTTCATCTGAGGGAACCATGTCAGGAATAATTTTGCCTGCCGGGGTATGCTGCAATTTCTTGGTTTTACGAATTTTCTTTGCAGGGGCATCTTCAACCAGGCTTGGCTGATTTTCTGGCGTTTCAACCATTTTATTTACATAGGCTGTGTATCCGTGGCCGAAACTGTCTGGAGTTTTCAATTTCGCTACTTCGAAAGTGAGGTAATCTTCACCGTTAAAAACATGAGAGAGCTTTGCAATTTCTGACAGTTTGAAACTGAATTTTACGATTGACAAATTCGCGACCTGAGTGCCTTTTCCGATGTAATTTTTTTCAAATGTTTTCATGATAGAGTTTTTTAGGGTTAAATTTTATGCAAGTGTAATTAAGCTCATGGAGGGGCACTCAAGGAGGAATTGGAATACCGGAAGGTACTGAGGATATGCCGAGAAAATCCTTTACTGACCTGTAGAGAGATAATAGCTTAGCATAGCAATTAATACCTGAACTCTGTTATGTAAACATGTAAAAAATGTATCGGAAATTTACTGTCGCTGAATTAATCGGGAAAGGTGGTGGCAAACCAGCTTGCATTGGGACTATGGAAAAGGGAGGGTCATCATTTTTGCACGGGAAATATTCAACAGTCCATGGATTCGCTTGTTAAGGTAGTAAAACACCAACCGTATATTTGTACTCCTTGCTGAATTCTTTAGTAAACCGAAAAATCTCTACCAGCAAATCGTAACTTGCCTTATAAACCGGCAATTCCTGATGTAACCCCATTCTCAAAAAGAATTCGATGGGGCTTGCCCCATACCCGAAAATAATCAAATAGGCAAATAGTCTTATAAATCCCGCAAGCAACGGACAGAAAACCCGCAATTCTTGAAATAGTAGATCCTGTCTACACGGCTGACACTGTAGCTCACGCGCCGGTACCAGGCAAAATTCGTACCGTCCTCTGACGAACTCCACCAGTAGCCGTAGAAGCCAATGCCGTTGAATGTACCAGTGTAGTTGCGGTAACCTGCCGGAATGGCTGAAAAACCACTTTCATTGGTGGCACCGGTATTGGGGGCATACCATAATCCTGTGCCAGCCTCTATCGTACCTGTAGATTTCATTTTTCCGCCTGCAACAGATTCCCCTTCAAGAAAGTCAGATAGGGTTGTCCACTCGGCATCGGTTGGTACATGCCAGCCGGTTGGTGCTAGTTTGCCGGTGTTCACAGTGAACCAGTTATATAAAGCGCCATAGGTATTTTTGCAGGTAACAGCATCGTTATTGTACCAACAATAACCGGGGGTACTTAATGCTCTCCAGGCTGTACCATCTATTACAAGTGGGATCGCACTGCCATCGTTATATTTTGTGGTTTTCAGGTTCTCAACCATCCAAACCTGTGTCCCGATTGTCATGGTATGGTATACATTACCGTCAATGTCGGTCACTGTAATAGGAGCTATCACATTTATCTTAACAGTTTTACTGGCAGTATTATAGGTGGCTCCATCGGTTGGTGTAAAATCCACCTTTAAATTCTGATTTGCACCCTGGTTAAGTTTTGTACTGATCGCAGGTGTATAAACAAAGGTTCCGTGCACATCGGCTGTTGCGTTTAATTGTGTGGCGCTTAACAATGTCCCATAACCTATATCTACTGGATTTGCCCACGTAATTACAGGGTTCTTTTTTGATAGTGTTTCATCTTTCTTTTTGCAACTATTTGTAATCGATAAAATTACTATCAGTAAAACAAATGAGTAAGTCCAGATTTTTTGTTTTGGGTTCATGATTTTCAGCATTCAAGTTTTATACTTTTTAAAGGTTGTTTTCGTTCAAATTTCCAGAAACACAACGTGCAGAAATGCAAACTGTTGCAGAATCGATAGGATAATCATGTACAAATACAACTGCAAACAAAATTGCTTTGATCAGGCCTCGTTTTATCATTTTAGTACGGTTCAACTATTTCTTATGGCAGAGAATATTGTTTGGTTCGCAAAAACCTTGTATAAACAAAAAATACTCTTTGTGTTTATTTATATTGATGGTCATTTTTTCAAATTTAGCAACGTAAAGATTTTCTGAAGGTGGTGTTATCTCAACAAATGTCCCTAAGTATACATCGTTTACTCTTATTTCAACTTGCTCCCTCGTTTTTTCAAAAAGCATTATAGTCCATATGGTATAGTCTGCCATTTTAATATGAATACCCTCCTTAATTGGCATTCTACATTCTTCAAATAGTGATTCAATATATTCTTCAAGTGTCTTTTTATTAATCATTTGTGTGAATTTTTACGAAAGATTCTACGAAAAGAATTGCATCCTCTATATTTCTAGATATTGCTTTCAACTTTTCGGGGCTTGGTTCAATCGGTTCATAAACAGCTAACGTCATAAATGGATATTTAGGCGATGATTCTTTGCAGATGATGAATTGATAATTCTTAATTGCGCTGTCTATTTCTTCCTGAGGGATATCTCTCCAGTGTATTGCACCCAAACGTTGGGCCGGGTGCCGTAGTGCGGGAATTACTTGTTGCCGTTTTCCTTAACCACGAGTGTTTGCCGGTCAGGTGAGGGCTGGCATTCATTGGGTACCCGCCTTGCGGTAACCGGTTCGTTATCGGGCGTTTTTCATATGCTTCCACTCGAGCTTGTTGATTCAGAACTATTAGATGATGTTGCTCCCACAGATAATTTTCCCAAAATATCTGCTGACTCATTTTCATTCTTCACCTCTGAAATACAATCATCAACCAACTCTGTTAATACAGATTTAGTTGTTTCTTCTTTGACTTTTATAAGTCTTGAAGGTTCAATTTCCAAATGAAAATGCTTAATTGCACAGTCGATAAATTCTGGTGTAGGATACATCCAAAGTGAGCAATTTTCAACAGATAAAAATTCTTCGACCAATTCTGGTCTTGGACCAACTAGAACTTTTGAATTATTGAATTTTATTAGTTTATACCAATCCTCTTTTGTGTCAAAAGTTACAAAAATGAAGGGTTTTTTCTTCACTTTCGCTTCCTTTAACATTTGATACCAAATAATGTAATCTCCATATTTATCTAGTCCTGGACGTTTTTCTTTTGCTTTATAGTCCACAAATCCCGGAGGAATATTTTTCAGTAATCTTTCATCACCACTTTTAATAATTTCTTCTTCTTCCTCTTTAGTTAAAGCATTTCCAATATTGTCACCAATTAATAGCGCAACTTTTTCCTTTACCGGGTTATCAATAATTAGGTCTTTAAGCCTTTTCTTTTGTGCTGACAATTCTTTGTTAAACTTGTCGTAAAAAGTCTGAATTTCTTGCTGCAATTCAACGCTTAAAAATGGGTGTTCCCTTTGAGTTTTAATTTTTTCGCTAAAACTAGAAAGGTCATTAATAGTTGATGTATATTTATCGACTTGTTCCTTGATTCTTTCCTCTAACCCTCTATGATATTCTAGTCCTACCCAATGTGGTATCCAAATTCTACCTTTAAGTTCTTCAAAAATTGTGAATAAGACTTCAACTGTATCATCGGAATATCTGTAAAAGTCAAAGAGAACATTTGTGTCAAAAACGAAAATACACTCTTCCCATATCTTTGTTAAGTCTTCAGGGAGTGGTTTATAATATCCTTTGAATTTATTTTTCATATTTTGCTAAAATTTTAATTGTTAGGAATATGTTTTTGAAGCCACTCATAATTACAATTAACTCGCATCCAAGCAGCTTCACCACCCGACTTGATGACAAATAGTCTATCATTGTTGTCCATATACCCTAATAAATTATCTCTAACTTGTTCAGAGGATTGATTGGTTACAACAGCCCAAGTTGATTCTGTTATTTTTGCCCAAGTACCATATGCTTTAATTGCATTATGTATAGAGGTGTAATTTCCTCCAAATCTTAGGTCATACGATATTATATAACAATTCATGTTTATTGTTTTTATACTTGTTTCTGTTTCATTGTTATGTCGTCTTCTAAAAATGTCCTATAATAGTGAATAACCTGAAGAGTGTGTTTATTTCGGCAGATAGCCACTACTGATAAAGTGAGTTTCGTTTTGTATAAATTTCATTTTTTCTGTCTTCTGAAAAAGAATATGATTAAGAAACATATAGACCTCAAATTTACGATAATTTACAAATCCATAACATTATTGTATTTCAGTAAAAATTAATTTCATAGGAGATTATGAGCAAAAAAAGTCCCGGTTTCCCGGGACTTCTTATTACATGCATCCTTCATCTGCAAACGAGTAATAGCTGTCATGCCCAATGATCACATGATCCAAAACAGCAATATCAAGTAATGCCCCGGAATCCTTGATTTTCTTGGTAATTTTTATATCAGCCTCGCTTGGTACGCATACCCCCGACGGGTGATTATGACCTAAAAGCAAATTTGATGCATGACACTCAAGTGCTATGGAAAATATCTTTTTAGGATCAACTACGGTACCTGAAATCCCGCCTTCTGAGACCTTTACCTTTTTAATGATCTTGTTTCCCCGGTCCATCAGCAGCATCCAGAATTCTTCGTAGGGAAGGTCGCCCATAAGCGAATTGAAGATTTCAAAAGCATCTCTGCTTTTTGATATTTTGTACCTGGGAATCACTTCGGCAGCGTTTCTTCTGCGCGAAAGAGAAAACATGGCGATAATCTGCAAGGCCCGTTGTTTCCCGATTCCCCGTGTTTTCTGAAGGTCAGATATCCCGAGTTTCCAGAATTCGCAAAGGTTGTTTTGACAGGATGCCAGGATATGCTGGGCGATGTCGAGAGAGTTTTCTTCGGCAGTGCCAGAGCCAATCAGAATACTCAGTAATTCGGCATCAGAGAGGCTTGCAGTGCCTTTGAGTAAGAGTTTCTCGCCCGGGATATCATCTTCTGCCCAAAAGCGCATTGGGATCCGGTTCTCGTAAGTTTCGCCTTGCTGCAGGCCGGGTTCTGGATTCATGATTGATTTTTTCATCGTTGTTTGAGTTATGCAGCGCGGTGGCCGCGGTTAGTACTGAAATATTGCCGCATTTCCACCGGGGAGAAATAAATAATGTCAATGGGTGTTGGTCAGATTGACTTTCCAATCTGAAAACACTGAAAGCGAATGTTCCTTAAGGAGTTCGCCCTTGATAGTTTTATTTTCCCACAGGTACCTTTGCAATCATTTCGAGTAATAGTGCGGTGGCCCTTTGACCTATACCAGGGAGGTACGACCATAAAAAAAGGGCAGACAGTTACGTTGTGTAACTATCTGCCTTGTGCTATCATTTTGTTGAGAACTGACTTTGGAATTCTTTCAGTTCCCATTCATAACGGATGGCTTGTTCCCTGGTCATCTCTTCTGAATAGCCGGGGTAGTAAATGTCTTCCATTTGCTGAATAAACATCTCTTCGATGGATTGTTTGCGGGTTTCTTTTGCAAGTGCTGTCATGGTGTGTGTGTTTTAGGGATGGATACTTGAAATTTTCTGACCGCGAAGCGTTAGACCGGATCGATTGGATAATGTCAGGGGTGTTGGTCATCCCGCCCTTGCGGGGTGAATACACTGAAAGTCTGCCCTTGACAGTTCCAAGCTACAGCGCACTACCAGCTGAAAGCCTTGTCGATATAGGTAGCTTTGGATGGATTTCAAGTAATAATTGCAGGGTGGGATTTTGCAACTTTCTCCTTAAAAAGTCGCCCATTTGGGTTTCTTTTTGCCAACTTTTTCTTTGCCGCTTTTGTTCAAAGAAAAAGCTATTACCATGGGGTTATCTGGCAGGATATTCGAAGCACTTTCTTTAGGTTCTTTTCTGTGAGCTAATAAAGAAAAATAAATATATAAAGGGAATTGGCACTGGAAAGGGGCGATTCTCACCGAAAATAATCTAATTTATTGGTTACAAATAAATTATGCGGCCCGCAGGGCCGAAATATTCCCTTTACGTCCCTACGAGGCACGCCCCGCCCTGTCTGCTTTACAATTGTCATCAAATCAAAATTTCAGGATATGTGAAATAGGACATGCCGCCAACCGTATGCCAAGAAATTGACAATTAAGATATTGCGGCGATGTGTTGTTATATCATCTTAAACAGGTACACAATGATAATGCAGGGGAATAAAAAAGGGGAGATTCCCAAATTGTCGGAATTACTCCCCCTTATTTGTAATTGCTCCCCCATTTCAACACGGAGCAATGCATAACTTGTAATTTTTAAATGATTACAATTGTAAGAAACAAAACGTTTCTTCTTTTAATCGCGTTACTTATGTTTTCTTACCAAAAACATTATAAAATGGCCAGTTCCCAATAGTGACCACCTACACTAACTACCTTACTACAAAAATTCCCTTGTAGTAAGTAGTAGGCTCTTAGTAAGCGGGTTTTTGTGACCTTACGACAATGAAAGCCCTTGATACTTCTTTATTTATATAACAATGTAGTAACTGTAGTAAGCGAAATTGAAATATTATTAAACTTTAACATGATATCCATAAACCGAATATAGTCTTCCAGGGATTCGTTTCGAATGTCGGGTATAACCCAATTGAATAAGCACTTTCCCAAGTTTCTCAAGACTTTTAATATCAGCCCTATTTTCTGACTTTGAAATGATATGGTCTCTTATTTCGGTTGGCGTCATAAATAAATCTCCGTCAAATTCGTTCCCAGGTTCCAAATACTTTTGGACATAATCATACTCCATCGGAAATTGTTGAAATTGTTGATTTCGTAATTCATTTTCCCTTAACTCATCTACGGTCAGTTGAAATTTGAAACCGCTCTTATAAAGTGAATATGCCTGGCTCCAGACCTGGTCTATGCCAATGTGATCGTATGGCCAGTTAATCTTGGAAATCTCGAAGCATAACCATCGAACGCTCCCCGTGGTGTCAGATAAAAATGTATCCTCATTCGTAGAACCAATAAATGAAGCCCGGCGGGGATCTGTCTGAACCCGGCGGCCAAATGGATGCCGGATGCTAATCCTGTCTTTAGAAAAAAGGCTTTTAAGGTGGTTTAGTTCAAACTTTGACAGGGTGCTTAATTCATCAAGGTTAATGAATAAACTTTGAGCAAGTGTAATATACCCGTCTTTGTCGAGTGTTATATTTTCTGAAAAATATTTCTCAAGTGGTTTTGGACAAAGATATCGGCAGAATGTACTTTTTCCTGTATTCTGTTCTCGTCCGACCAGGATAAAGGCATGTTTGTTAAACGAATGGTCATCAAGAGCACAGGAAATGGTTCGGACGAGCATCTTTTTAAACTGGAGGTTAAACTGTGACTGATCAACGGCAGTGACCCGATTGGCCAACGCTTCTATGTAATCCACGTCATTTCCATTCCAGCCAGGAAGGGATTTAAAATAGTCTTTAAACGGATTGTACGTCGGTACAAACTCAGAATTGAGCAATGCCGATAGAATACCTTGGGAAATCCGGTGACCGCAATTCAACAATTGTATGATTAAGTTGTCTTCTTTGATTTCACGAAAGACATCTTCCCCGATTTTTCTGGCTTCAACTACACCTGTAATTTCATTTCGCTGAAGGTCATACCAATCATTAAGCGCCTGCTGAACTTCGACAATCGCCAATGGTTTTCTTTCTTTATCAGGCTTTGGCTCCTTTTTTTTATTGTTACTCATGGTATAGCGAGTGAGATTACTTCCTTGAATTATTGAGAAATTCCATGATAGCAGATTCCGGGATTCCTCCACCAGGAACTGTCCGGATAAGTCCGTTATTACAATATTTCTTAATTGTCTGGAAGTTCCGTCCCAGTTTTTTACTCACGGCATTTATCGTGAATATTTTTTCGCCTTCAAGCTTTTTCTTTTCAGATTCTACGCGCTTGAATTCATTTGCTACTGCCTTGCGGATTTCATCAACCGCGGTTTCTAAAGGCATAAAAATAATTTTTGATTGAGGTTGCATAATAATAGTTTAGACTTATATTTGTATAATAAAACAAAACAGGACACCACAAATATATGCCATTACTGTAGTTTTGTAACATACTACACAACTTTTATTTACAAACAGGACAAACAAATGAATTTCAATAAGATAAAAACCATTTGTGAAGAAAAAGGGTTAACCATACCTGCACTGGCTGATAACATTGGCATTTCAGAGGCCGGACTTTACCAGTCTTTTCGGAATCAATCAATGAAAGTTGATATTCTTGAGAAAATTGCAAAGGTGTTGGACACCCCCATATGGATCTTCTTTGATTTGGATCCGGAGGCTCAACTTGAGCCTTTAAGAAAGGAGATCAAGTATTATAAGGATAAACTGGAAGACATATCAGCCATTATGCCTTCCATCAAGAAGGATATGGAACATATGCAGGAAAGGCTTGCGGTAACTGACATGCTTGTCCAAAGCCAAAAACAGATTATCGAAAACTATAAAAAAATTGAATCCAATGAAGAGTTACTAAATAAGTCGGTTAAAGTAATTCCAAAAATGCTCGATGCATTTGATGTTATAAAAAAAGTTATGACAGGAAAAATTAAGATTGGTTCTCCTGAAGCCGATAAACTCTTTGACTTTAACCCTGAGGATTACCCTAAACCCAAGAAAAAGCGAAATGACAAAAATTGATTCTTATACGGTTTTACGGTCCGTCACAATTAAAACACATTCACAAATCATCATGTATTGTAAACACCAATAACGATGCTACTTTAAAGCAATCCAGCTTGATAACGGTATACTCCACTCCCAATAAAGGGTTAACCCTCCTTCAAGAATAGAGGACCTTAACGAATATATTTTACCGAATCAATAATTTTTTGACCTCAACTCCCTCGCCTGTCAGAATTTTTAAGAGGTAAATGCCGTTGGATTGGGAACTCACATCCATCTCAATCCTGTTTTGATCCTTCACCCTCTTCATCAACACGATGTTTCCAATAACATCCGAGAGTTGAATGATTTTTTTTCCGGGGATTTCCCAGTTATCCAACACCGTAATTTTACCAGAAGCTGGATTGGGAAAAAGGCTGAAGCGGGAACCGGCCTTTGATTTTTGCTCTGTAAAAACGGCCCCGCCATTCGTGGTTTCCAGGATTGCCCCGTCCAAGCCCATCACGATGCCGGTAACGGAATCAAAAAAATGCACTGAGTATAAATCTTTATTTGTGCCGCACTGCAAGCTGTCCCAGGTTACCCCGCCATTTATTGTTTTCAGGATTTTGCCGCCAAAGCCGACCACATAGCCAGTGTGGACATCGTTAAAGAAAAGGGCGTTGTAATAATCAGACGGTGCGTCATATAAAAGGGTCCACGTGATTCCCCTGTCGGTAGTTTTCCGTATGGTTCCGAATCCGCCAATGGCGTAACCGGTTTGTGAATCGGGAAAATAAACTGCCGTAACAGGTTCGTTGTCTCCAACATTATATATCCCCCATGTTATCCCTCCGTCGGTCGTTCTCAATATGTAACCCATGTCTCCCGCTACATACCCGTTCAAGTTATCTGTGAAGAAAACCGATTGCATATCGCCATAGTTCGGGATGGGCAACCTCGTCCAGGCAACTCCCCCGTTGACAGTTTTAAGGATGGTTCCCCCGGCCCCGGCAACGTAACCGGTATCGGTACAGAAAAAGAAAACCGAATACAGGTTTTTGGTGACCGGACTTCCCTGTGATTGCCACGTTGCGCCGGCGTCGGTAGTTTTCAGAATGATACCTCCATCGCCGACAATAATGCCATTGCTGACATCTGAAAAGTAAATGGACCGCAATATCGTACCTGACTTGTATGGCAGGGTATCCCAGTTCATGCCCCCGTTGGTTGACTTCAAAACCCGGAATATGTTGTTTTCCTGGTCAAAACCAAGGCAATAGCCCATTACGGCTGACGGGAAACAGGAAGAATTGAAACTATAATAAATCCCGCCTGACAAGGGAATCCAGGAGTTCCCTGCCGTGACCGTTTTATAGGTAATCCCCTCACGGCCCACGACATAACCGACTGTTGTATCCGGGAAATAAACCGAACTTGGCCAATCGGAGAATTCACCCGGCACAGTATCCCAGGTTGAGCCCCCGTTGATGGTTTTATAAACAGATCCGTCATAGGTAAGAAAGGGATTCGTATGGAACCCGATGGCATACCCGGTGGCATGCCCGGTGAAGAAAATTGAGGTAAGCTGGTCGTAAGTGGAAGCCGTGGTTGTGGAGTTCCACGAGATGCCTCCGTCAACGGTTTTGAGTATCTCCCCTCCAAAATTCCCGCCGTTGGCGCCTGTGCCAGCAGCGTACCCGACATCGACGCTGGTGAAAAATATTGAATGGTACCAGCCGGTAGAAGGGAAATACAATTTCATCCAGGAAAGACCGGCATCGGTGGTTTTAAAGAGGTAGCTGTCAGATGCCGCATACCCGGTATCAGCGACGGGAAAGAAGACCGAATAGATCCAGTCGGTAACCGGGTTAGGCAAGGTCAGCATTGTCCAGAGGTTTCCTGCATCGGTCGTCTTCAGGATCGTACCACTGTCGCCTACGGCATACCCTGTGTTTGGATCGGTAAAATATACAGCGCTCAGGTTCCGGGCTGTTCCCGCCGGCAGAGCGGTCCACTGTGCCCCTGCATCTTCCGTTTTCAGGATTGTTCCAGAGGTTCCAACCGCATAGCCTGCAGCAGGGCTGGTGAAAAAGAGTGCCACCAGGTCTTCCGTGGTACCCGATGGCATAGTTGCCCAGGTTAAGCCGCCATCAGTGGTTTTCATGATCGTACCCCAGTTCCCAACGACATACCCGGTTGTGGGACTGGTAAAATACACGGAGGAGAGGTTGTTACCCTGGGGTTTTGGATTGATCCATTGCCATTGCGGGAAGCATTCGTCAATAAAAAATAAAACTAAAAGCATCGTTATGCAAAAAAACTTCAGGTTCGTATTCATTTTGCTTCTGTCACCTATAAAACTTTGATACAATGATTTCTCCCTGTTGCTGATTGTCAATACATAAAGGGCACCCGCCAAAGAGTAAATTTAAACCAAAAACTTCATATTGTCACATTCGCCCGAAAGTATTTTCAATTCCTGACTTTAACAGAAAGTTGTTTAGTTTATTGAAGGTACGGGAATCTTTTACTAATCGAAAAGATTAGACACCGGGGGCCCCAGGAATTCTACTATCGGGAGTCCCTCCCTGATGTTCATGGAGGCCAGGCACTCCACTCCCAGGTATAAAATAACAGGTGCATTCCTTGCGCTTCTTCACTGAAAACAGGCGATTCCCAAGACTTTCCTAAAAAAATAACATGTCACCTTTAGCCGGTTTTATGGCAAAAGGTGTACTTTTGCTTCATCTACCGAATCATTTTTTAAGGCAACTTGCCAGATATTTCCCAGCACCGAAGCTCTCCGTAAAAATTAGACTTAATATATTAAAAATGAAAACATTAAAGAACCTCGTCATTTTTGTCATCGTGGCAATATCCATGTTAAACGCAAAAGCCCAGTTGCCGGCTAATGTTAGTCAGTTGTCTTTTTTTACAACAAAGTTCACCAAAGAGAAAGTTTACAATGTTCAGAGACAACCCGAATTTCCAACAATTGGAAATGACTGGACATTAATAAAAACCGGAGCAGCTTTGGAAGTCTCGGGAAATCCCATAGACTGGGGCACAAACAGGTATGTGATGTTTGTTGCTGAAGCTGGTTTGACGGATAAATCCAACCTGTTGGAAGACAATGTTTTTAAAACAGGTTCCAAATACAGTGTTTCGCTGAAACTGTTCGAGAGCAATGGAACATTCGTGAAAGTCATTTCTAAATATGGGGATATTATAGGCATCGCCCAGCAGGCTTTTGTGTATAACGAAGAAAACAGGTTTGCCTTATACTTCTCCCAGTATGGCGTGAATAATGGCAACATCAAATATAAACCCACCATAAAAATTGTAACAAAACTTTCGGAATTATTAAAACCGAATGAAGTAATTAAACCTGTAGAATTACCGAAGACCGATGCCGGCACAGCCGAAATAATTAAAATCAATACAACGACCACCTTTTTCGCCTCGAAATATTCAAAAGACAAAGCCTGGGACGTTCAACGTTCACCAGCATTCCCTGTTGCCAATCAGGAGTGGATATTATCGCAACCTCAAAGTGCCATGGATCCAAAAAGAGCCAATATTGACTGGGGGAATGGCAGGTATCTGAGGTTCGTAATCAATACCACGAATGTTAATGCAGCAAATGCATTGACCGACGACGTATATAAATCAGGTGCAAAATATAATCTTTCGCTTCAACTTTTCGAAAGCAATGGAAAGCTGGTTAATGTGGTGTCAAACTGGGGTAAAATAAGAGGCCTGGGCACGCAGGGATTTTTGTATGAAGCCGAAGGTGATGTTGGAACATTTTTTACTTCGTATACAGTAACTGCCTCTTCTGTAATTAAATACAAACCCTCTTTGACGGAGGTAACAAAACTGTCGGAATTAATTAAACCTTATGCAATAAACACCCCGGTAAAATTACCGGAAGTGAAACCTGAAGAAAAACCCGGCAGTGCACCGAAAATCGTAAATCCTGCTATTGAAAATAAGCTGCCCCGATTACCTGATGTCAATACCGGACTCGATATTTTTAACACGAAATTTTCAAAAAACCAGGTCTGGGAAGCAGATGGTTTAACCGACGATTTAAAAGACGGCGAAACCCTTACTTTAACGGTAAAAGGACCTGTTCAGCGCGAATTTGATGGCGGGCAGCAGCTTAAGAACTTAGACTGGGGCAAAAACGGCGACCGGTATATGATGTTCGTAGTTGTGAAAGAATCCGGCCGGATAGAAATTGCTGATGATATAAAAAATGATGATCCAACCTATATCTCAGTCAATTTATATGAGCGAAACGGTACGCTGGTCGATAAACCATATAACTGCGGGAGCATCAATGCCCTTAGCAACAATTGCGTTGTTTATGGTGTACATGCTACGGATTATGGGTTTAACATTCTTTTTTCGGCAAATGCGGTAAAAATGGGCGACGTGATTACTTACAAGCCAACGCTTGCCCAGGCAACCAGGTTATCGCAAATAACGAAAGGACCTGTTGTAACCCAGCTTGTTCAGTTAAAGAAAATTCTTCCTGTTGCAGGTGGCAAAAGCATGGTTGCATTTAATCCTAAAGTTACTTACGGCACCATGACTGATCAGGATGGAAACACCTACAAAACAGTAACAATCGGAACACAAACATGGATGGCTGAAAACCTGCGTGTAACCAAATACCGCGACGGAACACCGATCCCCATCGTAAATATGCACCACGATTGGAGCAGCAACCTGACTTCCGGTGCCTGTTGCAGCTACAAAAATTCGATGGATAAAGACTTTATTGCCACTTATGGCTTAATGTATAATTGGTACGCCGCAGTTGATAAACACAACATTGCTCCGGCAGGCTGGCATGTTCCGACTGATGCCGAGTGGACAACCTTAATCACCACTTTAGGTGGCGAAAAGGTGGCAGGCGGAAAAATGAAAGAGTCCGGAACTTCGCATTGGAAAAGTCCAAATGCAGGAGCTACCAACGAAAGCGGCTTCAGTGCAGTTGGGGCAAGTGAGCGCGGTTCGGAGGAAGGTAAGTTCAGTGTACTTAATGGCGATGTGGTTTTCTGGAGCGCTACAAAGAAAAAAGATCAATCGGCATGGTCGTTTCTCCTCAATAGCGATGATCCAACCGTTTTTCGTTCAGATAATGACCCGAAAATCGGTTTTTCAGTTCGCTTGATAAAAGATTAGAACAGAGACAAATAGCACAACGGACATTTTGCATAAAACCATCAATCTGCAACGACAACCTTCTCTATCCATGTATCCCCGGGGGTGGTAACTTTAAAATAATACACCCCCCTGCTAAAAGTTTTTGTTTCAATATCCAGAGACAGGTCGTTCGCTTTGAGGGCGGTGTACACATTCCGCCCCAAGATATCGAAGACTTCAACGGAGGAAACCGGTGAGCCGGATGTTATTTTGACACTGTCAGTCGCAGGGTTTGGGAAGATCGTGTTTTGCGGTTGTGCATGTTCCCCGGTGCCTACGTACAGTACATTTAAAATATCCGAAGACCCTTCGCACAGGATGGTGCTGTCGGCGGAATTCCTGTAAACAATGGTCGTATAATAATCCCAGTGGGAATACCAGGGAGTGCCGGGGGGCAGGGTATCGACATAGGAAAGGGCACTTAGCAGGGTCGTGTTTCTTTTGGTGAAGGGCGGAATACCGCCAAGGGCGGAACGGTAAACGTTGTACCCGGTTTGCTGGCTGCTGTCGGGCGGCGAAGTCATGTCGCCGATCATGAAAGCTTTGACGCGCTGCAGGAAGACACACGGCTGCGATCCCAGGGATGACGCATGCTGCCACACGCCCGTGCTGCTGCGGTACCATGCCAGGTCCTGCGCGGCATTCGGTCCGTTCTCGTCAGAAGCCAGGAAGTAAGACATCCCGGGAACGTTGAATTTGACCATCACATAAAATGAACTGTTAAAAAGGATGTTATTGACGGGAACCGTCATCCACGCATCCAGCACTGTGGTGAACGGAGCGCTGGAGCCAATCAGCACATAGTTCTGGTCGTAAATGTCCAACGACAGGGTTTGCTGAGAACCGTTGCCATTGTCGACAAAATATAGATTCACTGCCCGGATCTCGCCGGATGTAAAGGGGGATACGGAGAACTCGTTTCCGAACCAGCCCAGGATGCCGGGCGGCATGTGCCATCCGTTTTCCCAGGTGCCGTCGTCAAGCACCATCGTGGTCATGGAGCCGGGTAAAACACTGCAATCGGGCGGCTGCCATGCCAGGTACATTTTCCTGCCCTGCCCGCTGTTTCCATGTAGATTAACCGGGCCATGGCAGTCGCCATAGATATGGATATTGTCGAGGTACCAGTGAAGCACATCGGCTGAATTAATGCCATGGACGACGAACCGAACCTGGAAAAGCGTTCCCTGCAGTGAATCCAGGAAAATATGGCTGGGCTGCCAGCTGGTGGTGACCAGGTTGGATAATTCCATCCGCGGGTTCCAGATGCCGTTCCGGAGAACTTCGACGGTCATCTTCTCATTTACCGTGGGGTTGTAGATGATCACCCTGAGGTCGAAATCAAGCCAGATGTCGGCACAGGTAAATGCCTTCGCATCAATCGTGTCGCTGGTCATCGCCTGGCTGTAGTTGATGCGGTAAGGCTGCGGGAAGAAGTCGGCGCACGGGGCGGGGTTGCCGTACGCAGTATCAACTGACCAGTTGTTGTCGGTTGAGGAAAATGTCCAGTGGTGATAGGTAAAATTCCCCTGGTCCCACGATTCGGTAAAGGGAAGATCAAGGAACCCCGACGAAACAGTGGCATCCGGCGCCAATATGCTCCGGTTTGAACCCATTGACGTTGCGACCTGTGATTCCGCCTGTTGTGCAATTGCCAATGTAATGCCGGTAAGAACTACAAAGCATTTGAACAGTTTGATAAATGCATTCATATGAACATTTTTTTGGTGTTTGCATTTTTCAGATATTTTATTCTGACTGTTTGATAAACTTCCCCACCTGCACCGTCTCACCCCCTGCCAGCCGCATGAAATAGACCCCTCCCGCCAGATTGCTGATATCAATCCGGGCTTTAGTCCCGTTGATCGGGCAGGAGATGATTTCCTGGCAGTTCAGGTTCATGATCGATAATTTGCCAGGGGTTCTGTTTGCAGGTGTTTCAATGATTATGTAATTCACTGCAGGATTTGGATAAACAGATAACCCTGTCGTTTCAAACTCGTGTATACCCGCAAAAACTGAATCGTAGGTCTTGACTGTGGCTTTTTTTGTGCTTCCCGCCTCTTGATAAGCCACATAGGGTTTACCTCCAGGGCTAAAAGCAATGCAGTTAAACGCTGAGACTGAGGCTGAAAATCCTGCATCTCCAACATACGACCATGAATTCCCGTTAAATTTCATCACCGTCGCTTTCTGGCCATGGCCGTAATCTTTATAGGTTACATAGGGCAGGCCATCCAACGGACTGAACGCCAGGCAGGTATATTCAACTTTCCCGGCAGAGAACCCGTCAGTTCCAACCGTGGTCCAGGTACTTCCGTTAAACCGGGTTACACTGGCACTTGAACCGTTTCCCACATCCTCATATGACACATAGGGCTGGCCCGACGGGCTGATTGCAAGACTTGTATACCAGGCTATTGAACCGGAGGCACTGTTCCCGCCAACCGTAACCCAGTTAAACCCGTCGAATTTCATAACGATGGCCGCCTCCTGGGCCATGTAATCGGTAAACGCGACATAGGGAACGTCAGAAGATGCCCCGAAGGCTACGTGATTATAATTGGTACTGCCGATGGAAAAACCCGCAGTGCCAACGATCACCCAGCTGGTGCCATTAAATTTTTTCACCTCGGTTCTGCCGTAATTACTTCCATTGTTGTAGGCGACATAGGGTTGCCCCGACGGACTGACCGCAAAACCCAGTGACATGGCATTGATTGAAAAGTTGACAGCCCCAACGAACTCCCAACTGGCGCCATTGAACTTTTTGACATTGACACCGTCATAGCTGCCATTAATGAAGGCAATATATAACTGCCCTGAGGGACTAAAGGCAAGATTTATATATTCGGCAGTTCCTCCCGATACACCATAATCACCTACCACCACCCAGTTGTTCCCGTCAAATTTCATGACGGTTGCGGTCCTTGAATGGGAATAATCCTCGTATGCGACATAAGGTTCACCCGCCTGGCTGACCGCAATACTTATGTAATCGGCCTGCCCTGCTGAGAGTCCGGCATTGCCGACATTCTTCCACATATGATCCGAAGGAGAAGATTTAAATGAATTCATTTGTCCACATAGTGGAACAGGCATCAACAGCATAAAGAGGAAAAAAAGTTTTTCCATTATTTTGAAGTCATGATCAAATTTAAGAATTAATCATATATCAGGCTTTTCCATTGCCTTTTATTTTTCTTTTATTTTATGGGATTTTCCATCCTACCTCCCAAATGTTAATTATTCGTTAATGTTGAAGTTGCAGAAAAATATTTCACCCGGTTTGATGTTTTTACCCTGTAAACAGGTCTTCATTTTCATTAACCCCTTCAAAAAACTTTACGTTATGAAAAACAGTCCGCATATAACCGCCAACGACGCTTTTGACAACAAAATGAGCATCTCAAACCGCCAGGCCAGGGTTCCAAAGCCAACTTTGTCGACAGGTTCGGTAACAGACAAATATGCCGTTGTACTCGACGACGGCCGGACGGTGATCTATATAAACGATAAAAGCAGGGAGGGTGAGATCAGGTTGCGGTATGCCCAGCGAAAATCACCCGGCCTGTGATAACCGACACACTAAATCAATAGCTTTCGGATTTCAACACCGTCACCTACCTGGATATTTGCCAGGCAGATCCATGACAGTCCGTGGCATACTCCACCTCCATCAGTATTTTACAGGACACCCCACTCCAACCGTGTAGTCCTTGTTTATATCGGAGAAAATTTTCCTAATTTTTTACGGTTTGCCGCAATGCACTGCAGTCCGGTTATTGCCGCCCTCCAGTGCGTTGCTTTTTTATTAAGATGCAGTAGCGGATAAAAAAAAACATTGCATTATTTTTAGGATAACGCACATTTGATTAACGGGTGTGTTTTGTCGTATATTTGGGATTATCAATTCATCGCTCACAAAAACCAATCCCATGGAAATCACCCATAATGTTGTCGGCTGGTTTGAGATCCCGGTTACCGACATGGACCGCGCCGTTCGTTTTTATGAAGCAGTGTTTGAATTCAAACTCACGCGGGCTAAAATGGGGCCGCTCGATATGGCCTGGTTCCCGGGGGTTGAAAATTCGATCGGATCGGGTGGCTCCCTGGTTTACAGGCCGAGGCACTATCAGCCCTCGTCCAACGGAACCCTGATCTATTTCACGGCTTTCAGCGGGGATGTTGCCATCGAACTCGGACGCGCGGTTGAAGCCGGCGGAAAGGCGCTTATGCCGAAGACACTTATTTCCAAAGAGGTGGGTTATATGGCTATCTTTTTGGACAGTGAAGGGAATAGGATGGCGTTGCACACACATTAGGCAGCGAGGTAGCGAGGTAGCGAAAAAATGAAATCGTGAAATGGTGAAATGGTGAAATCGTGAAATGGTGAAATTGAGTGCCACCAGGACAAACGATTCTCCCCTTCTCCCTGGGGAGAAGGGGTCAGGGGGATGAGGTATATACCCGGAGAAGGATCAGAGGGATGAGGTATATACCCGGAGAAGGGGTCAGGGGGATGAGGTATAAAAAAACGAGGTAGCGAGGTAGCGAGGTAGCGAAAAAATGAAATCATGAAATGGCAAAATGGCAAAATGGCAAAATTGTAAAATGGTGGGGCTAGAGAACCATTAGGGATTTTTTTGCGGAATGAAATTCTGACATGATTTCGGTGATGATTTCGCTGGCGGGTTTGATGCTGTTGATGAGGGAGGCGGCCTGGCCGATTTCGAGTTCGCCCTCATCGAGGTCACCCTCGAGCATGCCCAGCCGGGCACGACCTTTTCCGAGAAGTTGTTTCATTTCATCCGGCGAAGCGCCGGCGGATTCGAGGGTTCTGACCTGGTCGGCAAACCGGTTTAAGATCAGGCGTACCGGCATGACGGACTTGAGGGTCAGCAGCGTGCCGCCATCGCGGGTTTCAACAATTTTCCTTTTAAATTCCGGGTGTGCCGACGATTCTTCAGAGGCCACGAAACGGCTTCCAATCTGGACGGCGTCGGCCCCAAGGGCCATGGCCGCCAGCATGCCCCGGCCGGTGGCGATCCCGCCGGCGGCAATGAGCGGCAACGTGATGCTGCCCCTGATCAGCGGAATCAGGGTGAAGGTGGTGGTCTCCTCTTTGCCGTTATGCCCGCCTGCTTCAAAACCTTCGGCAACAATGGCATCAACCCCCGATTGTTCGCATTTCAGGGCCGATTTCAGGTTGGCCACAACATGAACGACCCTGATCCCGTGCTGTTTCAGCAACGGGGTCCAGGTGGCGGGATTTCCCGCCGAAGTAAAGACAATTTTAACGCCTTCACGGATGATGACATCCATCTGTTCATCCACCCGGGAATAGATCAGGGGGACATTTACGCCGAAAGGCTTGCCGGTGGCGCCTTTACATTTGCGGATCTGCTCCAGGAGCAGTTCGGGGGTCATCGAACCGGCGCCCAGCAAGCCCAGGGCGCCGGCATTGCTCACGGCCGACGCGAGCCGCCAGCCGCTGCACCAGATCATCCCAGCCTGGATGATGGGTACATCAATGTTGAAGAGCGACGTTATGGGGTTGTTCAATGCCTCAACTATTCTGCTTTTTTATAAACAATCGAGACCAGGGTCTTGTCGTCCCCGCCCATGTTAACCGTGAGCCCGTAGGGACGGTCGGCAGGAATGGTTACCTGGGCATCTCCCGCTTTCCCGGTGAGTTGCTCGAGGATGGTCACTGCCTGGTGCACTCCGGTGCCGCCTGTGGGGTGGCCCCAGCCAACAAGGCCTCCCGTCGTGTTGATCGGAAAACGCCCGGTACGGGCGGTGTTGCCTTCGAGAATAAAATCGGCCCCTTTGCCTTTTTCAGCAAATCCGATCGCTTCCATGCACATTAGTCCGGCGATGGTGAAACAGTCATGGATTTCAGCCGTGCCGATCTGGTCGCGGGTGATCCCTGCCGATGCAAGCGCCGTTTTCACGGCCTCCTTCGTGGTGGTCAGCTCGGCCGGATCAACGGGTGGTTTGGTGATATCCTCTTCCATCTGCCCCCAGCCCAACACTTCAATGGCTTCGGATGCAGGTATGCCGCAACGCTTCAAGCCCGATTCAGAAACGATCGCGATGGACGATGCACCGTCGGAAACCTTGGAACAATCAAATACGTTAAGGTGATCCACAAACGATTTGCCGTTGGGTTCCATCATGGCCAGCGCTTCGAGGTCTTTGACAGTATTGTGATATTCCTGCGCCGTGGGGCAGAGCCGGGAATTTTCAACGGCGTTGCGGAACCACCGGGCCAGGGCCTGGCGTGTCTTGTCCCGTCCGTATTTTTCAAAGTAGGCCCCGGCCCGGTCGCTGAATTGCCCGGGGAAGAAATAGGCATGACCATTCTTACGGTTTTTAAACCACCCGGCACCGGCCAGGAAGTCGGCGCAGTAGATCGCCTTGACCGTATTCTGAACCTCCACGCCAATCACCAAAACGACGTCAGCGGTTTCGGCAAGCACGCTCTTGATGCCGCTCATCAGCGCCAGTCCGCCCGTAGCGCAGGCTCCCTCGACCCTGATGGCGGGCTTGTAGCGCAATCCCTCATCCACGTATGGGAAAAAGGCGGCCAGGTTGGCCTGCCTGTTGAAACGCGAGGCCATGAAATTGCCGATCACACATTCATCAACATTGGCCGCCCCGCCGATCATGTTCAGGGTGCCCTGCCCGGCTTCGCGGATATACTCCTCCAGCCCGGGACGTTCCTTTTTCGGGTTGAACTCCTTACGGCCGGTACCCATCGAAATGGTATTGTAACCGGCAACCATATATACTTTTCTTCTCATGATGATCTTCGGATGTTTATTATAAATAGTTATTTATCGGGCCATAGGCATGGAAAAATCCTGTCAGCAAAACGGTGTTGACGTCGCTTTCGTTGCCGGCTACCCCCGAGCTGACCAGCTCCTGCCCGATTTCACAGGAACGGGTGGCATAGAACCTTGCCAGTTCCGCTCCCAGTCCGGATGCGCCTTTCAGCTGATCGAAGTAGGCGCGCAGGAGATCTTCCTTCGCCTTGTTTCCCACAACCGCTTTCCATGCAGGAGGAGCAGGCAGGGTGCCTAGTTTTGCATCCACCGAAGCCTGGAAATCACTGATGGGCACGTAGGCTTTTATTCCGGGATCGTAAATGGCCACCGGCCTGCCTTTTTCATATTTCAGGATGCCGTCCTTCTGTGATCCGTCGGAATACTGGCCGCCTTTTACACCAAGGGCGAGGAACCTGTCAAGCAGCGGGCAGCGCAGGGTTTCTTCCTTCAGGTGATGATCCATCACCGACATGATGAAACTGCAAACATCCACGCCCACGTAATCAACCAGTTGGAAGATGCCCATCGGGCGGACGAGGAAATCCTGGCTGATCCGGTTCATGGCATACACCGCTTCGACGAAGGAGAAATCCTTGCCTAGCTTGTCAACTTCCGAGGCTGCATGCAGGATATCGCGCATAAAATGGCCATTCCCGATGAAGCCTGCCACATCATGCGACGGGACGACGATCTTGCGCAGGTTCTTTGCATAAGCCAGTGCAAATGCCTCTACTTCGGGCAGGGTGTTTGTTGCTTTGATCACCTCCACCAGCTTCTGAACGGCAGGCGGGTTGTAGAAGTGGAACCCGATGATGCGCCCGCCAAGTCCTGCCCCTTCATCAAGCTTGGTGATGGGGATGGAGGAGGTATTGGTGAAAAACCAGGGCTGGTGAGGGTTGTTGGCTGATATCCCGGCAAAGATGCGGATCTTCAGATCGGGATCTTCCTTGATGGCCTCGAACACCATCTTTGAATCATAGGCGGCTTCCATCCTGGTGGAAGGCCTGACGATGCTGAGCACATCGAAAATGTACTGGTCGATGATCTCATCATTGTCGATCAGGTCGGGGCGGCCGGCATACACTTTCCGCAAGGCCACCACCTTTTTCTCAGCCATCTTAAGCACCTGGGCTTTCAGGTATTTCAACACCCCGCTCAGGGCTTCATCGGAAACATCGATGGCGTTCAGGACAAACGGCTTGCCCTTGTTTTCAGGTTTCAGGCTCAAATCGGCCATTTCAACGGCAGTAAGCAGTAAGATCCCGCTTCCCATTTTCCCGGCAGCGCCCAACACTGAAACATGCTGTAATCGTTCTTCGTAGGTCATATTCAGAATTTTGGTTTTTTGTTTATCCCTGCAACAGTCCCTTTCCTGTAAAAAGGGTGGAGGGTTGATTTATTTCCAGTTTGGTTTGCGTTTTTCAAGAAAGGCTCTCATTCCTTCCTTCGTGGCTTCATCATTGAATTGCCGCCCGAAATCCACGGCCTCCAGTTCGGAGGCTTCCTTGAAATCCATAGCAAAGCCGGCACGGATGATCTTTTTGGACCTCGGCACCGCCTGCGAGCCATTGCCGGCGATCTTCCCGGCCAGTTTCAACACCTCTTCCATCAGCACTTCCGGTTCGGTCACTTTTTGAACCAGCCCGATGCGAAGGGCATCGTCGGCATTGATGGTATCAGCCGTCAGGATCAGGTAAAGCGCGTTTCCCAGGCCTGCAATCCGCGACAAACGCTGTGTCGCCGCATATCCCGGGATCATTCCCAGATTCATCTCAGGCTGCCCGAACTTAGCTAGTTTGCTGGCAATGCGAAAATCGCAGGCCATCGCCAATTCGCAGCCTCCCCCCAGTGCATACCCATTCACGGCCGCGATAACGGGGATTGCAAACTGCTCCAGCCGGTCGAAGGTACGCTGGCCTTTTGTCGAAAAAGCATATCCCTGTGCTTCGTCCATGTGCACCATTTCGGCAATATCGGCACCGGCAACGAAGGCCTTGCCTTCGCCGGTTATTACCATGACTTTCACATCATCACGCGGCTCAAGGTCATCGAGAAAATGGTTCAGTTCATCGAAAAAATCTGAGTTCAGTGCATTCATCGCCGCAGGCCGGCTGATGGTAACCACCGCGATGCGGTCGGCAATCCGGGTCTTCAGTATCTGGTATTCCATTGTTATTTTGTTAACAGTCAATGAGTTTTCGCGATCTAAATTTAACAATAATTTTGAATACGAAAAGTTAATTAGAAAATATATTCAAAAGAGACTGAGCAGATTCATTTGAACTGCAATTAATCCATAGATTTATAAAAAAATTATCTTTGTAAACAATAATTCAACCAGGCATTGACAAAATAAAAAAAATCAGGATAAACGACAACTCAATGGGTAAGTCCAATAGTATTAACAGTAAGTCTTCAAAATTAACAAAAGTCGGGGATTTTGACAACAAGTACCTGGTAATATTCAGCGCTGGGATAATACTGTTTTTAATCTGGTTTATTTACAGAAGTGCCATTATAAATGGTTTTCTTAACTGGGATGATGATTTTTACATAACACAGAATCCGGATATCACCATTTTGGGGATGAAAGAAATTATTCACTTCTTTTCCTCTTTCTTTATGGGAAACTATCATCCTTTGACCATGACTTCATTCATGTTCGAGTATTCTCTGTTTAAATCCAACCCAAGCGGTTACCATACTGTCAGTGTGATTTTGCACCTGATCAATACTCTTCTGGTTTTCCTGTTTATTTTCAAATTTTGCAGCAATAAACTTTTCCCGGCAGTAGTTATTTCACTTTTCTTTGGTCTTCATCCAATGCATGTAGAGTCAGTAGTCTGGATTTCAGAACGAAAAGATCTTTTATATACATTTTTCCTTCTTATTTCATTACTCATTTACCTTGAATATTTAAAGCGATTGCGCATTGAATTTTTATTGTTTTGTTTCTTCACTTTCCTTCTTTCTCTTTTATCAAAGGGACAGGCTGTAATTTTTCCAATAATATTACTGCTTGTAGACTATTTCCGGAATCGCCCGATGGCCTGGAAAATGTTGTTGGAAAAAGTTCCGTTCTTCCTGTTTTCCCTTATTTTTGGGGTCGTTGCAATTTTTGCACAAAAAGCCAATGGAGCCATTAATGAAGTTCACATGCCTTTATTCGACCGGATTTGCTTTGGATTCTACGGATTAAACCTATATGTTTTGAAATCAGTCTTCCCTGTTTTTCTATCAGGATTTTATCCCTATCCGTTTACCATTGATGATAAATTGCCAGTTCAGGTGCTCCTTTCACCCTTTATTTCAATAGTAATTGGTATTCTGGTATTCTGGTATTTCAGAAAAGAACGCCAGGTAATAACAGGGCTTCTTTTCTTTTTAGTGACGATTCTGCCCGTTCTCCAGTTCCTTCCGGTCGGCAAGGCGGTTATTGCAGAAAGATATTCTTACTTATCCTATTTAGGATTGTTTTTAGCCTATGCATGGATGATGGCATGGGTATTTGAGAAAAGGAGGAACTCAGCAATCCGCTACACCGGAGCTATTTTTACTGCTGTTTTTTTAATTTTTTTCATGTTTCAAACATATTCCCGGATCCCTGTATGGAACAACAACATCGTTTTTTGGACAGATATAATTTCATTACACCCTCGTTCAACAGTTGCATATGAACACCGTGCCATCGCCTATCTCAATGAAGAAAAGAATAATGAGAAAGCTTTGGAGGATTGCAGTAATGCAATTGCACTTGATTCCAATCTGGTAAAATGTTACTTCATGCGCGGGTATATCTATTTCCTGGATAATAAATTCGAATCAGCCCTACAAAATCTAAACCGCGCCAATCAGCTTGATCCAGACAATAATGGAACCCGGACAATCAGGGGGATGACCTATGCAGGTCTGCACCAATATGACAAAGCGATTGATGAATATTCTTTTCTCATCCGTAAAAATCCTGGCAGCAAAGCGAGTGCAGACCTTTATCTGAAACGTGGAGTTATCTATACCGATAATACTTCACAATATGACCTGGGTGTTTCCGATTTTAAAAAGGCCTTATCTTTTATGCCTGGAAACGTTGACATTCTATTCAACCTGGGGCTTGCTTATTTTAAGAAAGATGCTTATGATGAAGCAATCCGGTATTTCAGTGACGCCATTTCCATTGAATCCGGGAGAGGTATAATATGGTATTTCAGGGGACTCAGTTACATTCAAAAAAAACTCACGCATCAAGCATTAGAGGACCTTGTTACAGCAAAGAAACTCGGATACCCGGTTTCCGAAGATGTTTTGAAATCCCTTATGCGAAAATAAATTCTCTTCCTCTGTCCAAAAGTAATGGTGTTCCCATTACTTTTTCAACCGGCCAGCCATTTGAGATACCATCCTCTGTTCACAGGTACCGGTTCAGGGTTCAATTGATTTTTTGCGTGTCACGACCAGGTTTTGATTTATGATACGACTAATTGGGTTTGCAAAAAACACAAACTAAAACGCACAGTATCTCTGCAATGAAAGGTGAAATAAATAAAAATTCCTGTAATTTTGCCGGCTAACCCTCAACATCAACCAGATGAAAAAAAACTCTGCATTCCTGTCGATCGCACTCATAGTCATGATTATGGCGATCTTCCCATCCTGTAATAACAGCAACAAACAGATGAGCAACACAAACAAAGTGCCGGCATTTGACATGTCGACTATTGACTCGACCGTTAAGCCATGTGTCGATTTCGACGGGTATGTCAATGGAAACTGGAAAAAACACAACCCGATCCCATCCACGGAAGGATCGTGGGGGTCATTTGACATTCTCGATAAAGAAACCCGCGAGGTGAAAATCAAGGGGATCATTAAAGAGCTTTTAGCCGCTCAGAACCCCAAAAAGGGCAGCGACACCCAGTTGATCGCTGGTTACGTCCGTTCTTACATGGACACGGTGACCATTGCTAAACGAGGCATTACCCCAATCATGCCGATGGTTGAGAAAGTCAACTTGGTAAAAACCAACGGTGAGATGATCGCCCTTGCAGGGGAACTTGCCAAAATCAACATTGGCGGCCCGTTTGATGTCGGAATCGGCGCTGATGACCGCAACAGTACGATGAACGCCATTTTCATGGGCCAGGGCGGGTTATCAATGCGCGACCGGAACTACTATGAGAACAAAGATGCCGCGATGGTAAAGATCAGGGCGGAATTTGTAGCTCATGTTGATAAAATGTTTGCCGCTGCCGAATGGAAAACAGCCAACCCGGGGAAAACCATTCTTGATTTCGAAACAAAACTCGCGCTCATCCAGCTGAAAAATTTCGAGTTGCGCGATCCTGTGAAAATCTACAATAAAATTGCTTTTTCGGAACTTCAGAAACTCGCCCCGGCCATCAACTGGAGCGATTATTACAAAAATTTCGGACTTCCCACAGATACGGTCATCGTTCAGGATAAAAACTACCTGAAGAAGCTCGACCAACTGATTAAATCGACCCCGGTCGAAGTACTGAAAACCTATTACAGCTGGCAGATCCTTTCCCACTTCGCTTCCCAGCTGCCCGATCAGTTCAACAAGGAAACCTTCCACTTTTTCAGCACCATCATGTATGGGGTAAAGGAACAGCGTCCGCGGGAAGAACGCGCCACCATGAGTGTGAACCGCAGGCTGGGGATGCCGTTGGGCAAACTTTTTGCTGCCAAATACTTCCCTGAATCGTCGAAGAAGAAAATCGTGGAGATGATCGAAAATGTACGTGCCGTATACAGCGAACGTATTGACAAACTTACCTGGATGAGCGCCCCCACCAAGGAAAAAGCCAAGAAGAAACTTTCCGCCTTCACCTGGAAAATCGGGTACCCGGATAAATGGAAAGACTATTCCACGATCGACATTCAGCCCGACAAACTGATCGAAAACAGCATCAACATCACCCTATGGGATCACAACGACATGCTTGCAAAGGCCGGCAAACCGGTCGACAAATCCGAATGGGGCATGTCGCCGCAAACAATCAACGCCTACAACAATCCCACAAACAACGAGATTGTTTTCCCTGCGGCCATCCTGCAACCGCCTTTCTTTAACCCCGATGCCGACGATGCCATCAACTATGGCGCCATCATTGGTGTGATCGGACACGAAATGACCCATGGTTTTGACGACCAGGGAGCCCAGTACGACGGCACCGGCAACCTCAACAACTGGTGGACACCCGAAGACACCAAGAATTTCCAGGCCCTTGGAAAAAGGCTCGAAGACTACTTCAGCGCAATCGAAGTCACCAAAGGTTTTAACATCAACGGGAAACTGACGTTGGGTGAAAACATCGCCGACCTGGGTGGACTCACCCTCGGATACTACGCCCTTGAAAAATCCCTTGCAGGAAAAGAGAAACCCAAGCCGATCGACGGTTTTACCTACCAGCAGCGGTTCTTCCTCGGATGGGCCCAGGTATGGCGCGACAACATGACCAACGAAAGCCTGATCAACCAGGTGCAGACCAACGAACACTCTCCTGCCCGCTGGCGTATCAATGCCACCCTCCCATTGATGAAGGAATTTTCGGATGCCTTCGGATGCCAGGGAAAAAGTGCGGTTACCGACGCCCAGCGTATCGTGATCTGGTAAGAATTTCCGCCCTGATAAAAAAAAAGGATGGCCATGGCCATCCTTTTTTTTTATAACAGGTCAGGTTATTCCACAACAACCTTCACAGTGATGGCTTGCTTTTCTTCCTTCATTTTCAAAATGTATAATCCCCTCGGGATGCTTTGCACATCCGCCTCAACTGTCTTGCTTTTCCTGCCGACACCATTAACCTTTTCAGACCAGACGACACGGCCATCCATCGCAGAAAGCGTAAGGAGTGCGGTTGCCGGAGGTGCGGTGATCGTTATGATAATCCGGTCGTGCGCCGGGTTAGGCTGAACGGTCATTGCCGGTGAATTGCTGCTTAAGTCTCCAATTCCGGTACAGGGATCGAGGGTGATGGTTTTCATGCTGCTAACATTTCCAAGGCAGGGTGCATTGGGAACAACAAGCAGTACCACAGTGACCGAGCCATGCGTTTTGTCATGGATTCCCGGAATATAGTTTGTGGTTAGTGTGCTGGGACTGGAAAAATAGCCGTCACCGCTTGTACCCCATGTTACTTTGCTGTAATTCGTGGCAGTGCCATGAAGAGACACCGGTGAAACATACCAGCAAACGATGGTATCTGCCCCGGCCGAGGCCACGGGAGGCATCCCTATGCGGACTTCGGTCGTATCATGCCGTGTCAGGCTTCCGTCGCTGATGGCGGCAATATATTGCGTTGTTATGGCAGGGCGCACCTTCGGGCTCTTCAGCCCGGAGGTAAAACCGGCAGGAATTGAGGTCCAGGAATAGGTATAAGTTCCCGATCCGCCGTAGCCGTATACATTGAGTTGAGAAGAATCGGGCGTGGAGGTGCAGATCATCGAAGGGCTTGAAGATGCCGCCGATGAAAATACATTGGCAAAGGTGAACGATGCGATGCGTGTTTGCCAGTTGCTGGCTGAGGTGATGCCGTAGTATTCGGTTGTAAACCAGAACGTGGTGGGTGCCGAAGGATCAATGCTGATGCCGCTGTAATCGCCCCACCTTGAACGACCGCTCCAGCTGCCGGTTTGTGAACCTCCTCCGTTAATAATGGTTTTTTCTGTCATGGTCATCTGCCCAAGTGGGTCGTTCTTCATCCTCCCGGTATAGCGGATGGCAGGATAGATGTTTGAACTCGAAACGGAATAACCCATAGCAATGGTTCCGGCGGTATCCTGGGCGATGCTGCCCATCCACCTCGAGTTGTTGTCGGCCGGCGAGTAGGTGGCCTGCTGATAGATACTCCAGCCGGTTCCCGTATTCCTGAGTTCATACCAGCGCACGCCTGCTTTTCCGGCTGTTCCACCAACCGTATGATTCAGTACCATCGAGGAGTACCCATTGAAATTCCTGAACTGCTGGCGGTACATCAGCCGGTCGGACAGGGTTTCAAGTTTTTTATCAGAATCCTTCTGGGTAATCCCGCTTCCCGCTTCACCTGAAAAGCTGAAACTATTTACAGGCAGGTAGGTGATGTTACCAAAAGTTGAATTGGTCGGCGTAAGCCAATCGGAATGAAACTCATAGATCCCAAGCCGCTGGGTTCCTCCCATCCGGGCATAGGTAAAGTAGTTTGGAGTCCCGGCAACCGGAAATGTGCCGTCACAATCGGATGGCAGCAAACTGATAAATCCTTCTCCTCCCGGTGAAAGTGTAAAGGAGATCCGCTGTGCTTCCGGATTCCCGACAAGCATGGCTGCGCGTTCGAAACTATAGGCACCGTTGCCGACCCAGCTTCCCATGAAGAGGTTGGCCGACATATAATAGCCGTCGGGCCAAACGCCGAATTTGGGATAATCGGGCATTTTTGAAAACTCATATTCGTATCTGTACCAGCTACCCGTTGGGTCGGCAGTTTGCGACACCGCGATCATCTGGTAGAACGGGGCCGTGGAGGAACCGTTAGGCAGGGAAAACTGCGAAAAAAGCCAGCGGTTGGCCTGTTCGTCATACAGCACAATGGCATCCCCGCTATTGTCGTTGTTAGGCATGCCGCTCCATACCGAACTGCTCGCCAGCGGACCGAGGATCCTGTTCCCGCTTTTGTTGTAAACGGAATAAGCACAATTCACTACCTGGAAAAAATGGTTCAATCCAACCTCCCCGTGTGTATCGGGAGGAACCGCCCCGCTGATATTACCCATCCCTTCGAAATTCTGGATGGTAGTATCGGAAGGCAGATAACCGTTCTGGTCCTGCAATCCCGGATCACGAAACCCCGGCGCCTCTTGCTGGTTCTTCATAACCTGCTTAAAATAGTTTTTAATCACCCCGTCTTTACAGCTGGCATCCAATTTTGGAAGGTCAGACTTAATCATATCACGCAAAGGCGGTGAAACATCAAAGTAAACTGGTCGGTCAATCTTCGGGATCATGACAGTTTGCTGGGCATGTGCGAAACTCAGGGCTGACAACAGGAGGATCAGCAGGTATGTCGGTTTTTTCATGGGAGGATTTAATTTTTTACAGTGAAAGAAATTCAGTGCGGCAAACTTACGTAATAATCAGGTTCACAGGGATGGATGGTTGAAACTATCTTGATCTGCCTCATCCCCTGACCCCTTCTCCAAGATTACATACCTCATCCCCTGACCCCTTCTCCAAGATTACATACCTCATCCCCTGACCCCTTCTCCTCAAAGGAGAAGGGGAAGGTTTGCGGCTCAGGGTGATGTCAAACAGTTTTGGTTATGGCGGGGGGATAATAAATAAATATCGGTCGTGAGATTGAAAAATAAGCCCGGGGGTGTTCCGCTATGTTATTTAAGGCCTTATCTTTGACAAAAATATCCTATGCATCGCCCTGGCTTCATGGCCATGATTCTCATGGTTTTCTTGTTCTTCACCGGGATTCCCGGATATTCTCAAAAACAGGTTGGTCTTCCGAAAGCCATTCCCCTGAAATTTTCCTTGCAGGAACTGGAATACCGGACTTTCAGTTATTTCTGGGACCTGGCCGATACGACAACCGGACTGATCCCTGATCGTTATCCAACGCCCTCGTTTTCAAGCATAGCGGCAACCGGTTTTGGGCTCTCGGCATACCTGGTTGGCGTCGATGAGAAATATATTACGCGAAAGGATGCAGCAGCCAGGGTTTTAAAGACCCTCCGCTTTCTTTATCACCTGCCCCAGGGACCGGATAAAACCGGGGTTGGAGGATACAAGGGGTTGTTCTACCATTTCCTCGACATGCACACAGGCTTGCGGTTTAAAGACGTGGAACTCTCCACCATCGACACAGGGTTGCTGATGGCCGGCATTCTCTCCTGCCTGCAGTATTTTAACGGTGACGCGGAGGAGGAAGCCGAGATCCGCGACCTGGCGGAAAAACTTTTCCGGCGGGTTGACTGGAAATGGGCATTGAACGGCAAGGATATCCTAAGCATGGGGTGGCATCCCGAAAGCGGATTTATCAACAGCTACTGGTATGGGTACAACGAAGCCATGGTACTCATCATCATGGCTATGGGCTCTCCCACACATCCCATACCCGCTACGTGCTGGAAAGCATGGACCTCAAAGTACAACTGGACTTCCTGGTTCGGGTTTTCCTATGTCAATTTCGGCCCCCTGTTCGGGCACCAGTATTCACATATCTACATCGATTTCAAGGGCATCAGGGATGATTACATGCAGGCGAAGGGAATCGACTATTTTGAAAACTCACGCAGGGCAACCTATTCACAACAGGCCTATTGCCGGGCCAACCCGGGACAATTCACCGGTTATGGCAGGTACATCTGGGGACTCACTGCGTGCGACGGCCCCGGATATGCCAAAATGACCAGGAAGGGCAAGGAAGTTGTTTTTGAAGGATATTCTGCCCGGGGAACGGCTGCCGGCTACCACGACGACGACGGTACCATAGCCCCTACCGCTGCAGGTGGCTCCCTACCGTTTGCTCCTGAAATATGCATCCCTGCCCTGGAAGCAATGTACAACAATTATGGCAATGCGCTGTACCAGGAATACGGGTTCAAAGATGCTTTCAACATCTCATTTATTCAGGGAAAAGGCAATGAAAAAGGCTGGTTCGATGTTGATTATCTGGGCATCGACCAGGGACCGATCGTGTTAATGATTGCAAATAACAAGTCAGCCCTGATCTGGGACCTTATGAAACATAACAACTTTATCATCCAGGGCCTGAAGAAAGCTGGCTTTTCAGGAGGATGGCTGGGACGTAAGACGTAGGACGTGGGACGTGGGACGTGGGACGTGGGTTAGTTGACCTGGATGGATTGAGTGAGGGTTTCGGAGGAGTTTGTTCCTACATAGATCACAAATTCGCCCGGTTCCCAGAATTTCTTCAGGTCAGGATGGTAAAACGCAAGGTCGTCGGTGGTCAGGGTGAATGACAGACTTTTCGTTTCACCTTTTTTCAGCAGCACTTTCTGAAACCCCTTCAACTCTTTTACCGGCCGGGTAATTGACCCTACCTTATCCTGCACGTACAATTGCACGATCTCTTCCCCGTCAATGTTCCCGGTATTGGCCACCTTCACTGCAATCTGGATCTGGCTGCCGTTTACCGACGCTGCTAACCCGGAATAGGAAAAAGAAGTGTAGCTTAGTCCAAAGCCAAACGGGAACAGGGGGTCATTGGAACAATCGAGGTACCGCGACACGTATTTTGCATCGGGATCGCTCGCCCTGTATGGTCTTCCTGTGTTTTTTGCATTGTAGAAAACAGGGATCTGCCCTTCGTTCCTTGGGAAAGTCATGGTTATCTTGCCTGAGGGGTTCACGTCGCCAAAGAGCACATCGGCAATTCCGTTGCCCGCCTGGGTTCCGCCATACCAGGTTTCAAGGATGGCCGGGGCCATGGCGTTCAGTCTGGTAATCGCCAGGGGGCGGCCGTTGAACAGCACGACGGCGACAGGTTTTCCTGTTTTAATTATTGCTTCTGCAAGTTCGTTCTGTATACCAGGCAGGTCGATGCTGGTTCGGCTCGATGCTTCACCGCTCATCCAGCCATTCTCACCCAGGGCAAGAATGATAAAATCAGATTTGGCGGCAAGCTTTACGGCAGCCTCAAATCCGCTCCGGTCGGCATCGTTGACATTGCACCCGTTCTCCGACAGCACTTCAACATTATTCCCGGCCCTGGACCTGACTCCTTCATACAGCGTAACACATTTTTCCCAGTTGCCAGCCGCGCTCCAGTTCCCAAGCATATCCTTCTTTGAATCGCCCAGGGGGCCGATCACGGCGATGGTCTTAACCCCCGCTGGGATGGGCAGGGTCTGCTTCGAATTCTTCAACAGCACGCAGCTTTCGGAAACCATTTTCCGGGCGGCCGCGAGCGCTTCAGTCGTCATGATCTCCTTCTCCTGGCGTAGTGCATTGCAGTAACGGTAAGGATCATCGAATAAACCCAGTTTCATTTTCGCCTCAAGGACAACCTTTACGGCTTCATCGATCCTTGCCATAGAAACTTGTTTTTCTTTAAGCAGGGAATCGAGGGAGTTCAGGTAGGTGCTACCCTGCATATCCATATCCACGCCGGCATTCAGTGAGATTTTTGCCGCCTCCTTAATGCTACCGGCCACGCCATGGCTCATCAATTCATTGATGGAGGTATAATCGGTTACAACAAAACCGTTGAATTTCCAGTCATTGCGCAGCAGATCGGTAAGCAGCCATTTGTTGCACGTGGAAGGAACCCCGGCAATTTCATTGAAGGAGGTCATTACCGAACCAACACCGGCGTCGACGGCTGCTTTGTAAGGAGGCAGGTACCATTCGTAGAGGGAAACCTGCGACATGTCGACGGTATTGTAATCGCGGCCCGATTGTGCCGCACCATAAGCTGCAAAGTGTTTCACACAGGCAATCAAGGTATTATCGGCAGCCAGGTCCCCGCCCTGGAAACCCTTCACCCTTGCTGCTGCAATCTTGCATCCCAGCCAGGTATCTTCACCGGCACCTTCAGCCACCCTGCCCCAGCGCGGATCGCGTGCAATGTCGACCATCGGGGCAAAGGTCCAGTTGATGCCCTCAGCCGTAGCTTCAATGGCGGCAATCCGTTCGGCATGTTCAATGGCCGCCAGATCCCAGCTGCACGCCTGTCCCAGCGGGATAGGGAAAATCGTGCGGTGGCCGTGAATTACATCATACCCGAAAATTAACGGTATCTTCAATCGCGAATCCTCAACCGCGATACGCTGAAGGTCGCGAACATAGTCAACAGTATAGGCATTGAAGATGGCTCCGACCTCTCCCTTCCGGATAAGCTTTTTGTAGTTGCTGTTAAGGCTTGGGCCGGTTTTATCCCAGTCGGAGGTAAACAGGGAGAGTTGACCAATTTTTTCATCAAGGGTCATTGATTTTATCAATTCGTCAATCTTAGCCTTGTTGTCGGGAGCCTGCGCAGACATTTGGGTACTTTGTGCCATATTCCTGGAAGAAAAAAGTAATGCGATAAAAAGGAATCCGGCCAGGCGGAATTGGAAAAAGTGTTGCATCGTTTATGATTTAAAGAGCTGAATTAAAAACCAAATTAACTAAACATCATCCCGGAAGGAAAAGGATCATCTGAGTCTGATTTTCCTTACTCCCCGCCATTCAATAGGTGAATCCCAGTTTCGTCAAACCGGCATCCACTTCCGGGCACGACATGAACAAATCCCACAGCAGGCTGCTCCTGTAATTTTCGATCATGCAGATGATGGGGCCCTCATCGATGGCAAGTGTTGAGTCGGCCCACCACCCTTCAGTAGCATCAAATGCATCATAAAAGCCGTACTCGCCCCAAAGCCTGTTGCCGAAAACATAATAAAACTGGCGGATCGCCTTCATCGATTGCTCCGGCACGTAAGGCAATGCCGAAATGGCGGCAGTCGGGGTTATCACCCCAAGGTCGTTCGTGGGTGAGTGCGCGTTGTAACCCCAAGGGTTATCGCTGGCAGTCAGTCCCCAGCAGGCAGCGCTGTAACCGATGTAATTCTTCGGATTCTGAATGCAATAAGCCTGGTTGATTAACGATTGGTTAACATTCTGGGTCCAATAGTTAGCGTACGTATCCACCAGGTTTTTCGGGTTTAACCCAAGGAATGAGTAGTGAGTGAAAAACAGGGGTCCTCCATAGCTTTCACCCAGTGGCAGCACGTGGCCGTAATAAGAATTTCCGTTCTTTATGCCGCCGTTCTGGGCGTATCCCTGGTGATACACCGCGGGGCTTATGGTATGCGTGGTGGAAGCGGCAGCCACGATATAGGTGATCAGGGTTTCATTGTACCCCCTGATCTGCATATTCATATACCAGTTATAATCGGGCGACCAATGCCAATAGAGTACGTTCTGTCCGCGGGTGAACCAGTCGTATTCCACGCCGTTCACCAGCACATTGATCCTGTCTGATAAAAGCTTTTCGCTGGCAACATTCGAATCCAGGTACTGTCGCATGGTAAGCAAACCCTCGACCATGTAAGAAGTTTCAACCAGGTCGCCGCCGTCGTCCTGCGTTGTAAAGGGTATTGTTTTGCCGGTAGCGCCGTTGAGCCAGTGCGGCCAAGCGCCATGGTAGCGGTCGCAGGTTTCGAGGAAGCCCAGTATTTTCCCCAGCCTCGCCATCCCGTCGCTTCTGGCAATAAAATTCCGGTTCATCCCCACCACCAGCGCCATGATGCCGAAGCCTGAGCCTCCTGTAGTTACAACATCCCCGGAGCTGTTCCGCTCCCGGGCCATGCCGCAAGCGGGATGGGCAAAATCATAAAAATACCGGAAAGTCTTTTGCTGGATGAGGGTCAACAGCTCATCATCCGTGATGAGCGGAAATTTGGGGGTTGTGTCGATCGCGGTATAAAAACTGTTCAGGAAGCCGTCGAAGGTAAACCCGTTGCGGGCTTTCAGGTTATTGGTTACAGCAAAGGTGTACTTTGAAATATCGACCAACTGCTTGGTATTCAGCAGGGTGATCGATTTTTGGTCGACCGACAGGGTGCACGAAAGGGGAATGCTACCCGACATTACAAAACACGACCTGAAGGAGGCTGTATCCAGGGCGGTGGAAAATCGCAGCTGGATATTGACTGTTTTCCTGTCGATGTTCCGTGGAATGGCAGGGTTGCGGAAATCGAGCCCGTTGATGGTGGCCTGTTCAATCTTCATCGTGCCATTCACTGTTTTAAAGCCGTATTCAATGCCCGGAAATGCTTCACCAGTCGCTCCCCGGATGCCGGAGGTGATCTGCAGCGAATAGCCGGTAAAATAGTCAAGCGGTTTTATCAACGCCAGCTTTACTATACTTAAATCACCAGAATAGGTTATGGTGTACCCCTGTGTTACCTGGCTGGAAGTCGTGAACCTGATCGACGACCTCACCGAGTTCGTGTCAAGCCTGCTGTTGAATGACATGGTGATCGTACTGTCGACAGCCATATTGTTATTCTCACCCTGGTAAACGAGGAGTGTTGATCCGACTTTCACCCATCCCAGCTGCAAAACGCCGGATGTTGTGTCAGTTTTCTTTTTGCAACCCGAAAATCCAATCAGGAGCGCGGCGATTGTCATGAGAGAGATAAAAGAGCCAATTTGCTTTTGCATCTGAAAGTTAATTTGTTACTATAATGACCTGGTTCGTGTCGCTTGTCAAAAACATCCATATCAGAAAAACAAAGAGGGTTAAGGAAACCCAAAACCCTCTTTGTTAAAAGTTAAAACGAAAAAACTACAACTTTTCAGAGTTGTACATCAGCTGGATTTCCTGTTCCGTAAGCGATTTGTGGAATATTCTGACATTATCGAGCATTCCCTTGAAATGGTTGTTGGCAGGGTTTGAATAATCGGCCCATGCATCGCCGATGGTCGGGTTGGTCCTGTCCTGAATAAATCCGAATACGAAGGTGTTGTTCCCAACGGCGCCATTATAAACCAGGCCCGTGGTATGGGTCATCGGGCTGTCGTACAGGTTATAATCCTGTTCCTTCACCTTTTCGCCGTTGATATACATGGTTGCAAGTTTCGTTGCGGCTGTATAGCGGCAAACAACATGCGCCCATTTATTTTTCAGCAGGTATGCAACGCCGCCTGAACCAGTGAGGTCCTTGCAGAAGGTCCAGCCTTTCCAGCCGCCGTTGTCCTTGGTTTTTCCGTCACCCGGGAACCAGAGGTCCTGGGAAGCCGAATGAGGAAGGGTATCGGTGGCATACTGTGCTGCAAGTTTACACCAGGCAAAATCGCCGGCGATTTCAAACTGGAATCCGTACCAGCCGGCAAGGCCCATGACAAACTGGCCATGTTTGCTTGAGTCGGCCATCACCCAGAAAGCAACGGTAAAATCGTTGGTAAGTTCGATGTTATCTCCGTTCGGAATTTCGATCAGGGAAGTTGCTCCGTTGAATTTGGCAGCCATCCCGGCATTGGCTGAATAGGAAGCAGCATACGTAATATCGATTACGCCGCCAGCCATCGGGTTGTAATGGTTGAGTACATCGGCCGTGGTGCTTTCAAAGCTGTAATAGGCAATCATTCCGCTGGGAACAAATGTGCCAACCGTGGTAAAAGTACGGTCAAAGGCACCGAGCGACTGGCCATCGGTAGAAGTTATCCCGGTTTTGAAGCTGAGTTTGTAAAGAGCACCGCCGCCAAGATCTTCTGTTGGTGCAATTGTAATAGTACTGCCTGTAACACTGAGGATCAGGGGAATGACTGCTCCGTCATAATTCCGCACGAGGGTAACTGTTGAAGAAGTTACGCTGGAGGCTGTTACTGCGACTGTAAATCCGGCAGAAATAGTGGGATTGGTTGGAATGTTGGTCGGAGCGGTTGCCCCGTTCATGTCGATCGTGCCGGCCTTCAGCGACGACAACGCGAACGAGGTGGTGGAACTGCTCTTTTTACAGCTGGAAATTCCAACCAGCAACACGACTGCAATGAGTAATGCATTCAGGATAAGAAATTGCTTTTTCATTTTGATTTGAGTTTAGGATTAAAAATTAATTGATTGTTTACCAATTTGGATTTTGAGTTAATGTTCCTTGTGAAATATCGATCTCACTTTGCGGAATTGGAAGCAGTTCATGTTTCCCAACCACAAAGCCAAGCGGTCCCAGAACGGCTCCTGCTTTGCCTGTTCTTATCAGGTCCCAGAAACGCCAGCCTTCCATACCCAGTTCATGCCTTCTTTCAGTCGAGATCTTGTCGCTGAGTTCGGTTTTCACGGTGGTGGTGATGTTCGGCAAAACGCCGGCGTTTGCACCCCGTGCACGGGCACGTACCATGTTCAGGTATACTAACGCATCTCCGGCCTTATTATTTTCATTCAATGCTTCTGATGCCATCAGGAGGACATCGGCATAGCGGATCAGCCTGCGGTGGTATGCCCATTGCGTTGTGGTATTATCTCCGGGAACCCACACTTTCCGGTTATAACATTCTACCTCGATAACATTGCCGTGGGTGTCGGTGGTTACATCGGGCGTTGGCCCGTCACCCACGATCAACACCCCATCAAGGGTGTCGCCAAGGTTAATCACCGTACCCTTATACCTGACGTCGCCGGTTTCGAAGGAATTTCTCAGATCGACGGAGGGCCTGTTGAAACCCCAGCCGCGGTTGGGTGTGCCCCTTACGCCCTGTACATTGCCGTACTGTGCACCACCGCCCTCGGTACCTTCAACCTGGATTGCCCCGACTTCAAGTACCGATTCAATCCCGTTGTTCCCGTTCACCCCGTTGGCGTCGGCATATACCGGTTCCAGCCCGTACTGGTTTGAATTGATCACATCGAGGGCATACTTTTCAGCATTGACGTAATCCTTTAAAAAAAGATACACCCTGGCAAGCAACGCCTGCGCGGCTCCTTTTGTTGCCCGGCCCCTGTTGGCAGCCGTATATTCACTGCGCAGCGGAAGGTTGTCGGCTGCAAACTGGAGGTCTGAAAAAATCAGTGCATAAACCTCTTCTTTTGTAGCCCTGGTGAGGTGCGCCGGCGGGTTAACCGTTGTCACCAGCGGAACGCCTCCCCAGGCACGCACGAAGTCAAAGTACAACAAACCGCGGATAAACTTTGCTTCCGCTACATAACGGTTTCTCAGTGCCGGGTCCATGGTGACACCGGGTACGAATTCGATCACGACGTTTGCGCGTTTTACCCCGACATACAGCGTGTTCCACCACCGGTCAAGGCCATCCTGCGTTGAAGAGAAGGTGAATGAATCAAAAGGCCCGACCGTGTTTAACTGGTCATCGGGATTGCTTCCCTTTCGCGCATCATCCGACATAATGTCGAGGATGGGATATCCTCCGGAGTTGTAGTACCAGTCCCTTAAAATTTCATAGGATGCATTGGTGGCCAGCAGGGCATCTGCAGCCGTAGTCGGGAAGGACTGCTGCGTGAGTTCGCTTTGCAGGTCCTTCTGTAAAAATTTGCTGCACCCGGGGGTGACCAATAACAGGAAGATGACCGGAAGGGTAAAAAATATTTTCGTGTAGGTTTTCATCGTTTTAGAAATTTAAATTGACACCAAAGGAGAACACTGCCGTGATAGGATAAATGCCGGAATCAATCCCGTTGCTGATCACGTCGCCGCTTGCGATTTCAGGAGTATACCCGGTGTATTTGGTCAGGGTATACAGGTTGTCGGCTTTCACATAAACCCGGATGGTTTGCATGGCGATTTTCTTACACACGTTGACGGGCAGGGTGTAGCCTAAGATGACATTTCGTATCCTGAGGAAAGAGCCATCCTGGATAAAATGGTCGGATACTGTGTAGTTATATCCACCGAACGATGCGCGTGGTTCCGTCGTGCTCGTACCGGGACCGGTCCACCGGTTCAGTACGCTGGCTTCGAAGTTGTAGGGATCAGGCCGAACGACTTGCTTGGCATTGAAAATTTTGTTTCCAGCCTGGCCCTGGATATTGCATGAAACATCAAACCCTTTAAATTCAACACCGAAATTGCATCCAAAAATAAAGGTGGGAATAGGCGATCCGATGTTTGTCCGGTCGCGGTCATCGATTTTCCCGTCTCCGTTAACGTCAACGAAACGCAGGTCGCCTACCCCGGCAAGGGAGGTATGGGGATAAGCGTTGAGTTCGGCCTGGGTCTGGAAAATGCCATTGGTCTGGTAGCCGTAAAATGACCCGATCGGTAAACCGACTTTGCTTCTTGTAACCGGGATTCCGTTGCCCAGGTACCCTCCGATCAGTACGGAGTCGACTCCTGAGCTGCCACCGATCTTTAAGACTTCGTTGTGAATGGTAGTGCCGTTTACGCTCACATGGTAATTCAGTTTACCTACCTTGTCGCGCCAGCCCAGGTTGAATTCGAATCCCCTGTTGAGCACCGAAGCAGCATTGTAGGTAACCTTCTGGCCAGGGCCGTTTCCATAGTATCCCGGCGTTGCCAGATCGATCAGGATCTCATCGGTTTGCTTGTTGTAAAAATCAAACTCGCCGGTTAAACGGTCGTTGAACATGCCCACTTCGAGTCCGAGGTCGGTTTGCGTGGTCACCTCCCATTTCAGGTTGGGATTGCCGTTAAGCCCGTAGGAGGCGCCCGAATTTGGGGTTCCCGTGCCGAAGATGGTGATGATTCCAGATTCGACCTGGGCGTAGCGCCTGTTATAGGCGATCTTGTCATTTCCCAGCTTTCCCCAGCTTCCCCTGATTTTCAACTTACTGATCGCGGTTAAACTTTTCATGAAGCTTTCCTGCGAAACATTCCATGCAACGGCAAAGGAAGGGAAATTGGCATACCGGTTACTTTCGCTGAACTTGGAGGATCCGTCGCTCCTGAAGGTGCCGGTGAGAATATATTTTTTATTGAATACGTAATTTACCCTGAACAGGTAGGAGATCATGGAATAGTTCATGCCGGCATCAACATTGTCGTAAATTGAGTTGATGTTGTTGACATTGTTGGGTGGGTCATAGATGTTGTTCGGCCTGATATACCAGAAATTCGCATCATCGCGCAGGATGTTCGATCCCATCATACCCATTGCCGCGGAGGATGTGTTTTGCATGGTGTAGCCGACAACTGCATTGATCGAATGCTTCTGGATATCCTTCTTATATGAAACAGTATTTTCCCAAAGCCAGGTAAGAAATTCACTGGATCCCTTCGAAAGGGTGCTCAACGGATGCTGCTGCTGTGAAATCGTTCCGTCGGCATTGTAAACAGTAAATGCCGGGGTGAAATTTTGAGACTGGTTATACTCGGCGTCTACGCCAAAACTCGATTTAACCGTGAAGGACTTCAGGAACGAGATTTCAGCATACATATTTCCAACGCCTTTGACCCCCTTGTTGAAATTATTGGAATAGGCAAGGTCGGCAAGGGGGTTGCCAATGCCCGGGATGGAGGCAAACGAACCATTGGAATAATACGGTGTCAATGTCGGACTTGCCCGGTATGCGTTATAGGTAACATCGGGAGAAACCCTTTGGCTGTAAGGAGAAAAGGTTATGTTGTTGCCAAGTTTCACATAGGGCGACATAATATAGGTGTTATTTAACTGCAGGGTGATCCTTTCATATTTTGATTTTTCAATGATCCCCTCCTGTTTGAAATAACCACCGCTGATGTAAAACTGCATCTTTTTCGTCGCGCCCGAGGCTGATAACTGGAAATTGTATATCGGGGCTGTGTGAAAAATCAATTTCTGCCAGTCGGTATTGGGAACCGCATCAATGTTATTATATGAACCCGGTTTGATCTCGTTCGAGATCATGGCAAAATCGTGCCCGTTCAGCAGGTCGATCTTTTTTGCCAGGTTTTGCATGCCCACTTCTCCAGTGAAGCTATAGGCTGTTTTATCCTGGCCGACTTTACCCTGCTTGGTGGTTACCATGATTACACCGTTGGCGCCCCTTGAACCGTAAATGGCTGTTGAGGAGGCATCCTTTAAAACCTCCATCGAGGTGATATCCCCCGAATTGAGGAAGGAGATATCGTCCATGATAATCCCATCAACGACATAAATCGGGGAAGAATTATTGAATGTTCCAACTCCCCTGATCCTTACTACCGGGGATGAGCCAGGGTCCCCGGAAGTACTGGTCACCTGAACCCCTGCCACGATCCCCTGGAGGCTCTGGACCGGGTTCAACGCGGTGATTTTAACAATATCCTCCGATTTCACGCTGCCGACAGATCCCGACAGATCGCTCTTTCTTACGGTACCATACCCGATCACGACAACCTCGTCGAGGGTGGTCTTTTTAAACACGAGCATCACGTCAACCAGTGATTTATCCCCGATTTCGATCTCCTGGGTCGTGTAACCCACATAGGCAATTACCAGCACCCCTTTTCCCTGCGAAACCTTGATGGAGTATTTCCCATCGATGTCGGTCACTACGCCAAGTGCAGTTCCTTTAAGGGAAACGGTTGCCCCCGGCAACGTCTCCTTAGTATCTGAAGCAGTAACCGTACCGGTTATCGTGCGTACCTGCGCGGATACGCTCATCCCGAATCCTGTAAAAATAAGGAACAGCATGCCGGCAATTACTCCAGGAAGTTTAAAACCATGAGTAGATTTTTGCATAATAAATGTTTTTCTGAACGTTTGAGATTGCAAGTAACAAAAAAAAATAACCGGAATTTATGTACCTGAGATTTTGTTGCGGTACACGGTTACACCATGCCAGTGAAACACAAATATACGAATACGCCAGCACTACTTCACAATAATTTTTGCAGCGGTTAGTATTTATTATACAATTATTTACATCCGGATTAAAAAAAATCAAAACGGGCAGGGGCAGACCGTTTGAATACGAAAAAAATCAGAATTGCATGATGAATTCAACAAGGTTGTTATCCGAATCAAGGGACAATCGCTGCCGCAGCCGGTACCGGCGCGTCTCAACACCGCGGAAACTGATATTCAGCAACGGGGCAATTTCCTTGGAGGAAAGGTTAAGTTTCAGGTAGGCGCACAGTTTTAGGTCGCTTTGCGTGAGGTCGGGATAGGCTGTTTTCAACCGTTTGAAAAAATTCTCATGCGCCTGGTCGAAAAGCTGTTCAAACACATTCCAGTCGTTGTCGTTGGAGATGTTTTTGTTTATCAGGGAAAGTAATCGTTCAAAGTACCGTTGCGGATATTCCTGGCCAAGTTTATTGCGCTGGTTGTCGAGTTCCTCCTTGATCTCGATGAGGAGTTCGTTCTTTTTGATGATGGCCATGGTTGAATCGGCAAGCTGGATGTTTTTGTGCGAGATTTCAGCCTGAAGGTTCTCATTCTGCAATTTGATGATCTCCTGCTCAACATGATGCTTTTCAAGCAGGGCGATGGCTTCATCTTCACGTCTCAGCCGTTCATGATGCCTGATCACCCTGCGCCGGAAAAGATACCTGCTCCAGAATGTGGCACCCAAAACCAGTAGCAGATAGAACAGGTAGGCAAAAACACTGGCATACCAGGCTGCAGTTACCCTGAAATGCAGCGTAACGGGTTCGGTAAGCTGGCCTTTATCTGTAAGGGTGCGCACCTGGAATGTATACTCGCCCCTGGGCAACCGTGTATAGCTGATGTCAGCCTTGTCGCTCCAGTCGCTCCACGCATCCTCCAGCCCCTGTAACCGGTATTGGTACAGCTTGGTAAGATGCGTGCTGTTTACGCAGGTAAAGCAGACCGACAGGTTATTCCATGCATGGGCCAGGGTGAACTGAGCGCCGGTATTCCTGATCCGTTTCCTTGCCCCTTCCGAATTGTATGAAAACACCTCCCTGAAAAGCAGTTTCGTATTATCCGGGATTCCCTGGTCAAGCATATTGGTGTGGAATACGGCAAATCCGTTGTCAAGGCAGATCAGGCTCCGGTCTTTGTCGAGCGGCACGATGTTTTCATAATTGTCAACCATGTTTAACGAGTATACCGGCAGGAAAAGATGGAATAATATCTTTGCCTTGTTTTCCCTGATTTCAAAAAGTGCGGCATCCCTTTTCCGGATAAACCAGTATAGGTTATCGGTAACGGCGACAATCCGGGTTGAAGCCTCGAAACCCCGGAGCTGGCTGTTGAGTTCTGAATATTGGATCATTTTATTTTTCAGGTCATCCCATGTGTATAAACTGATCCCGGTTGTAAATACCACCCGGTTGCAAACCTTGAATACCCGGATGTTGAAATCGGACGGAAAGCCGTCCTTCATCCCAAAACTGACCAGGGAAGTGGCGCTATCCAGTGCGGGCGACAATTGTAGTTTGTACAGCCCCTTTACGGCGTGTCCGATCCAGATGTTCCCAAGATGATCCGCCTCCATGAACCTTGACGGCTCAAGGTATCCCTTCACCTGGTGATCGTATTCCCAGCGCCCCCCCCTGTGGTTGTAAATGACCAGCGGCGAATAGGTGCTTTGTATCAGGTATTCACTTCCGTTGTGCTCCAATTTCTTGAGGCTGTAGCCCCCGCTCACTGTTGAAATCCATTTTAGCCCTTCTCCCTCCAGCGTAAAGGTGCCGTTGGTGTGGCCGCAGAAAAGAGTGCCCTGGAGTATTTTAAGTTCCCAGACCTGTCCCTGCGATTTATCCAGTAACCCGTTGTACCTGAACGAACCGTTTTCCGGGTTCGCCAGATAGGTAAATATCCCGCGGTTTGTGCCCAGATAAAGGGTATTCCCTGAAAGTGCGGCGGTATAAACTGCGCCAAGCTGCTCCCCTTTCTCCTGGTAGATATCCAGAAGGGCATTCAACGAAAGGTTGTCGATCCCCCTGTCGAGCCCCACCCATACCGATCCGTTCTGGTCGGCGTTGAGCGAGAGGACTGTATTGTTCTGGAGGGCATTTTCATTGTGCAGGTGATTCAGTATCCTGCCATTCATATCAAGGATAACCAACCCCTTCACAATCGTGCCGAAGTAAAGTCGTCCGCCTGAAGCTATGCCATTGTTTATCTGGCATGCTTTCAGTATTTCATTGGCCTCTGTTTTCCATGGCGTGATCGTTTTCCCGTCAAAAAGGAACAGTCCGTTGGAAGTAGTGCCGATAAGAAAATCCTTTTCTGCAAAGGGCAGTATGGTTTTAACTTCGGTTCCGGCAAGGAGCCCTGTGCCGCCCACTTTCTGCAATACATCGTGAATGATCTCATACAGATCACCTGCTACCGACTGGATAAACAACCGGTTCCTCGCTTTGAGAAGAAAAATGACAGACCCGGGAATTTCAATCGGCCTGACCGTATGATGATCATAAACAAAGAGAGAAGAGAAACTCTGGAAATAGATTTTGTCATTGCACTGAACGATCTTCCATATTTCACTGTTGTGAAAAGGGGTATTTTTCAGCAGCGGCTTCAGCGAATGATATTGCAGATCCTGGTTCAGGTCAGACTCCCAGTATCCGAATTCTTCGTATGATCCTGTATAGATTCGTTTATCCGGCGCGACATAAACAGAACGTACGATTGTTTGATCAGGGCAGCGGTAAGTGGCCCAGCGGGTGCCGTCGAAGATCAACAGTCCGTCATTGTTGCCCGCGTAAACATAGCCATCCCGGTCGGCATCAACCGACCAGTTCTGGCTACCGGCATGGTAATCCTGGCTGGTATAATGCTTTACCTGGTAGGTAGACTGGGCGTGGGAAACGCCGGGACAAACCAGTGCAAGAAAAAGAAAGAGTGATAATATCCGGTGATCCTTATTCATTAACTGGCACATCATTTCACCACCAGGTCAGTTTTCAGGCGGATATCAACCGACGAACTTCCTGCCATCAACGTAAATGTGCCGGGTTCAACTTTCCATTTTTTCCCGGTAACATCATAATAGGCAAAAGAGCGGGAATTCAGCGGCATAGTCACCTCTTTTTCCTGCCCCGGCGCAAGCAGGATCCTGGCAAAGCCTTTTAGTTCTTTCACAGGCCGGGGCACCTGGCTGTGCCCGTCGGCAACATAGAGCTGAACAACTTCACTCCCCTCAGCTTTCCCGGTATTCTTTACTTTCAGGGATACCAGGTAGCTATCATCTGCAGTTTTCGCCACTTTGAGCCCTGAATAGCTGAAGGTAGTATATGATAACCCAAATCCGAACGGAAAGGTAGGTGCCAGGTTGTTCTTTTCCAGGTACCGGTAGCCCACAAAGATCCCTTCGTCGTAGGGGGCTTCAAGGTTTTTATCCATATAGCCTTTATAGGCAGGCGATTGATCGTAACCGCTAATGAACGAAAAAGGAAGTTTCCCCGACGGGTTTTGCTTCCCGAAAAGAATTTCAGCAATGGCATTGCCCCCTTCCTGCCCGGCGAAGAACGTTTCAAGCAGGGCAGGAATATTGCCAAGCCAGTTGTGGGTAATGACGGGAGTGCCGGTATTCAAAACCACGATGGTGCGGGGATTAGCGGCAGCCACTGCCTTAATGAGTTCATCCTGCCTGCCCGGCAGGCTCAGCCCGCCGGTGCGGTCGAACCCTTCACTTTCAAAACTGTCGGAAGTCCCGGCAAAAACAATGGCGATATCGGCGCTGCCGGCTGCTTTGGCAGCTTCTGCCAGCATGTCGTTCCTGGCTTTTTCAACAGGAAGGTCCCAGCCCAGGTGGAGAACGGCATCACCCCCGTTTTCATAATATTCCAAGCGGATCGTGTATGATTTGCCACGGCTCAGGTCGATTTTCACTGAATCGATCGTTGTTCCGTGATCGCTCCAGTTGTTGATCAGCAGTTTTTCATTGATATACAATCTCACTCCGTCGTCACTAACGGTATAGAGCGTGTATGTCCTGGTTTCCGGTGGCATAAGGTATCCGCTCCAGCGCACCGAGTATCCATCTTTGCCGACTCCTGGGGCAGGAGCTTCATCTCCCCAATTAAAATCAAGGATTGAGTCAACCCGGCTGAAGGCAGGTTTGCCTTCGAGTTTCATGTTCGTAAAAAACTCCGCCCGGAGGCCCTTGCCGCCCATGTTCGGCTGTTCAATGAATTTGTTTCCGACAGATAATATCTGCGTTGACTGTAATACATCCCCCTGTGAAAACGTGACCTGGACGTTGTTGCCGGCAAGTTTTTTTATCCCTTCGAGGGGTGAAACAGCATAAAGCGGGTTAATATGCGAACTGCCTCCGCCTCCGGTTCTGGCGATGGCCGCGTTGGGTCCTATTACAGCAATTTTTTTCACCCTGCTGACATCAAGCGGAAGGATATTCTGGTCATTCTTAAGCAACACGATGCTTTCCCTTGCAATATCAAGTGCCAGTTTCTTGTGGGCGTCAGAGGTCAGGATGGTTGTATCGGGGGTGAAGTTGGAGTTGAAAAACCCTGCAAGCAGTTTTACCCTCATGATACGCTGAACCTTTTCATCGATCGTTGCTTCCGTGACCTTGCCTTCCTTAATAGCCTTTTTCAGGTTCACCACCGAAAACACATCGCCGGTTGGCATTTCCAGGTCAAGACCATGATTGGCCGCGTTGACCGTTGAATGGGTCGATCCCCAGTCAGAAACGACCAGTCCCTTGAAACCCCATTCGTTTTTAAGTATATCGTTCAGCAGCACCTGGTTTTCGCTGCACCACCAGCCGTTTACTTTGTTGTAGGCCGACATGACCGAGTAAACGCCTCCCTCCTTAACGGCTGCCTCGAATGCGGGAAGATAAATTTCTCGCATTGCCCGTTCATCAACCCTTACATTGACTTCGGTTCTGCGCCATTCCTGGTTGTTGAGTGCAAAATGTTTTACACTGGTGACTACATGCTGTGCCTGCACCGCCCTGATAAAGCTGACAGCCAGCCGGCCTGCCAGGAACGGATCCTCGCCATAGCTCTCAAAATTTCGTCCGCCTGCAGGGAAGCGGTGGATGTTTACACAGGGCCCCAGGAGGTAGTTCCTGCCCCGGGCGTGCGCCTCTTCTGCAAGGGCCGATCCCAACCGGGAAGCCATGGCCGTATCCCAGGTTGCCGCCAGCGATACCCCCGACGGGAAGGCGGTCGTTTTTCCCCACCTCACGCCGAGCGGCCCGTCGGTCATCCTGAACGCAGGAATGCCCAACCTTGTATTTTCACGGGTGTCGAAACCGGTAACACCGGTACCCGACAGCTGCTCCAGTTTTTCATCCAGGGTCATCCTGTCGGATATAATTTCCATTCTCCGGTCAAGGTCAGGTTTTTTGGAACCCTGCGAAAGTCCGGTAATGCTGATAAGCATCAACGGGATAAGCCCGCACAAAGAAAATAGTCTGTATTTCATCTTGTTGTGATTTTGATTCAGGCAAGGAAGACTACTCTGCCACAAGGGTCTGTATTGAATGCGCAGGACTGACAATCTCCACAGCCTCTCCGGCAATCCATAACCTGTAGGGGATTTTTTCATTACTCTGGTTCATCACCACGACGGCAATTTTTCCATCGGCATTCAGAAAGGCCGTGGTCAGAAACTGCCCGCGGCTTGTACTGCTGATGATCCTTTTTGCGCCCGGGCGGATGAATTTCGAGAAATGCCCGATGTAGTAAAATGAGCTGAGGTATGACAGTTCCCCGGTAACCGTATTGGCGTGAACCGGGGCAAAGCAAAGATTCCCCACATGGTTCGGGCCTCCTTTTTCATCCAGCAGGATGTTCCAGTCGGTCCATCCCACGGTGCCGTTGTTCAGATCGTTGATCATAGAACGGCCGTAGGTTTCACCCCATTTCCAGTCATTCATCGCGGTGAATTTGAAACTTTCGGCACACCCTTCGGTAAAGATAAGGTGTGTTGCCGGGTATGCCTCGGCAACGCGTTTAACATTGTCAAAAATCTTGCCTCCCCCTGTCCAGTCTTCATACCAGTGAAAGCCGATTCCCCATACATACTTAGCTGCATCCGGGTCGTCGAGGATGGTGCTGGCGCGCTGGTAGATCAGATCGCGGTTGTGATCCCAGGCGATGATTTTTTTATCTTTCATTCCGGCTCGTGCAAGGGTGGGGCCCAGGAAGTTCTTGATAAAGTCCCTCTCTTCTTCTGCTGTATAGATGCATGATTCCCATATTTGTTTGGCCATGGGTTCATTCTGAACGCTGATCCCCCAAACAGGAATTCCCTCTGCCTGGTACGCGGTGACAAACTTCACAAAATAATCGGCCCACGGCTGATAGAACGGCCGCAGCAGCTTGCCCCCGTGAAGCATATCGTTGTTATCCTTCATCCATGCCGGCGGGCTCCACGGGCTGGCAAACAGGGTAAGTTGGCCGCCAGCAGCAGCAATGGCGCGTTTGATGAAGGGTATGCGGAATTCCCTGTCGTGACCGACACTGAATGTACTCAGACTGGCATCCTTATCTGCAACGTAGGTATAACTGTTGCTGGAGAAATCACAGCTGTGGATGTTGGTTCGTGCCATGGAGTAGCCGATGCCTTTTTTAACATCGAAATACTGAGTCAGGAGTTCCTCCTGCCTTGCTTTTGGCAATTTTGAAAATACTTCGGCGGAGGCATCGGTGAGGGCACCGCCAATGCCGATGATGGTTTGGAACGTTTTTGACGGATCGACAAACACACATGGCTGGGTTTCAAGCGGCTGGCCGAAGTAGGTAAGAAAGAGCGTATCTGTGGCCGTTATCCTGTACTTTGTATTATCAGCCGTTGTATAAACAACGATCTTTTTCGCAGTTGAAGTAACCGGAGTTACCTGTAAATCACCGGCAACCATAACTTTAGACACCAGGAGTGCGGAAATGACGAAAAACACCAACAATTTCTTCATGATATGTAATTTATATATTACTGGACTATAAGTTTGGTTCGCATGATTACACCCGACACTCCCAGTTCAAGGATATAGAAGCCTTTCGGAAGATCACCCACAAACAATTTCGCGGATTCATCACCGGCCGGCAATTCTTTGTTCATCATCCTGACGCCGTTCATGGCACGGATGGAAAGCGATTTCTTCTGACCGGCAGAACCCGGGATTTCCAGTGTCAGTTCATCTTTTACGGGATTGGGATATATCTTTATTTCGTTGAACCCGGTTCCCGGAACGCCCTGGCCTTTTTCGGTGAACCTGAACCAGTTCATGTTGAATTCCGTTTTCAGGACTGTTACGCGCATAACGCTGAAACCTGCCGTGAGCGGCATTTCAGCATTGACCGTATTCCAGGTCTGCCACCCCCCGGTAACCGGGATATTGACCGTGACTGAATTGATCACAGCGCCGGTATTGCCGAATTGCTGAACCTGGATGATGCCGGCACTGCTCAGACAGGCGCTCCGCACCTCCAGCTTGTAGGTCGCCGTTTTTTCAACGATGGCCTGATAGTCAAGATAATCGCCCACATCCGTATGCCCCGCATCCTGACCTCCACCGGCATCGGTGCAGGTTTCAAATACCAGGCCATGGTTGGTGACAAAGGCCTCGGCTTCAATTTTGCCTGGAATGACCAGATGAACAGGCAGGTTGTTTTTTACCGGCAGGTTGGTAAAGTTCACAAGCGATGTGCCGTCAGTTGCTTTTACCTGGCCATCTGCATAGTTTAAAAGAATGGTATCCCGGTCGGTAAGTTGCTGGGTAAGGTTGATCATAAGCTGCATCGGATTGCCCGTGTTCATGGCCAATCCTGCAATGGCAGCAGGCTGGCCGTTCACCGTGCAAGTGAAGCCGGTTGATGAAACTGTTGAATCGACCAGCATTTTATTAAGGCTGACATAGATCAGCTGTGTTCCCATGTAGGTTTCAGCCGAAACGGGTTTCAGCGGGAGGGCGGTAATTGCCTTTCCCGGGGAAAAACCAAGGAACCCAAGGTTAAGCCCCGATTTTTCAAAAACTACTTTAAGCTTCCGGGTCCCTTTATAAAAGACAACATCATTCAGGGTAAAAGAATTCCATGTTTGGTACCCCCCGGTCGACGGCAGGGAAACCAGGCCGGTAACATCCGCATCGTTTGCTTTGATCCTGATCTTCGATCCCGATCCGTTTGCAGCATAGCGGACTTGTAGATTGTAGGCTGCCGTGGAGTCAACGTCAACCGTGTACTGCAGCCATTCGTTGTCGGCGATCCAGCCCACGTCATACCCGTTCGACACCGGGTTTGCATCGGCGTTGGTTTCAATGTCAACGCCGTCGTTCCTGTAAGCCCAGCCGCTGTTCCACGCCGTGTAGCTCCCGGTGGTCACCTGGTAGTTGTAGATATCGGTATCGAAATAGGCCTTGCCGCATCGGCCCATGTCGTAATCAACGGCGTGAACCGTGCCCGGCACTTTATTTTTCATCCATGGCATGGTGGTTGAATCGTAAACCTGCCTGAACATGGCATCAATCACATCCTTGTGAAAGTCGCAAGCCTCATTCCTGGCATTGGAGGCCATCTGCATCAGGGTATAATAGGCGAAAGCCGCCGATGGCGTTGCACCCCCATTGTTCCAGTAATCGAGCAGGGTTTGGTAGCCCGGCGTTTTAACGATCGTCAGCGGGCCGACAACGGAATTGATTTTTTTCAGCGGCCACCAGGCCCACCCGATGCCATTTTGTTCAACCAGCCGGATGGCGTCGGTAAACCATGGGTTTGAATTCTCGCCCGACTCTCCCATCCACAGCGGGACGCTGTATTGGTTCCTGATATTCAGCATGCCCTGGATGGAGCCCAGGTCGTTGTATGACCAGTACTTGTGGAAGCTGACCGCCATGTTATTGTCCCAGGCGGGGAAAATTCCGCTGTAGTTGTTCCCCCAGCAATTTCCTTCGATGATGACCATGTGTTTCGTGTCAACTTCCCTGATGGCCGAAGTTATACTGATATAGAGCTGCCGCAGGGGGGTGTTTGAAGTTTCAGAACAGCCGTTCTGGTTACCGCCGGTGGCAAAATTCCAGTTTGGCTCATTCAGCATGTCATACCCTCCTACCCAGGGCTCATTGACGTACCGTTCGGCCAGTTTCCGCCACAGGGCGATCGTTTTCAGCTTGTTGGCATCACTTTCCCAAAGCGAAGGTTTCGAGGTATCCCCATCGCAAATGGCGAGATCCCTGCCCTGTCCGCCCGGCGCGGCGTGGAGATCAAGGATGACATACATGTGCCGGGCTGAGCACCATTTTATGAGGCTGTCGGTGAGGGCAAAACCCTGGTTGAGCCAGGTGTTGGTGCCTGGCACCGGCTCCTGTTCGATGGGCAAAGTATATAGGTTATAATGCATGGGCAGTCTCACCGAATTGAACCCCCAGGAGGCAAGCGAATCAATATCTTTTTTCGTGCAGTGGTTTGCATGCCAGGCATCGTAAAACGCGGTGGTGTTGACCGCCCCGATCAGGGCCTGGATTCTGGCTTTGATCTGCCATTGCGTGGTTGCAAAACCGCTCATTTCCATCATGTAAGGTTCCTGGAGCATCCATCCTCCAAGCCCCATGCCTCTCAGGATTACCTCGTTGTTATTTGCATCAATTATCTTTTTCCCGCTTGCTTTAAGCCACTGCCCGGATGCGGAAACACTTATAAGACCCAGGGCCAGAATCAACAGTTTATTAATCAACCGATTCAGCATATTCTAATATTAGCAGGAAACAGCAAAAAACCACCCCTGCCCTGTCTTTTCGGCCTGGCAGGGGTGGAAAAAGTTTGTAAAAATCAATACCCCGTGTTTTGTTTCAGCTTTGTATTTGAAAGCTCGGCAAGAGGTATCGGCAATATCTCATTCTTATTCGGGGTAAATCCCTTTGAAGCCAAAGCAGCTGCAGCCTGTCCGGTGCGCACAAGATCAAAGAAACGATGTCCTTCGGTGGCGAGTTCCAGCCTGCGTTCCTTGTAAATGTTGTCAAGTGTGGCAGGAATTGAGGGTAACCCAACGCGTGCGCGCACCTGGTCCAGATAGCTTTGCGCCTTCGCGGCATCGCCGCCGCCGCGCACGAGCGCTTCAGCTTCCATCAGGTAGGTATCGGCCAGGCGGATCTCCATCACGTCGTTCGGGTAGTTCAATACCGGGTCTCCCCCGATGGTATCTTTGAACTCCTTGAGCGGGGCGAATTTTGCCACAAAGTAGCCGGTGTTCTGGTAACTCTTCTCATAGTTGCATGCCCCGGCGGTTTTCATACTGTCGATGTTTACGATCGTGTATTTGTACCTCGGATCATTTTTCATCACGTTCACCAGGTCAAGGGTGATGGGGTTAAAGCCATATCCTGCAACATAGGTGGGGCCAGTGTAGGCACGCGGCCCACACATCTGGGTATATACATTGCCTTCAAAGTTTGGCCATGATTCCCACCCTGACATAGCTTTGGAAGTATGCACGATTTCGAAGATGGATTCGCTGTTGAACTTATTGTCGGGACGGAAGATCTGTCCGAAATCGGCCAGCAGATGATAGTTGGATGAACTGTTGACCGCTTCAAACAAGGCAGCGGCCTCCAGCATGCGGCTTTCATTGTTCTGGTAAAGAATCACCTTGCCCAGCAGCGCCTTGGCCGCCAGTTTCGTAACCCGGCCGTTTTCAGCCGTCGTGACAGTTTCCGGCAGGTCAGGAATTGCCTGGGTCAGGTCCTTCTCTATCTGTGCGTAAACCGCTTCCGGGGTTGCCTGTACCACGTTGAAATAGTCGGCAGGCGCAAGCGGGGCGGTAAACAGGGGGACATTCCTGAAAAGCCGGACGAGGTCAAAATAAAAGTAGGCCCGCAGGAATTTCGCCTCTGCAAAAAACCTGGCCTTCAGGGTGGCATCCATGGGAACTCCGTCGAGTTTCGACAGCAGGGTGTTGGCCCTGTATACACCGGTAAAATTCCTGCCCCAGAAATCACCCTGGATTCCTGTCGCAGCATCAATGGTGTAGTTATTCCAAACCTGCCAGGCGGGAACATCGGATGAACTGCCTCCTCCGGCATAACAATCATCGGAAGCCGAGTTGAGCGGACCTATCTTGTTCGAATAGGTTCCACCGCATTCAGTCCCCAATGGATCATAACAGGATACCAGTCCCTTAAAGGCTTCATCAGCCGTTTTATAATAATTGGTTTCCAATGTGGTCCCCTTGGGCTCCACATTCAGAAAATCTTTTGAACAGGAGTTCAGGATCAGAACGCCCAGTATCAAAGCAGCCAGGAAAATATTGAATTTTTTCATAGTCTTCATCTTTTTAAGGTGATTAAATAGAAACACTTAACCCAAACATAAACGAACGTGCCTGGGGATATACGCCACGGTCGATCCCGTAGCTGCTTCCGCCGATTTCAGGATCATACCCGCTGTATTTGGTAAAGGTGAACAGGTTGTTGCCGCTGATATAAAACCGGAGATTTTGCATCCCGATCTTATTGATAAAGCTCTTGGGCAGGGTATAGCCCACCTGTATCGTTTTAAATCTGAAATAAGCACCATTTGTAAGGAAGAAAGTTGAAGGACTGCTGAAGTTTTTGTTCGGGTCGCCGACAACCAGCCTGGGGTAGGTGGTTGAAGAACCAACGCTTGTCCAGCGGCCCAGCGCATCGGAGGTCCAGTTGGCTGTAGGGATATCGAGACGGCGCATGGCGTTGAACACATCATTTCCGGCAACACCCTGGCAGAATACCACGACATCGATTCCTTTCCATGCTGCATTCAGGGTAAACCCGTACGACCATGTCGGCGTGGGGTCCCCGATGAAGGTGCGGTCATTGGCCGTGATCTTGCCGTCACCGTTCAGGTCGACAAACCTGAAATCGCCAGGTTTCGCATTGGGCTGGATCATGTTTCCGTGTTTATCAACATAATTCTGAACCTGCGACAGAGACTGGAAAATACCATTGGTTTCAAATCCGTAGAAGGCTCCCAGGGGATGGCCAACTGCCATACGGCTTATTTCGTAAGCGCTCGACTGGAATGTCGCCCCGGTGAGATAATTCACCGTACCTAGATTGGTGATCACATTCTTAAGATAGGAGGCGTTGCCTTTGAAACTCAGGTCGAACTGGCCGATTTTCTTGTGGTAGCCAAGTTCCATTTCAACCCCTTTATTTGACATGGAACCCACATTTCCCGTCGGTGCGCCGGCTGCTCCCACGTATCCCGGGAGAATAACTGCCTGGAGCATGCCGGTGGTTTTTTTGTTATACCAGTCAAACACTACCGTAATATCCTGGAGCAGGGTTGCTTCAAAACCGATGTTAAGCTGGCTTGTCTGTTCCCATTTCAAATCGGGGTTTGCCGGAGCATTGGGGCTGTAGCCAATCACGTAATTGTCATTTCCGAAGGTATAATTCCTTCCTCCGCCCACGGTGGAGATATATTGGAAATCACCAATATTGTCATTGCCGTTTACGCCGTATGAACCACGGACCTTCAAAAACGTGACCACTTTGTTTTTAGGCCAGAAATTTTCGCGTGTGGTAACCCAGCCCAGCGAAGCGGAAGGGAAAATACCTTATTTATTGTTGCTCCCGAAACGGGATGAACCGTCCCTGCGGATGATGCCGGTGAACAGGTATTTTTCATTGTAATTGTAGATAAAACGTGCAAACATGGAACTTACCTTATGATCAGGCGTTTCCCAGCCGCCGCCAAGACGGTCGGCGGCAACGATGCTGTAGTTCATCGAGGCTTCATTAAACGTGTTTACTGGCAGGTTCTTATAAGTGGCATTCACCCCCGAATAGCTCTCAACATAGGCGCTGGTTCCAATAAGAACAGTACCATTGTGTTTCCCGAAACTCCGGGTGTAGGAGGCCGTATTTTCCCAGTTCCAGATCAGCATCCGGTTGTTTGCCCTGAAAAATGAATTGTTTGAGGTGGATGTGGATGCATTCAAATATACAACCGGTGAAAAACTTTCATTCCCGTAAAAGGCAAGCTTGTTCCCGATATCTGATTTTACCTTCAGTCCCTTGATCGGTTCAATTTCAGCGTAGATATTTCCGATCAGGTTGTCCGACCATCCGTAGTTCCCCTGCTGAGTCTGGATATAGGCAAGGGGGTTCGTCATTTCCTGCCCGACATATTGCGAGATGCCATAAGGATGGCCACTTCCATCTCTTACAACCGGGTGATTGCTGTAAGGCGGGGCGTTTGCCAGGGCCGGATCGGTAATAATGGTTTGAGTAATCGGATCGAGGTTGATGGCTGAAGAGAGCGGCCCGCCATACTCGCTGTTGGTATTAAGCGAACCCTGGCTCTTGATGTGCGAATAGCCAATATTGTTCCCAAACCGCAGCCATTCTTTCACTTTATGCGTGGAGTTGAAACGCAGGTTTAGTCTTTTATAATTCGATATGGAGGTTGCCACGATCCCTTCCTGGGTAAAATATCCCATGGAGGTATAATAGGTTGACCTTTCATTTCCGCCATTGATGTTCAATTCATAATTGGAAATGCTGGCAGTTTTGTTGAAAATCGTACTCTGCCAGTCGGTGCCGGTACCTAAAGATTTGGGATTGGCAAAAATCACTGGTCCACCTGCATTGACAGAGGCTTCGTTTCTCAGGGTGGCATAATCGGTTGCGTTAAGGAGATCAAGCGTTTTGGCAGGTGATTGGGTGCCGTAATAGGCGCTGAAATTCACCGACATACTTCCTCCGCCAACCTGGATGCTCCCCTTTTTCCCTTTTTTCGTCGTAACGATGATGACGCCGCTGGCGGCGCGGGTTCCGTAAATGGCTGCAGAGGCCGCATCTTTCAGTACTTCGATGGATTCGATGTCGTCGGAATTCAGGTAGCCGATGCCTCCGTTGTCGATGGGAACACCATCAACCACATACAACGGGTTGCTTGCATTGATGGTGGTGGTTCCGCGCACCCTTACTGTGGCTTCTGCTCCCGGCTGACCCGAACTCGCGGCAATGGTTAACCCGGAAGTTCTTCCCTGGAGGGCCTGTTCAATACGCGTAATCTGCATGTTTTCCAGTTCGGAGCTCTTAACCTTGGAAATTGCGCCGGTAACCACACTTTTTTTCTGCGTGCCGTAACCGATAACCACTACTTCGGAAAGCCCTACTGAAACATTTTCGAGCGCGACTTTTACGGGAACCCCGGCTTTCGCTTCAATTTCCTGGGTAACTGAACCGACGAATGAAAACACCAGGACTTCTTTGGCTTTGGTTGAACTCACCTTGAAATTTCCCATGATATCGGTAGCTGCACCACTCGTTGTACCTTTAACAACAACACTGACGCCTGGCAGGGTCTCTCCCTGTTTGTCGGTAACTGTACCGGTATATTCGTACGTTTGTGCATTCAGTGATGTGATGCCGAGCCACAGAATCCCGCATAAAAGCAACAGCTTCCTGATATATGTGCTGTTTTTCAAACAATTAGAGTACCGTTTTTTCATAATTTTAGAATTTGTTAGCGTTAATTTGGTTATTGAATTATGTTGCGAAACTAAGGTAATTCATCCTTTACCATATAATAGAAATTACTGATTGAGCCGGCACCGAACAGGCAAAATTCCCGATTCCCTGCTTTACGCTGAACACCCTGGCTACCGTACCGTTGTTGCAAACAACCAATGCCTTGCTCCCTCCCGGGTTTTGAAAAGCAACAGCGGCAATACCAGCCAGGGTCTGTGGAAGCGAGAGCGAGACCCGCACGGCCCCGGGGCGGACGAATTTCGAAAAGTGGGCAATGGAATAATATTCTTCATTTTCGGTGATCTGTCCTGTTGACGTATTCAGGGTAAGCACACCGCGGCAATCGGAGCACCCGTTATTCCGCGGACCATGGTTCTGGTCCAGCATAAGATTCCACATCAGGGCCGATTTTGACCAGTTCAGGGCTGTCCCGATAAATATGTTGTTCATGTTCCATAGGAGGTTCGCTCCGAAATCAGTTGCCCAGGCACCTCCCGAAATTTCGGTAAAATACAACCCCTTTTCGGGATGCGCATTGTGCACGGTGCTCATGGCCGAAACGTCGCCCGCATAGGCATGAAAGGCAGAACCTGCAATAAAGGCAGCTGCTGCCGGATCATTCAGGATGGAAATGGCATAATTGGTATTGTCCCAATTGTGGTCGTAAATAATAATTTTTGTATCCAGTCCGGCCGCCTGGAATTTCGGGCCAAGGTTGTTTTTGATGAAAGCAAGCTGGTCGGCGGCCTGCATCTCCATGCAAGGGTAGGCTGCCGTGAAATACAAAGGTTCATTTTGCGGGGTGATCGCCGAGATGGTGATCCCCTGTCCCTTCATATCCTGAATATACCGGGCAAAATAACCGGCATAGGCATCATAGCATTCGGGTTTCAGCTTTCCGCCTTTCAGGCTGCCGTTTGTCTTCATCCAGGCGGGTGGGCTCCAGGGCGAGCCAAGCAGCCTGATTCCCGGGGAAATCTGCAGAATTTCCTTTAAAACAGGAACGACATCATCGAGATCCTTTCCAAGCGAGAATTTCTGAAGCGTATAGTCGGTTTCACCTGCGTTCAGATCGTCGTAGGTAAAATCGGCACGTGAAAAATCGGAGGCTCCTATGGTGAGCCTCACGAAAGAGATACCAATGCCATTTACCGTATCAAATAAACTGTGCAAAATGGCGGACCGTGACGCCGAATTCATCTGCTGGTTGAGAAGGTATGCCGAAGAGCCGGTAAGGGCTGCGCCAAAACCCTCCATGGTCTGGAACCGGGCAGCGGTATCAATGGTTATAACAGGCCAGTTGGTTGAGCCGGTTTTGGTAACCGGAAGATCATCGCCCCGGTTCAGGAGTTTTATCTTGTCGCCTGTGGTAAGCCATACCTGCGCTTTGCCAATCTCATCAGTAACCGGCGGGACTGTCGGGGTGGCCGCGTCGTGGCTCTTGCAACCCATAGCGAGTGTAATTACCCCCAAGAAAAATATCAACCTGAAAAAATCACAGGGAGTAGTTTGCCGCTTTTTATTCATATAACCAACCCGATAAGGTTACGGAACCTGTTGTGAAAACTAGTACCCCAGGTTTTGTACCAATTTTGCGTTCTTATCCATTTCTGCTTGCGGAATTGGCCAGAGCAACCTGTTTTGCGTGAGGTTGTAGCCAAGACTCACTCCGCCTACACCGGTGGCGTTGTTGATCACCGCGATAGCCCTGCCTGTACGTTTCAGGTCATACCAGCGGCATCCTTCGAATGCGAGTTCCAGCCGGCGCTCTTTTTCGATCGCCAGGCGCATGTCGGCCTGGGAAGCTGCCGTTGTGTTCGTCAGTTTCGCACGGGTCCTGATCTGGTTGACCAGCGAGGCGGCACCAGCCAGGTCGCCGTTTTCATTCAGGGCTTCAGCCTTGAGTAGCAGAATGTCGGCCAGGCGGAGGAAAATATAGTTCTGGTCGCTGCCAGATGCAAAATTATGCCACTTGTTCAGGAACGGGTAGTTATTCTGTGGCCAATGGGAATCAGACCATTTCCCGGTTACGTCGAGGAAGATGATGGAAGCAGCCTTTCTTACCGTATCCTGCTCCGTCTCAAAGGCCTTTACAAGGTCGTTTGAAGGAATATCGAATTTTTTCCAATCCATCCCGCGGAACATCGAAGCTCCCCAGTTCCCATCGCTGCTGCCCCCGGTGTAGTTGATTTCAAAGATCGATTCGACAGAGTTCTTGTGAGCATTGTCCCATAACATGTGGTAATTGGGCAGCAATGCATAACCGCCGGCAATAACGGCATCGCAGTATTGCGACACTTTGGCCCAGTCGTGGGGCTCCTGCGTGGCATACACTTTTGCCAGCACGGCATTGACGGCACCAGTTGTTACGTATCCCTTGTGAACAGCGGTCGGCTTAACGTAAAGCAATGCAGTGTCCAGATCGGCAATGATCCTTTTGTAAATATCTGCCTTGGGTGCGCGGGCGGGAAAAAGCAGCGGGTAAATATCGGGCAATGTTGAAGCGCTGATGGTTCTGACCTCCTTCAACTGAAGGGGAACGTCGCCAAAAAGCTGAACCAGCTGAAAATACATGAACGCCCTGATGAATGAAGCTTCGCCACGGATCTGGTTTCTGCGATCGGTCGTGAGGGTCGCATCCGGCACTGACTTGACGTTGTTGATGACAATGTTTGCATTCCCTATGATGGTATACAGGTATCCCCAGTCGCGGCTCACATTTGAGTTGGTCGCATCGATGGCATAATCGTCGATCTGGAAGTTTGCCGGGTTGTCGGCTCCCGCGTAGCAATCGTCTGACTGGGCATCGCCGTTTACATAATAGTCCAGTTCAAAATACTCGTCTTTAAACCCTGAATAAACGTTTGCCAGGGCGGCCTCGACTTCACTTGCCGACTTGTAGGGAACAGAGTCGGTTGGGGGTGTAGCCAGACCGTTGGAAACAGGCTGTTCGTCGAGGAACTTTTTGCAGGAGCTGAAGCCGAGGACAACAAGAAATATTGTTAAAAGCAGGAATAACTTTTTCATAGAATCAATTTTTAAAATTCAACATTTAAACCGAGGATAAAGGTTTTCGATTGCGGGTAGGTACCGTAATCAATTCCCAGTTCTGTGGCACTGCTGCCAAAGGCATTCACCTCGGGATCAAACCCGGTATATTTGGTAAAAGTGAGCAGGTTCTGGCCAGTGACATAGACCGTAAGTTTCTTGACAGCTTTGGCTTTTATGTTGTCGATCACCTTGTACGACAGGGTGATTGTTTTTAATCTCACGTAGGAACCATCTTCCACGAATCGCGTTGAATTCCGCACGTTGTCCACGTTTCCTCCACCCACCGCTTTCGGGATGTTGGTATTGGTATTGGCAGGTGTCCAGCGGTTCAGCACCACGGTGGATTGGTTTTTGCTGTCGAACATTCCTTCCAGGTCGATACGTGTGGCATTGTAAATATCGTTGCCGTAGCTTCCCTGGAAGAACAGGTTGAGATCAAACCGTTTATATTTAAAGGTGTTGGTAAATCCGAAGATGAATTTGGGCTGGGCGTTCCCGATCACTTTCCGGTCGCCCGGGTCAAGAATGCCGTTGTGGTTGAGGTCGGAATAGATGATGTTCCCTGTTTTGGGATTAACCCCTTCTGAAACATAACCGTAGAAAGAACCCAGCGGCAGACCGGCCTTCACGATGGAAACATCCTGGTTATTGCTGTATATTCTTCCGAAATACGCAACATCGACATATTGCAGGCCGGTAACTTTATTGCGGTTGAATGACATGTTGTAGCTGGTCTCCCACCTGAATTTTTTGTTAAAGTTAACCGTGTTGATGTTAAACTCGATCCCCCTGTTTTCAATGCTTCCGTTGTTGGTTTGAATGTGGGTAACGGGCAACGAAGTGGTAAGCTGTACATCAAGCAGCACGTCGCTGGTTTTTTTCAGGTAAGCATCTATGTTGAAAGTAACACGGCTGTTGAACATGGTAAGGTCGAGACCCAGGTTGCTCTGGGTCGTTGTTTCCCAGCGGACATCGGGGTTGTTGTATGTAATTTGCTGTGAACCCGGGCCGGAGAGCGGGTTGGTTAGCGGCCTGCGGAAATAGGCGGTAAGTCCGTCCTTGGCATAATTGGAGATGCCGTCCTGGTTCCCGGTTTTTCCCCAGCCACCCCGAATCTTCAGGTCATCGATGAAGGTGAGGCTCTTCATGAACTTCTCTGATGAGATCCTCCATCCTGCCGAAAATGATGGCATGGTACCCCATTGATGCTGTAGCTTGGAGGAGCCATCGTCGCGCAAACTGACCGTGAGGTAATACCTGTTGTTAAAATCGTAGGTTGCCCGTCCAAAAAATGAGGCAACGGCCCAGCCTTCCACTGTGGTGTTTGCGCTGACGTTGTTTGCAGCATTGATGGTGGTGACTGATGTATTCGAAGGGAAGTCGTTCCCCCAGATATAGGAATCATAGGTCCTGCTTTTCTGGATACTGCTTCCTCCAAGGAGGGCGAGGTTATGCTTGCCGAAGGATTTGGTATAGTTCACCGTGTTTTCCCATAACCAGGTAAACGTATTTGATTTGTCGGATTGGCCTACCCCGTTTTGCTGGCGTCCGTAATTTGTACGGAAAGGGTCGAGATAATAATCCCACTGGTGGCTGTTGAAATCGGCGCCGAAGTTGGTTTTCACGGAGAGCCCTTTAATGATGGTGGCCTCCGCGTTCATATTGGCAAGGATATGATCATCGATTGATTCCTGCTGGGGACCTTCCATGTAGGCGATGGGGTTTTCCCAGGAAGGTTGGAACGGGTTGGGATCAAACTGGTTGGGATTCTTTTTACTGTAAACATTCAAAAACGGAGGAGTGTTGAGTGCGCTCATGATCACGCCTCCACGGCCTGAACTGGCATTGTCGGGGGTATCCTTGGTCTTTAACCGAACCACGTTGAAGTTTGTCCCAACTTTCAGCCACGATTTAACCTCGTTGTCGAGGTTAATACGAGCCGTGTACCTGTCGAAAACCGCAGGCTTTACAATGCCTTCATCACTCAGGTACCCGATCGAAACAAAGTACTGTGATTTTTTTGATCCTCCTGAAAACGAGAGCTGGTATGACTGGTCCATGCCGGTTCCGAAGATTTTATCACTCCAGTTTGTATAGCCGGTTTGGGAGGGATCCAGGCTCCCTGGCATAATTTCATTGATCAGGTCGCGATAATGCTTTGTATCCAGGACATCGATTGTTTTGCCGATTTTAGAGATCCCGAAATAGGTGTTAAACTTGACAACAGGTTCGTTCTCCTTGCCGCGTTGGGTGGTGATCAGAACAACCCCGTTTGCCGCCCTGGCACCATAAATGGAGGCGGAGGAGGCATCCTTCAGGATGCTCATGGTTGCAATATCTGAAGGTTCTAGTCCGCGGATATCGCTCACGGGAACGCCATCAACCACGTACAACGGTTCATTCCCTGCCAGCACCGACGTCGAACCACGCACCCGCACAGAAAGATCGACACCGGGTTTCCCCGAAGGTGAAGTGACCTGAACCCCTGCCGCCTTACCCTGCAGCGCTTCCACTGCCGATACCATGGGCCGTTCTTTCATGGCTTTCTGGTCAACCACCGAAACGGCAGTCGTTAAATCCTTTTTCAACTGGGTGCCGTATCCGACGATGACCACTTCATTGAGGGTCGTTGTCTCTTCCAGCAATACCACGTTGAGGATTGTCTGGTCGGTGAGTGCGATTTCCTGTGGAACATACCCGATGCAACTGAACCTCATCTTCTCATTTTTACTGACGGTGATCTTGTAGGCCCCGTTGATATCTGTAATGGTCCCTGTTGAAGTGCCAACCAGTTGCACGGTGACACCCGGAACTCCGATTCCTCCGACATCCGACACTTTGCCGGTGATGGCCCTGTTTTGTGCAAAAACTGATAAAGAGAATACGGAGAAAAAAAGCAGCAAGTAAAATTTCGCCATAGGTTAACTGTTTTAGGTTTTATTCAAGAATTAATTTCTTCGTGAAAGTCATCCCTTCCGACTCCAGCCTGACACAATAAAGTCCTTTAGGAAAATCGGACAGATCGATTTCTGTCACAGGTGAATTGGCCGTGAACTGTGAGATGTTCCTGCCGCTCACGTTGAAGATATTGCCTGTAGCATATATTCCTGCAGGAATTATAATCAGTACCTTTCCGCTGGTGGGATTTGGTGAAAGGTTTATTTTATCAAGCATTCCTCCTGAGCCTTTACCGGCGGGATCGCCGATGCCGTAGGGGTAAGTCTTTGGCTGATACACTCTGACATAATCGATGGTCATGGTAGCAGAAGAGAGCCCCGGATATATCCCATTTTTCAATCCGTTGGTTTCATATTGGGGATCGCTTCCCCAGTTGCCCCCCATGGCAACATTCATAATCAGGAAACACGCCTTATCGAATGGCCAGTTCGAACTGGTTTTAACTGGTGGATTATAGGTGTAATACGCAACACTGTCAATGCTGAATTCAATTTTTTGAGGTGTCCATTTAACCTGGTAACTATGAAACACTGTATCAACGTTGCCAAGCAGTTTGGAAGCGGTATTTATCGTGTTTCCATAGCTGGAGGGCGTGTGTATTGAGCCGTGAATCATTCCCGGATCTTTGCCGACCTCTTCCATCACATCTACTTCCCCGCAGGCGGGCCAACCGGCAGTGCCAAGGTTGGCTCCCAACATCCAGAGGGCCGGCCAGGTGCCGATGCCCGCAGGAAGCTTGGCACGGAAGATCACCGTGCCATAGGTAAATGAAAATTTATAACGTGTAAGCAAGCGGGCAGAGGTCCAGCTGCTGCCATATTTTTGTGCCTGGATGATCAGGCAGCCATTCGACTGCCGCGAGTTTTGGGTTGAGTTGGTGTAATTCTGAATTTCATTGTTGCCCCAGCCATTGTTGGTGCCCAGGTCATATCCCCATTTTGTTTGATCAGGAGCGCCGGAGCCGTTGAATTCATCGCTCCATACCAGAGAATCCTGCTGGGCCAGGCAGTTTTGGGCAAGTCCAAGCAATACTATTAAAACCAGGGATTTCATCATAAGAGATATTTGTTATTAAAAAAGATCAGGAGTGATGCAAAACCGCTTTCACTCCTGATCTTTTCAATCAATTAATTATCAAAAGATTAGCGTACCAGGATAGCTGACCATGCTGACGATCCGTCATGACCAACAGAAATGTCAACAGATACGAACAAATACTCCTTGGTGCCTGTATTGGCATAACCCATAACTTCGTATTTGTTTGTGAGGGCGCCTCCATCGGGGGCTTTGGTTGCATCGCTGTTTTCACCGCCATAAAAACCTTTGTAGAAGCCCAGGAAACCTGCATGGTTATTAATGTTGTTTAAAACAATGGTGGCCCTGTTGGTTCCTGCGGCCGCGGTAAACAGATAGGAAAGTGTTGAACTGCCGAACGCAGCGCCGTTTCCGCTGGCAGCAATGCCTGCGTCAGAGATGCAGCCGTTGGTACCGCCAAAATAACCGTCGTTACGTGCACTGCCTTTGGTATTGTAAGTAAACACGCCACCCGTGCTGAAGGTAAACTCATCGTCGGGCATACAGGTCCAGTCATCAACACCGGTGCCTGTTGACAGATTGGCTTTCGGGCATGACCACCAGTCGCCTTTTCCTAAACCGGAACCGACAAAAATGGAATGGTCGTCAACGAAAACTTTCCATGCGCCGCCCTGCAGGGTAGCATCGGAGAGCACGTGGGTGGAAACAAAGGCGATCATGGAAGCGGATGAAGTTCCGTTTGAATTGGTAGCAGTCAGTTTAATCGTGTAAATACCGTCGGTTGCATAGGTATGAACAGGGCTTTCAACGGTGGAGGTAAGGCCATCGCCAAAATCCCAAAGGTAGGTTGTTCCATTTGCCGTAGTATTGGTGAGGGTAACGGTCAGGCCGCTGATGTCCATGGAGAAACCAGCATTCGGTTTGTTGCCGGGGATGGGGGGTTCCTGGGTAGGATCATCATAATGAACCAGGGTAAATCTCCAGTAACCGCCGTCGGTTAAATCCCACTGGTAGCGGCCTTCAATGATCAGGGTATCAACAGCGCCATCGGTAAGCTTGATGATGTTGTATCTTACTGAATCTAACGGAAGTTTGGTTTCAGATCCATTTCCCAGTTTAAAGAAGCCGATGAAGGCGCCTTTGCCGAGCGCGGTAATGGTAGGATTTGTTCCGGCTACCAGCCTGAAGGTATGATTGCCATTTCCCCATGATGTAAGGTCTTCGCCGTTGGGTCCGACCATCGTAGTTGTATTTGCGCAAATGTTTGCAGGATTGAACATGCCGCCTTCAGCCCAATAGTCGCCCTTGGCATCATACACCAGGGAACCGTCACGGCCAAAAGTCCATTCGTCGTTTAACATGCACGGACGATTTGCAAGTTCATCATTATTCAGGCCCATGGCCCACCAGATGGTTGACTTATCGTAAGGACCGCACTGCAGCGGATAACGCGCTGTAGCAGTACTGCGAAGGAGCTTCCAGGTTTTGGTGACATCACCTACGAGCATGGTCAGAAATGCATTGGGGTCGGCAATAACGACAACCGCGGTATAGCTGTCAACGACACCACCGGGAGAAGTTGCAGTCAGTTTCACTGAATAGGTGCCAATAGCGGCAAAGGTGTGAAGAGGATTCACCTCGGTGGAAACAGCGGTATTGTCGCCGAAATTCCATGAAAGTGTTGAATAATTTTGCGATGCGCTTGTAAACTGAACTTTTTTGAAATCAGTTGCATTGACAACATAAGTGAAACTTGCAATGACTGATGGTTCAGTAGTCTTCTTTTTACAGGAAATACTGAAGGTGGTGATTAGCATTAACAGAACCACCCAACTTAACTTAACTGTGTTTTTCATGTTTGATTGATTTAAGGGATTAAGAACTAGGTTATTTAAGGCAAATATAATGAAAACAATGCATAAAACGAATTAACATGATTATTTTTCTTTGTTTCGTACTTTTTCACCTGCCAACTTTCAGTTTTATTCAAACGTTTCTGACCATCACCGGAGATATTCCATGCAAAGGTAAATTCCCCCCGGATAAATCATCAATCACATTTATTTCATAACACGATATAATAGAGCAGATTAAAAAATATGATCCTGCTTTTATCATCATAGATCGCTTCCATTTCGAGACGGAAAATATATAGTGTAAAAAGCACACTAAGTTATGAACATTACAAATTAATTTCCAAGGACATTTATAAAAAAAATGAACTATTTGGAAAAAAAAATTGCTCCGCATCCTTATTGTCTGATTTTTAATGACTTAATTTTACAGAAGTATCAAACAGGGAGGAGGTGTTTAGTCGCATCGTTAAAGGAGACAACCGGGGGCCGACCGTACATTTGAGTTTTGGGCATTCATAACAATTATTTACTTATAGCGGGAATCTGGTTTTTTCTGTTAATTTTGCCTCCTCTTCAACCTGGAATAGCTATTCATTGCTCAACAACAATAATATGTTAGGTTCAAACGTGCCGGGCAACCTAAATCCTCATGTTTCAGTCGATTGCGTGGTTTTTGGTTTCGAATTCGGCAAGCTCGATATTTTATTGATTGAGCGCAACATGCGGTTCGAGGGTACCGAGTTCAAGGATCTAAAACTTCCGGGTGACCTTGTGCGGAAAGACGAAGATCTTGATACGGCGGCCTCCCGGGTTCTGCGCGAACTCACAGGACTCGATAACATCTACCTCAAGCAATATTCAGCTATTGGTTCACCCGGACGCCTGCTGAAGGAGCCACGCGATATGGTGTGGTTAAAAAGTATCGGTCATCCGGAGGAGATTGTGGTCACCATTGCCTATTACTCACTTATCAACATTGACCAGGACAATTCTGCCAGTTTTACCCTGCAGTCAAATGCACGCTGGTACCCTGTTTCGGAAGTGAAAGAACTCGCGTTTGACCATCTTGCCATCGTGCAGCAGGCCCTCCATGTTTTACGAACCGACCTCAGGGTGCAGCCTATTGCCTTTGAACTGCTGCCGCCTAAATTCACCTTGCGGCAGTTGCAGCAATTGTATGAAGTTATTTTAGGCAGTTCTCTTGATAAGCGAAATTTCCGGAAAAAGGTATCCAACATGCCCTATGTGGTACCGATCAATGAGAAGCAGGTTGATGTGTCGCACAAACCGGCCCGGTATTACAGTTTTAACCGCAAAAAATACCAGAAGACAAACAAGGACTCTTTCTGACTTTGTTCAAACTTTGAGGAATATTTTCTGCCTGTAAAGAAAGTACAGGAAACTCCACTTTATAAAGATGATGCAAAGTTGGAGGAAGACATCGTGGAAACTGCCAAGGCTGCCAGCAAATCCGTGAATGAAAATGTTGGCAATAATGCCGAAATCGAAAAGCCCCTGAACAACATAAATGGTGATGGGATTCAACCCGATAACGATGAACGGAAACGCCCATCTGCGGTAACCTTTCACATCAATGATCCAGAAAAAAAGGCACAGCAGAAGAAAGGCGATTCCGCTGGTCAGCAATACATAGGAACCAGTCCACAAATATTTATTAATAGGAAAAACCAGATTCCAGAGCAGCGCCCCGGCAATGAAAAGCCCCCCCGTAACCACCAGGTTCCTGATTTTATCCCTGTAGCCTGATGTGCCGAGCAGCCATCTTCCGGCGACCACCCCAAACAGCACATTGGTAACGGCCGGGAACATGGTAAGAATTCCCTCGTTATCTCCATAGGTATAGCAACAAAACGAGCCTGGCAAAAACATCCGGTCGATGTAGCCGCACAGGTTACCCTGCTGTGAAAGATCATATGCCCTGAATCCGGGTGCAGGGATGAGGAGGAGGATAAGCCAATAGCCAAGCAGGATGGAGGCGGCCCAGATCAGCTGCCCCTTTTGTTTGAAATTCATCACAATCACTGATGCCATGAAATAGGTGACAGCGAACCGTTGCAATACGCCAGTATAACGCTGATCATGGAAATCGAGATTGAACAGCCCGTTATAGATCAGCCCAAGTACAAAAAGGAGGATGGTTCGTTTAAGAATATGGAGGTATAACCTGTTCCGGGAATCGCCACGTTCAAGCCTGCGGGTAATAGACAAAGGCATGACGCACCCCATGATAAACAGGAACAGGGGGAATATTTCATCGTAAAATCGGAAGCCGGCCCACGACGGGTGATCAAGTTGCACTGCCAGTCTTTGAAAAAAGGGTGTATTAATAAATGTGAACAACGCGATAAAGAAAGCGTCGCCGCTTGAGATCCAGAACATGTCAAAACCCCGGAGCGCATCGATCGACAGCATGCGCTTTGATTGTGCCGTAGCATTTTCATTTTTCATAGGAAGTCAATTATTTTGACATTTAAACCGTTTTAATTCAATAATTTAACCACTAAGGCGCATAAGAACACACAATGGCGCACAAAGGTTTTATTTCCGGTGATACGCCTTCGTACGCCTTCGTGGCCTCCTTCTTCGCTTTTGTGGTTTCATTTTATATTATGATGGTATTCAAACAGAAAACAAAATTATTATTTTTTCCCCTGGTTTGGGCTTGCCGTGAAGAAGGTTGATCTTTTTAGTACCTTTGACCTTCAGCTTGCTCCTACCGGGGTGACTTTCCTGTTTAAACAATCTATATGGAACCTCAGATAACATTAAGAAACCTCGGGAGATCCGACCTGATGATCACCCCGATTGGGCTTGGTTGCTGGCAATTCAGCAAACGCGGCAATTTAGCTGGGAAATTCTGGCCTTCTCTCGATGATGCCCTTATCTGCGATGTTGTGAGGGTTAGTTTGGAAGGGGGCATCAACTGGTTCGATACTGCTGAGGTTTACGGACAGGGCGAGTCGGAGAAGGCGCTGGCCAGGTCCCTGGTTTCGCTTGGCAGGAAACCGGGCGAAGTGATCGTTGCAACCAAGTGGTGGCCGATGTTCCGAATGGCATCGAACATTACACAAACCATCGGCGACCGGCTGGCCTGTTTAAATCCCTTCCCGATTGATTTATACCAGGTGCATCAGCCCTGGGGATTTTCCTCTGAAGTTCGCGAGATGGAAGCTATGGCCGATTTGGTGCGGTCAAAAAAGATCAAGTACGTGGGGGTGAGCAATTTCCCTGCAAAAATGATGCGCAGCGCATGGGAGACCCTGCAAAAATCAGGGATCAACCTTGTTTCGAACCAGGTTCAGTACAGTTTGCTGCACCGGAACATCGAGGCCGACGGTATCCTGGAAACCGCAAAGGAACTCGGCATCACCATCATCGCATTCTCTCCGCTCGCCCAGGGGCTCGTTACCGGGAAATTCCACGACAACCCGGAGCTGCTGAAAAGCATAGGTTTCCGCAAATATTCCGCCAGGTTCAAACCGGCAGGTCTTGAGAAAAGCCGGCCGGTTGCAGAACTGGTGAAACAACTGGCCGTAAAATACCACGTTACCCCATCGCAGGTGGCGCTAAACTGGCTCATCAATTTCCACGGCGATACCGTGGTTGCCATCCCCGGGGCCACCAAAGCACGGCATGCCTCCGAAAATACAGGGGCCATGAAGTTCCGGCTTTCACCTGAAGGCATGAAACTGCTCGACGAAGTAAGCAGGGGATTTATTGATTAATTTTGCCGCATGGCAAAAAAGAGACCTCCCGCTGCGGCCACAACATATCACATGCCACCCCTGGCCTGGCTTGCGGGTATCCTGGTGTTTACCTGCCTGCTTTACCTGAAATCGCTGCCAGGCCAGTTCCTGAATTATGACGATACCGTAAATGTAGCCGATAACGCTCTCATCCGGCAACTCACACCCGATCATATCCGGCAGCTGTTTCTGCAGGCCAGTCTGTACATGTATGCCCCGCTGACCTTTATCTCCTACGGGATCGATCATTACCTGTTCGGACCTGATCCTTTCTTTTTCAAACTTACCAACCTGGTCCTGCACCTGGTAAATATATCGCTGCTGTTTTTCCTTTCGTTGCGGTTGTTCAGGAAAACAATGCCTGCTGCCTTTCTGGCGCTCCTGTTTGCCATTCACCCGATGAATGTTGATACCGTATCATGGATTTCGGCCCGCAGCAACCTGTTGTCAGCCCTTTTTTATCTTCTGGCACTCCTGTTCTACCTGAACTACCTGAAAGAAAAAAAAACCGGCTGGCTGGTCATGGTCGCCCTCTCATTTATATTATCCCTGCTGTCAAAATCAGCTGCGATCATGCTGCCTGCGACCCTTTTCGTGATTGATTACCTGAACAACCGTAAAATCACGCTGCGTGGGATTATGGAAAAACTGCCTTTGTTCATCACAGGCGCTCTGTTTGGCATTGCAGCCATTTATTTCAGGAGTGATGCGGGAAACCCGCAATCGCTCATGGAGTACAACACGGTCGACCGTATCCTTATGGTAAGTTATTCACTTGTCGGATATCTTTTCAACACCATTCTCCCGTTCCATCTGTCAGCCATCTACGCCTACCCGTTGAAAAGCGGAAGTTTTCTTCCAATCGCCTATTATCTTTCCCCGCTGCTCCTGGCAGGTTTGATATTCCTTCTTTTCCGGCTGAAGGTACTGAAACGTGAATTCGTGTCGGGGTTGTTGTTTTTCCTGATCAATATCATGATAACCCAGGTGGTTTTGCTTGAAGATGGTTTTATGGCGAACCGGTATGGCTACCTGCCGTGCATCGGCCTGATTTTTATCATGGCTGCAGCATTTGACTATTTGATTGCGGGATCCGGGATCCGGAAAAATACCAGTGTAATCCTACTCGCCATATTGATCTTATTTTTTTCTGTTTCCACCTGGCAGCGGTCGCAGGTGTGGAAAAATACCCTGGTGCTGTTCAGCGACGTTGTCGAAAAATCTCCCGGCTCAGCATTTGCATTAAATAACCGCGGTATTGCCCGTTATGCTGAAAACGACATGGATGGGGCGTTGTCGGATTATACCATGGCCATAACAATTTTCCCACGCTATTCCGGTGCCTATTACAACCGCGGGATCGTGTATTATGGCATGAAAGATTTCGGCAGGGCGGAGCAGGATTATTCCACCGCCATTGAACTAAACCCGGGATTCTCCAGTTGTTTTATGGCCAGGGGTATCCTGGAAATGGATGTCATGAGGAACGACACCCTGGCGATGTCCGATTACAACAGGGCCATCATGCTTAACCCCGGCATGGCACAGGCATACTACAACCGTGGAATTCTCCGTTTAAGGATGAAGGAGGTGGGGCAGGCCTGCGAAGATTTCCACCGGGTGAGAAGCCTGGGATATTCACGGGCCGATGACCTGATCAGGCAGTTTTGCGAATAACACCGTGTTGAAAGGCAGGAGATTAATGATAAATTTTAACGGGATTTAATTCAGGTATAAGGATTCTTTTTACCTTTATGACATGAAAACTGCAGTACGCCAATATACAATCCTGATAGCCCTGGTTTTATACATTGCCGGAATTTCCCCCTGCATGTCACAAACCAGGTCAGGGAACCCGGTGGTTGCCGCCTTTTCGATGCCCGACACGGTATGCATCAACAGCCCGATCCCCATCGTCAACCTGTCGACGGGTGCCTCGAGTTGGTACTGGAAATTCTGCCAGGGCGACCCGCTGACCGATCTACATGGGATCGCCCTCAACATGGCCACGCTGGATGAACCCCTGGCAGTTACCCTTGTAAGGGAAGGCAACAGCTTTTATGCTTTCAACACCAATTCCATAAGCGGGACCATCACCAGGACCACCTGGGCGCATGGGCTGATGAATTCCCCGGTTTCTGCAAACCTGGGAAATTACGGGGTTCTGCACCCCGGTATTTTCGGAATCCAGGTGAAGAATGAGAACAATCACTGGTACGGGTTTGTCACCGATGACACCACGTTGTTTCGGCTCGATTTCGGCACCACTCTCACGGCAGATGTGCAGGGTGCCACTGTCGCATCGCATGCCCGTTTCATGGCGGCCGCCCGGGGACTGGTCATCGAACATGAGGGCTCTCAGTGGGTTGGCTTCTGCACGAGTTTTCCCAACCCGAATATCACCCGGTTTACTTGGCTAGATTCCCTGAACTCAACAATAACGGTTGATTCGCTGGGAAATATAGGAGGACTCACCGACCCGATGCAGCCGGCGCTCATTCACGACAACACCGGATGGTATATGTTCGTGGCCAATACAACCTCGCTCACACAACTTAATTTCGGCAACTCCCTGCTGAATGTACCGGTCGGAGCAAACCTGGGAAATTTCGGCTGGATGACCGACGATCGCGGCATGTCCTTGTTCGTGGAATGTAATAATGCCTATGGACTAATCACAAATCACAACCTTGTTACGAACCTGTTGTTGCAATTGCACTTTAACGGAGGAATTGCAGGCTCGAAATCGGTAACCCCCCTGGGCAGCACTGCCAACCTTTACGAGCCGCTCGCCCTTTCAGAAACAGTGAATGTTGGCGATACGATCTTTACCATTGCCCTGAATGCGACCCCCTCCATGACCACCCTTTATTTTCCGCCATGCTCCAATTCCCCTATTCCGCCTATCAATGCTTTTGACCCAAATCCCGTCGCTTTTTCAACTTACGGAACATACACGGTAAAACTTACGGTCGACATGGGTTTGCCGACAGAGCAAACGATATGCAAGCCTGTTGTGGTTGATGCCCCCATTTCCATCAACCTTGGAAAGGACACCTCCATTTGTGAAGGGTCAACGCTCAACCTGAGTCCGGGAAATGGTTTCTGGCATTACAGCTGGAGTACCGGCGACACAACCCGGTTGATAACTGTCAACTCGGCCGGAACCTATTCGGTGCAGGTCGCCAATAAAAGGGGTTGCATGGCCTCCGACACAATCAAGGTTGCCGTGGTCAGGCAGATCAACACCACCGTGGATACTGCCATTTGCTTTGGCCACAAATACCTTGCAGGAGGCAAGCAGCAGTCAACCAGCGGAACCTATGTTGATTCCCTGGTAATCCAGGGCGGATGTTATAAAGTTATCACAACCCACCTTGTCGTTCAGCCCGAGATCAGGGTAAGCATCGGCGCCGACACCTGCCTCTCCGTTGGCGATACAATTGGATTGATCGCCTCTGTTGCGGGCTCCACCCGCACCACCTGGCAGGACGGGTCGCATGATCCTTCCTTCAGGGTAGTGAGGCCAGGCAGGTACTGGGTTACCGTGGTCGTCAACAGCTGCCCGGGTTCAGACACCATCCGCATTACGGGATGCTCAGGGATTCACCCGATGTTCTTCCCGACTGCTTTTTCTCCCAATGGCGACGGGCGGAATGACTTTTTCCGGCCCAAAGGCGGCGAAGTGGCTGATTTTCATATGATCATCTATGACCGCTGGGGGCAGGTCATGTTTGAAAGCCATGATCCCGGGGCCGGCTGGGACGGGACATACAAAGGAGGTTACTGCCCGACAGGGGTTTACACCTATATCGCCACTTTCGGGGATGTGTGGAATCCGCAGCAGGTCACCAAAACCACGGGCACGTTTACCCTGGTGAGATAACCGGGAGGCAGGTAGCGCGAATGTTCAGCAAACAACCAGTTAACCGCAGATGAACTTAAAAACGATCATTGCCATCGCATTTTCATGCCTGTTGCTGCTCACGTACACCCGGGCCCAGGAGAAGCCATTCCCGGACTGGAACGGCAGGTCCTGCGCCGTTGTACTTACCTACGACGACGGATTGAATGTTCACCTGGATAAGGTGATCCCGGTGCTTGACTCCCTTGGCTTCAGGGCGACCTTTTATGTTCCCTGCAACTCACCCTCCCTGGCTAAACGGCTGAATGAATGGAGGACCATTGCCTTGCACGGTCATGAGCTGGGGAATCACACCCTGTTTCATCCCTGCTTCGGTAAATCACAGGCAAGAACGTGGGTTAAGCCGGAGTACGACCTCGATACCTATACCATGCCCTGGATGATCGATGAGATCAGGCTGGCCAATGCCTTTCTGCAGGCCATCGACGGGAAAAAAGAGAGAACTTTTGCCTATACCTGCGGTGACAACACCATCGGAAATGTTTCGTTCGTTGATTCGATCAGGAACGATTTCGTTGGTGCACGAGGCGTTAAGGCGGGTATGAACCCGAAAAGCATTCCCGATCTGTTTGATCTCATGACCTACACGGTCGACGGGCAAACGGCGGATGAACTCACCAGGCTGGTTGACCAGGCAATCATAGAGCATACCCTGCTTGTCTTCCTTTTTCACGGTGTGGGCGGTGAACACCCGATGAACATATCGTTGCCCGAGCACAACAAGCTGATGCGCTACCTTAAAAAGTCCGAAAAGGATATCTGGGTCGCCCCGATGGTTGAGGTATCAACCTATATCAGGGAGAGCCAGGCAAAAAAATAAAATCTTTTCGCTGACCTGGTTTTTGTGCCCCTTTCCTTATTATATTTGAAATTGTTATAAAAGCATACTCCGTTTCATCCTCCAGTTATGAAACAGTTTCTTTTCTTGTTCCTGTTTTCGGCTTGTTCAATCATTGCTTGCCCCCAGGGCGACACGGCCGCGCATTCACCCGGGAATATGTATTTACCTGGAACCTGGTTGGAAGAACAGCCTTCCTTTCCGGGCGGGGAGGAGGCCCGGATGCGTTACACCAACACGAATGCCGTATATTCCAACCGCGCTCTGGAAGCGGGAGCGGAAGGGAAGGTTTTCATCACCTTCATTATAGAAGAAGACGGATCGGTTACCCACCCGAGAATCCTGCGTGGGGTGCATCACGACCTCGACAGCATTTGTCTCCGCATGATAACCAGGATGCCCCGTTGGCACCCCGGAACCCAGCGGCACAAACCGGTTGCAGTCCAGTTTAACCTGCCGGTGAAATTCTCGTTAAAAGGGCGCATTCCAGGGGTAACACCAAAGCCCTCGGTTTATTGGGCAGGGACTGGGAAAAAACTGTTTTATCAGAAGTGTTCCGACGCCTATCGCCTGACCGTTTATGATTGTGATTGCTGGTATAATTTCATTGTCAGGAATTACAACGACCTTGACCTGGTGTCAATTGATCTTGATGAAATGTTTAAAAATTTCAGACCCTGACGGGGTCCACCACCCTGACAGGGTCACCCACCCTGACGGGGTCCAACACCCTGACGGGGTCCACCACCCTGACGGGGTCCTAATTATAAAAATACCATGAAAAAAATCCACCTTCTGTTTCTTGCCCTGACAGCCCTCACCGCTGCCAATGCCCAGAACTGGGCTATTCAGAATTCCGGATCTTTCAGTAGCCTGAGATCCGTCTGTTTTACAAGTTCCAATACCGGGTATGCCGTTGGCAACTATGGGCTCATCCTTAAAACAACCAATGGCGGTAATCAATGGGTCATCGAGTACCAGGATTCTGCATTCCATCTGAATTCAGTCTGTTTTACGGACGTTAATACGGGCTATGCAGTGGGCGGGGGCCCAAACGGTTCCAAAATTTTAAAAACCACAAACGGCGGGGTAACCTGGACACCTCAAATGCCCGTAGGTACGAGTTACCTCAATTCAGTCTCTTTTCCCGATGCCAATACCGGATATGCTGTCGGAGAACAGGGTATCGTTCTCAAGACTACAGATGGGGGTAATTTGTGGACCATGAAGAGCTATGGAACGTACTCCACGCTTTATTCTGCCTGCTTTACCAACGCCAATACGGGATATATCGTCGGGTCAGGAGATCTCATACTGAAAACCACGGATGGTGCGGCCACCCTGACTGTTCAGCACGCCGGTGGTCCGCTGAGCGGATACCTGTTTTCCGTCCGGTTCATCGATGCCAATACCGGTTACGCAGTTGGTGAGGAAATCAACCCTGCTTATGGCACGATCCTGAAAACCATCGACGGCGGAGCCGAATGGACAACCCTGAGTTCGGGAACCGCTAATGCCTTGCATTCTGTCTGTTTTACCGGTCCGAATACAGGCTATGTAGTGGGCTCCAATAATATCATCATGAAGACTGCCAATGGTGGGAACTACTGGATCAACCAAACATCCGGGCCTTCAAATATCTTGTACTCAGTCTGTTTCCCGGCAGCAGATACAGGATATGCTGTTGGCGACAATGGCGTCATCCTTAAGACCACGAACGGAGGGGGCGTTGGTTTCGTTGAAAATAACCTGCCCTCTGCGCATGTTAAAGCCTGGCCCAATCCTTCGTCTGGCAATGTTACCGTGCAGGGTGCTGCACTTGCAGTCAACACCAATCTGTCGGTCTCCGATATTCACGGAACTGAAGTTTTGAAACAACAGGTCAAGGATTGCACAACGCAACTGAATACCCGCAACCTGCCTGCAGGAGTTTACTTCATCACAGTAAAAAATGACCAGACTGTTGAAGTTGTCAGGTTCATAAAACAATGAACCGGGCAGTTACAGCTTACTTACCTACAGGTTTAGCATCAGGGCCAAGGGAATCTTTCGACTTAGTCCCGGCAGTACTGAAAAGGGTGTTGAATACTTCAGCCATCTTGTCGGTGGCGGTCTTTGAAAAGAGGCCGCTTAATATCGCAAAGGCGTAAATGGCCATAAGGTTCAGGTTTGAAACTCCGCTTCCGTTGCTGCTGATTCCCGAAGGACTTACGATCCCCACACGCAGCATCATATAGATGATGGGCGCCAGACCCGCACCGGTGAAAGGCATCGCGATGTAATAGAGTATCCAACTCTTTTTAAATTCACGGTTACCGACAAATTTTACCAGCGAACTTAACAGGTGCAAAGCGCCGCCCAGGGCTCCCAGCAAAATGACCATGATTAGCACCGACTGTTCGGTGGCACCACCATGCTGAATCGCCTGGACCGCAGCAAGGGATGCTTTTTCAGCGTTCCGGGTTGCCTCCTGTTCATTTGCAATCAGCCTGGCAATTTCTTTTTTTACCGAATCCGGGTTGGAGGTCGCGGTGGGCTTGGTTCCGGATGCATGACCTGCCGGTTTCGCAGGGGCTGCGCCGACGCCAGATTTTGCGGAGTCCGCCGTCGTCGTTGCCACTTTGGCTGCGGATGCGGTATCTTTAACAACCCTGGCAATTTGTTCCTGGGCAGTGAGGGAAACCTTCTTCATTTCAGCCACCATGGCAGATGCATCCTTGATTTTTGATGCGTAATCATTTCCGTTTGCTGCATCCCATCTGCATATGATTCCTCCAAGCAGCAGGGTAATCACGAGCAGGGTCGCAACTGCAATGGAGATGATCTGCCAATTTGCAGCATAGGCATCAAACATGAGGTTCTTCGGATCTTTGGGTCCATTTTCGCCTGCGATACTTTTCAGCGATGCATAAAGCTGGGCCATCTCCTGGGATATTTCCAGCTTTTTTTCCACAGGCAAACTTTCCCAGTCTGCCGGGTTAATCACAACAGGATCACCCTGCAGGGTGAGACTACCGATCACTATATTAACATTGACGCTTTTCAGCTTGTTTCGCTTCTCCTGGCCGGCCTTGTCAATTGAGTTTTTGTAATTTACAATCTGGTCGTAGAGATTCTGGATATCCGTTATCCTCATTTCAGCCATGATGCTTTTCTCCTTTTGGTTAAGTTAATGACTCATTAAAAAGCCAGTTCACAGGAATCTCGTAAATTTGTCATCACCACGAACACCCGGCAAACATCCTTTCAAGCCATCTGATCGTGATAAAATAATGACCTTTCGGGGAATAATAACACGGCAAAAATAACAATTAATCAACACGATTGGTCAATCCGGTTTTTTCACCACCCTGATCCCGACAATGTAACCAGAATGATCATCATACAGGGGCACCAGGCGTGGGTTCATGATAACCGGCTCATTAAAAACGGACTGCAGATCATTGTCAGGAAAGATATCAACTTTAAGGTTTGGTATTTCCTTCAGTTTTTTTTCCGCATCGGTTTTGAAATACTCTTTTTCGGTGATGCTGGATGTTCTGCCATACATGAACAGCAATTCGCTGAATTCCGTAATAATTTTTCTGCGTTTACAGTTTATACCGGCAGTATCCCCAAAACAGGCAGACCGAACGGGTACGGGATGCCCGTGGAGCGCCAGGACTGGTATCCCGGGGCCCGGGCCATCGCATGTTTCAACCAGGAATTTGAATTCCGCCGGTTTTGAAACAAGCCCTGATTTCCATGGCGTAGCCCTGATAATAATCTCCCCGGTTGTGTTTTCACTTTCCCGGATAAAGTTTACCGTGCATTGATCGCCTTTACCCCTGCCCGGTTCAAGGAGGATTCCCGGGGAAGCAGCCGCAAGCTCCCAGCAAACTGAATCAGCAGGATAATTTGTCTCAAAGTGGCCAAGTACCTTCCTGATCCGGATTTTTTCCTTTGCACATACGATTTCGGCCCACGACCTGGTTTTCAACTGAATGGTATCGGCAGTTATGGATTTTCCAAAAGGAAGGCTCCCCCCTGTTCGTTGCCCTGCCAGGGTTTCCGGTTGATTATCTACGCTTTCCTGACGCGTACATCTACAAAAAATAAACACCGGCAAAACGAGCAGCATGGCGCCAATAAGCCGGCCGTAAAACTGAAACAGCTTCATAACTCAATATGTTTTACTTTCCCTTTCATAAATAAGGTCGCCGGGCGATTTCCTCACCAGAAGCATTACCGTGATAAACGTTTTGGTCATAGCTACCGCATAAACCACCAGAAGGAACAATACAAGCCAGGGATTAAACAATGAAAAAAAATCCTGGTCCGTTTCCAGCACCAAAATATGCTTCAGCAGGTATCTGTCAAATAGTTCCCCTGAGACATAGGCCAGGAGGAGTGCCAATATAGTGGAAACCGACAATATTTTCATAACCACGAGCATGTATATGCCCGTAATTTTCAATTCACCCGTGCCGAATGCCATGAAATTTCCGAGGTTTCGCTTCACGCGGTCGAGGTGATTTTTCAGAATATTTGACAGAAAAATGGAGATGGAGAGTACCGCCAGGGTCAACACCAGGATGATTGCCCCCAGCGAAATATTCAGTGAGTAGAGATAGTTTTGCCGCTGGGTCACGGTCTCCATGTTCACAGACATTGCATACCGGGTCCGGATATAGGAGGAAAATGCTTTCAGACTGTCGAGTTTGCTGAATTCAACAGCCAGGAAGTCAAAATTCAGATTATGCCTGAATTCCTGTGAATTTTCTGTCTTATTGCAGAATGTGTCAGTTTCCAATTCGCAATAGGTTCCGAAGTGGATGTTACGGAAATCCTGCAAAGCATATAAACTCCGCAGTTTGTTTTTGAACAACCGACGGATTTCCGCTGTTTTACCAGGAAAATACAAAACATGAAGCGACCGGCCAAATCCTTTCACGGAGTCGTATACGGGAACATCACCGGCAAGACCTGTGCTCTTTCTGATCACCATGGAAAGCCTGTTTGCCGTTTCGACGTTCCGGGTATCAATAAAAAGTTTTGAAAAAGCACTGTCATCGCGGTAATTATGCATTTGCAACATGTAAAATGAATCGGTACACAACACATCGGCATGGTTTGGCAACTCACGTACGACTGCAAGGATGGGGACAGGAACATATTTATCCCCAAACAACCGGTATGAGAGGCAGGTAACGGAATCGGGATTGAATCCAAGCCTGTTTAAAACCACTTCCGTTATGACAAATCCTAAGGGTTCGGTTTCGAAGACATTGCCGGTCACCCACGTCTTAACAACATTGTTTTTGTTCAGCAGATCATGCACCAGGGAACTTCCGGCGTCGATGGTTGTGACCTTTGGAAGCGGCAACCCGGTACAAGCTCCTTCCCGGTCAAGAAAGGAAGCGCCGAATTCCTTGGATAAATAGCGGTTCTTAATGAAGTACCTGTTTTTCAATACTGTGTCTGAAAGGACCTGGATCAGTTGTTCGGCCGAGTCCCGGTTCATCCTGGTTATCCCGATATTCACCCAGTTTGAAAAAGGATTTCCGGCAAGTTTGTTTTGATAGATGAGGGCATTGTTTGAAAAGCCGGCGCATAAAAAGGCAAGGTATAAAATGACAGACAAATAGATGATGGAACGATACCCTGAACCCCGGATCGCCTTGAACTCGTTTTTGGTTACAACAGAAAAGAATCTTAAATATTTTTTCAAAGTATTGATTTAATGTACTGTGTCAAATCCTGAGAATTATTAAAATTTTCCCACCGATTGTGAGGGTTGCGGTCAAAAATATGGTCCGGCTGAAGGGTAAACAACGCTTCGGTTTTGTCGGGCGAAGGTGTCAGGACGAGGATTTTATCTGCCTTTTCAACCGTAAGCTCAACGTTGTGCGAGACGATCACCGCCGAACATTTCCGTTCATGAATGATCTCCCTGATAAAATCGAAAAGATTCCCGGAATTTGTGTAATCCAGGTTCCCGGTTGGTTCATCCCCGAAGAGGACGTCAAAATCCTTGGAAACAGCCCTGATAAATGAAAGCCGTTGTTTTTGCCCGCCGGCAAGCTGGCCAGGCATCTGTTTGAGCAGGCCGTTTCCCGAAAGGTTTAAAAATTGCAGGGGGTGGCTGAGCATCAGGGTCGTGTTGCCGGCAGGAATTTTCTGTTGTATCAGCCCGGTTATCAGCATGTTTTCACTGCAGGTATAATGCGGCATCAGGTAGTCATCCTGAAAGATAAACGAAAAATAATCGCGCCGGATGGCGGCCACTTTCCTGTGTTTCTTCCAGACCCTGGCCAGGTCGATGGCGCCACCCGGCGAGAAATAATTGACGGCGCCTCTCCCAATCGTGTTGTTCATCAACCCGAGCGCCTCCAGCAAGGTTGATTTCCCGCTGCCTGACCTGCCCAGGATGACGGTCATCCTGCCCTTGGGAATGGTCAGATCCCGGATGTAAAGGATTTGCTTCCCATTTGAAGAATAGGAACACTTAAGGCCTTCTATCACAAAAACATCCTCCGGCATGCACAAAAACCATTATGGCAGTAAACTTACCGGGACCCAGTAATATTTAATGCCGGTTGAACTACCTGCTCCCTCGCTGATATGGAAAAACTCGCTGTTGTATTTCTGCTTCAGGAGGTCTCTTTTTATTTCAATTTCCTTTAAATAATTGTACGACGGTTCTATTACATCCTGCTGTCCCTGGCAGATATCCCTCAGCGTGAACCGTTTGACCGGCTCATTGCAATAATAACCGAACCCCGACCCGATCATCCGGTTAAGTATCTGGCATATTGTGAGGTCCAGCCAGGAATTATCCGACAGCAATTGCTGCCCGATGAACCTGCTGATCAGGGTCTGCCATAACGTGCAGATGCGTTCGGTAAGGGTACTGCCGGTTTGCGGCATCAGGAAACCATCAAGCTGTGTGATCAGATCATGAAGCTCATTCTCCGTCATGATTACTTCGCCCTTCCAGATGTCGGGGCCGCTCTCGTCATACCTGATCCGGGTATAGCCCTTTTTCAGGATCCGCATCGATGAAAGATCCCTGGCACATCCCTGGACGATCTTTTCCAATCCCTGTTTAAACCTGGTCTCGTTCGGCGTGAGGATCATCGTGTCGGGCTGACTGGTACATGAGGCAGTTATCATGCGGTTTACCGTTGAAATCAGGGGATCATAGGAATTCTGTATGTAATCGAGGATCTGGGGCCCCTTCAGCAAAGTCGTATCAATCGAAGAGAGAACGGCCAACAGGTAATTCATCAGGAATTTACATTTTCCCGATTGCTGCCACTCCACGGGAAAAGGAGGCAACTCGTGACGTCCTTTATATAACATGGCTGCATTTCTGACCAGCGTGTCTACCTGGGCATTGAACGACTGGTTGCCCGAGAAATCAAAGCCCAGCAGGTAGCAGTTTTTTTCGGCCAGCCTGGCGGCAATACTGCCAGAATACCCAGTGTGGGCGTAGTTGGTCCGGCTGGTGTTAATCACGACGATCAGATTGGTTTCCCGGTCGTTGAAGGGTTCCCTGGCTAGCACCTGGTTGAGTGCCGCCAAACAGCCGGCCGGGTCAGGGTACCTTCCCTGCGGCCGATGGCCGATCAGACTGTCCCTGAGAATGCCGTAATTATCAACCCGGCCCTGCGCTGTGCCGAAAGCAACAAGATGATCTGTCTGCTGCGGATAATAACAGGCACGATAGGTCTTTTTGAAACTCGAATATTTCCCGTTCAGCTGGTTCAGAAAAAAGAGGGGGTAAAAATTGGCCAGGGAGTCGGGGATCAGGAAGAAAACCTTCATGTTGTACTTGTCCTTGGTCAGTGAATCGCAATTGCTTTTCCTGCTTTTTACATACCTTCCGGTAGCTGCCACCTGGAAGGTTTTTTTATCTGCCCGGTTGATCCCCAGGAATGGGAACCTGAAGAAATCAGCCCTTAACTCCGTGTTTGTGAAACTGGCCAGGAAGCATTTTGTCCCGGGACTGCAGTTGTTTCCGCTGATCGTTTTCCTCAGGGATTGAATATTAAAGGTATCCGCGATATAGAATTTCCTGGGTTGCCGTAAAAACAGGCTGCCCGGTTCCTCCCAGAAAGGTTCCACATTTATTTTCCGGTCGGTCAGGAAAACCTCAAGCTCGCTGGCCGTCGAGAAAACACGGGCATTCCCGAAGAGGGTGTCGCATCGCCGCTGCCTGACTGCTGCCGCTTCAAAATTAGGTTCAAAGCACAGCCTGTTGTTGTAATCGAAAACCCTGTATGCATCAACCCAGCCGATGATCTGGTCGGAAAAAGGCCGGTTAACCTCGAACCGGTAATCGCGGCCCAGCAGGTACCTGTTATTTTCATGCTGGTAGATAAAATAGATAGCGTACAGGGGCAGAAACCGCGGCAGGATATTCCCATACGCATCGGTGTAATTCAGCATGTTTCTGACGTAGGGATCGGCATAAACCGGGATGCGCGATTCATCGATCAATCCCTTGCAGATACTGTCGATCAGCCCCTGGGAATTTAACACGACACATTTCCGGTGGATTAGGGCATCGGATGTAAAATCGGCTGAAAAATGAAAAAGAAACTCCGATTTGGGACGAAACCCCTTGTCGTTCGGGTTTAATATTGCCAACCCGGCCGCACCTGTGCCCGAACAGATATGAAAATGGGTGAGGTTTTCCCCGACAACATAATATTTACGGCCAAAATCATCGCCCCTGTTGGAATAAACAACCCACGGCCTTACACTGCCCCTTCCCGGATTGCAGCGGGAGCTGATCACCTGGTCAATCCTGACCTCCGTGCCCGGATTCAACAAGCATTCAGGTTGTTTCAGGGCATTTTTCTGGCTGTGAGCAGCAACGTGAAAAAGACTGCAGGTCAGCAAGGTCAGTATGAATGCCTTTCCCGTCATGGAATAATTATTACCTGCTGAACAGGTTGCCTATGTTCAGCGTGATCCCGATTGAATTTATTCTGAGTGATCTGAAAGTTTGCAGGAAACCGCAATAGGTACCCGCCGGATCCAAATTGTAATCAGCCATCCCAGGGCGTTGCGTAAGTTGGGTCAGCCCCAGGTTCAGTACGGGTTCTATGCCGGCAGTGAAATTGCCGATCCTGGCCTCGAAGCCCACGGCAAAAACCATGGCCACGTTGATGGAAGCGGCTTGTTCTGAGGCAGATGGGACAATTTCCCTGCTTCTGAAAAAACCATACCTGGCATCATCCATTTCGTGTGTTTCATCCAGGTAAAACCATTTCCTTTCAGTTTCAGGCAGGGAAAGTTCGTTCACCAGCATGACTTTGCCGCCTCCGGTATGTGACAGCGTGCAGGCAGCACGCGAGATCCCAGAGACCAGGCTGAACATGGGGCCGGCTTTCAGGTAGAGCCTGTGCATTATAAACCATTTTACGGTTACTGGAACGGATATCCCGGTCAGCACTGTTTTTTCAACAACTTCGGAGCTTCTGTCAAAGACTGTGATCTCGAATGGATTAGCCCCCGGGTCAAATACCTGCCGGCTTGTGTGAACATAGTTGTCAATCCTGGTCGTGAGACCTGTCCTGGAATAAAATAAGCCAACATTGATAAGCAACCCGTCAACGCTCTTCCTGTTTACCCGGATATCCATGTTCAAACCCACCTGGTACCCGGTTTGATTTCCGATTGAATACCCTGCAATTTTTTCCGGGTTCACACCCGTGACCGGATTTGAAAAAAAACCACCGGAAATCTTCCCGGCAAAATACCAGCAGCCTGCCACGCCAAGGCTCCTGATCCTCGCAAGCCGCGTATCTTCCGTTATATTCTGAATCAGTACGGTATCTTTCCTTACATTGAGGAGCAGGCGAAGGTTCAGCCTCGTTTTATTCAATTTGAGTGCAGTGGTATCTCTTTTGTTTTGCACATAGACCGATTTTCGCATGTAGGCTATGGCCGTTCTTCCGCTGGAATTCAATACAAGATGATGTTTCCCGTATGAAATCAATGGTTTCCTTCCCCCAAAGACCCGCTGCACCCTGTCAACATACTCTTCGATGGTAAGCAGGTGCGGAATCCGCTGCACTTCGGCGGGGTAAAGATCCCAGAAGTAGTTCGCATCCATCTCGAAGAGGTTTTTAAAGGAGGCGATGGTGGTTTCGTCAATAAAGGCGCTCCCCGACCTTCCCAGTGCAGAGAAATCCTGGTAATCCTGGAGTGTTCTCTCAAATTTCCCCTGAATGGATGCGCCAGTTTGTGACTTTGCGGCAACCGCCAGAAAAACAAGGAAAAACAATCCGGCAAACCGGAATTTCAAGGGTCTCATGTGTCTGCTTACAATTTAATAATCCTGGAAAAATATATCCGCCCCTGCTTGTTCAGGTATCTGATAATGTACAATCCACGCGGAAGACCAGTAAGGTTTATCTGAACTTCACATCCTGCGACATCCGTCCCCATTACCAGGATACCATATTGATTGAACAGGGCAACCTGGCCCGGCTGAACCTCCTGCGAGGCAACACGGAGTATAACCCAATCCCCGGCAGGGTTTGGAAAAACCCTGATTTCTCCACTCGCCGGTTCCCCGATGGCGGATGACGGGAAAAAACAAAATGGTTCCGATGTGTTGCAACAGGCATCCAGGCAGGTCTGTACATTATAACATTTCCTGTTGCCCGTATCCGCAAGGTAATAGCGTTTGGTGGCTCCCTGGATCAGTACATTGTCATTGTACCACTGGTATGAATTCACGGTCGAATCACTGCAAACCAGCATGTTGGCTCCAAACAGCCAAACCAGGGAAGGTGCGGGGGCGGTTCCACTCAAAATAGTTACATTCCTCAGGGAGGAGGCGGAACATCCGTACTGATCCGCCACCTCGACCTGCAAGATCCCGCTGCCCTCCGCCCCGCCCCAGTCTACTGCAACATTTCTTGAAAGGCTGTCCCCAACGATCCTTCCGTGCTCAACGGTCCATTTATAGCCGGCAAGCTCTTCAACCACATAATAATGACACCTTTCGTTTTTACATACGTTGTCGGTGAGGTTGATGCTGTCGTTTACATTTCGCACAGAGGCAACCGGCCCTGGATGCACCTGGATGAAAAAACCCTCGGATGGAACTCCCTGACCTGCACATAAGTCCCGCATTCCCCGCACCCTGAGTAACCCGGAATTGAAAGCGCTGTTAAAGTTCAGCGTTAATGACGGGATATTGGTGATGGTGTCGGAGAGCGGCCCTCCGGAAAAACTCCAGATGTAGGAGGTTGCATTAATAACCTTGTCGATGCTGTAAATTTCAGTGCCCTGCCGGCAAACGCCTCCCTGACCATGGATCAACCCTGCAGGATAAACCGTATCGGCAACAGAAATGGTAAAAGTGCAGCACACAATGGTATCAATACCCTGGATGAAACCGTGCTTTACCAGGTTGGCCCCGATATTTGCCGACACCGGGTTGAACTGGCCTCCTAGGATCGCCGGCGAACCATAATAAATTCCGCCGGTAGGCCTGCACAGCAGATTGAGGTTAAATGGGTTGCCCGTCAGGCATACGGAGGTATCCCGGCATGCAGTGTCGGCAGTAACTGTTGCCGGGTCGGGAAATAAAGGAACTCCGGATTGTAATGCGGATGAAAACAGGAGGCTGATGAAAATAACGATGATGAACCGGTTTTTCATACAGGTAAAATTTTATGTTGATCACTTTAAAAATGACCTGGGAAAACGGACCCCGACATGTTTCGACGAAACCGTGCCATCCCTGCCGGTGATATCTTTACGGTTGGCTACTATGGACCACGAAAAACCCACTTCCGACTTTCCGCCTTTCAGTTCAATTACATCAAATCCGGATACCGATTTGTTGGCAACAAACACACCGTTGCAATCGCCCTCCAGCTGGATGAAAACCTTCAGAGGATGGTCATCAGTGGATATGATGTTGTGCGAAAAAACGGGATCGATCGTTACATGGCAGAACCCGTTGATTAATTTACCTGTGCCATAGTCGTTCATTAAAATTTCGGGGGCTACCTGCCCGAACATGTCTGCCTTGTCGCCATCGGGCGTTGACACGCAAAGGCTGGTATACCCCACGCCATAAATGGTTTTGGCAGTCCCGTTAAGATATCCTCCCACATAGGCGTAAGAACTTTCCAGGTCGCTTTTTTTTGTGTAGAAATACCCGCCAAATCTTCCTCCTGAGGCATTATACATAGCTTCGCCGTAAACGCCAAAGGTGGTTCCTTTAAAGGCGCCGCCGGCAGGCGTCGACTGGTCAAAGGCGGAAGTGCCTTGGCCGTAGGCCATAATCCCGCTCCCTGAACTATAGGTATTTGTTGAAGTAATGGGTGCCCCGGCCGTGGATAGGGTTGCAGAGCATGCGCCTGTGGAGGAGACCTGGAACTGGTTCGACGCGCCTACACTCAGGGATGCTGATGGAGAACTGGTGAGGATACCCAGCCTGTTGTAGGTGTTATCCCAGAAAAACGATGCGTTTTTCTGCTGGAGGCCGCTCCCGTCGAAAAACAAAACGCTGCCTGCTGTTCCATGAAGCCTGGAAAAATCGGCACTTGAAAGGTATCCGTTCAGCGACCCCGATGCAGCCGGCAGCGAAATGGTATTTGTTACCCGCGCCAACGGTGCGTTGAAGGTCAGCAGGTTCTCCTTGCCGTTAAAGGTATTCCAATCTGCGGCGGTGAGGTACCCGGGGTTAAGATTTGAAGCCTGGCTGATGGTGATGTTCGGGGAGGTTCCTCCTGAACTCGACAGGGGTGATCCTGCCGATACCGAACTCACTTTGCTTGAAAAAACCGACCAGTCCGACGCCGTAAGATACCCGCTTGCCAGCCAGGATGCCTGGGGAATGGAGATATCGGGTGTTGTTCCCCCCGAACTGATCAATGGCGGGGAAGCAGTTACACTGGTAATCGTACCGCTCCCGCTGCCAGTACCAAACGGACCGACAGTCGTGCCGTTGATTTGTGCGTAAAGGCCATTGGTGGTGGTCCACAGGTCTCCATTGGCAGGCGAGGAAGGTCCTGAACCATGAGGCAGGTTAAACCCCGTTCCTGATGAGGATGAAGGCATGGTTGAAAGCTTCCCGGTAATAGCGGCGGAGCCATCTACAATGGCATTCCCTGCAACGTGCAGTTTGGCCGTGGGTGAAGAGGTCCCGATCCCAACATTTCCAAGGATGTAGAAGATATCAGCGCCGGAGGGTTTCCACTGGCTGTTCACGATGATCCAGTTTTTTGCAGGGGGAGTACCCTGGTTGCAGTAAAACTGCTGGTCGCTGGTGCAGAAAATCAGCAACCCGTTGGCCGGGCTTGAAATGGCATCACGTTCTGTGGCCGTCATGCGGGGGATCAGCATCCCTTTCAAGGTCGATTTTACATCGAGCATAGCCGAAGGATCCGCGGCCGTATTGCTTGAATTTATGGAAACCTGGGCAGGTAAGGCGCCGACCTCCAGCAGGAGGGCCAGCAGAAATATCAAACCATGCTTCATAAGCTAAAATTTTCATTTTATCCGAAGCCAGTAGAAAGAAGTTTATAATCGACAACACAGAACGACTACCAGGCTGATGTTTGGCTGAGTATGGAGTTAATTGGTTAACAGGTGTAAATATAATACCATACCGGGGAAAAGGCAAATTTTTCTGCAAAAATATTGGCCGGGAAAGAGATCCTTCGGAAATAGTGGCTTTTGCTACGCTTTCTTCAGGCTATATGCACAGAAAAGCAGGTAGGCCATCGCGATAAGCAGGACAGCCAGTCCGCCGGTTTGTCCGGCCGAGTCAGACACAACCCCCATCAGCGGCGGTATTACTGCGCCGCCAGCAACGCCCATGATCATGAGTCCAGAGATTTCATTGGCACGTTCTGGCTTCCGTTGCAGTGCAGCCGAGAAAATGATGGAAAAAACATTTGCCACGGCAAAACCCACCACGAAAACAAGCACCAGGATGGTCCAAAGGCTGCTCATCGTGAGCATCACCAACATGCCAGCGATGGCAACTACCATGCTGATGAGAAAGAATCTGCGCGGGGAGAATTTTACCAGGAGAATGGCGCCGATAAAGGTCCCGGTTGTACGGGCAATAAAGTAAAGGCTGGTTCCGAGGCCTGCTCTTTCGAGGGGAATTCCACAGCGAACCATCAGGTATTTCGGAACCGTGATGTTCAGTCCTACGTCGATCCCTACCACGCAGATAATCCCGATAAAGAACATCAGGATAGTAGTATCCTTCAGCAGGGCAAAACAGGCGGCAAAAGAAGAAGTCTTTCCTCCTGCGGTGTGCTCATCGATTGGAGTGACAAGCAGCCACAGCGACGAAGCAAGGGTGATTACGGCGAAGATCGGGAAGAGCATTTTCCAGTTACCCAGGCTTGCTGCTGCAAAACCGGCAATGACCGGGCCCAGGAATGAAGCGATGGCTTTGATGAACTGCCCCCATGTAAGGCTGCTTGTGAGCCGGTCGCCTCCTACAACATTCGACAGTAATGGGTTCAGCGAAACCTGTAGAATGGTATTGCCGATCCCAAGAAGGGCAAAAGCAACCAGCACCACTTCAAATTTATAGGCAGCCAGGGGGACGAGCATGGCAACAAAGGTAATGGCCATACTCAGTACAACGGTCTTTTTCCGGCCGATCGAATTCATCAGCAGCCCTGTGGGCACCGAAAATACAGCAAACCATAGAAATACCATCATGGGCAACAGGTTCGCCAGTGAATCGCTCAACTGAAAATCCTGCTTAACATAGTTTGTGGAAATGCCCACAACGTCGACAAAACCCATGATAAAAAAACCGAAGAGCACGGGAAGCAGTTTGGAAAAGGATGTCTGGTTTTTCATACTAAGCACCTGTTTAAAGTTATTTTATTAACGATTTCACCCTTTGCCAGAAGTCAGGATCCAGCAACCGGGCACTGCCTGTGATGGCTGCATTGTCCTTCAGGCGGGAGAGTCCTGTTTGGGTCCGCAAATTCTGCTTTTTCAGCGACTCTTCCAAATATTTCCCAAAAAGATTAAAGGATCCGGCAATACTGCCTCCGATGACCAGAATGCCTGCATCGAATTTCTGAAGCCATGGACCCAGGAAATCTCCCAGGTTTTTTCCAAATACTTCAAATACCTCCATGGCCAGGGGGTCAGTTGAAGCCCGTTCTACGATCTCTTTCACCCCCGTGCAGGTGATACCGCTTTTGATCCCGTAATGTTTGACGAACCAGCGTGTAGAAAAGTAATCGTCAGCAATTCCGTGGTGATACGGAAGATGCCAGCAACAACCATCGCCGGGAACCTCATCCCCTTCAATGACAGGGAGGCCTCCGTCAGTAAAAGCTGAACCGAAACCTGTACCCAGCGTAACGGCCACCGAACGGCGATGCCCGGCCGCCAGGCCTGTCCAGGCCTCCCCCACTGCAAAACAGGCGGCATCGTTCATAAAACGGAGTTCGCATGCAGGGTCAAGGTCAAGCATCACTTTGAGCCGCGCACCGACATTCACATTGTACAGGTTCTCATATTTAGCCACCTCCGGGGTAAACCTGGCGATCCCCGCAGCATAGTCGAACGGGCCGGGCATAGCAAAACCGATCCCGGCAAGCCTGCTCCTGCCGGCCAGTTCAATGGGTCGTCTGAGTGCCCGGGAAAAAACGGATAATATTTCCCCTGCCTGAGCCTTGTTGTCGACATCAAGCTGGGTAAAACTTCCGGGAACGATGATCTCCTGTTCCATGTCGATGAGGGCACAGCTGATATGGCTTCCCCCGATGTCGGTGCCAATGGCAAATTTCCTGTTCATAATTTCAATATAAAGGTCAAAGCCTGACGTAAGCTTTGATCGTTGCAATCTCTTTTCCTTCTGAAAGCCCGCATGGACTGATGGTATATTCCATCACCGAGGCCGGGATGATGAAAGTTTCGGCATAATGGACAACGAAGGGGGCAAACCGGTTCCCCGGACTTTCAACAACCGCTTCATCGCCTTCTACCAGGTTAAGAACGTTGACGCTGCCATGGGTCTGATGGAGAACTTTCACCGAAAACCAGTGGCGCCGGGTCTCAATAAACTCGAGATGATGCAGCCCGGTTCGCTCTTCCCGCCAACCTTCTCCTTTTGCAACAAGTTCAACCTGGTTAATCAACTCATCATGCACCCAGTCTGTATCACGCTCCCAACGGATAACCTTCGATGCATGTCCGATATTGATAGGCCTGGGTTTCCCGTCAAGACCCATCCGGTTCCAATCCCACATTTTAAAGGTAAAGATATAGGGCGTGGCACTGATCTCAAGAACCATGGCATTGGCGCCCGAACAATGCACGGTACCGGCGGGGATCAGGAAGTGATCGTGTTTGCTCGCTGGAAAACGGTTCACAAAGTGTCCGGCATTAAACAGCGCTCCCCCGTTTTGCGCTTCATTCAGTTCTTTAATCATTTCTGCCGGATCGATCCCGGTTTTCAATCCGAGGTAAACCGAGGCATCCTCCCCTGTATCAAGCAGGTAATAGCTTTCGTCCTGGGTATAGGGCATCCCGAATTGGTCACGGATGTACCGGGTATCCGGATGCACCTGCAGGCTTAGGTTGCCGCCATCCATGGTATCAAGGAAGTCGAACCGGATGGGAAACTCCTGCCCGAACCGCTCTTCAACCTGCGCTCCGAGCAGCGCGTTCGATTCACAGAAAACCAGGTTGATCGCCGGGATCTCCACAATACATCCGCTTATGTTCAGCAGGAGGCTGTTTTCCTCCGGCACGCAATCGAAACACCAGGCATAGTTGAGCAATGCTGTATCCAGACCACAAACCTCCTTCATCCATTGCCCGCCCCATGGGCCCGGATCGAAATAGGGTACCACGCGAAACGGCTGCGATGCCGCTTTTTCCAGCGCCCTGAACATCAGATCCGCCCCGATCATTTTTGGCTTGCCAGCCTGGGTTGTATCCAGCACATAGCTTATCAAAGGAAACATCTTTTTTTTGTACCGGTCGCAAACCCTCCAATCGACGAAGTAACCCCGTTTGTATAGTTTTGAAAACGGGAGACCGAGGTCGGCCACCCCGAGTCCGTGCACGCTGCCCCGCTTCATGCGCTTCTGTATCTCCCACCTTGCCATGTCGGCATACACCAGCACGTCGGACCGGCCGGCAACGAGCATGGCGCCCTGGCCAATGATGACCACGATGCCCTCTCTCACTGCTTCCACCTGGCTTTTAGCCAACATCATGGCTGAAGGATCGAAAAAATCCTCCATCTGCAGCCGTGTTATAAAACCGAATACCTCATCATTCGTTACATCACCGGCGGTCATCTCCTCGATTTTTTCAGGTGGGAACATGCAGTCAGCCGAATCAACCACAAGAACAGGATGGAGACCCCGGATTCCATCGATGATCTCCCGGTAATTGGTTCCCGGGTACAGTTCGAAAACGATCACGGTCTTTAAACTTCCGGAAACCTTTATCTGCTGTACCAGATGGACACAAACCGCATCCCACCCGGCAATTACATCACCGTCAATGCTGATAAAAGGGGTTTTATCGTAATTCGAAGCTGGCATGATTGCGATCAAACAGATTTTTAATGCTCATCACAAAGGTAAAATAAACTCAGAAAAACAGCAGGTTTTACCAGCGTCGGGGTTGAATCGGGAGATTCACACCACCATGAAAAAAAATAAATATTTGACGTATTATTACGTTATTTAAAATTATAACGTATATTTGCGACATAAAAACCAGGCATGGCATACGCAAAAACCGAACTCTTCAGCAGCGAACTCAATGCAACCGCTGCACTTTTCAAAGCGCTGGCGCACCCGGCCAGGCTTGCAATACTGCAGTATTTAGCCGAAACCAGGGTTTGCATCACCGGCGATATCTCCGATGAACTTCCATTGAGCAGGACCACCGTCAATCAGCATCTGACAGAGTTGAAAAACGCTGGCCTGATCCAGGGCGTTGTTGACGGCGTGAAAGTGAATTACTGTCTGAATCCCGCTAAAATTAAAGATCTTGAAGAAATGGCCAACGGGTTTTTCAGGGAAATTACGGTGGAGGGGGAGTATAGTTGCAGGTAAAAGGGTGGGCAGGTGGGCAGGTGGACAGGTGGGCAGGTGGACAAGTGGACAGGTGGGCAGGTGGGCAGGTGGGCAGGTGGACAGGTGGGCAGGTGGACAGGTGGACAGACACATAAGTTACAAGTAGGAATATCATCACATCAGCACATCAGCACATTAGCACATCAGCACATCAGCACATCAGCACATTATCACATCAGCACATTATCAAATTATCAAATTATGAAAATCCTCATCCTTTGTACCGGAAACTCTTGTCGTAGCCAGATGGCGGAGGGGTTTCTCAAATCCTTTGATTCACGTCTGGAGGTCTTTTCGGCCGGGACACATCCTGCACCTCACGCCAATCCCAATGCCGTGCTGGTGATGAAAGAGGCGGGAATTGATATTTCCGGGAACATACCGAAAAATGTGGCTCTTTTTCTCGACGAGCCGTTTGATTATGTCATCACCGTTTGCGGAGGTGCCAATGAAAATTGTCCGGCCTTTACCGGACACGTAAAAAACAGGCTGCACATCGGCTTTGACGATCCTGCCGACGCGCAGGGCACTGCGGATGAAGTTATGCCTGTTTATCGAAGGGTCAGGGATGAAATTAACGAAGGATTTGCCAAATTTTACAATGACTGGATAAAGCCTGAGGCTGACCAGGAAGCCGATGGGCTTAAGGAAATGGTAAAGGAAAAATACGGGAAGATCGCCCTGCAATCGAAAGATCAGAACCAATCATCGTGTTGCGGCACCACCACCTCATGCTGCGATGTAGACTATACCATTTTCAGTGAGGATTATTCCAAAAGCCAGGGATATGATCCCGATGCCGATCTTGGCCTTGGATGCGGCATCCCTACCGATTTCGCGGCTATAAAAAAAGGTGATCATGTGCTTGACCTGGGCAGCGGCGCCGGGAATGACTGTTTTGTTGCACGTGCCATCACCGGTGATACAGGACATGTGACCGGCCTTGACTTCACGGATGAAATGCTTGAAAAAGCACGTTTCAACTGTGAAAAACTCGGTTACACCAATGTTGAATTCGTAAAAGGCGATATCGAAGCCATGCCACTGCCTGATGGGAAATCAGATGTTGTTGTGTCAAACTGCGTACTGAACCTGGTCCCCGATAAACAGAAAGCTTTTTCGGAGATCCACCGTGTTCTCAAACCCGGTGGTCATTTTTGCGTTTCCGATGTGGTCATCAAAGGGGAACTGCCGGCAAGTCTGAAGCAGGATGCCGAAATGTATGCAGGCTGTGTTTCCGGTGCCATTCAGATGAAGAACTATCTGGGGATTGTCGGGAAACTGGGATTCCGGGACGTCACGATTCACAAACAAAAAGCAGTTATTATTCCCGATGAAATACTGTCAAATTACCTGACATCAGCTCAGCTCGAAGAATTCAGGCTAGGTGGGACCGGGATATTCAGCATTACGGTTTCTGGAAAGAAATAAGAAAGTAGCAACACAGTGAAATTATTTAAAAAAAACCATGGAAGAAAAAGAAAAGATCAACGTTCAGCCTGAAGGCGGTGACAAACAACATGATTGTGGCTGCGAGGATGGAAACTGCAAGCCAAAGAAGAGCAACCTGCTCACAAAAATAATTTTTGCCGTAATCCTCCTGGCCGCGATCGGCATCATCGCTGTGAAACTTACCTCTCATTCAGCCCCGGCTGCCGGTAAGGAAGAAGCCTGCAAGCCAGGCTCTTCCTGTTGCGATACGACAAAAGGAAAAACCTGCGATACGACCAAAGGGTCATCATGCTGTCCAAAAAGCAACTGAGATGAATACATGGATAAACCAGGTACTAAGCAGTGATCATGCGACCATAACCGTATTGATCGCAGTTTTCGTGATGGGCATGATCAGCGTGGTGACGTGCGGATGCAATTTCGCCATCATCGGGGCTGTGGCAGGGTATTCCAGTGCCAGTTCCGCTGATGGAAAGACCCGGACCGCAATCGTGAGGGGGGTTGGCTTCCTGCTGGGGGCGATTATTTCCATGGCCATTATCGGCACCCTTTTTGGCTATGCCGGGCAATGGATCAACGCCTCCTTTGGCAACTGGTGGAAAATTGCCGCTGGACTGATCGCCATTTTCTTTGGGTTGTATTCGATGGACCTGCTGCCGTTCAAAATGCCCGGGATCTCAATCAAGCAGGGCGATACACAGCAGAATATTTTCTCGTCCATCCTGTTCGGCCTGGCCATCGGAGGCATGTCAAGCGCGCTAAACTCTTGCTGTAACCCGCTCTTCCCGGTCATCCTGGCAGCATCCTTTGTTAAGGGAAGCGCAGTGTGGGGTTTAATGATGCTAACCGCTTTCGCCTGCGGTTACGGACTACCGCTTGCAGCCATGATGGTGGGTTTGGGCGTTGGCGTGGGAAAACTTTCAAAAACGCTGACCATCGTCGGAACCGTTGTCAAATACGCCGGGGGCATTGCCCTGGTGATTCTTGGCTTTTATTTTCTTCTTACGCTCTGATGATATAAAACAAACGCTGATTCAGAATGACGCCAGGTTTTATCACCGGGGAGGTGTCAACCTCCGCAGGAACCATCCCCAAAATCTCCACGACGTGGAGCCATCGGGATGTTTGGAATACAATAAAAGTCCGCTGGTCGGTGGGCCGGATGAAATACCGGGTCGCCCCCGGCCTATACGCTGTTGGATCGCCCGGACCAGCTTCTCATGTTTTCGTCACTGCAAATTTCAAACTGACCTTCGACCATGTGCGCCGCGCCCTGGCAGGGATAGATGCATGGCTGCTGGTACTTGACACAAAAGGAGTCAACGTGTGGTGCGCCGCCGGGAAAGGAACCTTTTCAACAAAGGAACTGGCCAGCAGGATCAGCCTGACCGGGCTTGAAAAGATCGTCAGTCACCATAAAGTGATCGTGCCCCAGCTGGGTGCGGTAGGAATATCTGCGCATGAGGTTAAAAATCAGACCGGGTTTACCGTCATTTACGGACCGGTGATGGCGGAAGATATTGTTGCATTTATTAACGCGGGGCTGAAGGCAACAAAAAAAATGCGGACTGTGGAATTTCCCCTCCGGGAACGGCTCAAGCTGGTCCCGGTGGAACTGGCCAACGGGGGATCCTATCTGCTACTTGTCCCCGCTTTATTCCTTATCCTCTCAGGATTGAATCCCAAAGGATATTCCCTGGACCTTGCCTTCAATGATGGACTTAAAGCCATTTTCAACCTCCTTATTGCCTATGTTGCCGGATGCGCCCTCGCGCCGGTTCTCCTGCCCTGGATCCCTTTCCGCAGGTTTTCGCTGAAAGGACTTGCTACAGGCTTGGTTGCCGCCCTGGCCCTGCTCTGTTTCGGGTTCCTCGGGCAATATGTCATCGGGATCATAGCCTGGTTCCTGATGATCGGCGCTCTCGCTTCGTTTACGGCCATGACCTTTACGGGAACATCCACCTTCACCTCTCTTTCAGGGGTGCAGAAAGAGATGAAAACCGCGCTCCCCGCGCAGATCGGCATGGCCGCACTGGGAATCATCCTGTGGATTGTCTCAAAATTTATCCTTTTATGAACGGACTGATATACCTCAGCAATGTCGTAACCCTGGAACTTGACCCGGAAAAGTGCACTGGTTGCCGCATGTGCACGATAGTGTGTCCGCACGATGTTTTTGCCGTTGAGCAAAGAAAGGCCTCAATCGTCAACAGGGATTTGTGTATGGAGTGCGGCGCCTGTGAAAAAAATTGCCCTGAACAGGCCATCCGCGTGAAATCCGGCGTGGGCTGTGCAACAGGAATCATCAATGGCATCCTTCGCGGAACCGAACCAACCTGCGATTGCGGGGAGGGGGGGTGTTGTTAGCAGGGGTGATGGGATGATGTGCTGATGTGCTGATGTGCTGATGTGCTGATGTGCTAATGTGCTGATGTGCTAATGTGCTAATGATTTATGTGTTAATTTAATGATTTGATGATGTGAAAATTTGAAAATTTGAACTTGAAGGTTAAATTTTTGTAAATAATAGATATATAATAGTTTATGGTGAATAAGATAAAAAATATGATTGTGACGAATTTTAAGATATGGGGCAACAGACCAATATCAATGAGTTCAGTAAGAAAGGAGCATAGTTGATTTCTTAAAAATAAAATCAAAAAAACCACTTTCTCTAACCCGAAAAAAAACACAAATACCCATACCAAAAAATTATAAATCAATACATTAAAGCATCGGCCCATCATCTCATCAGCCCATCATCTCATCAACACATTAGCACATCAGCACATCAGCACATCAGCACATCAGCACATCAGCACATCAGCACATCAGCACATCAGCACATCAGCACATCAGCACATCAGCACATCAGCACATCAGCACATCAGCACATCAGC
>Ga0114951_10000128_pt1 | contig 105455 bp, 75 predicted proteins | sample AM7aDNAmetaG_FD_88677 | JGI IMG/M metagenome (GOLD analysis project Ga0114951, IMG submission 88677) | Freshwater microbial communities from Finland to study Microbial Dark Matter (Phase II) - AM7a DNA metaG | ecosystem: Environmental > Aquatic > Freshwater > Lake | place: Finland: Lake Alinen...
ATCACTGCGCTAGCGCAGTGAAAAACCAGCCAAAAACGCATGTTTTTCGGAGGTGAAAACATGCGTTTTCCAATGGACTGAGCTAGCGCTGCGCTAGCGCAGTCCGCGAAAAGCTCTATTCGGGGCAAAAAAAGGCAGTTTTGAGTTGCCCGCGAAACGCGAGAAAAGAAAAAAAGACAGGATGAACAGGATGGACAGGATTGCAGAACGGACGTTCCCATCCTGTGAATCCTGTTCATCCTGTCAAAAAAATCTCTTTAGCGTCCGTGAGCGTGTTTCGCGGGCTTGCCGTTCCCAATACTCCAGCACTCCAATACTCCGCCGCTCCTCGCTCCCTCTCTCACTTGTCTGTTGCCAGAATCGAGGCGGCTGGTATGCTCGCGCCCAAACTTCAACCCAAGGAACTGACCATGAAATTGATGCTGATCGCCATTCTCGCCTCCCTCGTCGTCGTCTCCCCGGCCGCGTTTGCGGCCGATGCGTGCGCGACCAAGGGCAAACTCCGCCACGTTGTCGCGTTCAAGTTCAAGGAGAGCGCCACGCCGGAACAGATCAAGGAGGTCGAAAAGAATTTCTGCGCGCTCAAGTCGCAGATCCCGCAGATCGCCGCGCTGGAATGGGGCACCAACTGCAGCCCGGAGCAGCACGCCAAGGGCTTCACGCATTGCTTCCTGGTCACCTTCAACAGCGCCGCCGACCGCGACGCCTACCTGCCGCATCCGGCCCACAAGGCGTTCGCCGGCAGCCTCGGCGGGATTCTCGCCGATGTCTTCGTCGTGGATTTCTGGGCGAAGGAGTAACTGCGCGGCATTCTGGAGTGGCGGATGAGAGAGTGAGTCACCAAAGGTTTTTGAGCGGAATTGGATGAACGATTTGAGATTAACCACGTGAGGGAAACATGCAGGAAGTTCTGAAAACACTCGCATCAGCCTTGCGAGCCATCGGCTTCCATGGATCCGGCCAGAACTATTGGAAGACCGAGGGTGACTTCGTGTTTGTCATCAACTTTCAGGGCAGCCAACGGGGTGACAATTTCTACGTGAATCTCGGTGCCCAGCCTGTGTTCATTCCAGCCGAAGGAAACGCTGACCTAAAGAAATTGAAGGAATACGAGTGCGTTTTACGCAGGCGAGTGGGAAGCGAGTGGTCATGGCAGATGTCCGATGAAAAACTCGCGTCGCTTGAGGCGGAAATCATCTCGGCACAGGCTGCGTTCTTTAGCCATGCACAGACAATGCGAGCATCGCTCGTGAGTGATCCACCGGAGGTTCTGCTCAACAAGTTCAGCTCCGGCACGACGAAAGCGCGTGCAACGCTTCACTTGGCGCGTGCTGCACTAGCCCTCGGTCATGTCGAGAAGGCTCGCGCCTTCGTCGGTTGCGGTCTCGAACTGGCCGGCGATAAAGCAACCATCCTTCGGTCGGAGTTGAAAGCACTGCTCGGCTCCGCAAGCCGCGAGGCAGCCCAATAAGACGTTCGATCTGGCCGGGCTTCTCCCGCCAATGAACGCTAAGGTATTAGGCGGCGGCGCGGCGGTAGATTGTGAAAGGTGGGGCGAGACTCCGTCGAGCCTCCGCTTTTCATCTTGATTCCGGACGGAAGGAGGCTCGACGGAGTCTCGCCCCACCATTTATTCCGAAAGCCGAAGTTGAGCCGGTAAGGATGCCGGCGCTACAGTCAACTTCGTCTTTCGGGTTATTGAGTTGTGGCTTCGCCGCCAGAAAACATCTGCCGGAGTTTCGGCCTTAAAAACAAACCGGGGCGGCCCGCAAGGGCCGCCCCGGTTGTTTCACGACATCTTGCGGAGACCGGCTTAGACGGTCGGAGCTTCCGCGGGCTTCTTGAAGATGTTGTGCTGGCTGGGCATGGGCGGCTTCAAGGTGCGGAACGCGCCCCAGGTCATCTTCGAGCAATCGTCATAGAGCAAATCCGGCCCGTAACGGAAGTCGGATTTCATGATGTCATCCCACGTGACCGCCGCGCCGCTGTAGGAGGCCTCGCGGCCCATGATGGCGGTGAGCGTGCTGTCGGTGACGTTCTTGGTCTCGTTCAGCTCGGTGTTGTTCAGGATGGCGTTGATGAGGTCCACGTGTTCCTGCTCGTAGGGGTTGATGCCTTTGGCTTGGGTCTTCCACCCGTCCTTCTGGCCGTAGAGCGTGTAGCTGCTGCTGGGATTGGACGTGCCCTTGGTGCCCTGGATGGCCTCGCTGACGGAGGACCAGGAGCGCTTGACCTGTCCACAATAGCTGAACATGTGCGCGCCGCTGGCATACTCATATTCGCAGTCGAAGTTGTCCCAGATTTCGCCGGACTTCTCGCCCAACTGCTGGCGCGATCCCTGGCCCCAGACCTTCACCGGATGGTCCTTCATGATCCAGTTGCAGACGTCGATGTTATGGACGTGTTGTTCGCAAATATGGTCGCCGCAAAGCCAGATGTAGTGATACCAGTTGCGGATCTGCCGCTCGAGGTCGCTCTTGGACTCGGCTTCCTCCTTAGCGCGGTGCCAGATCGGGCCGCCGTTGACCCAGTAGGCGCGCATGGCAACGATGTCGCCAATGGCGCCGTCCTGGATCTGCTTGATGGTGTCGATGTAACCGGCCTGATGGCGGCGTTGGGTGCCGGCGGCGACCTTCAGCCCCTTTTGCTGGGCGACTTCGCCTGCGGCATACATGATGCGCGCGGTGGGACCGTCCACCGCGACAGGCTTCTCGATGAAGACGTGCTTGCCCGCGTCAATGGCGGCCTTGAATTGGGCGGCCTTGAAGCCCGGCGGTGTCGCGATGATGACATAGTTGACACCCGGCTCGTTGATCGCCTTCATGTAGCCGTCGAAGCCGCTGAAGCACTTCTCTTCGGGCACGCCGAAGTTCTTCATGCCTTTCTTGGCCTTCTCCTCCATGATGTCCGCCACGGCCACGATCTTGCCCTCGACGCCGACGTCCTTGCACGCGTCGAGGAAATTCTTGCCCGCGCCGCTGCCGCGTCCGCCGCAGCCGATGATCACGGCATTGATGGGTTTCTTGGCCTGCGCGTGAAGGACGCCGACGCTGCCGAGCGCCACGCCCGCCACGGCGGCCGCCTTCACAAAGTCCCGTCTGGTTACTTCCTGTTTCATTCCGCTGATTCTCCTATGGGTTTGGTTTTTGTCCGTCTATCCCGGTTGATCGGTTGGGTGATTCGCAGCCTTGTATCGGCTCCGAAAACTATTCCTGCATGAAAATGAAAACGCCCTTCTTGTTCGAGATGACGATGTCGAGTTTGCCGTCGCCGTTCATGTCCTTCACCACGAACTGTGTGCCGACGCCGCTGTCGTCGTCAATCTTGTGCGGAATCCACTGCGCGTCCTTGCCGTTCCGCTTCTGCTCGAACCAGTAAAGCACCGCCGCCTCCTTGCCGCCGGGATCGCCGCCGTTGTGCGCATACCAGCGCTTGCCGGTCACGAGGTCCGGCAGACCGTCGCCGTTGAGGTCGGCCATCACCATCGCGTGCGCCTCCGAGAACGGCCGGAATTCGCCTTCCGCATACGGTTCCGCCTTCGGCTTGCCGAAGATTTCGTGCTGTTCAAACTCGATGCCGCCGTCCGTCTTCTTTTGCTCGAACCACCACATCCCGTAGTCGTGCGCCGAACTGGTGATCACGTCGGCCAGGCCGTCGCCGTTCACGTCATAGACGATCATGTCCGCGCAATGCGGACCGAGCTTGGCGGGATGAAATTTCCACGGCGACTGCGCGCGGTCCTTGGGCGCTTCCCACCAGCCGTTGGTAAACAACACATCCGCGCGGCCGTCGCCGTTGATGTCGCCGACGCCGAGGCCGTGAGCGAACCGCACCGCCGAGACGTTGTTCGTTGTCGAGATCGGGTGAACGTCCCACGGTTTTTCCAAATCCTTGGGGGTGCCGAACCACGCGAGGATGCCTTCCGGCTGAATTCCAAAGATTGGCGCCAGTTTGCCGTCGCCCGCCAGATCCACGCAGAGGGGCGTCTCGTTGCACGCGCTCTTCCAGAGGACGCGCTCCTTCCAAGGCCCCGGCTTGTTTTGAGGATTTTCATACCAGAGCGCCGGCCCGCCGGGCATGCCGATGATAACGGTGTCCATCCATCCGTCGCCGTTCACGTCCACCGCGAACTGCTCGAAACATTTGCTGTAGCCTTTGGCGGGGTTGTAATCGCCGACGGGCCGCAGCTCGTGCATCTTCCAATCGGGCGCTTCATACCAGACATCGCCCGCCAGCACGTCGAGCTTGCCGTCGTGGTTCACGTCGGCCACGGCGACGCCTTCCGAGCGGAAGGTTGTGTCGAGGACGATCTTCTTGAACCTGACCTCGCCGCCGTCCGCCATGGAGCCGACGAGCAACGCCGCCAAACTGCAACACACAAGAATACGGGAACTCATAATCGTTTCTGTCGTGGCCGCGCAGAGTAGGTCTCCGCGCGATAAAAGCCAAGCGTGGAATCGGGGAAATTTTGACTGCAAGTTCCGAATTCCCAAGAGCCATGTTCATCGGCTAAAGTCGCCGGCATGAAAGGCGCCCACCGCAGAATCCCCGCCAGTCGGGCGTGGGTATGCGCGGTCCTCGCAGCGGTTCTGATCCATCCGGCGCACGCCGGGCCGGCGTGGGGTGAACGTGGCATCGCCGCGACGGTCCATCCACTGGCAACCGACGCCGCGATCAACGCCTTCAAGCACGGTGGCAACGCGATTGACGCCGCCGTGGCCGCGGCGTTGACGCTCGGCGTCGTGGACGGCCACAATTCCGGCATCGGCGGCGGTTGCTTTATGCTCATCCGGCTGGCGGATGGGCGGTTTGTCGCCATGGACGGCCGCGAGATGGCGCCCGCGGCGGCCACGCGCGACATGTATGTGCGCGATGGCAAAGCCGACATCAAGCTGAGCCAGACCGGGCCGCTCGCGGTTGCCACACCCGGCGCGCTCGCGGCTTATGACGAAGTTATAAAACGCCACGGCCGGTTGCCGCTGAGAAACCATTTGCTGGCTGCCGCGGAGATCGCTGAGCGCGGGTTCACGGTGGACAGCAAGTGCGCGGCGCGACTCAGGAACCTGGTGTCAGTCTTCGCCCGGTTCGATGGCTCCCGCGCCGTGTTCCTGAAATCCGACGGCCAGCCGTGGGCCGAGGGTGAGGTTTGGAAGCAGCCCGATCTGGCGCGGACGTATCGCGCCATCGCGGAGCATGGCACCGGCTGGTTCTACGGCGGACCGTTCGCGCAGACGGTTGGCGAGTGGATGAAGAAGAACGGCGGCGTTCTGACGGCGGACGATTTTCGCAACTACCGCCTGAAGTTCCGCGAGCCGATCACGACGAAATACCGCGGCTTTACGGTCGTCACGTTTCCGCCGCCCAGCTCCGGCGGCGTCCATGTCGCACAAATGCTTAACATCCTGCAGTCTTTTGACCTCAAGTCGCTCGGCCAAAACTCGGCGGACATGGCCCATGTCGTCATTGAGGCCATGAAGCTCGCGTTTGCCGACCGCGCTTACTGGCTCGGTGATCCCGATTTCACGAACGTGCCGCGCGGCCTCGTCAGTCCCGACTATGCGAAAACTTTGGCCGCGCGCATCCGACTCGACCAGGTTTCAGTGGTCGCGGGCCACGGCACACCGGAGCGCGCCGCGGACGACGTGTTCGGCAAACACACCACGCACTTGTCGGTCGCCGACGCCGAAGGGAACTGGGTTGCGTGCACGACGACCGTCAATTCGACGTTCGGCTCAAAGGTCGTTGTCCCCGGCACGGGCGTTGTGCTGAACAACCAGATGGACGATTTTTCGGTCCAGCCCGGCGTGCCCAACTCCGCCAAGCTGATCGGCGCCGAAGCCAACGCCATCGCGCCCGGCAAGCGACCGCTCTCCAGCATGAGTCCGACCCTCGTGCTCAAGGACGGCCAGCCTGTTCTCGCCATTGGCGCTGCCGGCGGACCGACAATCATCAGCCAGACATTGCTTGGCTTGATCGGCGTCCTGGATTTCGGCCTGAGCGTGGACGCCGCGCTGGCCGGCCCGCGATTTCATCACCAGTGGAGTCCGGACGAAGTCAAAATCGAGCGCGCCTTTGCCGCCGATGTGCGTGAAGAACTTCGCCGGCGCGGCCACAAACTGGTGGAGACAGAATCGATCGGCGTGAGCCAGGCCGTCGCGCGCGACCCGGTCACGGGCCGTTTCACCGGCGCTCACGATCCGCGCGTGGCCGGCAAGGCCGCGGGATGGTGAGCGACGCTCCAGGGTGCGAAGCGGCGCGAAATGAATATGGCCACGTTTCTTCTCACTTCGTGATCTCGCCCGTATCGGGGTCGTAGCGAATCGCTTCCTTCCGCTCGGCGCCGTCGGCGGCGCGAACAGTGATATTCATCTCGCCGCGCGCTGCGTCGTCTGTTGCGCGAACGTGGCAAAGTGTTTCCCACGCGCCCGCAGGGGTTTGACGGCGGCTGACTTCGACGGCTGCGACCGGGCTGCCGGTCCTGGCGTCCGGGCTGAGCTGATACTCCGGCCCGCCGGCGTCGCGCCGCATGATGACACCGCGACCGCCCTCCGTGAGGATCAGCTCGAAACCCAGTTTGCCGTTGCGGTCGCGCATGGGGCAGATGTCCCCCGGCGCGTAGTCGTGGCGATTGACCTTCCGGCCATCGTCCGCCTGCAACTCATTCCTGAGAATGCGTCCCGTCTCGTCGAGCCGGAAATGCGCCGCCTGCGTGTTTGTCCAACCCGGCCACGCCAGCATGATGTGGAAGTGCGGCGGATGATCCTCGTGACCGTTTGGAAAGTTCGTCTCGAAGCCGTAGAGACGGATGTCGCCGACGAAACCGGGATCGGCGGTGTCGGCGTAACCCATGGCCCGGCACATCTCGCGCGCGGCGAAAAGGAAGTTGAGTTGCGCCTGGATGGCGTCCGCCGGCCACGCGCCGGCACGATAGCGCCCCGCGCGCCGCACCTCCCAGTTGTGAAAGACCGCCATGTGAATGAACCCGTAGTCCAACGAGGTTCTGACGCTCGTGGGAGCGCGGCCCTTGCGCATCTTGAACCGGACGCCATCGCCGATGGTCTCGGTTTTGCCATCGGCGCCGAGCACGCGGCCGATCCGCACGCCCGGCCACCGCACTTCGACGGTCGGCGGCGGCAAGTTGCCATCCGATTGCAGGGTGAAGAAGAACTCGCGCGCGTTTGAGCCGGTCCACGCCTCCTCGCGCAACAACCGCCACTGGCCGGCATTATCAAGGACACGAACCTCCGCTTGAGTCCTGGCCGGCTCCAAGTCCGCTTTCACCAGTTTCGCCCCGCAACGAGCGCCTTCCGCCGCGCAGGCCGCAGATGCCATCGTCAACAGCACGCACCAGAACAAGACCGGCAGCATTCGTGCGCGCATGAATCAATTCGCCTTGATGAAGTCGCGCACCCACGCCGCCTGCTGCGGATGCATATCGATGAGAAACCCGCCGAGGATGGAGTAGCCCTGGATGGTACCGCTGTCCAAGGCCTTGCGGACGAACTCCCACTGGACCTTGAGCATGTCCATCGGCACGCCGTCCAGCAACGTGAAGTCGCGCAGGTAGCAACCGATGTTGATCGTTTTGCCCGGAAAGATGTCGCGGCATTGCGCGACGTAGCGGTCGAGGTTGACGAGGTCCTTCGATTCCCAGACCCAGAGCGTCACCACGTCCAGCAGGTTGGCGAAGCCGGCCCAGTTCTCCTTGTTCAACTCGTGCGAATAGACCACGCCCCAATGTTGCAGCGCCGGGTTTTCGATTTTCACCGCGCGATGGACGGCGGCGTATTGATCCGGCGTGATGTGCTCGGCCTTGATCTTGCCGTAGAGATCGTCGTCGAACGCGCCGGTGATGTTCGGGTATTTGCGCGACAACTCGCTGACGTTCTCCGCCTCGCGGCATTTGCGCTCGATCCGGCCGTCGTGGTTCATCCGCACCGGCGCGCCGAGGCTCTTGAACTGCGGGTGCTCGACCTTCTGGTATTCCCACTTCGAGATTTCGCAGACAACCTCCTTCATGTTGCCCAGCTTTTCCATCGCCAGAGCTGTGTTTGGATGAAACATGAAGCAGCAGCGCCGCAGTCCGAACCACCGCGTGCCTTCGCCGGCGCCGAAGATGGACAATTGCCATTGCCCGTTGATCGCCTGCCCGTCCCAGCACCAACCCGCGTCGGCCATTTTGTGCAACCGCGGCGACGCTGCCGTGGCGGCAGGGGACAATGTGGTCGCGGCGGACACCGCAGCCGCGGTGCGGATGAAATCCCGACGAGAGATTGCAGTGGTCATGGTTTGCTCCTTTCAATCGCAACAGGTGAACCGAATGGCTTGATAGGCTTCGACTTTGGGCAACGTGATCTCCACCGCGTCGCCCAGGTTTTTCTGCTCGAACGGCGCGTCCACCAGCAGCGAGACGCTCTCGATCCGGCGGCCGGGCGGTTTGCGAAGCCGGACGCGCACGTTTTCGATGGGCGCGAGATGGCTCTCGTTGAGGCCGGGCTGCTCCAGTTTGTCGCCGGTCCAGTTGGTCAGGTGCAACACACGCAGATCGTCGCGAACGGTCAGGTTGGCGATGAGACCGTCGGGCGCGTCCACGGCGTAAGGCGCCGGTTCCGGCGAGGCCCACGCGACGAGGCTCGCGACGACATCGGCCAGTTCGCGCAGGTTGGTTTGGAGAAACACGCTCTCCAGCGCGGGGGCGACGTAGGCGACGCGGCCCTTGCCGTGACGCGAGAACACAATGCCCGGCAGCACGGCCTGCGACTCGCCCGCCACGATGTCGGCGGCCACGACCGCGCCATCGAGCACGGCGACCGGCTCGTAGTCGAACACCGGCACGAGCTTGCCCGTCCAAGACGCGTTGCCGAAATCCGCGCCCGGACGATGGCGCAGATACAAATCCTGAAAGCCGGGATGGTCGGAGGTGTGACGCTCCACCAGCGCGGCCTGCTCGCCGATGAGCGCCGCCGGCCGGACGCGAATCAGCTCCTCCAACCCAAAACGCTCCTGCCGGACAAGCCGCGGCGCGGCCGGAACGAAGCCGAGCCGGAAGAGATGCACGGGGCGATCCAACGGCGGACCTTCCTGCCGCCAGAGTGAGCAATCGCGGCTCACGACCAGCCCGCCACCGGCAGCGACGAAATCGCGGAGATTCTTAATCTGCTGCGCCGTCAAATACGGAACGCCTGCAAGATAAACGACCTTGTAGCGTCCGAGGCGCGCGGGGTCATCGAGCAAGTCGGGAAGCGCCGACGCGACCTGGATGTGCCGCCGGATGCACGCGGCGAACGCGCCGAGCGTCGAGGAGCGCACGTCGGCCGTCGGGCGTTCCGGATGATGCGCCGGGCCGGTTGCGCCGCCAGCTCCCCACACCACCGCGACGTAGGGATGATTCTCCACGCCCTGGAAGCAATCCTCATGGCGCGCGAAGATGCCGAACGGCCGGCGCAGGATTTCGCGGTCGTTGGTTTTGCGAACAAACTGATACGCGCTATAGACGATCGGCCCGCCGCCGAACATCGCGGTCACGAAAATCTCCTGCTGCACGTTCAGCCCGCCGGCCGCCACGCGGCTGGTGAGACGCGTGGACACGTAAGGCCACACCGCCAGCCCGGTCGCGCGCGCCAGGCTCACGCCCTCCGCGCGATGGAGCATGGACTGGCTGCGTTCGTAGAGGAACGCGTCGAGTTGCGCCGGCACGCGCGGGTCTTCGCCCAGGAGCCGCTCCGGGTTGTTGATGTTGTAGATGAGCGGGATGTCGCGGTGGCGTTTGACCATGCGCCGCACCTCGCCGAGGATGCCGACGAGCTGGTCCTGAGACCACGCGTGATAACGCCGGATGGCCGCCTGTTCCGCCGGCGTGTAGTCGCCGAGCTTTTCGTGGAACGGAATTTCCAGACCGGTGCTCGCGGCGAAACCTTTGCGGCAGCCGTCGCAGTAGCACGTCCCCGGCCGCGGCCAGAAGTAGCACGCTCCCCAACTGTCGAAGTAGATGCCGTCAATCTCGTAGTCGCGGACGACGTGCTCGACCAGATCGAGATACGCCTGCCGGTAGGGCGTGTTCCAGCAAACCGTGCCGTGATCCTCGCCGCTGCCGAACGGCGACCGCGCCGGCCCGCCGCCCGGCCGCGAGACGTGCGCGTATTGCGGATAATCGCGAGTGACCATGGACCACGCGAGCTTGTGCATCGTGGAGATGTAGGGTACGACGCGGATGCCGCGCGGCTTGCACGCCGCAACCGTTTCCGCCAGCAGATCGCGTTGGCCCTGTTGCGGATGCCGCGAGAACGCCACGCCCTGGATCGTCGCGTATTTCCCCATCGTCGCCATGCGAACGACGTTCGCCTTCACGTCCGCCATCGTTTCCGCCAGCGCCTGCGCGTCGAATTCCAAATCCGGCGTGAACGGATAAGCGTAGGCGTCCACGAGAAACACGCGCGCCGACTGGAGCCAGCGCATGGCCGGCGGCAGCGCGCGAAACCCACGGCCACCGATGGCCGCCTGCTGCGCCAGGACGCGCGGCCCCATCAAGCCCGCGCCGACGCTGCCCAGCGCCGCGGCCTTGAGGAACTCCCGGCGATTTGGATGAAAACCATCCATGACTTCAATCCTCCGTTTGAGAACGCCCCGTGAGTTTCCCAAACATCGCGCGCCATGTCCAGCCGCGGCTCAAACGGCAACCCTTACAGCATCCTCGCCTGGTGCCTTGTCCCCGGCTAGCGCGCCCTCGACTTCGGCGCCGTCCTCCTGCGGCCGGACAGGCTCGATGTGAAGTGATGTCGCACTCAAATGCGATCATTGCTCATCCGCAAGCTGCAAGAAATTTGCCAAGAATCAGGAGATGACGCCGCCGACAATTACGGCTGCGGCGTATAATCTCCAAGTTTGATCTGATAGATTTCTCCATTCATCGGGTTCCCACATTTGATCTCAAGCGTAGCGCGCTTCAGCAGTTCTTTCAGAATTACAAACTGAACCGATACCTCGTCCTCATGGCTCCATTTGGATTTCATCTCCAACGGAAGTCCGATGAGAATGCCGCGATCATCAACAATCGAGAATCCGATCCCATACATTTCCTTGAGCTTACCGGTTGTCTTGGTGCGGAAACGAACGAGATACTCTGGCGCGGGACCCTTTAGTTTATCCATTAGCTGCCCGAACTCTGACCGGTAGTCATCAAATCTGTCCTTCACCGAGAGCGTGTAACTCAGTTCCCGTTCCAAGTCGGATGAAGGAGTTACACGATGAAGAATCGGATGCCCTCCCCATGCTGATGAGCCACAAATCAAAAACATGACAAGGATGAAGGTTTTCATCAGACGCGTATCCTTTTGTTTCCAGCGGCACGAAACGGTATCGACACAACTATGACGATGTCCTCGATTGCTCCGGCGGCAGTGTAACTCGCGGCGGATGCGGCACAACAGCAAAGTCAGAGCGAAGGCTGCCCTACCTCTGCACCCGCGCGCCGCCGCCCTTCATGAGCTTCTCGACCTCGGCCTTGGTCGCCATCGAGGTGTCGCCGGGGGTGGTCATCGCCAGCGCGCCGTGGGCCGCGCCGTAGTCCACGGCCTTCTGCCGGTCGCCGTCGGTCATTTTAGGAACTTCTCCACTTGGCGTTGCAGGGCGGGGAGTTTGTTTTCCACGACATCCCAGATGATCTCATCGTCCACGGTGTCGTAACCGTGAATGATCCGGTTGCGGAGGCCGACGATCCTTCTCAAGTCGGGGAATTTCTCGGCCAAATCCGGCGCGGCATCCGCCAGCTTGGCGAACGCCTCGCCAATCACCTCCAGTTTCCGTTCCACCGCGGCGCGCAACATCTCGTCACTCTGGTAAGCGGCGAAATTCTTGCCTTGGGCGAACCGCCCAACCGCCCGGCACGCCTCCAACACGTCAAGCAGCCTTTGTCTCGCCTTGCTCTTCATAAACCACCTGGCGCGTCGTCTCGACGGCGGCGCGGAAATGCGGGCTTTGGATCATCCGCTCGGTCAGCAGGTCCACCTTGCGGCCAAACAAACGCTCCAACGCCTCGGCAAAATCGAGGAAGGCATCCGCGTAACCGGCGTAGCCCGTCCGCGCAAACCGGACGATGAAGTCGAGGTCGCTTCTCTCCGGCTGGAAATCTCCCCGCGACGCCGAGCCAAACAGTTCCAGCCGCTGGACGTCGTGCTTGCGGCACAACTCCGCGATGGACTTCCGGCGCTGTTCGACGAGTTGAATCATATTTTGATTATATCACACGCCTCACAGAAATCTTTGCAAAAGTCCTGTAGCGGCGGTCTATGACCGCCGAATAATCGCAGAATCCAAACGATTCGGCGGTCATAGACCGCCGCTACAGTATGGACAACGACTTTTGCAGAGATTTCCTCACATACAAGAACCCTGGTTTTTCGAAAGCGGAGCGCGCCCCGACCGCCTCACCTCTGCACCCTCGCGCCGGCGCCTTTCATGAGCTTCTCGACTTCCGCCTTTGACGCCATCGAGGTGTCGCCGGGGGTGGTCATCGCCAGAGCGCCGTGGGCCGCGCCGTAGTCCACGGCCTTCTGCGGATCGCCGGTGGTCATCAGACCGTAGATCAGGCCGCTGGCGAAACTGTCGCCGCCGCCGACGCGATCGAGGATTTCGAGATCGGGATACGCGCGCGATTCGTGGAACTTGCCGTCCATCCAACAGATCGCGCCCCAATCGTTGCGCGTGGCGGTCTTGGCGGCGCGCAGCGTCGTGGCGACCACCTTGAAGTTCGGGTAGGTCTTGACGGCGGCTTCGATCATCCGCTTGAACGCGGTGACATCAATGTGGAGCAGGTTCTCGTCGGCGCCCTCGACCTTGAGGCCGAGGCAGGCGGTGAAGTCCTCCTCGTTGCCGATCATCACGTCCACATATTTCGCGATCTCCTTGTTCACCTCCTGCGCGCGCTTCTGGCCGCCAATGCTCTTCCAGAGCGACGGGCGGTAGTTGAGGTCATAGGAAACCATCGTGCCGTATTGCTTGGCCTTCTGGACGGCCTCGATGACGACCTTGGGCGTGGTGTCGCTTAATGCGGCGAAAATCCCGCCGGTGTGCAGCCAGCGCACGCCGATTTTGCCAAAGATCGTGTCCCAATCGAAATCGCCGGGCTTGAGCTGCGAGGCCGCCGTGTGGCCGCGGTCGGAAACGCCCACCGCGCCGCGAACGCCGAAGCCGCGCTCGGTGAAGTTCAGCCCGTTGCGCACCGTGCGGCCCACGCCGTCAAACGGCGCCCACTTGATAAACGACGTGTCCACGCCGCCCTGAAGGATGAAGTCCTCGACGAGCCGGCCCACGTCATTGTCGGCGAACGCGGTGCAGACGGCGGTCTTGAGGCCGAAGCAGCGCCGCAGGCCGCGCGCGACGTTGTATTCGCCGCCGCCTTCCCAGGCGCGAAACTCGCGCGCGCAGCGGACGCGCCCCTCGCCGGGGTCGAGCCGGAGCATGATCTCGCCGAGCGAGATTTCGTCGTATTGGCAGGCGGAAGCGGGTTTGAGATTCAAAGCAGTCATGGCTGAAAGCGTCGTTGAGTGTTCCTGTGTCGTGAGCGCCGGACCCGAAATTGCGAAAAATCCCGCGCCAACTCAAGACATATCGGCGGGCTCGCGTGCCGCCGCCGTCGCAGCCACGGAGTGGCGTTAGAAAGTAGCCCACGGCGCGAGCCGTGGGAATCCACGTCCGCCAAAAACAAATCAGCCCCGGACGGGGCGACAGAAATCGGCCGTCACTCCCAGAGATATCGCTCCTCGTATTCGATCCCGTGTTTTCTCAACAACGCGACGAACTCCTCTTGAAAAGTCATCCGCCTATGGTGCGTCTCTTGGTTGGTAATGTATTGCCGCACGGCTTCAAGATTCGAGGCGCTGACGCTGAACGCACCGTAGCCCGTCTGCCACGCAAACGCGCCTGCCGCCGGGAAATTTTCGTGAACCCATCCGGAGGAATTGGTTTTGACCATGCGCATGATCTCCGACACCGCCGTCTTGGCCGGCAGCGATGCCAGCAGATGCACATGATCGGACGGCCCGTTGATGGCCAGCGCCTTGCCATCCAATTCGCGGACAATCCCGCCAACGTAGGCCAACAACCGGGGTTTGATCTCCGCGTTCAACCATGGCTCACGGTCTTTGGTGCTGAAAACAATGTGCGTCAATAGATGGGTGAACGTGTGCGCCATGATAACGCCTCCATATTCTATCGCCCCTGCCGGGGCTTTTGGGCTTTGTCGTATTGCCCATTCCCACGGCTCACGCCGTGGGCTACTGTCTATCGTCGCTCCGCGACTTCGCTGCGGTCACGCCAGGTTCCTCTCTGACTGCTCGACCAGAATCTCCCGCACGTCAGTGGGAAGATGACGGTGTGGTTGGCAGGTGCAGGGATGGCATCAGATTTCGTGCGTGCCATGCCGCACAGTGTAGCAGAGCCGGCTGCGGGGTCAACGACAGCAAAGGAAGGCGAGTTTGGCGCTACGCCATAGTCAGCGACTAGAGGCGGCGGTAGAGTCGCGCCTGCCATAACCTCCTTGTGATTTCGCCCGCGGTCCGCTATTCTCGCGGCGACCTTCAGGCAATAACCGTGCGACAAGGAGCCAACTACCATGTCAAAAAAGAAGGACAAGCAGACCACATCGGAGACGGAGATCCCAACCCCCGCTGACAAAGAAATCCTCGATGAAACGGAGGAAAAGGACGGCAAGAAACCCAAGAAGCTCAAGGGCAAGTTCTATGACAAGGAACTGAAAAGGCTCCAGATCGAACTGGTCAAGCTGCAGGAATGGATCAAGCACCGGGGAATGAAAGTGGTGGTCCTGTTTGAGGGACGCGACGCTGCGGGAAAGGGCGGCGTCATCAAGCGAATCTCCCAACGGATGAATCCGCGCGTCTGCCGGGTAGTCGCCCTGGGCACCCCGACCGAGCGGGAGAAAACCCAGTGGTATTTCCAACGTTATTCGGCGCATCTCCCGGCGGCGGGAGAGATGGTGCTGTTTGACCGCAGTTGGTATAACCGCGCCGGTGTTGAACGGGTGATGGATTTCTGCACGGATGAAGAATACCGGGACTTTTTGCACACCTGCCCGGAATTCGAGCGCATGCTGATCCGTTCAGGCATCATCCTCATCAAATACTGGTTCTCGGTCAGCAATGAAGAGCAGGAACGGCGCTTTCATGACCGCATCCATGATCCCACCAAGCGTTGGAAGCTCAGCCCGATGGACCTTGAATCCCGCAGACGCTGGCAGGAATACTCCAAAGCCAAGGATGCAATGATGGCGTATACGGACACCAAGCAGTCGCCTTGGTATGTGGTCAACGCGGACAGCAAGAAGAGGGCCCGGCTCAATTGCATCCGGCATTTGCTAAAGCGGATCCCGTATAAGGATTTAACGCCCGACCCGATCCAGTTGCCGCGACGTCCCTCGGACAAAGGGTATGTGCGCCCGCCCATCACCGAGCAGACATTCGTGCCTGACTTCTACGGCTGATCCGGCGGGTGCGTTGCAGCATTGTCAGCAGCGGGGCGCAGCGGTAGAGTCGCGCCCGCCATGACCTCCAAAGAACGAGTTCTGTCGGCGTTGAACCATCGCGAGCCGGACCGCGTGCCGCTCGATCTGTCGGGCCACCGCTCGTCGGGCATCGCGGCCATCGCCTACGCGAAGCTGCGCGACTTCCTCGAATTGAAGAAGAAACCGATCCGCGTCTATGACCCGGTGCAACAACTGGCGATCATTGACGAGGACGTGCTGGAGCGGTTCGGCGTGGACACGATCGAGCTGGGGCGTGCGTTCGCGCTGGACGACGATTGCTGGGCGGACTGGGAACTTCCCGGCGGCACGCCGTGCCAGATGCCGCGCTGGGCGTTGCCTGAGCGCGACGGAAATCGATGGGTGATTCGCTCCAGCAAGACAGGCCGCGTCATCGCCCAGATGCCGGACGGCGCGCTCTATTTCGAACAGACCTACTGGCCGTTCGCGGAAGAGACGCCGGACCATGACCGCATCGGCGATGTGCTGACGGAATGCATGTGGACCGCCATCGCTTCACCGCCGGGGCCGTTGATCGCCGGCGCGGACGGAGCGGCAATCTTGTGCGACGGCGCGCGGAAACTGCGCCAGCAAACCGACCGCGCCATCATCGGCCTCTTTGGCGGCAATCAATTGGAGATGGGCCAGTTCCTCTACCGCAACGACAACTTTTTCATGCTGCTGGCGGGCGAGCCGGAGCGCGCGCACGATTTCCTCGACAAGATCACGGCGATGTATCTGCGGAACCTGGAGAAGTTTCTCGGTGCGGTGGGCGACAGCCTGGACATCATCGTTTTCGGCGACGATCTCGGCATGCAGACCGGGCCGCAGATTTCGCCGGCGATGTATCGCGAGTTCTTCAAGCCTCGCCACCAACGGCTTTGGAACCGCGCCAAGCAACTCGCCCCCGTGAAGGTGATGCTGCATTGCTGCGGCGGCGTGCGCGAGTTGATGCCGGACTTGATCGAGGCCGGTCTGGACGCGATCAACCCCGTCCAGATTTCCTGCCGCGGCATGGACGCCGCCGGGTTGAAGCGCGACTTCGGCAAGGACATCACGTTCTGGGGCGGCGGTTGCGACACGCGCGACACGCTGCCGCTCGCCGCGCCGGAGCAGGTGCGCCGGCACGTCCTCGATCAACTTCGCATTCTCGCGCCCGGCGGCGGTTTCGTTTTCCAGCAGGTCCACAACATCCTCGCCAACGTCCCGCCGCAAAACGTCGTCGCGATGTTCGACGCCGTCGCCGAATTCAACCGCTCATGAACTACAAAGCCGTCCTTTTCGATCTCGATGGAACATTGTTGGATACGCTGGACGACCTGGCCGACTCCATGAACGCCGCGCTGGCCCGGCTCGGCGCGCCGCAGCATCCGACGCCGGCCTACCGTCATTTCGTCGGCGACGGCGTGATCGAACTTTGCCGACGCGTGCTGCCGGCCGACCGCCGCGATGAGGCGACGATCAAGGCCGCCGCCGCCGCCATGGGCGACGAATACAAGCAGCGGTGGACCGCCAAAACGCGGCCGTATCCCGGCATCCCGGAACTGCTCGACGCCCTGACCGCGCGCCGCGTCGCGATGGCCGTGCTGTCGAACAAGAACAATGATTTCACCCAGCTCTGTGTGAAAAAAATGCTTGGTCGCTGGCGGTTCGACGTCGTGCAAGGCCTCGACGGGACAATCCACAAGAAGCCCGACCCATCCGGCGCGCTGTCGGTGGCCCGGCGGCTCGCCATCGCGCCAGCCGATTTCCTCTACCTTGGCGACACCAACACCGACATGAAGACCGCCGTTGCCGCCGGGATGTTTCCCGTGGGCGTGCTCTGGGGATTTCGCACGGCGGAGGAACTCACCGCCCATGGCGCCAAGGTATTGATCTCGCAGCCGATGGATTTGCTGGCGTTGTGATCAAGCAGCGGCTTGGCTCAGGACAAGGAACCGGCCTGCCCGACATGGCTGAAATCCTCCGGGCGGGACTGCGAGAGTAGGGCGAAAGTTATTGTCTGGCTTTGTAACAGCCGGACAGGGTTGAGATCGTTATTTCGATCTCCAGAGGTAGCGAAAAACCATGCTGGCTTCTGCCGGTGGGAGGTCCGATGCCTTCTTGCAAAACGCCAGCATCAATTCGCAGGCTTTCTTCTTGTCAGCGCTGGCTGCCTTCTCGTCAACGAGCATCCGGACATCATCGCCGTGGACTTTGCGGAATTCAGCCATCAGGCCGTCAAATTTGGATTCCATGACCGCTTTATCAGGCGGAGGCTGGGGAGTCGTTGCCGCTGTCTTGATCACACGCCCAAACACGCTGGTGAGGGCTTTCAGTGTATTCGTTGAAAGATAAGAATTCACGTCGTGATTGGTTCCTCCCCAAAAGCATTCAAAACCAACCTCTGGCGCTTTGGCATAGATCTGCTGGGCGGCGATGATTTTTACCTGTGAATAATTCAGGATCGCCTCGTCGCTCGCAGTGGACAAGTATTTGTTCATCAAGTCTCCAGCAAGCTTTTCCCCAAGTTGGCGGAACTGCTCCTGGGATTGGCCTGCCTTCGCGGCGTCACATATTGTTTTGACGTCTTTCTGGTAAGCCTCGGGGTCATATTTTCTGACCAACGCATAGAAAGAATTTTTCTGCAGGACGCCGTCAATGATTTGGTCCGTCGGGCGGTGGGTTTCAATACTTTCGATGAGGACCGCGCGCAGTTTCTGAAATGTGTCGGGGTCTTCCTTTTTCAGTCCTTCGATGTCTGGGCGACTTGAAACGGCTTTGTCAACGACGGCAGGAACGTTTTCCTTCTCGAGTTGCCCAGCCAGCGCGTGGCGAATCGTGCCCAAAAATCGGTTATGCAGCGGGCCGGGCGGAAGCACCTTGTTCAGGAACGCGACACCCGTGCAGGCAGTGAACAACGCGATCAAGAGGCAGAATTTCTCGAAAGACTTGGGCCTGCGACCGGCGATCTTTTTGAGGAGATTGGAAATGAAAAAATACAACAGGATCGTGGTCAGGATCAGGTGGAGATTCAAACGCATATCTCCCCACAAATCCTCCCACTCCAACGAAGCGGGGGATGAAACCGGATTGGCGGATGAAAGCCCCTTGTCTTCCGTTTCGCCGCCGCCGGCCAGAGCCCATGCCTTGCTGCGATCAAAACGAGTCCTGGATTTCCAAATCCACAGATGCCAACGGTCGCCAATTCGCTCGAAGAGTTTGCGGGCCGTCTGCCGGTCTCCCGCCATGCAGGCGTAGTAGCAGAACGCGTTGAGGTTCCACACCGACTTCGGGTAGTTGCGTTCGATGTCTTCAAAACCCTGCTTCATCAAAGGCCACCGGATGCCGCCTTTGGTGAACACGTCGTCGCCGTAGTCCGCCTCGCCGTTGGCCCAGACGATGCGCGTATAGAGAGTCATGCCTTCTTCCCTGGGCGATTTGCCGGCTGCATTCAGGGCGTAGCGCTGCCAGTCGCCCGGGTGGCCGTGCCAACGCGGCAACAGCCGGTTCGCCTTCATGAAGTAGTAATCGTAGTAAGTGGGTTCTTTGCCGACCGCCTCATCGTAGAGCCGGTCATAGGCTGCATCGGACCAGTTCTGACCCAAAGCGACCGACAACATGGCGACATACCAATGCGGATCCTCTGGAGGCAAATGAGCGGCGCTTTCAAGAATCTTGCGGGCCTTGGCCAATCGTTCAGCAAGAAGTTGCCAGCCCTTCTCCGTCACCGTGTCCACGTAGCCTGTGCCACGCGCTTTCCATCCGTATCTAAAGTACGCCTCACCGAGGGCAATGGCAGCGGTCTTGGAAGCAGGGTATTTGCTCCGCCAACGCTCCAGTTTCTCGATCCAGTCTTTCCACTGTGCCTCGTTATCAGGATCAAGCGGCTTTGACAAACCGATGTAAAAGGAGCTTAAGACCCAGATGCCTTCTGAAAATCGTTCTTTGGAGGTGCGCAGGTAATCCCCCATTTTCTCCAAATTGTCCACCTGTCCGGAGGCCAATAGTTGTCCGACTTGCTGCGCAAATACTTCGCGTTCGGGTCCGCCATCGAGTCCGATCTCATACTTGCAGCCGGCGAGGGACAGAAGAAGGGCAAAGGCAATGATCGCGGAGAAGGAGGCGGCGCGGTTCACTGGCGGATATAAACCACAAACCATCGGAGCGCACAAGTCCGAACAAACAAGTCCAGGATGACGGCCTCGAGGCCATCGCAATGTTCGCAGCCGATGGGCATGGCATGACCGGCGTTGCTCGTGGGCGTGGCTTGAGCGTTCGCGTCGTTCGGCAGATCAGGGATCGGTGGGCGCCAAACTTCCGCGGACATTTCGGTGACACCCTCCTGCGGGTCATTCATGACGGTCTTTATGCTTGCGGCTTGCCGCCGCTTTGCACGCGGACGGCCACCGGTTCGGCCAGCAGGAATCCGTCAATCTGTCGCGCGGCGCGCGCGCCTTCGGCGACCGCCTGGACGACAGTAGTGCCGCCGTTGACGATGTCGCCGGCGGCGAAGACGCCGGGGCGCGATGTTTCCAGCGTGTCCTCGTGGACCCAGACCAAGCCGTTGTCCGTGAAACGCACGCCGGGCAGCGCGGGCTTGAGCGTGTCATCGGTTTGCTGGCCGAGCGCCTCGATGACGAGGTCGGCGGGCAGCGTGTGTTCCGAGCCGGGAATCGGTTCCGGCGCGCGGCGGCCCTTGGCGTCGAGCCGGCCCAGTTGGGTGCGGACGACTTTGAGGCCGGTGAGTCTGCCCTGGGCGTTGGCGATGTAGTCGAGCGGCGCGGTCAGCGTCAGCAGATGGATGCCGGCCTCGACGGCTTCGTCGCGTTCGTGCGGCCACGCGGGCATCTCGGCGAACGAGCGCCGATAGACGATCGAGACCGGGTCCGCGCCGGCGCGCTTGGCGGTGAGCGCGGCGTCAATGGCGCTGTTGCCGCCGCCCAGCACCAGCACCGCGCCGGAAACCGTCACGCCTTTTTTCGCGCGGGCCAGAAACTCCAGCGCGCCGGTGACGCCCGACTTCGGCCGCGTTGCGCTTGGCAGCGGCACGGATTGGCCGAGGCCGACGGCAAGCAGCGCCGCGTGGAAACCCTCGGCCATGACGCGGTCGAGACTGTAGCTGTCGTTGAGCGCGGCGTTGTAGCGGCGGATGACGTTGCCGCTGGAGGCGAGCACGTCCTGGATTTCGCGCCTCAGAATCGGGTCAGGCAGGCGGTCGGCGGGGATCGTGTCCTGCGCGGCACCGCCGGGCGCGGCGCTGCGGTCGAACAATGTCACGGCATGGCCGAGCGACGCGAGCTTGGCGGCGGCGGCGATGCCGGCGGGGCCGGCGCCGATGACGGCGACTCTCTTGCCGGTGGTCGCGGACGGCGGATGCGGCTCGGCGGCCCAGCCTTCCTCAACGGCCTTGCGGGCGACCCATCGTTGCAGGTGGCGGATCGGCACGGCGAACGAATAGCGCCGGTTGTTGCAGTGGGCTTCGCACTGCGTTTCCGCGGGACAGACGTAACCGCAGATCGCCGCCAGCGCGTTGGCCTCGCGCAACGTTTCGTAAGCCTCGCGGAACCGTCCTGCCGCGACGTGAGCGACGAACTTCGGGATGTTCACGCGCGCCGGGCAGCCGGTGACGCATGTCGGGTCGTTGCATTGGCGGCAGCTCTTCGCCATCTGGATGATGGTGTCGAGCGCCTCGGCCCGGCCTTGTTTGTAAATCGGCTCGTAAATCTCGCCGTCGCGCGGCACGCAGCCGGCGCGGCCGCCGTCGCGCATAATCTGCGTGCAGGCGGAACAGGTGACGCACACTTTCAGAGGATCGAGCCGGCCGTGTTGCTTCAGCGCACGGGCAAAGTCGGGATAGGCGAACGCCATCCGCCCGACGCCGACAAGCGAGACCCATCCTTTGCGAACACTGGCCGCGCCGAGGTGGGGGAAAAACTGCCGCATCCACGAGTGGCCGCCGCCGACCACCAACATCCCCGGCACCGCCGCCTGCACATCGCGCACGATGTGGACGAACCGCGCCACGCCGGCCAGCGGCGACTCCGGCGGCAACGGCGCGCCCGCCGTCGGCAGGTCGAACGGCCGGTTGACGTAAGGATTGTAATACGGGTTGCCGATGGTGATGTTCACCAGCGGCGCGCCCTGGCTCCGGAGGAAGCGGACGATCTCAATCGGCTCGGCGAGGTCCGGCTTGGCCGGGTCGGATGGGTCCACGCCAAAGCCGTAGGGATACGCCAGCGCGTCGTAGGCATTCAGCCGCGCCGTCACCAGCAAGCCCGGCACGGCGGCGCGGATTTTCGCGACGATGTTGCGCAGGAAACGCGAGCGGTTTTCAAACGACCCGCCGTAACGGCTGTTGCCGCGCGTGTGCGACGCCAGCAGTTCCGACACGAGATACCGGTGGCACGCCTTGACGTCCACGCCGTCGAAGCCGGCGCGTTGCGCGTAGAGCGCGGCCTCAACATAGCGATCCTCCAACCGCTCCAGTTCGTCGTCGGTGATCAGCGGATAGTCCGGTGGCAGATTGTGCGTCGGGTCGAGGAACCGCGAGTGATGTGCGATGATCGGTTGCGGCTGGCGGACCGGCCGGCTGTAACGGCCGGAATGGGTCAACTGAACGATCAGCATTGGCCGATGCGACGGACCGCAGGCGTCACGCGCGGCCTTGTGCGCCTCGTTCACGAGTCGCGCAAACGCAGTGACGGTTTTTTCGTGGAGCCACAGCTGCCGTGGATTCGCCCGGCCCTCCGGCACCACCGCCGTCGCTTCGGCCCACAGCAATCCCGCGCCGCCCGCGGCGAAACGGCGGTAACGGCGAAACGTGAGTTCATCCGGCGCGCCGTCGGCCAGTCCGTCGCAGCCTTCCATCGGCAGCACGACGAACCGGTTTGGCAGCGTGAAACTTCCGGCTTTCACCGGCTGGAGCAGCGGCGCAAGATCGTCGCTCAGTTCCAAGTCCAGGCCAAGCTCCGCGATGCGCCGGCGCACCTCGTCCGGTGAGTGAAAATGAAATTGTTCGTGCTCCGTCATGGTTGTCCGTCTTCCACCACGCGCACTTTAACCAGAATCTCCGCCGCGCCGGAAGTGAATTTCTGCCGCGGTGGACGCGTATTCTCCCATCCGGGTGACGAAAGTATTGGAAGAAATGACCCGATGACAAACCACCCTGAGCGGGCATGGGAGTCCAGCCCCGATGCAACATCGCTCGCGCGACACAATGTTTTGATCGCTACGACTGAGGCGACAAGACCTGCTTTTTACGCTGGCGAATGATGATTACCGCCGTGACGGCGAACAGCGCGGCCGCGATGTATGCGACTTCGTAGGGATCTTCAGTAAAATGGATCCACTGCTCCAGATAACTGAGGACCGTGGCGGCCAACACGATTAGGGCGAGGATCGCGATGTAGCTCGTCTTCATCCTTTCAGGCTAACATGACGATGAGCAAGCCCGCCAGAAGAATATGCAGCCAAGCGCCGCGCGCCGGCGCGTCAACGTTTGGCGGTGATGCCGAGGCCGAGCATCGGCACGAGGTCCTTGGCCTCGGCGACGCCGTAGTTGAAGATGATGAAGCCGCGCGTGTCGTGCCGGCGGGTGACGTTGATCTGGCCAATGGTGCGGTCCGGGCCGAGCCGCGAGCCGGACGAGCTGACGCCGATGCCGGGATAAACCGGCACCTTGTCGGCCCAATCCTTTTGGAGCGCGATCCATGTATCAAACTGCCGGTCGCTTTCCGTGTAGTCCATCGGGCAGACGAAATCGAGCCAGCCCTTGTCGCACCAGAGCTTCCAATCCTGGCCGACGCCGTCGCGGTCGGTGGCCCAACTGCGGAAGACGGCGGCGGAAATCTTGATTTTCGGCTTCAGCGCGCGCGCCTGCTCGCTGACGCCCTTGACGACGGCGGTGATGTTGCTGCGGCGCCAGTCGAGCCATTGCTGGCGGAGCGGACCGTTGCCGAGCGCGTCCTTCGGCCAGTTCTTGATCTCGACGCCGACGGCCTTCGCGAACCGCTCGCGGCAACCCGCGCAAAAGCAGTGGTCGCCGTCGGGATAGCGGATGTAGTCGAAGTGGATGCCGTCCACGTCGTAATCGCGGGCCACCTCAACCATCGCGGCGATCTCCAACTTCTGGTTGTCGGGATGCGACGGGCAGAGCCACGGCTCCTCCTTGCCCTTCGAGTTCGCTTGCAGCCGGCCTTCATGGCGCATCCGTTCGATGAACTCCGCCGGCACGCGATGGCCGGTGTTCCAGTTCACTTTCCAGACGTGAATCTGGACGCCGTATTTCTTGCAGGCGGCAAGACACTTCGCGATCTGGTCGCCGCGCTCGGCGACCTCCGGCGCGACGGGCAGGACCTTGCTGTTGTAGAACGCCACGCCGCCCCAGAGCATGTTCGGGAAGATGGCAGTAAAGCCGTTGTCGGCGAGTTGCTTGATTGCCTCGTCCCACTCCATGCCCTCGACGCCGAACGCGCTGTGACACCAGAACGCCCGGAACTCGCCGCGGAGCGGTTGCTGCGCCAGGCAGAACGCTTCGGAGATGCGCTGCGTCGCCGCCGCTGCTTTCTCCGAGGCTTCGACGTATTTCTCCTTCACGCCGAGTGCCACGGCCTCGTCGCGAAGTTTGCGCGCGGCCTCGAGCGCGGCCTCCGCCCTCCGGTCGCCCTTCGAGGTTTGCGTAATCAGCGCGGCGGCCTCGTCGAAAGTCTTGCAGCCGCCGATCCGGCCGATGCGCGCGATGCCGGCGTTGGTGGTTTGCCACCAGAGGTCGGGTTCCAGATGACCCGCCATCGCGAGCAACATGCGGCGCTTGTTGACAAGGTCGTCGGTCAGCAGGACATGGGTCATCAAGATGCAGTTGTCGGAGGCAACGACGGCGGCGTGGCCGGTCGGCTGGCCTTTGTCGTCGAGCCATTCCGCCAGCACCCGGGTCGTGCCGGGAGCGGCCTTCACGTCGTTGATGTTCCAAGAGCGCTGGCCAACGAGCGGCGGAGCGCCGGGTAGTGCGCCGTCGGCAAAACGGATCGCGGAGAACTCGCCGGGACGCTTCGCCTTGAGGTGCGCGCTGGTTTGAATCTTCACCACGGGCTGAAGCTTCGCCGGCAGGCTGTAGAAAGCGAGCAGCTTGCCGCCGCCGTTGAGGAACTTGATCAACGCGTCGGCCGCGCCGTCAGGCAGGCTCGGATTGTGCGGCAGGATGACGAGTTTGGCCTTGGCAAGCCGCCCGGCGGTGAGGTCGATGTCGCTGATCATCGAGCAGCCGATGCCGAGCGCAGTGAGATTCTGTGTAATGGTCTCCGCGAATTCGCCGGCGCTCTTTGCCTCGTCGGGCCGGCTCCGCGCCAGCGATTCGCCGCGCACCACGGCGATGCTGGCGTCAACGCCAAGCACGCCGGTCATGCGGAGGTCGGCCAGGAAAAGATCCGTGTTCTCGTTCCGTCCACGCCACGCGGAGATGCGGATCGTATCGATGTTGCCCCAGCCGGCCGGCGTTCCTTCCGAGCGCGTGCTTGCTTTGTTGATCGTGACGGTGCTCCAGCCGGGGCCTTCGGGAAAGAAACCGGTGGAATACCATCCGCCGCCGCTTCGGAAATAGATGGTGTAGTGCGAGATTGGCGCCGCGTTCTTGCAGAAGACCTTGAACTGCACGCCTTGACACGGCACGAGGTCCAGTTTCACCTTCCGGTCCCACGACGCGCGTTCGAAGGTCGTGCCGGTGAAGTTGCACGGGAGGCGCAGCGCTTGGCGGCCGTCGAGCGTCGCCGCCGCGGCAGGCGCGGAGCCGCCCATCGGCTGCCAGTGTTTTTGGGCCGCCGCGTCGTCCGCGTAACGACAGTCGTCAATCATTCCCGCCTGGTCCTCTGCGAAAACCGGATGCGCGGCGAACGGCAGAAGACTTGCAATGGCGACAACCGATGCGAAGGCGGGTCTGAAAAACGCGTGCATGACGATTCCTTTCTGACTTCAACAATGGCAACACCTGCCGCTTTGCGCAGGCAAAACCCGCCGCGGCGACCGCTCTCAGCCTGACCGATGGACGGCGACGAATCAGGCTGGCTACTTGACCTGGGGCGCCCGTTTGGCGAAGGCGAGGCCTTCCATCTCCACCAACAAATCCGATCGGCAAACATCCGCGACGACGTAGATGACGGGAAGGTCTTTCCCACAACGCTTTTCGCAGACCTTGCGGATGATCGGATAATCCTGCGGACGCTTCACGTAAACGCGCAGTTTCGCCAGGTCCCTCAGCGTTGCTCCCGCTCCGGGCGCACCGTGCCGGGCAAGGTTTTTCTGCGAGAGCAGCAGCTCGATGTTGGTGAGCGTTTGATCGGTCTGCTTGCCGGGATTGCCGGCGTGCAGCGTCTTGGAACTCACGATGCTCGCGGTGCCGGAAATCCAGAGGACGACGTAGTCGCCGACCGCCTCGGCCATGGCGCGGACGAACTTCGGGGTTTTCGGCGAATAGACCGCCTCATATTGATAGACGGGCGTCTGCTGCGGATTTTCCAGCGGCAGCAGGAACACATCCCTGCGGTCCGTGTCAACGGCCGTGGCGCTCATCGTGATGCCCGTGCCGCACATGCCGATGCCCGTGCTCGCCGGATACACCGCCTGACGCACGCCGGCCATGACGTGCCCGCGCCCGAACTTGACGCCCTCGTAAAAATCCGTCCGGGCGCGGTTCAGCTCCATGTAACGCTCGAGGGGGCCTTCGGGGCCGGTGATGTTGCCGAGGTAAAGCCAGGTGCGGATGAGGTGATCCATCTCGGTGCCGGCCTTCTTGAGCTTCTGCCTCATCTGGCGGAATGCGTCGAGCGATTGTTCGTAAACGCTGCCGGTCGCGTTGCGCGGGGTGATGCCGCCGCAGTGCGTCCACGTAACGTTGCCCATGCTGACCTGGAGCACGTTGGGCAGCGGCCGTTCCACATACACCGCCTTGCCGCCGGCGGCCCACACCTCGATCGCCAGCGCCGCGCCGGTGCAGGGCGGCTGGTGAACAAACGTCGTGACCGGCGGCTCGTCCACGTAGCGCGCGGCGAGAATCTGTTCGCACAGGGTTTGATCGGCGGCGTCCTTGAGGAAAACAGTCTGCACCGTCACGGTCATCTTCTCGCGCTGCTTCTCGAGAATGGCGCGGAGGCTGCGCAGCGCCTCGCCGAGTTGCATGTGGACCGGGCCGCGGCCGAGCGGCGTGACCATCAGGGCCATGCGCGTGACCTTTCCCATGTCAATCACGGTGTATTGGATGCCGGGGGCTTTGAACCGTTTGATGATCCGGCCCGAAGAGCGGCGCGCGGCGCGTTTGACAGGGGTGGCGGTTCGGGGTGAAGTGGCGGTGCTGGCGGCGTTGCGATTTTTATTTTTCACAGGTTCGCTCCGTTGAAAGTCGGTCCTGCTTTCTATCCGATGCGCGCGAAGGCGTCAAGCGATGTCGTATGATTGCTTGCCACCGTCTTCCAAAAGCGCATAATGTTCACCGCAGTGCGCCCGTAGCTCAATTGGATAGAGCGTCGGCCTCCGGAGCCGAAGGCTGTGGGTTCAACTCCCGCCGGGCGCACCACTTTTTTCATCGTTTGTGTGTTGGCGGAACGGGGGTCTGGGCAGGTTGGGGAAACGCATGGGAAACTAGAGGGGCATAGTTCACCCTAAAGGGGAAAAACCAGCATTGAAAAAGAAGCCGCTGCAAAAGCCCCCGGCCACACGGTGGCGGCGATCTCTGACCGCCGAAAGGCAGGGCCGGACCACGTGAAACGTGGCAAGCCGCCGGGCCGGACTTCGGTGTCATGATCTACGGCGGCTTTCTGGACAAGACCGACAAGACCCGGTTCATGGACGGCTTCGGCATGCGCCACGACCCGCACCCGATCAACGGCTGGCCCGCCTGCTGCGGCGAATGGATGAAGAGCATGGGTTTCCTTGGAAACTGAAAGCAAAAGGAGAAGTTCGACACGCCGGTCAGGAAAAACGGACAAGTATTCCGCGAACGAAAAACTTGCAGGGTCGCGGAATTGACGTGACCGCGATTGTTCAAACCGGCTGCTATGTCGGACTTTTTGCCTCCCTGCCCTCCCAAAAGAGCGAGGTCGCGCCAACATCACGGAAGCGTTTCGGTTAAGGCGCTTTGGGGTAAACCACCCGCCGCAGCCAGCCGGCGTCCAGACCAGCGGCATTAGCGCCGTTCTTGGCATAGGTCCACGTCAGGCGGTGTGAACCCGACGGAATGACGAACGTCAGCGTCTGCCAGCCCACCTCGCCGGAAATCGCTCCCGGCTGGCTCATCCCGTCTATTGCGAACGTCAGGTAATCCCCGCTCAATTCCGAGGAGACCATCCAGTCGAAGCCCAGCGTGCCCGGTCCCGTCACCGTCGTCTCCACCCACGATACGTTCAGATCGCCGATGTGCCCGCTCCACGCCGCCGAGCTTCCGTCCGGCGCGATCGTCGGCGTCCACGGCGCGTCCCCGTTCGTGCTCCACGTCAGGTTGGTCGCGCCCAACGCCTCCCCTAGCGTCGCCGCGGGCAACGAGGCGATTGTCAGGCTGTCAGCAGTGGTGCCGGTCGTCAGACTGCCGGACAAGGTGGACGGGACGGACCCGCCCGAACCGGCGTCGAGGCTGGCGCTGTGCAGCAGGTTGTTTTTGATCTGCTGCAGGTCCACCGCGTTGATGATGCCGCTGCAATTGACATCGCAGAGGAAGTTTGCCGGGGTCAGCGTCGCCAGCAGGTTGTTCTTGGTCTGTTGCAGGTCCACGGCGTTGACCGTGCCGCTCTGGTTGACATCGCCATAGAGGGAGCGAACGATCACCGCGTTGGTGCCCGCCAGCGCGTTGCCGTCTGAATCGCTGAAACCGTTAAGCACTACCGTCACCTTCGACTGGTCCACCACGTTGGTCAGGTTCAACGTGAGGTTGCTGCTGACGATGCTGGCGCTCACAAAGGTCGCATTGGTCAGCGTAAACTCGTTGGCACTGAGCAGACCGTCGCTGGCAACGACGTCCTTGCTGAACGTAAAAAGGAGCGTCGTCGGGCCGCCGAGCCGCGGTTCGACGGTGGGAGCGGCGGAGGGATCGAGCGTCAGCGGCAGGTCGAACGTGCCGGCGCTGCCGTGGATTTTGCGCGAGACGGCCGACAGCAGCGTTGGCGGCACGAGGCTGTAGGTGAAATAGATGCTCCACTGTTCCGACGAACTCTGCTCGCCGCCGAGCGTTGCCGGGAAGCTTCCGTAGGTTTGGGCAAGGTTGAACCCGTCCCCGCTGGACCCGGCGGCGTAACTCGGCACGTCAGCGGTGGTGTCCACCTGCCACGCAAGCCAGTAGGTGCCGGGCGCAAGCGTGAGCGACGACGGCGCGCCGTTGGCGACGGGCACGGCAAGCCACGCGTTGGCAGCGAGATTGGTGACGGAGCCGGACTGCCAGAGGAGGTTTTTCGGCGAGGCGTTGTCGTAGAGCGCCAGCCGTGCGTCTCCCGAGGCGGTGTGCGAGTAAAACCGCACGTCGTTGATGCTGGCCGTTTGCGACAGCGTGACCTTCGTGCCTTTGACGAAACCTTTCTGGGAGCCGGTATAGAACATCGTCCACGGGTTCGCATACATCTGGGCCGCCTCCTGGGCGGTCAACACTCGGTTGTTCCAAACCCACCACGAGGAGAAGTTGGCATTGCACATCATGCTGCCGTTTCCCGTGGCGTTATAGACCAACTGCCCGGATTGGTTGGTCCAGGACTGGGCGAGATTCACCGTCGTGTTGCTGGCCACGGGCACGCCGTTCACATACATCACGCCCAGACCGTTCTGCACGGTGCACAAGACCAGCATCCATTGGTTCGTCGTGAACGGGGCTTTGGGAACAATCGCCGTGCCCGCCGCGTTGCGCCATGTGGTCGCCACCTGGCCCGGAAAACCGGCGACGTTTAGATAGATGGCAATGACCGCCGCGCCGGTCGCGTCCATGATGCGCCCGAAGGTGTTGGTAGCGAGCGGCTGGACCAGCGTGGCATACGAATAACCGTTCGTGACGTTGTGGATCAGATTGGTTTCCTGAAACACACTCTGGATCGCCTGCGCGGTCGCGTTGTTATTGCCGATCGCCGGACCTGCCCACGGATAATTCGACGACACCGAAGGCGTGAACCACGACGGCGGCAAAGCGCCGCCGGGCGAACCCGACAGCATTTGGGCCGCGTAGGATTGCTGCGACACCGCGTCGTAAAAATTGGTGCCCGCGCCTTCGTTGACGGGGACCGCAGTGACCAGTCCCGCGGCCAGCGGACGGTTCCAATTGATTCCACTGCCCGCGGCCGGCTTGTTGGTAAACGGATAGACATCGGTGCCCGGCGTGGTAATGCCAGCGGTCCTCAGGTCGGCCTCGATCACGCCCGAGTTGTAGAGCGCGGCGGTGTTCCAATACAGCGCCGGCGAGATCGTGGGCAGATTGGTCGCCGTAAAGGCACCGCTGCTGCTGCCGAAGCCGAAGAGATTGAACCGGTCGCCCGCCTGCGGCGTGTAGCCGTTGAGCAGCGCGACGGTGAGCGTGCCGCCGAAGTTGAGCGCGCCGGTCAGATCGAACTGGTCGTAGAGCCACGCGTTGGTGCCGCCAAGTTCCATCGCTAGGGCGCCGCCGCCGAGCATCGTCAGGTCGCCGGCGTCGGTGATGACGCCGAAGCCGTTGCCGGGCGCAATAAGGCCAGCATCGGTAATGGAGCCGGTGATGGCCCCGGTGCCGGTGAAAATGGCGTTGGTGTTGATGAAGAGGCCGTTGGCAAACGAGTGCGTGCCGCCGAACAGATCGAGCGTGGCCGATTGCACGCCGTCGCCGACGGCGAAGGTGACGCCGTTGGAAACGCTACTGCCGCCGCTCTGGAGCAGACCCGCGCTGAAGGTCATCACGCTGCTGGCGTTGTTGAGATTAAGCCGGTTGACAACAACCGTGCCGCTATTAAGTGCCAGCATGCCGCGACGAACATCCAGCATGCCGGTTGCCAGGACGTTAGTCACCAAAAGATTCCCGCCAGATATTGTCACGAAATTGCCAGTTGAGTTCGCATTGTAACCAACGAAGAAGTTGGATGCGACAACGGTGGCGGCATTGCCAACGGTCAACAGGTTCAATGTCGCCCCGTAACCCACGTAGAGATTGCCGGCATTGCTCCAGAGGGAACCCGCCCCGGAGACAAGGGTGCCATTGGTGCCCGCACTATTGCCGATGTAGCCGTCGGCGTTAATCACTTGGCCACCGTTGGTGATCGTCAGCCAATTCCCTGGGCCTGTGTCGCCCACATAAAGCGTACCGCTGTTGTTCCAGATAGAGTTGGTTCCGGTCACCAAAACCCAACCATTGGTACCACTGCTGCCGATGTGACCGGCGGCATCAACCACTTCTCCACCTGCCGCAATGGTGACGCTGTTATTGGAACTGCCACCAATGCCCAGGTCGCCGCTGATGTTCCAGAGAGAGCCGGTTCCGGTTACCTGCACGGAGTTGCCGGTGCCTCCGGAGCCGACTATGCCTGCTGTGCTGAACGCCTGACCACTTTGGGCGATGGACAGACTGCATCCGTAAGAGCAATAACCGATAGACAAAGAACCACTGTTACTCCACAGGGAGCCCGGTCCGGTTACGAGCATGCTGTCATTATAACTGTATCTGTAGCCACTGTCTCCATAGCCGAGAAAAGTGTATAACCCCACAAACACCTGGCCACCATTGGCAATCGTCAGGCTATTGGTGGAAGCCGTATTACCCCAAGCAACGGGATTTCCGATGGTCAGACTGCGGGTAATTCTCAGGACGGAGCCGGTGCCGGATACCACAACTTGATTGGTGCCGGCTTGATTGCCAATGTAGCTGTCGAAGTAAGCGTTGACGCAACCTCCGTTGGTAATGGTCAGCCGGTTTCCCGGAGAATTGTAGTAACCGACCTCCAAACTCCCTCCGATATTCCAGACCGATCCAGTTCCCGTGACCAAGACCGAATTGTTACTGGCCGATGTCCAAACACCAATTTCGCCGTAGCCGGTCACGTTCAGCACGCCAGCGTTGGTTAGGATCAGCGCATTGAACGAGCCCATGTTGCCAACAACATAATCGCCGGTGTTGGTGACAGTCGTGCCGTTGATGATGTTGGTGATGCCGGATTCCGCGAATGCATCCGTCGCGGGGACGATGGCAAGCTCTGCGGCGAGACATAGCGCAGCGGCCTTGGTGATGCGCTTGGTGCGACGGATGGCTGCGTCCATCGGCATCCACCGGGAACAACGCTCGAAGAAAATGGCGGACGGGAAAATTCCCGGGAATCTGCTGGATGGCAGTGGCGCGCAGGGATGGCTTGAGCGTATCACGGATCTCCTATCCGTTCTGCACTCGTTTACCTTTTGCGAAGTGCGTTGTCTCTCGGCGGATCACGGCCAATTCTTCGCTCCTCGTATTCTCCCGTCAGAACAAGAACCAACCTTGATTGTAGGCAAATGCGGCGTGGTCGTAAAGTAAGAACCGGCCGCCGTAAAAAAGTGCGCGTAAAGTTCAAACCGCTGACATTGAGGCTGCCGCGCGCGACTGGGCGACGGAGTGTTTGAACTGGAAGAACCGGACGGACGATGCACTGCCGGCGCGTTGCCGCCGCGGATTGTTGTGGGGGGATCCCGCTGCGCGTGTCTGCCCCGGCCGTGGAGCAATGGCCTCGTTCAGCGCGCGTTGCGCCGGCGGCGAATCTTCCACCCCGCCACCAAACCGCCCACCACCATCAACGCCCACGTGCCCGGTTCCGGCACACCGATGATTTCCAAGACGAACGTGCCGGACGCAGCGAAACCGCTGGTGTTAACGCTGCCAGTGGACCAGCCCACATACTCGTCTTCAGTGCCGGTGTGGTTAAACGAAAACAAATATTCGCCCGCCGCCAGCGTGCTGGTGTTGATCTGGTAGGTGGCGATGTTGTTGGTGAACGCCGCGTAATCGCCGGCGCTTTGCTTGAACCAGTCGGTCTCGCCGGAAACATAGGCGAGTGTCGCCCCGGCAACCGGTATGGCGACGGCGTCGCCCAACAAGAAGGGACTGTTCAACGTCGTAAACGGCGTCGACCCAAAGGTCACCGCATTGGTGGGCGAGGTATAGAACGAGTAAATCAACGAGCTGACGGGATTGCCGCCCGAATCGAAACGCACATCCAGATTGTAGGTCAGCACCGTGCCGACGACGAAGGAGTCATTGGTCTGGGTGGTCGTCCCCGTTTTGACCAAACCGAGGTACGGCGCTGCCGTCGCCACCGTCGTACTGGCGCACAACACCATTCCCATCAATATTCGAACGAACTTGTTCTTCATCGCCTTGGCTCGGTTGCCAAACCGGCGCCAGACTACTCCCCAAGCCCGCTGTTGCAAGCCCTTTTTTTCACCTGCGTCGTCACGCCCTTTCCCCCTGAAACGGGACTTGCAACGATGCCGGCAGAGAGGGATTGTTGGGCCCATCGAGGAGCCGTTTGTGACATGGAACGCGCCGAACGCGGGCACAGGATTTGCCAACTTGCGGGAGCGCGACGCCGCAGCGGCAAACGTGGTTTGGAAACGGTAAGGCCGGTTGTCGGAAATCCAACAAGGAGCACGTCATGAAATTTTCCCCAGCGCGTTTCGTTTTTCTGGCGGTGTTTTCGGCGGCGCTGCTGCTGGCGGCGCGCGCCGGTGCCGCCGGGTCGGTTGAGTTTCCCGGTCCGCAGCCGGGAGAGGCCAGGGCACGGGCGGACTCCAAAGGACTCGTCCTGGAAAACCAGGTGCTGTCCTGCCAGTGGTCGCTGACAGATGGGAAACTCCGGCCGCTGTGTTTCGTGGACAAGCTGGCCGGTGTCCGGCTGGCGCTCGAGGGCGTTGAGTGTTTTTCTTTCAATGTCGCAAGAACGCCTTCGCCCGAAGGCCAGCCCGTGAAAGCCTCGGAGTTTCGCCTGGCAGGCGCGCCGGTGCTGCAAAACCTGGAATTCAATCCGCACGCGCCGCGTCTTGCCGATCGTTCGCCGGGGCGGGAGATCGTGGCAACGTTCGTCTCGGAGGACAGAAAACTGGAGGTGCAATGGCGGGCAAGCCTGCGCGACGGCGCCAACTACGTCCGCCAACAGGTGCGGATTGGCGCGATATGCGAGCCGCTGGAATTGAGCGAACTGGTTCTGCTGGAACTCGCCGCGCCGAAAGCCGAGACCGCCGGCAGCGTGGACGGTTCGCCCGCGCTCGCCGGCCATGTGTTCGCGGCCTATGAGCATCCAATGTCGCGAAACCTGGCGCAGCCGGCCGACGGCGGTGGGATGCGCATCCGTTGCGGCTATCCGTATCACGTCGCCCTCGAAGTCGGCCGCTCGTCGGAGTTTAGCAGTATCGTCGGCGTCGCACCCGAAGGCCAGACGCGGCGCGGATTCCTGCACTACCTGGAGCGCGAGCGGCCGCAGCCGTATCGCACGTTCCTGCACTACAACTGCGGCTTCGAGATCGGGTGCAAGTTCTGGCAGGTGCGGCGCTACGGCACGCCGGAGGAGTTCGAGAAGTTCCTCGCGCAACAGGAGAAGATGTGGCTGGACCGGATTGCCGTCTTCGGCAGCGAACTGGTCGGGAAGCGCGGCGTGGTGCTCGACTCGTTCGTCCACGACCATGGATGGGATGACACCGAGCGGGTGTGGCAGTTCCACAAGGGATTCCCGCAGGGCCTCGCGAACGTCAGCGCCGCCGCAGAGAAGTATCACTCCGCCATCGGTATCTGGTTCTCGCCGTGGGGCGGCTACTCCGGCCGCGCCCGGCGCGTTGAGGCGGGCCAGCAACAGGGTTTCGAGACGAGCAAGAACGGCCTCACACTGGCCGGGCCGCGCTACTATGAACGGTTTCGCGAAGCGTGCGCCGGCATGGTCCGCGATTACGGCGTGAACTACTTCAAGTTCGACGGCTTCGGCGCGGGCAACAGCAAAGACGGCACCGGCGCGTTCGCCGGCGAGGTGGAGGCCCTGCTGCGGATTCACCAGGAACTGCGCTGGCTCAAGCCCGACGTGTTCCTCAATCCCACCACCGGCTCGTGGCCGTCGCCGTTCTGGTTGTTGTGGGCCGACTCCATCTGGCGGCAGGAGAGCGACGCGGGATTTATCGGCAAGGGTTCGGACCGCCAGCGCTGGCTCACCTACCGCGACAACGCCACCTACCACGCCACGGTCCAACGCGGCCCGCTCTATCCCATCGGCAACTTGATGCTCCACGGCATCATGATCCACAAGTATGCGTTCACCAATCCGTATGACCCGAAGTCCCACGGCGTCAGTCTCGATCCGGCCGACGTGCTGGCCGAAATCCGCTCCTACTTCGCCACGGGAACGTGCCTGCAGGAACTGCACATCGACGCGGGCCTGATGACCAACGCGGCGTGGGATGCGCTCGCCGAGGCCGCGAAGTGGTCCCGCCGCAACACCGATGTGCTCGCCGACACGCATTGGATCGGCGGCGACCCGGCCCGCGGCGAGGTTTACGGATGGGCCTCGTGGTCGCCACGCAAAGCGATCCTCGCCCTGCGCAACCCGGGCGACCAGCCGGCCTCCGTCACGCTCGACGTGGGCCAACTCTTTGAGCTTCCCGCCGGCGCGCCGCGCGCCTACACGCTGAAAAGCCCGTGGAAATCCGACGCCGCAAAGCCGGCCGTGACCGTTACGGCGGGCCAGGCCCGCGAGTTCCAGTTACAACCGTTTGAGGTGGCGGTGTGGGACGCCACGCCGGAAAACGCTTTGCAAACCGGATCGAAGAGATAATCCGGTTGTGACGGCTGCTGCCGGCACGTCGCTCCGCGGACAAAAAAAGATGCGACTCCTGCGGCAGAAAGGGATAGATTTTTGCCGTCTGTTCTGATTAACTAAGCTGTGACTATTCAGTTGAAATAGCACCTTGCCTTCTTCCCGTTTGACGGGGAGAGGGAGGTGTTTCGCTTGCCGCGGTGTGGCTCACCGAATAGTGTCCGCCCTTGAAACGGGAAAAACAATTTCCTCTCCCCATCCGATGGGGAGAGGGCAAGGGTGAGGGGCTGCGGCGACTGCATGGATACGGCTAAGAGAAGACAGCCGCAGACGAGGTTCTCAATGAGCAAATCGCTGCATCTGTTGAATGTCGAGGATTCCGAGGTGGACGCACAGTTGTTGGTGCGTCTGCTGCGCGAGGGGGGCTACGACGTAGTTTTTGAACGCGTGCAGACGGCTGAGGCCATGCGCGCCGCTCTGGACCACAAGCCGTGGGACATCATCATCTCGGACTATAAGATGCCGGCATTTGACGGATTCAGCGCGCTTCAACTGGCGCGGGAGAGAGTGCCGGACATCCCGTTCATCCTGGTCACGGGCGCGGTTGGCGAGGAACGGGCGGCTGCCATCATACGAGCCGGCGCCAATGACTTCTTGCTGAAGGGGAAACTGGAGCGGCTGGCGTCGGTGGTGGAGCGGGTGTTGCGCGAGGCCGAGGAACACTACGCGCGAAAGTGCGCGGAGGAGGCGTTGCGTCAAAGCGAAAAGCTTTACCGATTGCTGGCCGACAATGTTGAAAATTTCATCACCTTTCTCGACACGCAGGAAAACCGCCTTTATGTCAGCCCGGCTTTTTACCGCGTGACGGGTTGGACGGCGGAGGAGGTGATGTCATCCGCGTGGGACGCGCGATTGCATCCGGACGATCTGCCCCTCATCCGGCAATCGCGCGCGGCGAATCTCGCAGGCCAGACCACGCTGACCGAACACCGGATTCTTTGCCGGGATGGTTCGTGGATATGGGTCGAGTCCCGTTGCAAGCCGCTTCCGGGTCCGGACGGCCGGGTGGCGAAATTGTTGATCCACCAGCGTGAGATCACCAAGCGCAGGCAGGCGCTGGAGGCGTTGAGCGGGAGCGAGCGTCTGCTGCGGCAGGTGATGGACCTGGTGCCGCATTACATCTTCGCCAAGGACCGTCATGGCCGGTTCCTTCTCGTCAACCGCGCCTCGGCCGAAGTCTTTGGTCGCTGTCCGGAGGACGTTGTGGGGCGTTATGAGCTAGAACTGTCGCGCAACAAGGCCCACGCGGAGGCGTTTCTTAGGGACGATCGCGAGGTCATTGACAGTGGCAAGCCGAAGTTTATCTCCGAGGAGCCGACGACAGACGCGAACGGGCAGGTTCACTTTCTACAGACAACCAAGATTCCGTTCACGCCGCCCGGCAGCGCCGAGAAAGGGGTGATGGGCGTGGCCGTGGACATCACCGAGCGCAAGCGCGCGCTGGAGGCGCTGCGGCAAAGTCAGGAGCGCTACCAAGCGCTGGCAGACAACAGTCTTCTCGGCATTGCCGTCATGGACGCGAACTACAGGATCATGACAGTCAACGCAACGTTTGCCGGCCTCTTCAGAAAACCCGCCGCCGATTTTGTGGGCAAGTTCTGTTTCAACGAGTTTGAGAAGCGCTCGGCCGTCTGTCCGCATTGTCCGGGGACGCGGGCCATGGCCTCCCGAAGCACGGCGGAGGTTGAGACGCAAGGGGTGCGAGACGATGGCAGCCGTTTTTGCGTTCGAAACCGGGCTGTTCCAGTCTTCGGGCCAGACGGCGCGGTAAGCGGGTTCATCGAGATCGTGGAAGATATTGACAAACAAGTGCGCGCGGAACAGGCGTTGCGCGAGAGCGAGGAGAAATTCCGTTCCTATATCGAGAATGCTCCGGTGGCGGTGTTGGTGAGCACTTTGGAAGGCCGTTTTACGGACTGCAATCCCGCCGCCGTTGCGCTGTTCGGGTATGACGCAGCCACTCTGAAACAAATGCGCGCCGAGGTACTTTATCCGGAGGAAGATCGCGAGACGGTGATGCAGGAAATGGAAAGCCTGGCCCGCACCGGCCATGTCGAAGGCGAGTTCCGCATGAAGCGGCGGGACGGGCGCATCATTTGGGTTTCGTTGAGCGTCAACTCCATCGGGTCCGGGCGCGCCTTGGGCTTCTGTCAAGACATCACCGAGCGCAAGCAGACGGAGGAAAAACGCGCGCGGCTGGAGATGGCGGTCGAGCAAGCCGAGGAAACCATCCTCATTACGGACGCCTCTGGCACCATCCTCTACGCGAACCCGGCTTTTGAAAGGAGTTCCGGCTACTCGCGGGAGGAGGTCATCGGTCAAAACCCGCGCATTCTCAAGAGCGGCAAACAAGACGCCGGGTTTTACCAACGAATGTGGACCGTCCTGGGACGCGGCGAAGTATGGAAAGGGCGCTTCACCAACAAAAAGAAGGACGACACCCTTCACGAGGAAGAAGCCACCATCTCGCCCATTCGCAACGCCGCCGGCAAAATCATCAACTACGTCGCCATCAAGCTCGACGTAACCCGCGAAGTCGCGATGGAAGCCCAACTCCGCCAGGCGCAAAAACTGGACGCGATCGGCACGCTGGCGGGCGGCGTGGCCCACGAAATCAACAACCCCGTCAATGGCATCATGAACTACGCGCAGTTGATCGCTGACGAGTTGCAGGCGGGCAGCCCGCTGCGGAAATATGTGGACAAGATCATGAAGGAAGCCGGGCGGGTAGCGAAGATCGCCGGCAGCTTGCTGACCTTCGCGCGCCAGGCCACGGGAGGACGCAGCCCGGCGAATATGAACGACATTATCAACGCCACTCTCTCGCTCATCCAGACCGTGATACGGCAGGACCAGATCACGCTGGACGTCGAAGTGCCGGAGGGTCTGCCGCAAATGGAGTGCCGCAGCCAGCAGATCGAACAGGTGCTGATGAATCTGTTGACCAACGCCCGCGACGCCCTGAACGAGAAATATCCGGGCTACCACGAAAACAAAATCGTCCGCCTCACCGTCCGGCGGTTCGAGAAAGATGGCAAGCCGTGGGTTCGGACGACTGTCGAAGATCACGGCAACGGCATTCCAGCGGGCGTCCGCGACCGCGTTTTTGATCCTTTCTACACCACGAAGCGGGCGGGCAAGGGAACCGGCCTGGGGCTTTCGATCAGCCACGGCATCGTCAAGGAACACCACGGGGAGTTGCGCTTCGAAACCGAAACGGGCCGCTTCACCCGTTTCCATCTGGATTTGCCGGTGAACGACTAAGGAGAGCCAAAACGCGCGCCGTTTTCAAACGGCTGCGTCTGGCCTCCTGTAAACTCACCGTTGGATCCGACTTACGTGATCGGCCGGCGGCGCAATTCCTCGATGGCGCGAAACAGATCGGCGCGCGCGCGTTCCAAACGGGCGGCGTCGGTGACTTTGTCGCCGTTGAGGTCCAGCACGTAGAAGGTGTCGAACACCGCGCCTTTCTCGGTGGAAATCCGCGCCAGATTGATGTCGAGGCCGTGGCGGGCCAGGGTTTGCGCGATGGTGTAGAGCAGTCCGAGCCGGTCTTCGGCCTGCACCTCCACGACGGTGCGCATGCGCGACGCGGTGAGGTCCACGCGAACCACCGTGGGCACGACGCCTTGCGGCACGCGCCCGGCGGCGCGCGGCGGGCGGTGTTTGGCCAGCAGTTGCTGGAGGTCCGCGTTGTGGTTGAGGGCGCGGTCCAGTGTGCGCTCGAGTTGATGGCGTTGCTCCGGATCGGAGACGACGCGGCCTTCGACATCGGCGACGTTGAAAATATCCAGCACGACGCCGTCGCGGCGGCTGTAGGCGTGCGCATTGAGGATGTTCAGGCCGGCAAACGAGAACGCGCCGCAAATCTTGCTGAACAATCCCTCACGGTCCCACGTGCAGATCGTCACCTGCGAGTAGCCGCGGTCGGGCTTGTCGGTCCACAGCACCTGCGGCGCCAGGTCGTCGCGCGTCATCGCCACGGAGCGCTGCAAGAAGGCGTGGATGATTTCCAGATGCTTGAGGATTTCCTCGGCGGTGAAGGTCAGGAAATAGCGCCGCGGCATCTTGTCGAAATGCGCCGCCCGTTCCTCCTCCGGCATGCGGCTGCGCTCGCGGATGTGATCGAACAGGGTCTGGAGCCGCTGCTCCCGCAACGCCTGCGTTTCCGCGCCCGCCACCAGTTCGCCGCGCGTCTTCAGATACAAATCCCACAACAGCGAATTTCGCCATTCGTTCCACAACTCGCCGCTGGTGCCGGTCATGTCCGCGTAGGTCAGCAGCAGCAGGTTGTTCAACCGCGGCAGGTTCTCGACGAGCCGCGCGAACTCCACCACCGTCTCAGGATCGTCCAGGTCGCGCCGCTGCGTCACGTTATACATCGCGAGGTGATGGCGGATGAGAAACGCCAGCGTCTCGCGGCCGGCGTCGTCCAGACCGATGCGGCGCGCGGCGCGCTCGGCGAGCTTCACGCTGGCATCGCTGTGCGCGGCTTCGTTGGCGGCCTTGCCGCAGTCGTGCAGCAGCAGCGCGAAATAGAGAATCTCCGGCCGCGTGACTTCGTGGAAGAGCGGTTTGTAGTCCGCGTCCGGCCCCTGCGACGCCGTGACAACGGCGTCGAGCCGCTGCATCGTGATCAGCGTGTGCTCGTCGGCCGTGTAGCGGTGGAAAAACTCGTGCTGCACCAGCGCGTCGAGCCGGCCGAACTCCGGCAGGTATTTGCCGAGAAAACCGACCTCGTGCATCATCCGCGCGATGCGGCCGGCGCTGCCGCCGTCGCCGAGGATGGCCAGGAACGTTTCCCGCGCCCGCTCGTGGCTGCGAAAATCGTTGTCCACCAGCCGCAGGTTTTCGCGGATCATCGTCTGCAACGCGGGCGACAGGAACGCCTGCCGCTGCTGGGCATAGCGAAACACCCGGATCAAGCGCAGCGGGTCCTGGTGGAAAATCTCCGGCGACTCCGGCTCGATCAGATCGCCACGGAGGACGAAGCCGTCTTTTTTTTCGGCCTTCGCGCCCAGCCGCAGGATTGGCAGGTGAATGCCGCGCCGCTCGAAGAAGCCGGGCGGCTTCAGCGCCATCCGCAGCGCCAGTGCGTTGGTGAGATAAAACACCTGCCGCGTGTGGCGATAGTAGTCCCGCATGAAACGCTCGATCCGCTGGAGCGCGCCCGGCTCGGCGTAGCCGAGGCGCGTGGCCACGGGCAACTGCAGCGCCAGCGTCAACACATCCGCCGGCCGGCCGGCCGCATAGTGCAACTCCGTGCGCACGCGCAGGAGAAATTCATACGCCGCCTCCAGCGCCCGGCGCTCGGCGGAGGTGACAAATTTCCGCTTTTCCAGTTCCGGCAGGGTGCGGACGCCGTGTTTGAAAAGGCTCATCCAGAGAAGGTTCTGGAGGTCGCGCAGGCCGCCGCAGCCGTTTTTCACGTGCGGCTCCTGCAGGAACACCGTGTCGCCGAACTTCGCGTGCCGCTCGGCCTGGTCGCGCATCCGCTGCTCGATGTATTCGCTCGCGCAGGGTCGTACGCACTTGTCGAGCAGCCTCTCCTGCATGTCCGCGAACAGCGCGGGGTCGCCGGCGATGAGCCGCGCCTCGATGAGCGAGGTCTTCGTTTCCATGTCCTTGTTCGCCTGGTCCGCGCACTGCCTCACCGAGCGCGCCGTGTAACCGACTTTCAGCGACAGGTCGAACAACGGCAGCACCGCGTGGTTGTAAAGCGCCTTCAGGAATGTTTCACCCGCCTGTCGGCGGGCATCGTGCAGCAGCACCAGGTCAATGTCGCTGAACGGATTCAGTTCGGCGCGCCCGTAACCGCCGACGGCCGCCAGCGCCACCGGCGGCAGTTTCTCCTGCGGATGCTTCGCCGCGTAGGCCGCGTGCGCCGCCATGAACAAATGCCGCAGCACCGCGTCCAGCAACGCCGCGCGTGCCCGCGCGTTCTCAATGCCGCCGGCGCCGGCGCGATGGCTCATCATCAGCCGCCGTTGATGCAGCCGCAGGAAGTTTTCATAAAGCGCCAGCCGGCTGCGCCCGGTCTGGCCGGCGTGCCGTTGCTCGGCCAGTTGCAAGAGTTGGTCGTAACGTTCGGTCATCGCCCGCACCATACGCAACGAGGCGGGGAGTTCCAAGTTGCTTTTGGCCGGCGACCGCCTCATATTGCGCGCGATGTTGAAACTTGGCGTCAACATAGACCACGTGGCTACGCTCCGGCAGGCGCGTTACAAGGACTCACCCGCGCTGGCGGGCGGGCCGGCCGGCGCTATTCCCGAACCCGATCCGGTCTGGGCCGCCGCCATCGTCGAACTGGCCGGCGCACACGGCATTACCTGCCACCTGCGCGAAGACCGCCGCCATTTGCAGGAGCGCGACCTGCGCCTGTTGAAGCAAACCTGCCGGACACGGATGGATTTGGAAATGGCGCCGACGCCGGACATGGTTCGCATCGCGCTCGACGTGCAGCCGGCGATTTGCTGCCTCGTGCCGGAGAAACGGCAGGAGGTCACCACCGAAGGCGGCCTCGATATCGTCGGCGGCTACGACAACATCGCCGCCGTCACCAAACAACTTCAGGCCGGCGGACGCGAAATCAGTCTGTTCGTGGACCCCGACAGCCGCCAGCTCGAAGCGAGCGCGCGGGCTGGCGCCAACTACGTGGAGTTGCACACGGGGGCCTTCGCCAACGCGCCCGACCCCGCTGCCGCCGAACGGGAGCTTCAACGGTTGATCGCCGCCGCGAAACAGGCGCACCATCTTGGCCTGCGCGTCAACGCCGGCCACGGCATCAACTACGAGAACGTCCACGCCGTTCTGCGCATCCCGCACTTGGACGAACTGAACATCGGTCATTCGATCATCAGCCGCGGACTCTTTGCCGGCCTTGGCCCGGCGGTGCGCGAGATGCTGGCGCTGATGGCGGGCTACGTCGGGTGATGATCGGGCCGTTTTCATCCCGGCTGCTTCGCCTGCTCGCAAGCCTCGTGGTCTGCGTGGCCACCGCGGGCGCGGCGGATTTCAACCTTTCCGCATATCTCGGCCGGCTGCTCCAGCAGAGCAACCTCGCGCGCGCCATGGACAAGATCCGCGAGGCCGACCAATTGCGCGCCGCCAATAAACTGGACGAGGCGCTTGCCGCGTCCGCCGAGGCCGTCGCGTTCGGGCCGGAACTGCCGGTGGCGCAGGCGCTGCACGGCCACATCCTGCGCCGGCTGGGCCATCTCGATCTCGCCGCCAGACATCTCAGCCGCGCCGTCGAGTTGCAACCCGACTACGCCCCCGCGTGGCTCGAACTGTCGTTGACGCAGCTTCAGCGCGGCGACGTCGAGGGCGCGTTCGCCGCCAGCGCCCGGCTCGTCGCGCTCTTGCCGAACGACGCATCCGCTCACGGCGTGCGCGGCGCGGCGCTGTTGCTCAAGAAGGACGCCGACGCCGCGATGCAGGAGTTTGCCACCGCCATCCGCCTCGACAAACATTACGCCTACGGCTACGAAGGCCGCGCCGCCGCTTACGACGCGCAGGGCGAAACCAAGAGCGCGCTGGAGGATCTCACGCGCGCCTACGGCCTCAGCCGCGAGCCGGCGCTGCTCCTGCGCCGCGCGGCGATCAAATACAAACGCGGCGACAAGGACGGCGCGATGGAGGATTACGGGCTGGCCCTCAAAACGGCGCTGGACCCGCGCACGCGCGCCGGCGTGCATCTGGCCCGCGCGCAGATTTACCAGGAGTGGAAACAGCCGGAGCGCTCGGAGCAGGAGCGCGCCGAAGCCTACGCGGCGTTGAAGGATCAGGCGGGCGCGCCGCAGCCGCTGGGCGACCACGCCAGCCTTCGCCCGCCGCCGTCCGCCGCGCAGGCGGTGGCGTTGCCGCCTGAAATCCAGCACGCGCTGCAACTTTTCCAGCAGAGCGTCGTCAACGCGCAGCGCGGCAAACTCGACGAGGCCACCGCGCAACTGGACGAGGCCATCCGGCTCGCGCCGCGCTTCGTCGAAGCCCACGTCAACCGCGGCATCCTGCTCGGCAACCGCGGCCGCGTGGACGCGGCCATCGCCGATTTCACCCGCGCCATCGAGCTGGGCCTGCGAGCGCCGGGCATTTACGCGCAGCGCGGCCTGGCCCGTGCGGTCAAGGGCGATTGCGCCGCCGCGGTCGCCGATCTGGACATCGCGCTCAAGGCCGAGCCGAAACAGGCGCCGTGGCTCGTCTGGCGCGCCAATTGTCTGCGCCGGCTCAGTCGCTACGACGAAGCCCGGCGCGACCTCGACATCGCGATCGCCGCCGATCCGAAATTTGCCGTCGCCTACGACGAGCGCGCGCGCGTGCGGGCGCTCAAGGGCGAACTGCTGCCCGCGCTGGCCGACGCCGACCAGCTGGTCGCGTTGACGCCCAAAAACGCAGGGGCGTTCCTTCTGCGCGGTGCGATCCAGCACCAGTTGGGCAACTTCCAATCCGCGCTGGCGGACGTCACCCAGGCCATCGCGCTCGATCCCGGATTCGCGCTCGCCTACCAGGAGAGGAGCATCATTTACACCAAGCTGAACCAGCCGGACCTCGCCGCGCAGGACCGGAAAAAACTCGCCGAGCTTTCCCGTCCGCCGGCCAAATGATAAGGTGCACGCGTGATTCTTGGCACAGGCATTGACATCGTGGAGACCCGGCGCATCGCCGACTCGATGGAGCGGTTCGGCGAGCGGTTCCTGAAACGCATCTTCCACGACGCCGAGGTGGCTTACGCCCGCTCGATGAAAAAAGCCGACCTCCACCTGGCCGCGCGCTTCGCCGCCAAGGAGGCCATCTCCAAGGCGTTCGGCACCGGCATCGGCGGCCAGCTCGGCTGGAAGGACATGGAAATCCGCCGGCGCGACAGCGGCGAACCCTACGTCGTCCTCCACGGCAAGGCGCTCGACCTGATGAAGGCCCGCGGCGCCACCGCCCTCCACGTCAGCCTCAGCCACACCGACGCCTACGCCGCCGCCAGCGCCGTGCTGGAAGGAACGGGGGAGGCGGGGGGGCGCAACTCGTAACTCGTGACTTGAGGGATGGTTTGCAGTATGTATTCGCATGACGGAAGCAGCATAAGGAATTTCACATTGCTCATCGCCCGTTACCAATCACGAACTACGATCCACCCATCACGTCCCCATGAAAATCGTCACCGCTGAACAAATGCGGGAGCTGGACCGGCGCACCATTCAGGAGGCGCTCGTGCCGGGTCTCGAATTGATGGAGCGCGCGGGCGCGGGCATCTTCGAGGTGGCGCAGTCGATGGCCGTGGCGCGCGACCGCGGCGTGGTGCTCGTCGCCGGCAAGGGCAACAACGGCGGCGATGCAATCGTGGCGGCGGAACATTTGCTCAGGGCCGGCAACGGCTGGGGGCCGGTCACGCTCATGCTCACCACGGCCGCCGAGGAGCTTTCCGGCGACGCGCTGCATCATTGGAAGAAACTTGCGCCGCTCCAGCCGCACATCGTGCGTTTCGATCCGCACAAGAAGGAACTGATGGCCGGCGTGCTCGCCGGCTGCGGATTAATTGTGGACGGCTTGCTCGGCACGGGCGCGCGCGGCGAGCCGCTCAGTCCGGTGCGCGAAGCCATCGAGTTGATCAACGCCGCGAAACGTCCGACGCTGGCGATAGACATTCCCTCCGGCCTGGACGCCAACACCGGCCAGCCCGCCGCCGCGTGCGTGCGCGCGGACGCGACGGCGACCATCGGATTGCCCAAGCGCGGTTTGCTCCAGCAAAGCGCGCTCGACCACGTGGGCCGGCTTTCGATTGTGGACATCGGCATCCCGGAGAGCTTCACCGCCGCGCTGCCGCCGGGCTGCGATTATTTCACGGTGGAGGACGCGCGCGCGCTGCTGCCGCCCCGCCGTCCGAGCGCGCACAAGGGCGACTTCGGCCATCTGCTGGTGGTGGCCGGTTCGGAGGGGTTCACGGGCGCAGCGGTGCTGTGCGGCCAAGCCGCGATGCGCAGCGGCACCGGGTTGGTGACGCTGGCCGTGCCGCGCGCCGTCTGGCCCGTCATCGCCACCCAGTGCCGCGAAGTGATGGCGAAACCGTTTGACGACTGGTCGGCGGCGGCGCTCGCGCCATGGCTGGAGAAGTGCGACGCGGTGGCGGTCGGCCCCGGCCTCGGCCAGTCGAAAGCCACCGATGCGCTGGTGAACTGGCTGTTGGAAAACTGCGCCAAGCCAATGGTCATGGACGCCGACGCGCTGAACGTCCTTGCCCGCGATCCCGCCCGGCTCCGCAACGCGCGCGGCCCGGTGGTCATCACGCCGCATCCGGGCGAGATGAGCCGGCTGGCTGGCAAGAGCGTGGCGGAAATCCAGAGCGACCGTTGGAACAGCGCGACGCAATTTGCGACGGAGTCGAAAGCCGTCGTTGTTCTGAAGGGCGCGCGCACTGTCGTCGCCAATCCCGCCGGCGGGATTTCCGTCAACTCCACCGGCAATCCCGGCATGGCCAGCGGCGGCGTGGGCGACGTGTTGACGGGCCTGGTGGGCGCGTTGCTCGCGCAAAATATTTCCGCGTTTGACGCCGCGCGCCTCGGCGTCTGGGTGCACGGTTTTGCCGGCGACCTCACGGCGCAGGAAATCGGCGAGGAAGCGTTGATCGCTTCGGATGTGACCGCCCATCTCGGCGCGGCTTTTTGCAGGTTGCGGCAGCCGTCGTGATTCGCGCCGCAGCGTCCTTGACGCGCCGCGGCGGCCAACCTAGTTTTCAATATATATAATGAGTGCGTGGAGGAACTATGGCAGTCCGTGTTGAAATACAATATTGCTACCAATGAAACTACGAGCCGAAAGCCGTCAGTTTGACGGCACGACTGCTCGATGAGTTCAAGCCCGACATCCAATCGCTCACGCTCGTCCCCGGCACCGGCGGCGTGTTTGAAGTCAGCGTGAACGGCAAGAACATCTACTCCAAAAAACAAACGGGGAAATTTCCGGAGCCGGAGGACATCGTCAAAGCCGTGCGCGCCCTCGTGTAGGTTGCGCGCGGGCCTAGCGTTTCGATGTCAGGTAGCGGTCAATCGCCGCCGCCGCTTCGCGCCCGCCGCAGACAGCGACGCTCAGGACGCCGGCGGGCGTGACGGCTTCGCCGGCGGAAAAAACGCCGGGGATGCTGGTCATGCCATTCGGGTCCACCGCGATGGTTCCCTGCTCGGTCAGACGCAGCGGCTGGTCCCCGGGCGCGACAGGCGGAGGCATCGCATCGAAGCCGAGCGCAAGAACCACGATGTCCGCCTCGACGACAAGGTTTGGCGCGGCCGCTGGGTCGTGGTGTTCGCCTTCCTGGATGCGGACGGGTTGGGTGCGCTCGCATTCCACGCCGCGAACGCGGCCGTGGGTGTCGCCCAAAAATCGGGTCGGCCGCGACATCCAGAAAAACTTCGCGCCTTCGGCTTGCGCGCTGGCAAATTCCTTTTTCGATGCCGCCATGCTGGTAGGATCGCGGCGGTAAATGCAGGTGACCGAAGCGGCACCGAGCCGCAACGACGCGCGCAGGCAATCCATCGCCATGTCGCCGCCGCCCAGCACCACCACCTTGCGGTCGCGCAACGGGATCGCGTGGACCTCGGCGACCGCCTGAATCTCCGCCAGGAACGGCAGCGCCTGAAACACGTTTTCCAGGTCGCGGCCTTCGACGCTCGCATCGCGCGGCTTCTGCGATCCGGTGCCGAGGAAAACCGCCTGAAAGCCTTCCTGGAGCAGTTGCGCGATGGAGGTGTCCTTGCCAATGTGGACGCCGCAGCGAAACTGGATGCCGCGCTTTTCAAACACCGCGATGCGGCGCTTCAAAATGTCCCTGTCGAGCTTGAACCCCGGAATGCGGAACATCAGCGAGCCGCCCGGTTGCTCCGCCGCCTCGAACACCGTGACCGGATAGCCGCGCTGGTTGAGCTGGTCGGCGCACGTCAGGCCCGCCGGCCCGGAGCCGATCACCGCCACCGGCTGGTTGAACCGGACCGGGACGGGCTCGACATCCACGCCGCCGTGGGCGAACGCGTAGTCAATGACGAATCTCTCGACCAGACCGATCGCGACGGCTTTATCGTGTTCGCTCAGCACGCAACCCCGCTCGCATTGCCGTTCCGACGCGCAAAGGCGGGCGTGGATTTCGGGGAAACTGTTCTCGCCCTGGCAGACGGCGGCCGCTTCCAGGAACCTTCCCTCGGCCGCCAGCACCAGCCAGTCCCGGATGTGGTTGCCGATGGGGCACGCTTCCACACATTGCGGATCGGCACACTCGATACAACGCGATGCCTCGTGCTGGGCCGCTTCGGGTCCCACCGTGTCCTCAATCTCCTGAAAATCATGCACGCGCTCCGCCGCCGGGCGCTGGGGCGCAGTCATCCGGTCCTGTTCCCACCAGATGTCTTTCCACGTCGTCGTTGGTTTTGCGCTTTTACTCATCGTGCAAACCGGTCAAGCGACCGTTAGCATGGCGTTTCGTGAACCGCAAGAGGCAAAAGGTGTTGAAGCAAGAAGTTCCTGTCGGCAGCTACACGGGGAAGCGATATCTTCCCGGAATGGCCACTTCGGGCAACGGCAGGCTGCCAAACTCGTATTTGTCGGGGCCGAGTTTCATCGGCGAGTTATAGACCTTTTCCCACTCCAGCGTCTTGCCGCTGTAAGCGGACTCGCGGCCCATGATGCCCGTGAGCGTGCTCTCGGCGATGGCGCGCGCCTCGTTGATCGGTTTGCCGTCCTGGATGCTCTGGATGAGGTCCAGATGTTCCTGCTCGTAGGCGTTGCACGGCGGACCACTGTAACGCCAGCCCTCGCCGCCTTTGACGGTGAGGCTGTCCTTGCAGTTGCTGGAGCCTTTCGCTCCGAGGACGGCCTCTTCCACCTTGCCGTCACAGCCGTTGATCTGGCGGCACTGGCTGAACATCCGCACGCCGTTGGGATATTCGAACTCGACGGCGAAATGATCGTAGATGTGCCCATGCTGTTTGCCGGTGCGCGCCTGCCGTCCGCCCAGACCGATGGCGCGAACCGGATGCGTGCCCATGACCCAGTTGATCACGTCGAGGTTGTGGACGTGTTGCTCGACGATGTGGTCGGCTCCGAGCCAGGTGAAATAGTTCCAGTTGCGCAACTGCCACTCCATGTCGCTCCACTCCGGCTTGCGCTCGATGACCCAGATCTCGCCGCCGTTCCAGTAGGCGCGGCACTCGACGATCTCGCCGATGGCGCCGTCCTGGATGCGCTTGATGGTTTCCCTGTAACCGGGCAGGTGGCGGCGCTGGGTGCCGGCGGCAATGCCGAGGTTCTTTTGCCTGGCCAATTCGCCGGCCTCGACGACCATGCGCACACCGAACGGGTCCACGGCGACCGGCTTCTCGATGAACACATGTTTGCCGGCTTCGACGGCGGCCTTGAGGTGCGCCGGGCGGAAAGGCGGCGGCGTGGCCAGGATCACGTAATTGATTTCGCCGACCGCCAGCAGTTTCTTGTAAGCCTCGAATCCCGTGAAACAGAACTCGTCGCCGATGGTGACATCAATCTTCTGCAACTGCTCGCGGCACCGCGCCAGGCGGTCGGGGAATACGTCCGCCAGCGCGACGACCTTGATGTTCTTGCGGGCCGATGCCGCGCCTTTCGCGGCGTCCTCGGTGTGGTAGCCCGCCTGCGGATAGATCACTTTCGTGGACGCGCCAAGCACGTTGAGCACCGCGCCTGTGCCGCGTCCGCCACAACCAATGACGCCGACGCGGACCTGGAAGTCCGCCGGCGCCGCCTGGCTGCTGCGGACGAACGGGAATTGCGCGGCGGCCACGGTGCCGGCGGTGGCCAGCGAGGTGTGCTTGAGAAATTGACGCCGGGAGAGGGAAGGCTGGGTCGTTGCGTTCGAAGGAGTTCCTGTGTTCATGACGGCGCATCCTACCGTCGCCGCCAAAGGCGCGCCAGAGAAACCTTTTTCCCAAGCGGCATCCGCCATCCAGCCGGCGCGGAAGGAGTCTGCAAAGATTCTTCACGCGAAAAGTGACGCGCTCAACCAGTCTATGAGCGCGGAGGTTTTTGACAATTTCGCGCTGGCCATTCCAAAACGTCTGCGGGAAGATGACAGCCATGCCGGCGGCCAGCAGGGTCTTCAGCAGGCGTGACCTAACGCCTCCTCATCCTTCTGCGCCGCGGGTGAAATTCACGAAAGGAATTGACCTATGCTCGCCGTCAAAATCACCTCCGTCTTGACGTTTCTTTTCTTTGGCTGAGCCGCCACCTGCGGAGCGGTCGCTCTGCTCAAAGGGAACTCGTCCGCTGGCGCGTTGGCAATGCAAACCCACTATGTCGTCGCCCCAATTGGATTGCTCCTCAGCCTGGTCACCGCCATCCTGGTGTGCAGGATGAAGCGGTCTCCATAGCGGCAGGCTATATTGCGAGGACGAACATGGATTCCAAGCGGCCCCAACCTATTGACGGCGCCGAGAGGCATAAACAATTGCTCGCCGAGCTTCTGCGTGAGCAGGATATCCGGCAGAAGGGTTATCGGGAGCAGGCGCTCAAGATTTACCCGCATATCTGTGCAAGCTGCGGTCGCGAGTTTGATGGAAAACGCCTCCGCGAACTCACGGTCCACCACCGGGACCACAACCACGACAACAATCCCCCGGATGGCAGCAACTGGGAACTGCTCTGCATCTATTGTCACGACCACGAACATGAGAAGTCGCTGATCGGCAAGTATTATGAGGGGCAGAGGCCGCCGGATGAGAAACCGCCTCCTTTGGTTTCCAATCCTTTCGACAAGCTGGAGACGCTGTTGAAACCCAAGCCGGATGACAAGAAGACCCGATAAGAACGGAGCAGGCCGAAAGAACGTTGTCAGTTTCGCGGTTGATTATCCTACTTGGCGGATTTCACTTTTTGGTTTTTCCGCCCTTCGGGCGGCAGATCGGTGAACGGCGGGCGGTCGAATGTCTTGCCGTCGCCAAGCACGCGCGGGTCTTTGGCGTCGGCCAACACCTTCAACAGGCGTTCGGCCAGCCCATGCTTTTGTTCGGCGTAGGCGGGGTCGTTGGCAACGTTGACTGTCTGATCCGGGTCTTTGCGCAAGTCGTATAACTCCTCGGCCGGCCGTTTGCCGAAAGCGTAGTTATAGTGCCACTCCCAGTCTTCCTCGGCGTATTGGCGGACCATCCAGGCTTTCGTCGGACTGGCATCCATGTCCGCAAAGGCGGCGAACGTGTTGTGCTCCAGCACCTCCAGCGTCGGCATGTCGGAGAGGCTCGTGAACTTCGGGCTGCCCATCGGCCAGCGGTCGGGGGCGAAGTTGCGGATGTAGAGAAACTCCGGTGTGCGCAACGCCCGGTGCGGATACGGCAGGTTGTCTTCGCGCGCGGCGGCCACGTGGCGTTCGCGGCCGGTCACGACCCACGTGCGGTCCGGATCCACCTGGCCGGACTTTACCGAATGCAACACGTTCAGGAAACTGCGGCCCGTCATCACGGCCGGCGGCTTCAATCCACCCGCTTCAAGAAACGTCGGCGCCAGGTCCATGAGATTGACGAAGTCGTCCACCACGCGGCCCGGTTGGACGCCCGGCCCGCGTGCGATCAGCGCGACGCCCACCCCGAAATCATACAGGTTGCATTTGCCGCCGGGCACGCCGGGCATGCCGTGGTCGCCACTGATGATGACGAGCGTTTTGTCGAGTTCACCGAGGTCCGCGAGTTTCTTGATCAGCACGCCCACGCCCGCGTCCCATGCCTGGCACTCGCCCATGTAATCGGTGTAATCGGCGCGCACCTCCGGCACGTCGGGCATGAACTTCGGCAGCTTGCCCCGCACAGAATCCGGTTCGAGTCCCCACAGCGCCTTGCCGGAACCTTTCTCATACGGCCGGTGGGTGAGCGTGGGGCCGAACCAGTAGCAGAACGGCTGGCCGGGTTTGCGGTCGGCGAGGAACGCGCCGAAGTTGTCGCGCACCTGCGCGAGGATCTTGTCCTTCGCCACCGCAAAAGTCATTCCCGACTGGACCAGCTTCGTGGCGCGCTCGGAGAACCGGCAGAAATCGCGCCCGGCCTTTTCGTAGGCGTAGAGCTGGCCACCATACGGCGCGTCGACTGGCGCGCCCGGACTCCAGACTTTGTAACTCTTGCCGATGTGGTAGCCGGCATCGCGCAACAGCAGCGGATAACTCGGAATGGACGCGTCCCACACCGCGCCTTGCAAAATAGCGCCGCGGCCCGTGCGGAAGAAATACTGCCCCGACAGCAACGAGCTGCGGCACGGCGTGCAACTGGGCGCCGTGACGAACGCGTTCTTGAACAGCACTCCCTCGCGCGCCATGCGGTCAATGACCGGCGTCTTGAGCACCTGGTTGATCGAAGGCCCCGCCTCGACCGTCGTGTAGATGCCGGCATACCGGCCCCAGTCGTCCGCAAAACAAAACAGGATGTTGGGCCTTGCCGGTTCGGCCGCGAACGGCGTCAGGACGCTCGCCGCAAGCGCAAGAATGCACGGCAGAAATGTCGTCGTTTTCATCGTTGATCGGCCTTCCGTTTTCCCACAGCGCCGCGGTCGTTTTTCAATTGGGTCATAAAGTATCTTCGTCGCGACCGCTCAGCTTATATCCACTTGCCCAGCCACATGCAATCGCGCTGCCGGAGGCGGCGCAACCGAGAGGTGAAATCAAGTTGGGCGACTTCGAATTCGATGGCGCCAAACCTTCATTCTGATGCGTAACGCGCGCTTGCTCCGCGAACGCCCCCGCGCCGGCCTTGGTCAAAAACATCCTGCGGATTCACCGACCGTCGACCTGGCCGGGGTCCGCCACATAACCGGCTTGCCCGCTGCGACGAGTTCGCTTATAGATTGGCGGCCATGCCCAGCGACTCAGTCGTTTACGAAGCGTTCCCTGCCACTGTGTCCTAGATATATTCGATACAAATCTAAAACGTTACGTGGAAAGTGATGGGTGCCTGGTGGTCCCCACGGTCTTCAAAACCTGTTCTTACTGATTGCAAATACGTAAGTTGCGTATTTGCAAGGGCACCTCTAGGCACCAAAGAGCACCTTAAGGCATCCAAAGTGTCACGCAAATGGCACGCAATCTGTCTCATGATGTCCGCTCATCTCCAACGGCGCGAAACGTGAATCGTTGCAACGCCTGGTCAACGTCACCGCGCCTAAAAAGAACCGTGCGTCCGACTTTGATAAACGGAATCACTCGTCCATTCATCCAGTTTGTAATCGTGCGCATACTAACTCCGAGCACCTCGGCCAGTTCATCTTTTCGTAAGTAGAGCTTCGGCAATGCCGGCAAGGCGACCGAACCACCTTGCGCCTCGCCCGCGCTCGTTGGCGATTTGTCCGGCTGCACTGGTTGGGTGGCGATCCCTTTCACGTCAGGAAATGTCCTCTAGCTCGCGCTGGCCGTCGGGATGATCGCCCCCGTCGGCATCAACTCTTTCCATGCCTTCAGTGGCGCGAGTGGCGTCACAAGTGCCTTTTTGAGGTAGATTCTCTTTTGTAGATTCTCCTGAAGGATTTATCCCTAAATCAATGCCACTAGCGCCACTGGCGCCACTCCCGCCCATTTCAACCAAGCCGATGCCCCGCCAAACGCGCATACCGCCGGTAGCCTTTCCAGATTGGCAGTTGTAGCGTCGGAGGCAATCAGCGAAACGGTGCCTGCCCAATGGATAACGGTCGCCATTCCCTTCGCACCAAGCCTCATATTTCGCACGCAACGCTTTCGCGGAGCATTCCATGTCGTTGCGGAACACACAGCAGTCTTCAATGAACTCGGCCAACGGATCGGTTTCCTCACGATAGGCAGCCGTTGAATTTTCCACCGCTTGCGCGGTTCCGAGTCCGTTGCGCTGATACGCGAGACAACCTTCAACCGCCCACGCCAGCAGTGCGGCGCAAGAAGGAGATTCCGGGTTTTCTAGGGCGAGCTTTATTTTGGGGTCACGTTGTGCCCGGGGAATCTGGTAGTTGAATGGCACGCGGCGAAGTCGGTTCCACGTTGCATCATCGCCGCCGTCTTCCAGGGCGGGAGCATGATTTGTGCAAAGCCACAGCTTGTGTGTCGGTCCAAACTCAACCGATGATTCACGTATTTCCCTCGCCCTGATCGTGTCGCCGCCGGTCAGTCGTTTGATGGTTTCCGCAGAAAACCTCCGACCATGCTTTGTCTCGGCCGCCACAGCGAGACGAACACCGCGCAACTTGGCCAGATCGTATCGTGGGTTCGTCCCCTTGTGCTCTGTCTCCAATAGAGTTTCACAATCCAGCGTCAAACTATAATCACCCATCGCGGCTCGTAATCCCTCGACGAAGGTGGATTTTCCGGTGTCGGTGAGCTCGCTGAAGATGATGAACAAGCACTTCTCGGTAATGAGGCCGGTGAGCGTGTAGCCGGCAGCGCGTTGTAAATAGCTGGCAAGCTCAGAGTCGCCTCCTGTGACGTGATGAATAAACCGGTCAAGAACATCGTCGTGCAACCCTGGCACGTACTTGACAGGCGAGAGTTTCGTCAGCAAATCCTCGTGAGAGTGTGGGCGCAACTTGCCCGTCCGCAACTCGAGTGTCCCGTTGCTGACATTGAGCAACCACGGGTCGCGATCAAACGCAGCCAGCGGCTGCGCCATGCCCATGCTGGCAGCGAGCTTGATGGCGGCTTCGATGCGTTCTTTCTTCTCGCAGAGTAGTCCAAACTTGAAATGTTTCGACTGCGTGTCATCCGGAACGCTAGACGGCAGCACGTTGCATTCTTTTCGAATATGTCGCGCTGTTTTCAGCATCAGACGACGCATTTCAATGAGATGGGGATCTGGTCTGTATCGCTTGCCGTCCCACGCGAACCAGACGCCAGTATCACTTTGAAAGACTGCTTCCTTCCCAAAATAGAAAGCGAAACGTTCTGCCAACCCCGCATCGGTCCGTGCTAATAGTTGACCTTCTGCTGCCAATTCGACGGGGTCCCGCCGTGTGCCGATCTGTGAGGCTTCCGCACCTTGAATCTCCCGTTGCGATTGTTCGCGCCCTGCGCCAGGCTCGATGACCACAGAAGCGCCAATAACGGTGGTAATCTGGTCTCGTGTCGCGCCTGCCAACGTCCAAACGTTAACGTCTTTATATTCAGGCGGCGTCAACGCGCTCATGACCTTGCAGCCCGCGTGCTCTGCAACGTCGCGCAACCACTTCTCGGCGGGATTGCGCCCTTTCTCATCTGTGGCGTCGTTCTGTCGGAAAGCGTAGAGCGTCGAGTCCGGAGCACAAAGACTGGCAACCAGCTTCCCGTTTTCCGCGCCTCGGGTAATGATAATCGCCTCAGCTCCGTTCGATTCGGCCTCGCTGTTGTGCCAGCCGAGCTTGTCCATCACGGCAAACGCGTCCCACTGGGACTCGAAACACGACACCGATGCCGCAGTTTGTGGCGTACCGATCACCAGGGGATGAACGCGGCAGCCTTTCGTGTAGAACCACGTTGCTCTTCCATTCTCAGCCTTCGGCTCGACTCGATAGTGGATGCCAACAACAAGGCCGGCATCGTTGTAAACAGGCATCGCAATCTTGCCTTCATGCCGGCCGATCAGTTTGCGCTCGTGCAACCAGCGAACAAACTCGACTGAATAACCGCGCCACGTTGCGAGTTGTTCGACATGTGCGTTTGTGAATCCGTCAACGCAAGCCTCCCATTCTTTCGTCAAATCGCACTCTGTCTTGGTATGGGGTTTTCGGGGTTCTGCAACAGGTGTCTGGGTTGTGCCGTGACCGTTGACCCCGGCAATGTCGGCATATTTTTGAATCGCGGCGCCTTTCGACAACCCGAAGTGCTTGGCAAGGAAATCCACCTCGTCACCCCAGCCGCAACCTGCATGACATTTCCAGAACCACCGCCCGTCCTTCTTGAAAACACTGAAGGATTTTTGTTTGTGTGACTGACCGTCACTTTCATGGAACGGGCACCATCCCTTTTTGCCTGCGTGCTCGCCCAGCCCAATAAAGACCATGAGATCAGGCAATGGCATTCGGCGCCGACACTCGTTCAGATTAGTCACAGGTTCCTCCCTGCAACGCCGAACGCACATGGCGACGCACTGGTTGTTCCACGACGCGCAGCGCACTCATTACCCTGCCCTCACAAATGGTTTGCCCACTTCCACGCTTAGCCGTCGCTATGCGACTGGCAAACAACTTTTCCGCCTCTTTGATCTCGCCCCCACTCATCCCCTATTCTCCTGTGACTTGCGAATCTGCTCCGCCCCTACGCGCTCTATTCGCTCTGCTGCAAATAACCTCGATCCACTTTGTGTCAGTAGCGATTCAACACCGATGTCCGCAGCAAATCTCTGGGCCGTTATTGTTGAACAACCGAGTCTCCCTCTGGTTCCGCCGACTTGTAAACCGTTGTCGAGTTCTTTTCGCATGCCCGACGGATAGCACGCGACTATACGAATGCAATCGTATCTATGCTGGAACGGGCAAGAATCGCATCGCAACCTGAGGGGCTGAGGTTGCGAAGTTCCACGCTTATTTTTGGCTCTGCCGTAGAGTCTTCAACAGGAAACGCCAGACCCTGTCGAATATTTTTGCTTGCCACTCCCCCTTCGCCCACCCAACGCTATTAACTCGCATATCCGTCACGACCAATCGCCGCAGTGTGCGATGTTTTTCTGCGTGGGGAAAATACTCGTCAAACAAGCGCTTGTAGTATGGCTTCCATTTAGTTGCGTTTATTTTGCAGATCCGGCCAAAGGTTCGTTCTACTGTCTTGAAATTCCCCAGTGCCAGGAAGCGGTGTTTCGGACATTCTCGCGGATAAGCAGCTTCAAGAATGAACCGATTCAATCTTGTGCGTTCATTGTCGTTCAGTTCCGATTTGCGCCGCGGGATGTTCCTCGCCACTTTGGGCAGAACAAGACGTTTGAATTGTTGATGCAATCCTGTCCCCATCAACATTCGGTTGAGTGATTCGAGTTCCGTCCCCGCTGGTGGGTTCTTCGGGCATTCTTTTGGGAAAACAGTCTCCAGGATAAGCCGATTCAATCGTGCGCGTTTATTTCCCGTTCGACGCGACACACTCCTCACTAAACGCTTCATCACCTCAGGCAGAGGAATCCCCTTGAAGCGTTGATGCAACGCGTCGCTGTTCAGTAACGTATTGAGCGATTCGAGTTCCGTTCTTGCCTTGGGAACTCGTATGCCGCCAGCAGTGATGGCCTCCAATAGGCCATGCGTCGAGAACTGTCCACAGAACTCATCCATATAGAAGACCGAAGAACCTGCACCTGGGACGACAATGCCATCAGAAGTGATTGCATTTAACAAACCACGCATCGTGAACGGCTCCCTAAACTCATCCCTCCAAAACTCGAAAGACCGCAAAAAACGTGCATGTGGCATTTCGCTTATGAGGAACATTGCCCACTTCGTCCCTCCTTTGTGCCAGTCCCATCGAGATTTCGGACTCATTGTTTGAAGCAGGGAATTCTTACCCACCTCAAGCTCGCCCAGGATCGTCTCAATATCCTTCCTCGCCACCGGATGTCGGCACGCAAAAACCGGCCATTCGTCCAATTTTTGGGCAATAGGGCGCAATCTCTCCACCGGCAACTGCTCAACCAATCCGACCGCATCGTAAGCAAGCATAGCTAGCGCTTCCACGGCTTCCTGGTCACGCTCCGCAGCTTCGCGGCGCATCTTCGGCAGCGCTTTTTCGAACGAAGGATCAAGTTTGCCATTTTGCTCAAGGTGTTGTTGCACACGATCCTCAAGCTTCAAGGTCTGTTCTTCTCTTCGGCGCGAAAGCTCCCAGAGCGCCTGCCAAACCTCGGCCGCGATTCTCAATGTAGGACGACCAGGGGGCGGGTAATTGGCCGGATCAGGCATGCCAAGCTTTTCAGTTGTCAGTAATTGGAGTTTATTGTGAAATGCTTGTCTGGGAACGTCGCTGAAAGGCAGCCTCTTCTTCAAATCAACGATTCGTAGGGGTTCTGAACAGGCACCAGATTCAGGCTGTGGCTTGTTCTCTTGCTCCTCGGTTTTTCCGGCAGTCTTGTCTGATGGTAAAGATGGAGTTCCGGGCTCAACCGGCCAGCCAGGCGTGAATGGCTGGCCAAGACTGGGATCAAAAACTTTCCGTTTTCGTTTCACTGTAGCTGTCCTTTCTTCGATTCCGCTTTTCGACCTCTCATCGGTTTTTGCACCTTCTTGTCACTTTGCTGCCCGCCACTGTGAATAGGGTTTCTCCGATAGCGACGAGTTGAAGTAGCGCGGGTTTTCAGTCACCTCAACGCCGACCCAATCCGGCAACGCCAGCGGTTCGTTCTCCATAATCAGTTCAACCTCAGCCACGACCAGTCCACGGTTCTCGCCACGAAACTCGTCAACCTCCCATTCATGGCCTGCGTGCCATATTCGAAAGCGAGTCTTCTCAATGAGCGAGGGAACACAGAGACGCAGGAGCTCCTCGGCGTCCTGCGAAGGAATCGGGTATTCAAACTCCGACTTGGAAACACCCACGGTGCGGCCCTTGATCGTAAGAAACGCTTCGTCGCCTGCGATTCTCACACGGATGGTCCTGTCAGGGTTCTTGCTGAGGTGACCTTGCCGAATGAGTTGCCCTGCATCCGCAGTTCTCCAGACGTCTTTTTTTAGTAAAAATCGTCTTTCAATCTCAACGCTCATTTCAGTTCAATGATTTCAATAATTCGGGAATCTGTTCCCGCCATTTCAGTTGCTCCTGGACATCGCCGCGTTCTTTCGCCAACCAAGCCAAAATCTGACTTACGTCGAAGAGATTTTTGCACCTCGGCGGCGCGCCGAGGACTGGCTTGGCTGGCCTGACGGGAATAGTCGTGGGCGTTTTGTTTTTGAATGGCCCCTGAACCTCCACGTCACATCCGGAACTCGCAATATGGTAAGCCCTCGTTGCGGCCTTGAAGCCCCAACCGTTGCGAAGGTCATTTTCAACCCAGGAGACAAATTGGTCCGGGGCGACTTGCTGATTTCGCCATTTCAAAAAGTTTTGCTTCTCGACCTCAGCTTCTTTCACGCCCGACCTGAGCGCGATGCCAATTTCTTCAAACTGGAACTCGCCACAATGGCGGCGCCGCATGTCGGAGCGGGTTACGCCGATAATCAGGCCATTGCAGCAGATGAATCGAAACCAGCCCATCAAGGCGCGGAAACGGGTACTTCCGTCGACGGAGTTCAGGCATTCGAGACGAAGCGCCATTGGATGTCCGTCCCCAGGGTCGAACTCGTATTCTTTGGGAAGATAAAGGCTGAGGGCCATCCGTTCGCCGTATTCGGTAATCGTGAGTTCCGCCTTCACGTTGCTGGCGGGGATCTTCATTGCGTCAAGCGCCCGTGCAGCTACATCCAGCACGGCCACATGCGGCACGAGGGTGTAGTCTTTGGAGACAACACCCACCGGAACGAAACTCCGGTCTTTGCCGAATGGCAACCGGACAATCGTGTCGAGCCGTTCGTTCAGGCGCGACTGATCTTCCCCCGGTTGGGTTAGGGCAAAGCTCCGACGTTCAAAAGCGGGGATGTGTTGTCGAATCTCAATCAGCGCACCCTCATGCACCACCACCGGAGAGCCGAGCCACTTGAACGGTTCGCTTTCACTCGCCGCTCGCGTTGGTTGCGCCATGCTATTCATGACTGCATTAGCCTCCGTTTATTTCCCCACCCACTCCCGCACTTGGCCGGGTTTGAGTTTGGGGAAAAGCGGCACGACCTTGCCGGGATTCACTGACGCGTTCTCCGGTAGTAGTCCGCCTTTCTTTTTGTCGAACTGAGCCACGCTCTTGAGCTTCTTGAGCGCGGCGATGCCATTCACAGCCGTTAGTTTTTCGTCGTAATAATCAAACCACGGCAGGCCCGCCTGATTATATCGGCTAGCTGTTGGCGGCACCGTGGGCGGCATCCAGCCGGTGAAATCCTGCCATACCACCGAATTGCAGATATGAACGAAACACCGGCTGCTGTGCTCCAAGTCCCAATCCGCCAGATTGTATTCGTCCTCGTAAATCTCCTGCTTCATCCGCCCGCCTGGCGCAAGGCCCATCGCGGCACCAGCGGAGAGTTCGCATACGCAAAGGTTCTCCTCCGCGACCCCCCGGTATCGTGACGCGAAATACTTCTCATACGCTTTCCGTTTCATCGGATAGGCGATGATCTGGAGACCGCCGTGCTCCGCTTTTCCTGTAACCTGTTCCTCTGCCGTGACGCCTGCCCCGAGCGGCATCGCCACAAACTGGCGAATAACGCCCTTTTCAACACAATACCCATCCAGCCACGGTTGCTCGGTAGCCACTACGTAGTCTTGCGGGTTGCGATTCAGCTTATCCTTCCACGGCTGGCCGCTCACGGCGTTGATTTTGCCCGTGGCGATCTTGACCGCGAACGGATATTCCCCGCGGAAGTTGATCCACATTGCCTCAGACTGATACATCGGCAGCATTACGCCGCCGCGTTCTAGCCAGTCCTCCGGCACTCGGTTCGCGTGGTCATCCACATGGCGCAGCGGAAATCGGCCCAAGCCAGGGGGCAAGGGATAGGTTTTGTTGTCGTCGGGAATTCTCAGCGTGCGTTGGAATTCGATCCGCAACCGCGCCGCGGCGTGTACTTCAGGAAACGAAAACACCAATGTTTCATTGTTCAACTCGATCATAACGGTTCTCCTTTTACCAATTGCCGTCCCGCACCTCGCGGACGACTCGCAACACCGCTTGGTCCGGCGCGTCTTTTACCTGCCGGATCAGTTCAGCGAAAAGCTTTGGCCGTTTCATGATGGCCTCACGAAGGTCCTTTGATACCTTGCCGGCCAGCGCCAGCAGCACATCCGGGTCTTCGCCAAGTATCGCCGCCAGCGTCTTGGTTGTTTCCTCCGACGGCGGCCCGGAGTCCCCGCGCTCCACCTTGCTCAGATACGACGGCTGGACCTCCATCGCTGCTGCCACCTGGCGCAGCGAAAAGCCATGTTTTTTGCTGGCCTGTAGTTCCAACCGCCTCTGCCGGACATATTGACCGAACTCATTCATAGTGTTGACTGTTTACTATACACTATACGATATGGACTGCAAGTGGTTTTCTTATTCTTTCATGGTTCGCCCCCTAACTGTCCTTCTTTGGAGGTTTTATTGGTTTTGTTACGGTCATTTCACAAACGCGGGCCGGGGGATCTGCTGGCAAACCGCCAACCTCACGCCGGCTTCGTCGGTCCCTCACCCCGCTTCACAACAAATTTCTCGCTCGCCGGTAGATCGTGACCCTGTTCAATCCGAACGCGCGCTTGTCTGGTAAACGCACCGAAAGGATGAGGGCACTGCTTATTCCTCCGGCGTCGCTGTGTCGGTTGTTTTATTCTTCAAAAACCGTTGAGATTTGTCGTCTACTACGGGATCAAATCCGCTTCGCGCAATGGCTCAATCACGCCGTTCTGGAGCTTGCTCTTGTCAAAACCCTTGCTGGATTCGGCGCGGAGCGTGACCGACACCTTGCCAGCCATCTCCGCGAGGTTCGCCACGGCATTCCACACTTTGAAGAGTTGATTGCGGTCTGCGGTGAACGATAGCTCAAGCTGCGTCTGCTCGATCTGAGTGCCAGCAGGTTGCCCAACAGCAGAAGGCGCAACTGGAGGAGGCAAGGTCGTCGTCGACACGGCACCTCCGAACTGCGGTCCAGGAGGCTCGGCAACGGCTTCAGGTTGAGGAATCGCTTGAGGCAGCATCAGGAAACCCGTGTCGAAGTCTATTTCATCATCGGGCACCAGAGTGTCGAAACGCACTTTGGAGAGGGCAACCTGAAACTTCCCGTCAGAACCGGTTACTGGTGTCGGCACATTGGCATACCCGAAGACGCAATCGCTGATGCCCTTGACGATTGCTCTCCGCAGAACACCGTCCGATGTCAGCCGTGCAAATCCGAGGAACGAGTAGAACCCGCTGACAATCTCATCACAGCGGATACCCATCACCGGCGGCTTGCCCTCGCCAAGCTTGAACAACTCGATGATCTTTGGAGGAGCAAGCGAATCATGCACCTTTCGCTGCACCTGCATGATCAACTCGCAGATGCGCTCATGAATCATCGCCTTTTTGTTCGCGGTCAACGTCACCTGCAACGGCCGGCCACCCACGGCGATCTTCTCCAAGCCGATCTTATTTTCCACCAGCTTCGGCAACCACACCTCGACGTACAATTTCAAGAACGCCGACTCCAATGAGCCGGCATGGCTAGCCTCGCGCTCTCGCAATTCGTCAGCCTGCTCTTTCGAGAGGTTGAGTTTTTTCGAGTTCTTTCGCACTCGGTCAATCGCGATCAGGTAACGAGTCTCGCGGCGTAGTGTCTCCACCTGATCTGCGGCCGGCACGGCCAGAGCCAAGCCGTTGCGGAACTTGCGCGGACTGCTTCCACACTTTTCAATCATTTCCAACGCTGCCACCTCGCGTTCCTGGAGTGACTTTGCCGCCAGGTCCAATGGGAGGTAGGCAATCAGAAAGCGAGACTCCTTGTCTGGTATGGCTGATGAATCCGCCGGCCAGGCAATCGCCGCATGATGCCCCGCCAACCGCTCCTCCAGCAATTCCTTGATTCGGTCAACGACCAGCTTCTCATCTCGTGCAACGGCGTCGGCTTCTTGCTCGATCAGCAGTGTCACATTCGGGTCTTTTTTGAAACAGTACCGCACACCATCGTAGTGCAAGTAGAGGCAGTTCTGCCGCAGCTCTGCCAAACACCCCTTCGCCGTTAGGCTGTCGAAGTCCGGGCCGACACATGCGGCCAACAACTCTGGCTCGGTCACACCAGCCGGTAGCACTTCCGTGCTGTTGCCCACCTCACGCCGCAACCCACCGAACGAATACAGGAAGATTGCTGTGGCCATCTTCGTTGCTACGAACTTGCCCACCTCGGCGGGGTTCTCTTTGGCCCGTCGCTGGTCAATTCGTCGCGCCCGCGAATTTGTCCCAACCAAATCAGCCTCAAACACGGCATCGTACTGGTTCATGAAGCCCAGTTCCTTGACCAGGGCACGCCGAACATCGTGGTCGGCGAGCAGTACGTCACCCGGTCCCATTACGCCAGCGCTTTTGCCCGCCTTGTGCGTCGCCCGCATACACGCTGCCAAGAAACGCAACGCACCACGGGTTCGTTGATACAGCGGCAAGGATGCCCACCGCTGCCGCATCAGATCAATCAGCGCCGGATGAAATGGATACGCTAATTTCATCCGATTCCGCAGCGCAATGCCCTCCTCGTCAGCCTGGCTCTCATCCGCCTCGCTGGTCGCATAGGCTTTGCGGGCCTGTGTGAACACCTGCTGGTATGCTGTGGAGGTTGTGCCGGCGATTTTTTCATCGGGTATCTGCTCCAATAACCTTCGCTGAATGACCCGACACACTTCGTCCTCCACCACAGGCTCCCGCAGTTGATCTTTGCGGTTGGCGAGGTCCGACACGGTTTGGAGCAATGCGAGATACGCCATCGCTTGTTGCGGATTACTGGCCGGCAGTGAATAGACCAGCGCGGTTTTGGGCGAATTGCCTGTCGCGACGGTCAGGCGTTTCAGAAATATCAGCGATTCATCGCGCAAGGTCGTGTCGTGAATCTTGTGGCCGCCAGCGCTGATTAGGTATTCCAGAACCTCATCCAACAGAATCAAATTGGCTTCATCGCCAAACAACTTCAGCAAATCGCTGGCATCTGGAGAAAGTCGGGACTCGTCATTGGCACGCATGATTTCGTACCCCGCCTTGCCGCCCAAACTGAGCGCGATCCATCCCCAAATGGTTTTGACTCGAATGCCCTTTCCCTCTTTTCCCTGCGTGGCGTTGAAGAATTGGCCGTCCACTACTGCCACCCGCACCTTGCCGGGGATGGCCAAGCCCTTTGCCTCCGGCAACGTGTCGAGCGCCTTGCGACTACGAGCCGCGTGAAGCAACGCCGCCATCGTATGCGACTTGCCGCCGCCGAATGGGGTCATCAGCTTCAGCACTGGAGCGCCACCTTTGCCAGCCAGTCGTTTCAGGACTTCGTCCAACAAACTCCTCAACCCGCTGGTGATATACGACGCCTGGAAGAACGACTCCGCATCACGATACACCGGCGCCACGGTGCCAGTGCCTTCGGCCAGCGGCCCGAGGTCGAGCGCGAAGATGTCTGTCTCGGCGTGCTCCTTCAGTACGTCGGGGTGCAGATGGACAGATTCGACCCAAGGTTTGATTGTGGTGTTCATACGTTGTTTCCTTGCAATGACTCAGTTCTGTCTCTCAAAACGATGCCGCCCATGCCGCCCATGCCGCCCATGCCGCCCATGCCGCCGATGTTGGTGATGTTGGTGATGTTGGTGATGCAGCAGTAGTAGTGGTGCTGCTGCTAGAGCAGGCGTAGGCGGTGGTGAGGGTGGTGAGGGTGGTGAGGGTGGTGGTTGTGTCCACTATCGCTACCCTCTTTCTGCTTAGCTCTCGGCTCACGTTTCGGCTCACTCGTGCGGGTTTCCCTTATTTTCCGCCGGTTTTTCGGCTCACCTTTCGGCTCACGATCTGAGCCGAAAGCGCATAACTGATGCTTCGCCCTTTTCCTCGCTGCACCAAGACCTTGTCCTTTACCAACTCGCTCAGATCACGTTTAGCCGTAGCTGTCGGTACTTCAGCCACGGTTTCATATTCCTTACGAGTGATTCTCCCGCGCTCCTGAACGTGCCGTACGCCTCTTATCTGGCGATCACTCAGTTTGAGTTCGGCCAGCCGTGCTTCTAGTGAAACCGGCTTCTGGAAAATGATTCGGAAACTGTCCGGACGGCACTCGAAATGCGGCTCGGGAACGCCGGCTTTCCGACACTCCGCCATCATTCGGCCAATGCCCGTACCGAACTGCTCAATGTACTTGATCCGGAAGAAGGCTTCTGCAACGAGCTTGTTGCGCGGCTTCGATTCGTGCGGCCCTTTCAAATCTTCCACCGTCAATCCTGCCGGTAGACCACCTGGATTCGTCACCTCCAACCGGTCATCAAAAATCTTCACCTCCACATTCCCGCTGTCGGCGTAATCCCGATGGCAAATGGGATTGATAATCGCCTCGCGTATAGCATCCAGCGGATACTCCCACTGTTCCTTACGCTCTACTTCGCCCTCAATCCTTGCCGCCATCGTGGTGTTGCGCCGCACAAACGCCATCGCCTCCTCGACCTGTTGGATGATGTCGCCCTCAATGACCTTCAAATCGAGAAATTCCACCTCATTGTCGCCCTTGAACCGGGCACAACGCACCTTCGCCTGAAGCAAAAACCGCTGCGGATTCTTTCCAAATAACAGCACTGCGGCAATGGTCAACTGCCCGTACTTCTTCAGCAAGTTCAATTGCCGCAATACCTGTATCAGCGGTGTCTGGTCATCAATTTCCCACAGCCGTTCCGATTTGGCGCGACTCAAGAACTTTCGCACTTTGTCGGGGTCAATATCGTCTGCCGTCGCACCAGCCTGTACCGTCTCGTCCCACGTCACACCGCGAGAGTTAAAGTACAACTCCGCGATCTCGCTCGCCGCCAACACCTGATTGGTGCGGCCCGACCGACGATAAGCGCGGCCATAGGCACTCACGGGTTTGGTGTGGTTCTCCGGAACCTCGACCATAATGACTGTCCGGCCCGCTTCCTGAACGGTTGTAATTCCTGGCACCAGTTTCGGAATAGTGTTCTGGGCGATGTCGTTCGCCAAACTTTCCAGTGTGCCTTTGCCAATTTGCACTCCAACGACTGTTCCATCGTCACGCACACCGATGTAAATACACCCGCCCTGTGCCGATGCAAACGCGGCACAAGTCTCCACGATGTCGTGCGACTGGCTCAACGACACCTTCCGCTCAACCGTTTGTCCTTCTTCAGGAATCATGACCAATCTTCTACAGCAACCGCTCCTGACCCGCACGCTTATCCGCCTTCACTGTCTGGCCTTCCATCACTGCTGACCAGTTGGCCAGCAGCTTGCCGAGGGTGCTTTGTTCGGCGGTCGACGATACGTCTTCCAACTCGCCGCCTTTCAGCGCGGGACCGCCCAATGCCTGACAGACCAACTTCAGTTGTTCCAAATTCGGCTGGGCGTCGGCCAGGAAGTCGGGAATCTTCGGCGGCTTGTGCTCCAGCAGCCAGAGCAGGCGATGCAGGATGTCCACAATCGGTCGGGCTGTGCCGGTGTCGTCCGGTATGCCGAGTTTTTCGTCATCGCCACGTTCGGTGAAATCCAGCAGCCGGTATTTGCTCTTGTCCTTCTCCATCACGGCGTTCGATCCACTGGCCAGACCGTTGTGGCCGTCCAACTCGACGTGCGTGCCGTTGGCGAAGATGATTGCCTCGCCGGCGTCCAGATCCGCTGCGCCGTAGGTGTAGCGCCACAAAACGTAAAACCGCGTCGCCGCATCCATCCCCGCGAGGCTAGTCTGGCCGCCTTTGCCACCGACCTCTTTCGACAACCGGGTTAGGATGGTTTCCAGCACGACCGTCTCCACTTCCGTCAAGAACCGTTCGGCGGGCACTTCCTCGCCGTTGGCGTATTCGACCCGCGCAAACCGGGTGAACGCCCGCAGCCCCGCCCCGACACACGCAATCACTAGGTCTGCCCCCGAAATCCCCATCGCCCACAACGTCTCCACCCGCTCCCGCACGATCTGCTCCAACTCCGGTTTGACTGACTCCTCGTAGTGTCCAACCTGCACTGCCCCTTCCCGCTTACGAGCGACGAGGAAGATGCTGGAGGCAAGGGCGGAGGTAGCATGAGCAAGAAGCCGTCCTTTAGTTTCCGTGTCGAGCGGCCATGCCTCGTTGACGCAAAAGCCCGCTGTGCGGAGCGAGTCCACAAGAGTGGCCCAGCCGAGCGTGGTCTTGTGAGCATAAACGACGAGGATGGGGCTAGCCGGCTTCAAGAGGCGGTGAGCCTCAGCGAATGCCTCAGCCATCATGCGCTCATAAACCTCACGGGCCTCGGCCTTATCACGTCCATGTCGCGTCGAATCGGCGACTGCCTCCGCCTTCTTTGGCGTGCCGGCAGCGGCGAAGTGCTCCGGGTAAAGGTGGCCGACGGAACGCTTGAGCCAGACGTAGAAAAAGTCGGAGAGGTCTGCGTAGGAGACGTTGTCGTAGTAGGGAGGGTCGGTGATGACGGCATCGAAGGAAGAAGTCTCGAATGGCATGGTAGTCGCACTGCTCCGCGTCACATGGCCGATGCAGTCCATGGCCAGAGAATCAATAATTCCAGCCACTTCCTGTAAACTGCCAGTCCAGCAAGCAATGTCTTTACACAACGGATTGGCCTCAGCGAAATCCCATGCCATCGGCAAGGCTTGCCTTCCAAAAGTATGAACGATGCCTCGCCCTCCGCCTGCCTTCAGCATGCACAATGTTGAGTTAAAATCCGCTTGTTTGTCCAAAACGCACGCCAGCATGGTGGCGACGGCTTTTCGCGCTCCGTCTTCCACTCGGTATCGTGCCATTTCGTGAAGGGCCTCCTGATCAGCGGCAGCAAAGGTCATGAGGCTCAACATTTGGCGGGGCGTGAATAGTTGCCCATAGCTGGTGATACCGTAGAGACGAACCCAGAAGCTGTTTTTAGCGTCGTCAACAATCTCTTCGTCAGGGACGGTCAACCCGGTGCGAGCGCAGACTGAAACAATGCGTTTAAGAACGTCCTCATCATCTGGCACGAGAAACGGAACTGAATCTGGCGCGAGATAGACCTTCCCGTCCCGATTGGGTCTCGTCATAGCGACACCCATGATCTGAAATGCCATCCGCCCCGCACAACCTTCGACCTTCACGTATTCACTGTCGGCGACCGTACCGCAGAATGGACAGGTGGCGTTGCCACCTTTTGAGAAACCGGCTGGGTCAAAGCCCAGTCCGTTCTCCGAGTGCGCCTCGACGACCTCGAAGCGAACCCGTTTCTTCCCGCGTGGCGCAATCACCTTCAGTGCGACGTACCGACCTTCCTTTATGCAGAGCCAAGTCTGTTTCACCAGCGGGACGGTGGCTTTACAGGTGGGGTTCTTGCAAGTAACAGTGCGCGTCCAGAGATAGGCGACCGGCATCAGGTAGCCCGGCGGCACCTCGTCGGTGGTGTGATCTTTCAGGTAGTCGACTTGGAGCACCTGTTTCTTGCCCTTGTGCTCAGGGTCGGGGATGAGCGGGTAGAGGTCGCCGATCTCGGCTTTAACCTTGTTCAGCACCCACTCGCCCCAGTAGCGGACTTCATCGGCCAGCCCGCCCCAAGTGGTTTCACCCTTGGCGTTCTTCGGGCCGGTCATACCACGCGCGGTCGGGTCGGGTTTGCCGTATTTCTGCGGATAGACCAGCGTGCAAAGTTGGATGATGTGGGCGACTGGATTGAGGTCGAGCGCATACGCCTCACAGCCCAGCCGCAACGCCTCCAGCGGAATCGCGCCGCCGCCTGCAAACATATCCAGCACCTTCGGCCGCGGCGCTTTGCCTGAAACAATGTCCTCGACCGTGACCTTCTTGCCGGTCTCGTCGGTCAACCGTTCCGCGTGTGCTTCGAGGATGTGCCTTTGGGCCTCATTGATAGCCCGTTCGATGTCACTTTTCTCTTCGGGCTTCGAGTCACTCGGATATCGGCATAGACGTTGAATAAACTTCGCCGCATTGGCACGCCCGAGCGATTTCTTTTTCTCGTCGCTACCCGCATTCGGGACAAACTGCGACGCCGGCACCAGCGCCCCATACACCGCCGCCCGACAAGCCACCAGCGGACGCCGCGCCCACCACAAATGCAACGTCGAGATGTGCCCCTTGCGCACAGACTTCTCCCGTGAAGCCTCGGCGCTGATGGCCACGATGGGCAGGTAGTCTTCGATCAATCTGCGGTCGTCAATCATAATGTTATATTGGGTAACAACTGTTTCAATTTTCCATCAGGGAATAGCCATCGGTCGGAGGAGCGATGCTCCACCACAGCTTGGCAATTCATGAAGGCTGATGGAATTTCGTTTTTCCAATAAGCTCGCTCATTCCGAAGTATCAAAGGTAACAACTTCCATAGGATTTCGTTTTCTCTGGCTGTGTAGTCATACACTGGGAGGTCGTGAATCCTCCAGTAATCAAATCCTGGCTTGGCCTTAAACTCTTGGTAAAGTTCTGTAAGAGAAGGGCTATCCCAATCGACACCCAGAACACGTCCCAACTCTTTGCAACGGTTGTAGTATAGGAGGTAGTCATATTTCTTAGGCACTTCGTCTGGATCTCCAACGAAGAACTCAGAGTTATCTACGAAAGTGTCATGGTTAAAGTTGTATCTCCTCCAGTTTCCCAGAAACCAATCGACCTCTGACATGAATTCGGGGAAACGTTTCTCAAACAGATACTGGGCCTGACATGTTGCGTCGCCAATCTCGGTCCTCAATTCTGAAGATTCCTCAATGCGGAATCCAAAATTGTCTTGGGCAAGGAACTTGTCATAGTGTGATCGGACTTGGGCTCTGACGTTGGAGAAATAAACCCTGCGTGAATTACAGTCGGCGATGAATAGAAACACTGGCACTGGTAAGCGCCACCAATAGTTCACCGTTGTCCCTTCCACCCCCGAGAAGGTGAAATGCTTCTTGCCGTCAACCTCTGTCTTGGACCACTCGATGGCAACCGAGGTTCCTTTCAATTGTGCAAGGAAGACTTCTCCAATCATCTCGTTTCGTTCAGAAACAATTTCAACGTAACAGTCAACGCCGTAGTCCCGCTCGGTCATCTCCCGAAGAATCCAAGTAGATGGTGTCTTCGAAAGAAGAATTTTCCATGATTCACTCTCCGTAACGTGGGACTTTGCGCGGATGGGTAGATGATGTTCCATTCTGGCTTAAAGGGTTTGCGTTTGGGTGTTCAGCAGGACGGCAACCTGTTCAATTACAGTAGACGAGATGTCATAGCACCGCTCCGCCACGACAGGCTTCGCTGCGTGTTCAAGATATTTTGCCAGGTTCTGGATCATCAGCGGCATCGGATCGGGATTCTCCAACGGATTCCAGACGCCGTTTTGGCCGTCATGTGACCGGAGTTTATCTTGATCGGCGTTCACGCCTCCTTGGGTGGCGGCAGTTTTGTGCCATCCCACAGTTCTCCCCGGTCAAGCATTGACAGCATTTCCGCTATAGTTGCCAGGAACTCAGGCTGTGGCACCCATGAGTAGGTTGCAACTGAATAAATATCCTCAATGGTGCCAAGAAGCTCCGCGGCACTGCGAGCTTTCAAAAGGCATTCACGCGCCTTTGCACGGTTCCCTATCATGGCAAAAGCAATGTGCATTGCTTGGTAGCGGTTGGCTTGCATCGGCAGAGTAGCGTTCGGGGTACTGGTGGTTTCCTCGAACGATTCCACGATACTTTCCCATGCGCCAGGCTTGAGCAGTTGACCGGCACGTCGTTTTGCCTCGGTCACATTAAATTCTGCGATAAGCCATTGAGACGGCATAACGTCTTCCGCATTCTCATCCTCATCTTTTTGTGATACATGGAAATAATAAACGCCGAAGGATTCAACCGCCGTTAGATATTGTCCGGCAGCCATCGCGGCGCAGCCGCGCTCATAATGTATGTCAGCAATTTGATCTTCAGACAGGCTATTGACCGCTGAAAGAGCCAGGTCGCAAACAACGATTACGTTGTCAAAGGTTTTACTATTCCTATAGTAAGATAGAAGCCATTGGAATGATTTCTTATGGGACGGGTCAAGCGTCAAAGCGCCAAGCGCTAGCGATTCTGCCGCCTGCCGGTCCCCTTTAGCCAATGTAATCTTAGACATTAAGAACAAACCATCAGCGCGGTCCGAAAACTCCGCACGCAAAACTGATTCGAGTCTGTCGAATTTGGTTTGGTCGCTAGAGGACACCGCTTCATCGACTTGTTCGCTCAAGAAATCCAACCCTTGACGATTAAATTCCACCAATGAGTCGAGCAAGTGTTCATAGTCGCGAACAATGGCAGCAGGATAAGGACCGTCTCTGAGCACAAACAACTCTTCGTGCAGAGCGGCCGATGAATAGTAGTGCAGGAGCGTCTTCACCTCGACCCCAAGCTCCTTGTGCGCTGCATCGAGTCGCTTCGTCAACAGCCCGCTTCTCTCGGCGGGAAGATTTGGTACTGGTGATGCAACGTAGTGGATTTGGGGAATCCGGTCGGGTTTGGCGTCGCGGATTGCCTTTGCCACTGCAGCAATCCCCTTCACGTTCTGTTCATTCAGACCGAACACCATCACCAAGAGGTCGGGCAGGTGCAGCGTGCATATTCCGCCGACATCGGTGAGTCCAGTGCGTGAATCAACCAAGACGTAATCGGGTTGGCAATGGCGGGCTATGGCAGCTTTCCAGTTATCAACAAATGGCTCGCCCATGCCGCTATCGTATAATTGCGCCCAATCAATATTTGCACGGTCGCGGTTGTAGGTCTCATTCTTGCTTCCCGCCGGCATGATCCACAACTTGCCAGGCAGCGGGGTGGAAAAATCACATGTGTGGATGAAGCTCTCTAGAGCGGGCGCCTTTTGAGTGCGGTTGAACTCAGTGACGTATTCGACGACACCCGGCTTTCCAGCAACAGAGGCAAACTCATCGAAGCTGTCGAGACCGGGCGCTTCGAGGTCAAAATCAATCAGGACAACTCTGCGCCCTCGCTTTACGAGAAGTGCGGCAATGTTTGCTAGGGCCAGCGACCGGCCAACACCGCCTTTATAGGAATAGAACGTGATCCAAAAAGGTTTCATTTCAAGGCAAAGGCGACGCGGCTGAGACCACGAGCCGGGTTTACGACGAACGTTCCGGTGGTGATGCGGCCACGTTGACCACCCCGCGTCTTCACCAAATCCGGGAACTGATCCTCGAAGGTCAAGGCGGACACAACCTGCGCCACTCGATTTGACCGCCGCCATCCCCGCTCACGCAGCCACTCTGAGGCTTCGGGAAACTGTGCAAGAACACGGATGTAATAGCACATTGAGCGGCTTGGAAATTGCGTCCCCTTTTCCCAACGATGGTATGTCTTTTCACCGAGGCCGAGGATTTCGCTCATCTGCGTCTGATCCACGCCAAGGTTCTCCCGGATTCGTTCGAGTTCATCAGGCGTGAGTTGTTCGGCTTTCTCGGCAATGAACTCCTCCAAATAGCGCGATGTTTCCGCGGGAAAGAACCGTTCGCCACATTGGTCGCAACGCTCAACCCACACATCGGGAACATCTACTGCCGGCTCGTCCTGAGGATTGAACTCGTAGTTGGCGCAAACCAACTGGAGATGTCCCTTTGCACAGATTGGGCACATCTCGCCGTGTAAACTTTCTTTGGGTTTGGGCTGACTCATTGGGGTAGCCTTGTTTGGGTGGTGTGCTCGTGAGCGTACACAATGATGAAAACTGTCTTGGTGAGGATCATCTCGACATAAACATCCTTACCCTCGAAGATGGAGACGTTGGCATGAAGGTGATTTTCCAAATATTCACCGGGCCGTTTAAGGTCGGATTTCTGGAAAATCTTCCGGTTTTCTTCGATGTGTCTGCTAATGGCGTTTCGCAGCCCAGTCTCGCCAATCTTCCATAACTGAAGAACATGGTATTGGGCACTCTCTCCAAGGCGAACTTTATCCCACTCGCAAGCGCGTTTAATACGTTCAATTTGGCTTGCATCGGCTTCATGGAACGCCAAGTCGCCAAGTGATGATTGATACTCACACATATTATCGGATGGCGTCAAGTGCGTTTTAGCACTTTTACGACACTTTCGATGGCATCTGCAGGAATATCGTAATACCTTGCAGCCACGACGGATCTGGCGGCGTGTTCAAGTTGTTTGGCCGGGTTCTGGATCATCAGGGGCATCGGGTCAGGATTCTCCAGCGGATTCCAGATGACATATAGCCAATACGAGTCGCCGAGTTGTTGGGCCTTGTTCCATTCGTTGATCGTGAGACGGATGGTCTGGCCGCGCTTGCGTCCCTTGACCTCGATGCGGCGGATACCGGTGACGGGGTCGCGGTAGCCGGTTTGTGGGTCGGCCGGCCCCATGCTTCGGATATCGAACCCGATCTTCTCGTGCCCCACCTTGGTACACTCCCAGCCACGGCCAGTCTCGTGGGCGATAACCACTGCTTCCGCTGCCAGTTCGATTTTGCGCTTGGTGGCCGGGTCAAGCTCTTCCAGATCGCCGTCCACGACGGCGGACGCATTTGCAACCTCGCTTGCCGGCACGACCAGCGCCGTGGCCAGATGACGCACCGGGCCATGTCGGGCAATGGCGAGCCGGTCAAGCCCGGTGAGGCGATCTGTATGGCTGCGCTGGAGATCGATGAGGTCGTTTTCGGCACGTTGCCGGGCCAAAGAAACCTCCGACTCGCCAAGCATTTCACGCTGACGAAGCGCCATGACGCGATCTTGTGCGACGCGCTGCCGGGCTTGGAATGATTTCTCCAGGTATTCACGGCAGACAGTGACGAAGTGTTGGCGCTCCTCCTGACAACGCTGTCGGCGTTCAGTTTGGTGTGTGCCTTTCAGAAAATCTTCAACGGGCTTGATGTTGAATGACGGCAGCGAAGCCGGCGGGGTCGGATGCGCCGGCAGGTCCAAGAGGCTGTCAGCGGACACCGCCTCGAATCGCTGGGACATTTCAGCGGACAGTTCTTCTCGAACGGCGATGACTTCGGCAAATAGGTTCAGGGTTTCACCCTTGGAGTTCTGGCCACGGATACTGATCTCGAAAAAGTGCAGGCGATACGACGACTCGGCATTACGGTCCACGAAAACACCCGCTCCACCCAACGCCGGCAGGAGCTTTTCGTTGAGCCGCTCGTCCACGGCGGCATACAGCGGATGCCCTGGGCCAACCAGTTCGGCGTTGCCGTGTTCCAGTTTCTCCAAATCGGCCTTGCGGAAGGTGAGCTTGAGATAGGCGGGTTCGGGTTTACCGAGCCGAGCCACAGCGAGACGGTCGGAGCGCAGATCGGCCAGGACGTGTTCGACACGCCACAAACCATCGGCGCGAGGTTCGATTTTCAGACCGACCTGTTCGCTGGCCCTAATGAACTGGTCTTCGACATACTTGGGCATCAGCCGGCGTTCTTCCGCTTCGACGTTGGCAGTCTGAAACGAGGAGAAATCCACGTTGTCACGAGCGAGGGCGACACCGGTGGCCTTTTCGTATTGCAGCAACATCTGCGGATCAACGCGGGCGATGCGGTCGAGGTATTCTTCCAGCCGGCGCGGGTCGTTGGCTGCTTCACGGAGCATTTCGGGGAGATTGACCTCGTTGAGCGAGAGCACCTCGCCGATGACATCGAACACCCGGTCGGCCAAAACGACACGCATCTGTTCGAGTTTTTCGAGAAGCCGCTGGAGGATGCGCCCCTCGATCACCGGTTGGCCATCCTCGGACTCCGACGCGACGAAGTTGAAGGCGTGGACATCCCGTTTCTGGCCGATACGGTGGATGCGCCCAAGACGTTGTTCCAACCGGGTCGGATTCCACGGCAGGTCGTAGTTGATCATCAACCGGCAGAACTGAAGATTGATTCCCTCGCCAGCGGCTTCCGTCGCCACGCAAATCTGGCAGGACGTGCGGAATTGTTCCTGGGCGCGCTTCCGTTCGTGGGGATTCATGCCGCCGTGGATTTCGCAAACAGAAAAACCCCACTTCTCAAGGTGAAGTCGGAGATGGTTTAGCGTGTCGCGATGCTCGGTAAAGATGAGCAACCGGCCACGGGCATCCTGCAACTCGTTGAACTCGGCACGCGCCAGACACTCGCGCAGCGCAGTCAACTTGGAGTCACCGCCTTGGTCGGCCTTATCGCGCACCCGACGTGCTTGGCCCACCAACTCCTTGAGTACGGCAATCTCGTTGCGTAGCTGATCCAACTCGGCGGCAGTAGTGTATTCGTCCGCAAGTTGGTCGCGCTCCATCTCGTCGAGATCATCCTCGTCCTGCTCGGCATCGTCCACGAGGCGACCTTGAAGCTGAGCCAGCCGCCGGGCGCGTTGGGACGGCGGCAGCGACTCCAGTTCTTCGAGCAGTTTACCCTGCTTTTCCAAACGGCGTTTCAGCGATTCGTGGATTGCCATCGTGGAACTGGCAAGACGACGCTGCAAAACAGTCCGTGCAAGGGCCACACTTGCTTTCCGGCGCCCGCTCGCCTGCGGCAGAAACTCGTTGATGTAGGCTGTGACGGTCTTGTAAAGCTCGTATTCCTCACCGTTCAGCTTGAACGCAATACTGTGCGCGTGACGGTCAGGAAAAAGACGCTGTCCATTGACATCACGCAAGTCCTCCTTCAATCGCCGCAGCGCCCACGGGCAATCTGGCCCGAGTTGCAAAACTTCCCGGCGGATCTCCCCGGCTTTCGCCGCCATCCGATGCGGCTCTGGAAACAGGTCGGGGTCAATCAAACGAACGAAATGTGCGAATCGGTCGTCGTCGCCATGATGCGGCGTGGCCGTGAGCAGCAAAACGTGATCTGCCTGCGCGGTGAGTTGCTCCGCCAGCACATAACGTTTGGTTTTCTCGGCCTCGTCGCCGCGAGTGGAGGATTTCTTGGTGTAGGCGCTGCACTTGTGGGCTTCGTCAATGATGACCAAATCCCACTTCTGTTGCCAGACGCGTTCTCGCACCGCCTCCTGCTTGGCATAATCGAGTGAAGCGATGACTTGCGAGTTGCGCTGCCAGGGATTGGTGAGTTGTTGCTGGTCAACAGCGGAGAAAATGATGTCAAATGTTTCGCCAAACCACCTCTGCAATTCGTCCTGCCACTGGATTGTCAGAGGCGACGGACAGAGGATGAGAATGCGGTCGATGGCCTCGCGGAGCTTCATCTCCTTGATGAGAAGGCCGGCCATGATGGTCTTGCCCGCGCCAGGGTCGTCGGCAAGCAAGAATCGTAAGCGTGGCTGCGGAAGCATTCTGAGGTAAACCGCCTCGATTTGATGCGGTAGCGTGCGGATGCCGGAGAGGCTCACGGCAAAATGTGGATCGTGGGCGTAAGCGAGGCGGATACGGGCGGACTCAACCAAGAGACGGAGATGATCGGCGTTGACGGGGCGCGTCTTGGGATCAGTAATCGGCACCGCTCCCGCGAGTGTTGCTGCCTCCTCCGCGGAAATAATTGCTTCGTCCGGCGTGCCATCAGGCAACCGAACGCGACACTCGTAGCCTTTGCCCAACGGACGCACCGCTTGTAGAACAACGGGGACATCAAAATGCCCCGGCAGACGCACCTGTTGGCCTATCGGAAGTGCTATCGGTTCAGTACCCATTCAACACGTTCTCCTTGGTCGGGTAGATTAGCGAACAACGCTCAGGACAGCAAGCCCGCCCTCAACAAACGAATGCACTCCGCCGCTGCTTCACTGGGAGCGATGTGCGGCCCGTGGCTGACCACATAGCCCATTTCTCCGAACGATGCCGGCGGGCGTCGGTGTCGCGAGCGCGGCTTCATTTTGAACTCAGCAGGTGCTTTTCACTCCGTCGTGTGTTCACCATTCTGGAAACCAACCGACAAGGAACTACCGAATGAACGAAACGATTACAACAGTGACGCGCGAAGAACTTTATCAGCAAGTATGGGCCGCGCCAGCCGTGCAGTTGGCGAAGAAGTACGGAATTTCAAGCACTGCACTGGCGAAGATTTGTAAAAAACTGAACGTGCCGCGGCCGGGTCGGGGGCATTGGAGGCGGGTTCAGTTGAGGCAGAAGATCGTGCCGCCGTCTTTGCCGGATGCTGGCAAATGCCGGCGAGTTGAAACTGTCATCCGACCGGTCTCATCAAGGTTTCCCGTGCTTTCGCTGACTCCTGAAATGCAGTCGCGCATCGAGGCTGAGTCTCGGCCGGAAAACCACATACACGTTTCCGAATGTCTGCGAGACCCTCATCCACTGATCTGTCAGACCAAGTCGGTTATCGAAACCGCCGAAACCAGTTCTGGAGATGTTGTTTGGCCGCCGCCCAGTCGCCCTCGGCTCGACTTGGAGGTGTCTAAAGCGTTTTTGTCGCGGGCGCTGCGAATTATGGACGCGCTGCTGAAGGCGTTGGAACAACGAGGATTCACCATTGAACTCGCCAAGGACCAAAGCCTGGAGACACGTGTATTGGCGGACAGAGAGAAAATCTGCATCCGGCTTTGCGAGGTGGTGGATAGCATTGAACTACCGGCTGAGAAATGCTGGGGTCAAAAACGCAGAGGCCGTCTGTGTTTTCGGATTGTCGAGTATGATCCAAAAGGTGGACGAAAAACCTGGACCGACGGCAAACGCTACTGCTTGGAGGATTGCCTTAATGAAATCGTCATCGGCATCATGGCGAGCGCCGAAGCCAAACGTCAGTGGCGATTGAAAAGGGAAGAGGAGGAACGCCAGTGGCGAGAGGAGCAGCGCCGTCGTCAGGAGGAGGAAAGGATTCGACAAGAAGAGGCGGCACATCGGAAAGAACTCGAAAACCAAGCCGCATCATGGGCCAAGTGCGCCCAGATTCGCGCGTTTCTGGCAGCGTGCGAACAAGCCGTGACAGAACGAACCGGCTCTTTGACACCTGGAAGCCCGGTGGCTCAATGGCTTGCATGGGCCTACCGCCATGCGGATCGTTTCGACCCCTTCAAGAACGGTTATTTTCAACCGTTACTGGAGCAATCTCCTCTGGCAAATGCGCCAGCAAAATCAAACGGCTAGCCGGTTTTGAGACTCGCCTGAGAGGCCGAAACGGCCAGCGTGACGACCGCTGCCGATTGCACAACTCGCGGCAGAGAACCAAAACCCTAAGACACTGTGGAAAGCAGCCTGTCCAGCTTGGCGCGAACACACCGACCACAGCGCGCTTGCAATTGCAGTTCCGCTGTGGGAAAAAACGGTGTATTAATTAACCTCAAAGGAGGTACACGCAATGAACAAACGAATTTGGGTCGTGCTGGTCGCTGCTTTGGCGTTGTTGAGCGTTGGATGTCCGTCCAAGCCGGCATCCGAGCAGCAGGCACAAAGCGTTACTGTTGGCATCATGACGCCGCTCACGGGAGAGGTTGCGTCGTGGGGCGACATGCAGCGGAAGGCGACCGAACTCGCCCTCGCAGACTTGAAGGCGAAGGGCGCATTGGAAAAACTCGATGTGCGGGTCATCTACGAGGACGACAAGGCAAGTCCCAAGGATGGCGTTAACGCTTTTCGCAAGCTCGCGGATGTGGATCGAGTGCCAATTGTCGTCGGTTCACCGGCGAGCACGGTAACGCTGGCTGTCGCGCCTATCGCGAATGAGAAGAAGGTTGTGTTACTGTCTTCAGGCTCAACCGCAACGGACGTGGGGAAGGCTGGCCCGTATGTGTTCCGCATCATGCCCTCAGACGAAGTGCAAGCCTCGATCATGGCCGATTGGGCGTTGGAATTGGGGTACAAAAAGATTGCGGTGATCTTCGTTGAAAACGCCTGGGGGCGTGGTTTGGTTGAGCAGTTCAAAGCCGATTACACGAAGAAGGGCGGCTCGATTGTTGCAGACGAGTCTTCAAAACCCGACACGACCGACTACCGTGCGCAACTCACCAAGACCAAGGAAGCAAGCCCAGACGCGATTTATGCACCGCTCTACACGCGAGGAGCCGGGTTGATGATCCGACAGGCTCGCGAACTGGGCCTGAGGTGTCAAGTTTTGGGTGCAGACGTTTACGAAACGCCAGAACTCGTCGAGGCTGGTGGCAAAGCTGTTGACGGCGTTCTCTACACAACCTACGGCCAGTATTCGGGTCAGGAGTTTCAGTTTTTCGCAAACCGGTATAAAGCGAAGTATGGCCGCGATCCGGAAATTTATGCGCGTTATTGTTACGATGCGTTTTGCATAGCCATCGCGGCGGTGACCAGTATTCCGCAAGCGAAACCGATTGACGGTCCAAACGTTCGCGAAGCATTGCTGACTCTCAAAGATTTCCATGGCGTCTCAGGCGTGACCACCTTTGACGGACGGAATAGCGCGACCGGTAGGACGTTCGATAAAATGATGGTCACCAACGGGCACCATGTGCCCTTCGATCCCAAAGCGCGGAAAGACATCCTCCCATGAAGGAATGGCGGAAGAGGTGGTTGAGACCCTGTTTCTGGCGGTGGTTCAGGAAGGAACGCCTTCATTTCTATGTTCTTGCTGTCGTCGCCGTGATTTCGGCGACAGGTCTTGTGCTAACCACGAATCGGCTCGCCTCAGTCGCGGGAGACGCGGGGCTCATTCCGGCTCTTAGTTTTGGTTTTATTACGGTCGAAAATCCTTTTCACGTAATTATACCGCTGCTCCTGTTTGTTGGGTTGCTGCCGCCGATATTATGGGTGCTGGAACGCCGGCGCGAGCGGGTGCTAATGATAGCAATGATGCTGATCTGCCTTGGCATGACACTTACTTTGGCGGTGGCAGGATATGTTCAACTGAGCTGCATTTCCGGACAGCTCGTTAGCACGACTACCACTGGCGCTCAAAATTTCTTAGCCCATACGCAAAACCTGCTGAATTTCTTCAGCGCCCTTTTGACCGTCGCAGCAATAGGAGCAACCGTTTTTGGGTTTTGGATTCAAGCACGCTTAGACAAGCTTGGTGAATTGGACAAACGTATCGCAGAGGTTTCAAAGCTCGCGGTTGTGGCAGCCGAGAGCGCTTTGATCCATCTGCCACCAACTTCACAAAGCCAGCAGGTTTCTGACAAGGCGATGGCCATGTTAAGCGTAATGAACCGGCTGATTTTTGAAGATACGGACAGAACTTTTCTCGACTACCTTAACAACCAGAAGAACGGAGCGCGATTGCGCCTCGCAAAGGCAGTTTATGAATACGGCCGCGGAAATTTTTCAATAGCTCTTCACCACGTCACGAAAGCTCAGGAGCAGGGAACCGACGTGGATTTGCAATTAGAGGCAATATGGTTGCAGGCTACCCTACTGCGGCAGATGGGAGAGGTTGCAGAATCCCGCAAAGCTTTTGCTGAAGTTGATCGTGAAGGGGAACGACGTGACCGCAATGATCTACGAACGTTGGCGATTGTAGGCTTTGCTCTGTGCGATCTTGCGAAGGAGGGCGTAAATCACTCAGCGACTATTAATAATATGCGTGCGTTGGGGGCGGACCAATCTGAGACCCCACCGATGTTGCAGATGTATTATGTGAAACTCCACCTTCGGAGTGGACCGGGCAGTCTGAATGCGACGTCACTAAACTCCTTGCGAGACGCCTGCCATCATCTTCTAACGTGGTTGATCGGCTCAATCAGCCGAACAGACAGCCTCAACCTTAAAGCCAACTATGCCCAATCGTTGGCTTATGTTTATTGGGTGTACTCAGAAGTTGGAGTTCGAGAACACGTGGGTTCTGCAGAGCAAAAAGCGGATTATAGAGCGCGTGCGGTAAATCACTTGGCGCATAGCGTCGAGTGGGCCAAGAGATATGAAGATGAGTTTGGGCCTGACGCGTGGATTTATGCTGAACTTAAAGAAACACTGATGCCGGCGGATTCTTTTGTCAAGGAGGCTGAGCAAATGAAGAATACTTTCGAACTCATCAGTGAGGGCAATGCTGAGAAGTTGACCCAGTATTTGAAGGTCTGCTTTCCAAGAGTTCAGACGTTAAGCCAAGATATGTGCGCATTGCGGAAAGCAGTAGAACAAGCGTTGGCATTGGGCGCAGCCTCCGCGGCTGTGCCGACATCAGCCACCACACAACACTGACCAAAGATCAAGAGACAATGTTAACCCCATACTTCAATCTATTTGCTGCACAATCGTTTAGTGCTGAGCAAGAGGATGCGGCGATCAGAAACAACATGACCGCAGATTTGTCATTCGGTCATTTTGACATTCTCGGAGATTTCGTGCGAGGACGGCCAGAATTCCTGCCTCATCTCCAATGGCTGGAGTCCCTTGACGCGCAAGAGCTTGAAAAGCAAGTGCGGGTCGCACGCCAGAGTTCCGTCCTGATGACCGTTGTCATGCTGACGGGCGCTTGCAACGCGGACTGCACTATCTGTTATACAGCTAGACGAAAGAAGCGGAACGAACTTTCAGTGGAAGAGATCAAGAGAGTCATGGATGAGACACATGCCTTGGGATCCCGACTGCTTTACATCCCCGGAGAAGGAGAGCCGACCTTAGACCGTGGGCTGTTTGACATTTTGGAGCACGCGCGGATGCTGGGGATGGACGTGATAATGTTTAGTAACGGCGTCACGTTCTCGAACGACGCCGAAGCTTTTCGTTGCTGGCAACTGAACAGTGAGGAGTTTGTTCAACGCCTAGCGGAATACCCGGTTCACATCTATCACAAGCTATGGTCCATAGACTCCGATCTGCTGACGGAGATGATGGGGATAAGTCCGAGTATCTACCAGTTTGCCGACGTCAAGGTCCGCGATCACACGGTGAGAATACCCCGTGGCCTCGAATTGCTCTTGCGCCATTTTCCTCGGCACAGGGTTGGAATCGAAACGGTCGTTGAAAGGCGCAATGCCAAAGAGATCGTGTCCACAATTATTCCTTTGGTAGAGCAGCTAGGTCTCAAGAGTTACATAGAACCAATTCTCCACGCTGGTCGCTGTTGCGGCGTGTTTGATTACGACCCTCCTCCAGATGCGCGGCAGATGTTGGGCAAGTGGTTGTCTCGGCAGAATTGCCGACGCGTCGCATACAAAGTTATCGTTCTCGGTGACGGAACACTGACCTACGGGATGGCTTTGAACAGTCAGTTTTTACGGCAGTTCCACGTTGACGCCGAAATTGGCAACATCCGGGACACCATCAGCCGAGAAGGCGATCTCTTTCGATTACTGCACACCGACCAGTCACTCGTATGGGGGAGGTATCAGATTTGCGGTTGTATATGCGAAGAATTGAGCGCCAAGTTCGGGAGCAAAAGAGCCGGTTTGTCAACCGGTCGCCAGGGACTGGTGCCCGTGTGAGGAAGAACCGGTTCAGGATAGTGGTTGGCGTGATGCCGCCACGTCATTTGCTGAGAGACCGGCCGTTACGGCACTACTATGCAATTCGTCGTTAACGGATTGGTAACCGGTGCGGCTTACGCATTGGTCGCGCTTTCCTTCTCGGTGGTTTTTCGGGTAGGGAGATTCTTCAACTTCACACACGCCGCAGTCTTCACCTGGGCCGGTTATTTTGGGTATCTCTGCTGGACGATTCTGGGACTATCGCTGTGGGCGGGGGCGTTGCTTTCCGTGTGTTTGTCAGCAGTGCTCGGTGTGTTGCTGGAACTTTCTGTTTACATGCCACTTCATCGGCGCCGCGCTTCAGGTGTTGTATTATTGCTGGTCTCGCTCGGCCTCTACACAATTATGCAGAACACGATCTCCATGCTCTTTGGAGATGAGATCAAGCGGCTTTCGGGCAACACGGTCGCAGAGGGACTGAGTGTGTGGGGTGCGCGTGCTACACGCATCCAATTGGCGATAGTAATAATATGCGTCGTGGTCTTCGTGGCGTTCGGTATTCTTCTCCGACTGAGTCCCTTTGGAACCAGACTCCGTGCGGTGGCCGATGACCCAGACTTGGCCGCGATACAAGGTGTACAGGTTCATCGTTTCAGATTAGCTGCGTCCGCGCTTGGCTCTGGCCTCGCCGCAGTTGTCTCTTTGCTTATGGGATTGGATGTCGGCATCACGCCGACTGTGGGGCTAAATGCACTCATGATGGGCGTCGTTGCTGTGATTGCCGGCGGTGTGGACAGCACGCCCGGAATTTTCCTTGGGGGAATTTTGCTTGGCCTCGCGCAGCACTTGGGGGTCTGGAAGATAGGAACTCAATGGCAGGATGCCATAGCCTTTGCAGTTCTGATTCTTTTTCTCGTGTTGCGACCACAAGGGTTCTTCGGCAAACCGCTCCGAAAAGCGGCCGTTTGATATGGACTACTTGATCCACATCCTTGTTTTGGTTTGCATCTTCGCGGTGCTAACCGTGTCCCTGGACCTCCTTGCCGGCCACATGGGATCGCTGTCCATCGCTCACGCAGCGTTTTACGGACTCGGTGCTTACACGAGTGCGCTGATTGTCACCCGAATCGGAGCACCGTTCGTCATTGGTGTCGCAGCAGGGACGGTGGTTGCTGCGGCTATTTCTTTCATCGTTTCTTTGCCGTCGTTGAGGCTGCACGACGATTATTTCGTGATTGCGACGTTCGGGTTTCAAATGATTTTGGTCAGCATTTTCAACAACTGGATGCATGTGACTCGCGGCCCGCTCGGCATCCCCGGTATCCCCCAACCTGTCATTTTCGGTTGGCACATCAGTTCCCATGCTGACTTCTTGATTCTAGCTTTTGTCTTTGCTGCGTTTGCTTATTTCGTGGTCTATCGTCTGACCTCTTCTCCGTTCGGTCGTGTGCTTCACGCCATACGGGAAGATGAAGTGTTTGCGCAGGCATTGGGAAAGAACACACTGCGGTTCAAGGTGACGGCGTTTGCGGTGAGCGCGGCATTGGCGGCGATGGCGGGGAGTCTTTACGCGCACTATATCACCTACATTGATCCAACGAGTTTCACGGTGATGGAATCCATCTTGGTGATTTCGATGGTGATCATCGGCGGGGCGGGAAGCACATGGGGGCCGTTGGTCGGTGCGGTGGTGTTGGTGACGTTGCCGGAGGCGTTGCGGTTTGTGGGTTTGCCAAGCAACGTGGCAGCGAATCTGCGGCAGATTTTTTACGGAGCGCTGCTGGTGGTGATGATGATGTTCCGCCCACGCGGTTTGGCCGGGCGCTACAGCTTTGGACGGTGAACAACAATGAACGCCTTCCGTTGCCAAAAACTCAGCAAGTCCTTTGACGGCGTCCACGCGATTGATGGTGTCACGTTGGAGTTCCCCGCGTCAGGTATCACGGCCATCATTGGCCCAAACGGTGCAGGCAAGACGACTTTGCTGAATGTGCTAACGGGCTTTCTTCGCCCGAAGGCGGGACGTTGTTTTTTGGGTGAACGCGAGACCACACATTTGCCGCCACATCGAATTGCGCGGCTCGGCGTGGCCCGGACGTTCCAGGATTTGCGGTTGATCGGGCAAGTGTCGGTTCTCGATAACGTGCTGGTGGCTCGGCCGCATCAGCGGGGCGAGCGTTTGTTGCCAGCACTGTTGCGGTTCGGCGTTGCGGATGAGGAAGCGTGCAATCGCGATGAGGCTATGCGATGGCTGCGGTTCGTCGGACTGGAGAAGAAGGCGGAGGATTTGGCCGGCGAGATGTCCTACGGCCAACAGAAGCTCCTGACACTAGCAGTGTGTTTGGCGACGGAGGCACGGGTGCTGTTGCTGGACGAGCCGGTAGCAGGCGTTCACCCAGAGATGGTGTCGCGCATCCTCTGCTTGTTGCGCGAATTGAAGAAGCAGGGCAAGGCGATTGTGTTCATCGAGCACGATATGGCCGCGGTGCGTCAGGTGGCGGAGTCGGTGATTGTGATGGACGAAGGCAAGGTGATCGCGCAAGGCCAGCCGGCGGAGGTGCTGGAGCGGCCGGAGATCATGGAGGCGTATGTCGGCTAGCGATGAGTAACGAATGACAAGTATTCCACCAATCATGCTGCGCGTTGATTCGCTTGTGACCGGCTACGGGAAGAAGCAAGTCGTCAACGGCGTGTCGCTGGAGGTCGGTCGGGGCGAGATCGTGGCGTTGATCGGTCACAACGGCGCAGGCAAATCTACGTTGCTCAAGGCGGTGTTTGGGTTGTTGCCGATTTGGAGCGGCCAAGTGTTTCTGGACAGTGAGGCGCGGACGACAGCGACACCGCGCGCGTGGTTGCGGGCGGGCGTGTCGTATGTGCCGCAAGGCAACCGCGTTTTTGCCGACCTGACGGTGCGCGAGAATCTGGAGGTGGGCGGCATCACGCTGCCGGACAAACAACGGTTGCGCGATGGCATGGAGCGTGTGCTGGCGTTGTTCCCGCCGTTGAAGGACAAACTGAAACAGCAAGCCCGAACACTGTCGGGCGGTGAAAAACAGATGCTCGCCTTGGCAAACGCCCTGATCCTTTCGCCGCGTCTGCTGTTGCTGGACGAACCATCACTCGGTTTGGCGCCGCCGTTGGTAACCGAGGCACTTGGCCGCATCCAACAACTCAGCCGCGACAACGGAGTCACGGTATTGATCGTGGAGCAGAAAGTGCGGGAGGTGTTGAAGGTCGCACGACGGGTCTGCGTGCTACGTAATGGCGCAGTGTCATTTGAGGGAATAGCCGAGGAACTTCGCAACGATACCAAGCTGCGCGAAGTTTATTTGTAGGGGGACGTAATCCAGTCTCTCACGGCCATGCCGGCATCTCTCGCGCTTTCCACGCCACTGACAGTGAGGCTGTTGCCGCAGCGTCCATCACGTCCTCGCACCTTTCTATCATTTCCCGTTTTTCTGCGGTCTTCCCTCTTGTCTTGCTGACGGGGGCGCAAACGCATAGAGTTCCCGCGCGAAATCCAAAGGAGATTGGCCATGCCGGAGAATTTTAGCTTCGACGTTTTCCTGAGCCACAGTGCGAAGGATAAGGCGGTAGTGCGCCCACTGGCGGAGCGGTTGCGGGCGGATGGACTGAAGGTGTGGTTCGATGAATGGGTGCTCAAGCCACGCATTTTCGAATCACGAGTTACGAATCACAGTTTTTCACAGCCCGGCATGTCGGCCAATGCGCTCGGCTCCGACTGGGCGCAGTTGCTAACCCACCCTCAACCCTCAACTCTCGACCCTCAACCAACCGGCGACCCGTTGAACCAGGAGCGCCGCTTCATTCCCCTGCGGCTCAACGACGCCCCCATCAAAGGCTCCCTCGCGCAATTACTTTACATCAACTGGCTGCCAGCGAGTCCCGAACAGCCGGCCTCCGATAACAACCCACCGGTCCTAAAGGCCGGCACGATCTGCGCAGCATCTGATGAAGAAAGGAATCTGAAATGACAATGGATGGAGACAACCGCGATCGAGCCTTGGAGGTCCTCATCGCAGACAATGACTGGGATACATGCCTTCTCATTAAGGACAGTCTAGGGGGTGATTCCTTTGCGGTCTGCACGATTTGCACGACGGTGCAGCAAGTCGAATGTTTACGTCGAGAGAGCCGTTTCGACTTGTGTGTTTTGGATGTGCGTTTCGCCGATGGCGTGGACCAACTCAGCCGTCTACTCGCCATCGTTGCGTCGAGATGGCCCAACGCAATCGTATGTGTTCTTTCAAACTATTTGGGAGACATTGACGGCTATGACAAGGAACGCGTCAATGTATTGGTGCAAAAACCGTTGTTTTTGCTCGACCCATCCATGTTTAGGTCAAAACTGATCGAAGGGGCGCTGGCAAGCGACGTATCCACATCGCCACCGTGGCAGCGGTTTATCCGAGTGTTAACGAGCTTGGATAAGAGCGACGGAACGGCGGAGCGGTTCCATATGTCCGAAGCGAAGACCCGCATTGCATTCGATGTGTTCCTCAGCCATAATAGCAAAGACAAGCCGACCGTGCGCACTCTCGGCGAGGCTCTGAAGAGACGAGGGTTGCGCGTGTGGCTAGATGAGTGGGAGCTAGTGCCAGGCCACCCTTGGCAGGAGGCTCTTGAAGACATCATCAAGACCACTGGCGCAGCGGCTGTGCTTGTCGGTCCTGACGGATTTGGACCTTGGGAGATACCTGAAATGCGCGGCTGTCTTTCAGAGTTTGTGCGGCGACGGTTACCGGTTATCCCAGTGCTTCTGCCTGGGGCAGCAGTGCGACCGGAACTACCACTTTTCCTCAGCCAGTTCACATGGGTTGATCTTCGCGACGGTCTCACGCATGACGGTTTGGACCAACTGGAATGGGGCATCACCGGAAGAAACCCCAAGAAAGCAGGATCATGAAGACCGTCCTTTTAGCCAAACAAACGATGGACCGCATCTTCCTTGCGGTAGAAAATGCGAACGATGGTCTCTGGTATCGAAACTATCTGACTGGCGAGGCATGGTATTCCGCCCGCTGGAAGCGCATGCTCGGGTATGAGGATCACGAACTTCCTAACGCCCCTGAAGTGTTTCGGAGTTTGGTCTTCTCCGATGATTGGTCTTCTATCCAAAGCGCTTGCACGGCGCACTTGGCAGGAGAAACTCCGATCTACGATTGCCTGTTCCGCATGAAACACCACAGTGGAACTTGGCGATGGATTCACTCACGTGGTAAGGCCCGCTTCGGGTCCGACGGTCGCGCGGAAGAATTTGCAGGCTCGCATACCGATGTCACCGAATACAAAGTCCAAACGGACTTTCATAAGGAACTACTTGAAATGCTGCCAGTGCTTGTTTCCCTCAAAGATCAGAAGCGGCGGTTTCACTATGTTAACAAGGCGGTCGAAGAGTATTTCAATCGTTCCCGTGACACAGTATTAGGCAAGACCCAAGAGGAACTGGCTTTGGACGACGAACAGGCGAAGCAGTTTCGCGCAGACGACGAAAAGATTCTTAAAGGCGAACTTGCGGAAATCCATGTCGCTCAAGAGCCGCTAACAAATCAGTCCAGTGGTGAGGTGCGACACCTTCAGACTCGAAAACGCCTCCTATCGTTCCCAAGCAATAATCCGCAACCGCATGTGTTGGCCGTCGCGACCGACATAACTGATACACTTGCAGCCCAAGAACAGTTACGAATTATGCGCGACTCGCTTAAGGTAAAGCTTCAATCGCTGACAGACCTAGTAGTTGATATCGAGAAATCCACCAGCGAGAGAGATGCCTGCAACACCGCCATTTTGCGCCTCCAAGAGTTCGGCGATGTTTTCGGATATCCGTCTGTTATGATATCATTCAAGCGCATTATTGATGGACGTCCCTGCATTATTGCGGAACCAGACTATGCCACCGGTGTTTGGAAGAACATTGCACCCCATATGATGCGTTTGTGTGACGTATCACAAACCGAGATGGATATTACTGCTCTTGTCTTAGAGAATGGCAGAGCAGAATTTGTAAGTGATTCAAGGAACCATGTGGCGTTCGACCAGAATCTGGCAAGAAAGGTGCAATTAGTTAGCCAATATGTCATTCCCCTCCAGACGGCTTCCTCAAAACTAGGCATTCTGCAGATCGCGATGGGTGAGCGGGAACGTCCGCCGGAAGACCGCAGCTACTATGACGCAATCGCGGCACACCTATCAGTTGCAATCGAAAGACATAGGAGCTTGGCTGAGTTGGAGAGAATTAACAAGGAATTAACGAATCAAGCTCGGATTCTTGCTTTCGATGCTGCTGCTGCTAAAATCATGCACGAATTGATGCATGCAATTGGTGATTACGCCGACCGTCTGCGGGCGGCAGTGGTGAATCCGGAGATTCGCTGTAACAAAAATGCAGAACAGTTCCTTCAGTATACCCAACAGAAAGTGGGAGAATGGATTCGTTCCGTCTCTCAAAACGTGGGGGCGTTGAAGACTAATGAAGAGGTCGGCGCCTATGAAGTTGAGAAGATCATTAAAGAAACGGTTGAGACATGGTATAGGAAGGCGCAACTAAGGAACTGCACAATTCAGATGGAATGCAACGCGCCGGGGAAGAAAGCCCATGTGCGGTTCGGCGCGTTGAAAGAGGCTGTTTCATGTCTTATTGTTAATGCTATAGAGGCAAACGCAAAGGATATACGCGTGATTGTGCGCGCAGTTCCAAGACCCCCTGATGTAAGTCGAGCAAGTGAACGCATTGATATCGAGGTCTTGGATAATGGCGACGGTATCCCCCTAGAATTTAGGGATAAGCTGAAGACCTTTGGCTGGACATCAAAGGTGGCGATTGGGCACGGTATAGGTCTTACGATTGTAGACTTGTTATCCAAACGGATGGGTGGGAGCTTTGACATAGTATCCTATGGCAAAGCAAGTGGCGAACCTTTGACTCGGTTTGTCCTTCGGCTCCCATCTGTTTTAGGTTAGAGTGTTCTATGTCACGCTGGTCGTGCGGCTGCATCACACCGAGCCTTTCCAGCAGGACCAGCTCTGGCGCTACGCCGCCGATTCCAAGATGAACACCGGGAAGCAGCTTGGCGTGAAGCTGACCCGGCGCGCGCCGGGCGTGGGCGAACTGGAGGTGTATTTCGATCCGGCGGTCGCGATGGAGGAGAGGATCATCTTCAGCAACTACGTCCACGAGCACCTGTTGCAGCACGCCCCTGACGTGGAGCGGCTACAGCATTATGTCTGCCCGCAGCGCGACAGCCCGGTGGGCAATCGCGAGGTGGCGATGAAGCGGCTAAACGACTGGCTGCAAAGCCGGCCACCGCAGCCTGACCCGACGGCCCGGTTCAAGTTCCGCAAAGGCAAAGAGGAGCCGCCGAGCATCATCTGCGTAGGCTGTGAGCAGCGGGTGCCGCTCTGGGATGAGATGGAGCAGTGTTTCGCCAGCCCGGAGATTCAGGGGCGGGTGCGCGACATGCAGGAGGAGTCCGCCATCGAGCTGAGCAACCAGAGCAAGGAACGCGCGCTGGTGGGCGAGGTCATCTCCACCGTGGCGCTCGCGGACCAGATCAGCCGGGAGTTCAACGTCAGCGATCAGGGCATTGACATGGAGATCGAGTTCACCGACGACGCCCACGAAGCGACCGGCGCGAAGCTCTACCTGCAACTCAAGTCGGGCGATTCCTACCTGCGCGAGCGCAAGGGCGCGGAAATCTTCACGATCAAGGACGAGCGCCACACCCGTTACTGGATGGAGCAGGCGTTCCCCGTGCTGCTGGTGATCCGGAACTCCGAGGGCGAAGTCCGCTGGATGGAAGTGCGCGACTGGCTGAAGCGCGAGAGCGAAAACGGCAAGAAGCCGGTGAGGCAAATCGTCTTCGCGGGCGAGCGGTTCGACGTGATGAGCGTGCGGCGGTGGCGGGCGCTTGTTCTCAAACCGTGAGTGAATCCGCAGTGGGTGCTTTGGTCCTCCTCCTGTTTGCCAACAGTTTCCATTCCCGCTGTTGCCATGCTGGACGTTCATCAACCGCAAGCATATCCCTTCAACTTTTCTTTTGCGGCGATCCCAGCCCTAACCTCATTATCAACGACTTCCAAGGCCTCCGGGGAAAGATGCGGTTTCAACTTTTCCAACAGTCCCACAAAATACCGACTGGCACTCTCTGCGCCCTCCTCATACATCTTCTTCCCATATTCTGGGTCTCCACGATCCAGCCCCAACAACTTCGCCCCCATCGCCGTCCCCTGTAACCGCAACTCGATGTCAGGAACTTCTTTCATGACTTCGACGGGTCTCTCCATCACGAATAGTCCATCCTTCACTTTTCGCTTCTCCACCACCTTTTCTTTCCGCTTCGCGTTGAGCGCTAGCTTGATGGGGTGAAGCAGCTCCGTTTCCGTCACGCCCAACTGTTTGAAAATGTCCACCACGGCCGACTGCATCGCGGGCTGATCGAACACGCGCGTCGCGTTTGCATTTGGGTCCGAATATCCCGCTGCTCGCGCCGCTTCGGTCTTGTTGCCCGTCTCGGCATACACTTTGAGCGCGGTCCGCTGCTTCGGCGTCAGCTTCTCGGTTGGATTACCGTGTTTTACCGTGGTTTGTTTTTTTCGAGTGCTCATCTTGTTCCCGCCGTTAAACGATCAAACACACAGCCGCCTCCATTGAGCCACCCTCGTCGCCGGACATCGTGCTGCGTTTCGCTTCGATTGGCTCTGGAGCCGTCACAAATGGGATTGCTGCCGCGCCTTCACGCTGGCTTCTTCGGTTGCCGTTGCTTCCGCTGTGCCTTGTTCGCCATCGGGCGGCATCGGAACGACTTTGCCAACCTCACCCTCCGGTCTCAGTGCCCAAAAATGCTTTGCCTCCGTTTGCGTCACCAGCGCCTTGTAATGAGCGTGCAGGATGTTGGAGTCTTTGTGTCCCATTTGCGCCGCCGTCCGCACTTGGTCGCCGTGCATTGCCAAGTGGTAAGAGCCAAACGAGTGCCGCAACCCATTCTTCGGCCACGGCAGAATTTTCGCCTTCCGCTGCAACGCTTCCAACCGCTCGCGGAAATGCACCGAGTCAACCACGGGGCCGCGTTCCTTCGCGTAGGCCGCGAGCCAAGCCGCCAGCGTGTCGCTGATCTCGACAACCCGTCGCATCCGTTTCTTGGCAATCTCCGCGCCGACGATGATCGCCCGTTCTGTGAGCTTCACCGCCGACCAGTCCAGCCGTTGCGCCTCGGTGGGCCGCAGACCCGCGAACAAGCCCATCGCAACATACGGCAACAGCCCAAACTCCGGCGCGGCTCCAAGCAGTGTCGCGGTTTGCTTCACGGTGAAGATGCCGGGTTCCTTGTCTTCCGGCGCTGGCCGCGAAAGCTTCTCCGCCAAGTTCACGTCCACCCACCCCCGCCCAATGGCGAAGTTGAAAAGCTGAGACAGCTTCACCGCGTAGTTGATCTTCGTGCGCGGCGACAACTCCGGGTCGTTCAACCACTCCTGCAACTCCGGCAACGCAATCGCGCTCAGTTGTCGCGTGCCAAATGTGTTGGCGAATTGCCCCAGCCGCGCCTTCAGGTCGTCAATCGTCCGCTGCCGCCGGCCCGCCGCCGTCACGTCCTTCAACAACTGCTGCACGATCTCCGCGACGGGCGGCGCGTTGCGATACTTCAAGACGTGCTCAACGTAGTGGTCCACCGCTTCCGTCAGCGTGGCGTTCCACGGCCTCAACTTCCCCAAACACTTCGCGGCCTCAACCCGCGAGTCAGCCGACAGAGAAAACGCCGCCGTGCCTTCGTTCTCTTTGGCAACCCGCGCCTGCGTTGCGAACGTCTCAGCCGCTTGCTTGGTGGGAAACGTCCGCCGGTCGCGCTTGCCGTTCACCAAGCCCAAGTCCACCGTAAAGCCTGCTTGCCCGCTTCGATGGATTCGTCTATAAATGCGCGGCCATGAAACCTTGCGTCTCGCACGACTGTGCTCCTGCTTCGTCTGTGCGTTCGTGTCATTGTCCTTCGTTGTCATGGAGCCTCCACAAGCTAAGTGTTCATCACTTGACGGCGCGAATGTGTCACGCAAACGGCACGCAGTCAACGCTCAAAATGAAAGTTCAAGTTTAGACTTTCATTATCATCCTGCAAATTAACACTTTATAAAAACGGAAAGTGATGGGTGCCTGGTGGTCCCCACGGTCTTCAAAACCGTCGTGGCTGGCGCAAGCCGGCCAGGTAGGTTCGATTCCTGCCCTTTCCGCCACTTCCGGGTGCTGGCCTACGCCCTTCGCCGTTAGGGCCAGATCACTACAGCCGATTTTTTCAACAAAGCAACTTTTGGCCTAAATGGAGCCCGTTTTCCCTCCTGAAACCCACGCAATCCTGCCTTCCGACCTTTTCAAAAGTGTGCGGTCCGAGTACACTCCGGGGTTCCTGATACTTGGCAAAAGCGGAAAACCACTGTTTTTATGTGGATATATGAGAAATGACGGGAGCGACGGGACTCGAACCCACGAGTCCTCCGTCCATCCGACCGGCGCGTTTGTCCGGGCACAACCGTATCGGGCGTTCCCCGGCCCGGCCAACCCAAACTTCTATTGAGCCGGAGGCGCGCGAACTGCTATAAGCGCCGGGCGTTGCCGGTCCTCGAGGGCGGGCGACACACGGCCCTTGATCGGATATGTGGATCGTCCAATTAGCTCTGCGCAGACCTTACACGTTTGTGGTCGCAGCCATCCTGCTGCTGCTGCTGACCCCGTTTGTCCTGATGCGAATGTCCACGGACATTTTCCCCGTCATTGATATTCCGGTCGTCAGCGTCGTTTATCAATACGCAGGCCTCGACGTGAAGGAAATCGAGCAGCGCATTGTTTATATCTGCGAACGCTCGCTGGCCACCACGGTCAACAACATCGAGCATATCGAGTCCAACTCCTACAACGGCATTGGCGTCATCAAGATCTTCATGCAACCTGGCACCTCGGTGGACGGGGGCGTGGCGCAAGTCACGTCCATCTGCCAGACGCTGTTGCGCACCATGCCGCCGGGGCAGACGCCGCCGTTGGTGATCCGCTACAGCGCCTCCACGGTGCCGGTGTTCCAATACAGCTTCAGCAGCAAGAAACTCTCCGAGCAGGAGCTTTACGACTTTGCCCAGAACCAGATTCGCGTGGGCCTCTCCGTCGTGCCCGGCGCGTCCGCGCCCTGGCCCTACGGCGGCAAAACCCGCCTCATCGCCGTGGATCTCGACCTCACGGCGCTCAAGTCGAAAAACCTCTCCGCGCAGGATGTGGTCAATGCCATCAACGCACAGAATCTCATCATGCCCGGCGGCACCGCCAAAATCGGCCCCACCCAATACAACGTCGAGCTGAACTCCAGCCCCCGGGTGCTGGATGAACTCAACGATCTGCCGGTGAAAACCATCGGCGGCGCCACCATCTACCTGCGGGACGTGGCCCAGGTCCACGACGGTTACTCGCCGCAGCAGAACATCGTCCGTCAGGACGGCCTTCGCGGCGCGTTGCTGACGATCTATAAGACCGGCGTCGTCTCGACGCTGGACGTGGTGCGCCGCGTCAAGGCCGTCATGCCGCGCATCCTTAGCGGCCTGCCGCCGGAGATTGACGCCCGGGAGTTTGCCGACCAGTCGTTGTTCGTTCGCGCCGCAATCGAAGACGTGGTGCGGGAAGGGACCATCGCCGCCGCCCTGACGGCGCTGATGATCCTGCTCTTCCTCGGCTCGTGGCGCAGCACGCTCATCATCGCGGTCTCGATCCCGCTCTCGGTGCTCTCGTCCATCGCCGTGCTCTACGCGCTCGGCGAGACCATCAATCTGATGACGCTCGGCGGACTGGCGCTGGCCGTTGGCATCCTCGTGGACGACGCAACCGTGGCGATTGAGAACATCCACCACCACATGACCGCGGGCATCGCGCTGGAGGATGCCATCCTCATCGGCGCGCAGGAGATCGCCCTGCCCGCCTTTGTGTCCACCCTCTGCATTTGCATCGTGTTCGTGCCGATGTTCTTTCTGACGGGGGTCGCGCGCCATCTCTTCGTGCCCCTGGCCAAGGCGGTGGTCTTCGCCATGCTCGCCAGCTACCTCATCTCGCGCACGCTGGTGCCGACGCTGGTGATGTGGTTCTACCGGGGTGTGAAGCTCCACGGCACGCACGCGGATCATCACCACGCCCCGCTCTGGGTGCGGCCCTTCCTGCGGCTCCAGCTTCGCTTCGAGCGGGGCTTTCTCCATTTCCGGGAACGCTACCGCGCGATGCTGGCCGCCTGCCTGGAGAAACGCGCCGCCTTCGGCGGCGTCTTTCTGCTCTTCTGCCTGGGCTCGTGGCTGCTCGTGCCGCAACTCGGCGAGGACTTTTTCCCCAATGTGGACGCCGGCACTTTTCAACTCCATCTTCGTGCGCGCAGCGGCACACGCATCGAGGAAACCGCGAAGCTGGTGGACCAGGTTGAGACGGTCATTCGCGAGGAAGTGCCGGCCGTGGAAATGCACGGGATTCTCGACAACATCGGCATCTCCAGTTCCGGCATCAACCTCACCTACAGCAACAGCGGCGTCATCGGCGTCGCCGACGCCGACATCCTCGTCTCCCTCAAACCGGGTCATGCGCCGACCGACCACTATGTCCGCCGGCTTCGCACGCGGCTCAACCGCGAATTCCCCGGGACGCTGTTCTACTTCCTGCCGGCCGATATCGTCAGCCAGACGCTCAACTTCGGCCTGCCCGCGCCGTTCGACGTGCAGATCGCCGGTCGCGACCAGGCCGCCAACCGCCGCATTGCGGCGCGGCTCGCCGAGAAGATTCGCCAGGTGGCCGGCGCGGTGGACGTGCGCGTGCACCAGCCGGCCGACCTGCCGAAATTGCGCATCGCCGTGGACCGCACCAAGGCCTCGGTGTTGTCCCTCACCGAACGCCATGTCGCCGACTCCGTACTGCTCAGTCTCAGCGGCAGCGGCCAGTTCGAGCCCGCCTACTGGTTGAACCGGAGCAACGGCATCCAGTACCTCCTCGAATTTCGCGTTCCCGAACACGCCATCGGTTCGCTCGAAGAGATTCAATCCATGCCTATCGGCACCGGCCAGCCCGGCCAGGACAGCGGCCAGATACTCGCCAATCTGGCCACGCTGGATCGGACGGCGGGCGAGGCCGTGGCCTCGCATTACAACACCATGCCGGTCATCGACATCTTCGGCGGCGTCACCGGCCGCGATCTCGGCGGCGTCTTGCGTGACATCGAACCCCTGGTCGAGCAGGCAAAGACCGAGCTCCCGCGCGGCCACTACATCAGCTTGCGCGGTCAGGCGGACACGATGCGCACGAGTTACATTGGCCTCATGGTCGGCCTGCTTATGGCCGTCGCGCTCATCTATCTGCTGCTGGTCGTGAATTTCCAAAGCTGGCTCGACCCCTTCATCATCATCACCGCTTTGCCCGGTGCGCTCGCGGGCGTTGTCTGGGGTTTGTTCCTTTCCCAGACCACGCTCAGTGTGCCGGCATTGATGGGCGCGATCATGAGCCTGGGCGTCGCCACCGCCAATTCGGTCCTCGTCGTCAGCTTCGCGCGCAACAGCCTGCATCGCGGTCTCGATCCCATCGCCGCCGCGCTGGAGTCCGGCGTGGGCCGCATCCGGCCTGTGCTGATGACGGCGACGGCGATGGTGATCGGCATGTTGCCCATGAGCCTTGGATGGGGTGAGGGCGGCGAGCAGAACGCCCCTCTCGGTCGTGCCGTCATCGGCGGCCTCATCATCGCCACCGTGGCGACCCTGCTATTTGTGCCGGTGGTGTTCAGTTTCATGCACCGCCGGCCGCCGACGACAAAGACCCTCTGACCTTTTTGTGACATGCCACCGTTCAGCGACACGCGCATCCAACCATGAACCCGCAGCCAACCCTTCATAACCCGGAATCGAAAGTGCCGCCGCACGAGGAGCGGCGTTTCCGCCTTGGCCCGATCGCGGTGGTGGCCGCCCTGCTAACCGCGCTGGCATTCGCCGCGGGCATCCTGCCCCGCATCCAGGCCCGGCAGGCGGTCGCGAGAGAGACGCGCGAACTTTCCATCCCGACCATTGCCGTGGTTTCGCCGGCGCCGGGCATCGCCTCCGCCGGCATCGAGTTGCCCGCCGAGATCAAGGCGTTCGTGGAAGCGCCGATTTATGCCCGCGCCAGCGGCTACCTCAAACGCTGGCTGCTGGACATTGGAGCTCGCGTCGAGGCCAACCAGCTTCTGGCGGAGATTGACACGCCGGAACTCGACCAGGATCTCGCCCGCACCCGCGCCGAACTTACCGAGCGTCTGGCCGCCCTCGAACTGGCCAGGACCACCGCGACACGCTGGACGGAATTGCTCAAGACCGCCAGTGTCAGTGAACAGGAAACCGCCGAAAAGACGGCCGACCTCGCGCTCAAAGCCGCCATCGTCGAGGCCGGGCGGGCCAACGTCCGCCGTCTTGAAGAGCTCAAGGGTTTTGCGCGCGTCACCGCGCCCTTTGCCGGAACGCTCACCGCGCGCACCACCGACGTGGGCCAGCTCATCACCGCCGCCGGCACCCGCGAGCTGTTCCGCCTCGCGCAGACGCGCACCCTGCGCGTGTTCGTTTGCGTCCCGCAATCAATGGCCCACACCATCATGCCGGGCCAAAGCGCCGAGATGACCCTGGCCGAATTGCCCGGACGGAGGTTTGAAGCGAAAGTCGTCCGCACCGCTGGCGCGGTGGATGCAAGCTCCCGCACGCTGCTCACCGAACTGGAAGTGGACAATGCACGCGGCGAGCTATTGGCCGGCAGCTATGCGCGGGTCCGCTTCAGCGGTGTCAACGCCCCCGCCCCGCTGACGTTGCCAGCCAACACCCTGCTGTTTCGCGCCGAAGGCATGCAAGTGGGCGTCGTCGGCGCGGACGGCCGCGTGGCGTTGCGCAGCATCAAACTCGGCCGCGATTTTGGGAAGACAGTCGAAGTGCTTGAAGGCATCACCGCTGCGGACCGTGTGATTTTGAATCCGTCCGATTCGCTGATCCACGGAGCCTTGGTGCGTCTCCAGGACCCGTCGAAACTGGCGCCGGGGCCATGAACCTCCGACCGCCGTTTACAGTCGTCCTTGAATCGTGTGAGGGACACGATGAATACCCGCGTGTCCTTGGGAGCCCAGACTGCCGGGCGAACGCGCATATCCTGCGCCTGGCAGGCTGCAAGAAACGGATTCATGCCGTTAAAGCAAAGAATTGCGCCGGCGGCCGCTGCAAGGACGCTTTGCGAAGTCCAAAGGAAACAAACTTGATTTTCGACCCCAAGGGAAACGACACCGGGCTCTCGCGTTCCGGTTGCTCCATCGCAACACGACTTGCCGTCCAACCATAGGGTTCAACTCGCGACAATTGACAAGACATCAGGCTGACGCCTCCTTCCTCAGGGATTCCAGCCGTCGCCGCAAGACTTTGCCAAAGTCAACAATCGGGCTGTTGAGCAGGAAATGACGTCAAAAAGGCGGTCAACCTGTTTGTCGCGCCGTGACAATCCGTGACAAAACCCCTGCCGTTCTGTGCCTTTCTGTGCGTTTATCACTTACATAAGTATGTGCAAACAGGCAGACGAGACGAAAAACGATCGTTTCGATTCCTGCCCTTTCCGCCACTTCTTCCTCCGGGGAAACGACGATTCATTTTTCCCTGACAAATCCGTGTCAAACGGATGCGTGTCATGGTTTATTTTTTTGCTTCACCGGCAAGTTCAGATGGAAGCGGGTGTATTGTCCCGCTTCGGTCTCAAAATAGAGTTCCCCGCCGTGTTCCGTCACGATGCCGTGGCTGATGGACAGCCCCAAGCCAGTTCCCTTGCCCACCGGCTTGGTGGTATAGAAAGGATCAAACACACGGTTGCGAATATCCTGCGGGATTCCAGTGCCGTGGTCCTCGACGGTCATTCGAATCCACGGTTCCCCGTCTTTCTCGAACAACTGCGCGTTGACCCGGATGATCTTGTTCTCATGGTGGCCGGGATACTTTTCGTTCAGGGCGTCCCGCGCATTGGTCAGCAGATTCATCAATACCTGCTCGATTTGCTGGCCGCGGCATCCTATCTGGGGCAGTCCCTCCGGCACGTCCACGGTCAGCGTGATCTGGTCGCGCCGGATCACGGTCTGGATGAGCGTGAGAACGGCTTTGATCATGTCGGCCGGATTCGTCAGACTGTGCTCCTGCTTGTCCTGCCGCGCGAAGGCCAGCAGGTTGCGAACAATCACCGACACGCGGCCTGTTTCCTTCTTGATCCCGCTGGTGAACTTCTGGAGATGACTTTCCGCGGGCAGTTCGTCGGCAATCAACTGCGCGTAGTTCATGATTCCATTGATGGGGTTGTTGATTTCGTGGGCGACGCCGCTGGCGAGTGTGCCGAGGGCTTCCATCTTGTGCGCATCGCGGAGTTGGGCCTCCAACACGATCTCCTGCGTCACATCGCGTTTGACGGCGACATAATTGACCGTGACGCCGGCGGCGTCGCGGATCGGCGTGATGGAGGCGTCCTCCTCGTAGAGCGTGCCATCTTTCTTCTTGTTGATGAAGCGGCCGTGCCAAACCTCGCCGCGACCGAGCGTTTCCCACATCTGCCGGTAGAAAACGTCGTCGTGTTTGCCGCTCTTGAGCACGCGCGGGTTCTGGCCAACGGCTTCGGCGCGTGTGTAGCCGGTGATGCGCTCGAAGGCGGGGTTGGCGTAGAGAATGGTCCCCGTCGTATCGGTGATTACAATGGTTTCCGCTGCCTGTTCAACCGCCGTGGCCAGCCGCGCCATTTCCGCCTCCGCCCGCTTCTGCCCGGTGATGTCGCGCACGGTGGCATGAAGTTGCGTCTGCCCGGCCAACAGGAAACGAGTCAACAGCACGGTTGCCGGGAACTCTTTTCCGTCGAGCCGCTTGTGCGTCCACTCACAATAGTGGGAGCCTTCACGCAGGGTGGTTTCGATCACGGCTTTCGATTTCTCTGCCGAGAGGCTGCCGTCCGGCTGCCGTTCGGGGGAAACCTCCCACGGCGCGAGCGAACAGAATGCCGCCTCGGTGGCCACGCCAAACATCTGGAGCGCCGCCGGGTTCACTCCGGAGAATTTCCAGTCAGGCGGCGCAACGATCATCATGGCATCTCGCGAGCTTTCGAACAGGACGCGGTATTTTTCCTCGCTCGCGCGCAACGCCTCCTCCACCTGCCGGCGCTGCCGTTCGATCTCGATGTTCTGGAGTGCAAACGAGAGGTCGTCTGCCAGTTCCTTCAGCAGAAGAAGCTCCTCCTGGTCGAACGCGTTGGGACGGTCGGCGTAAACGTTGAGCGAGCCAAAAAGGCGGTCGCCCAGGGTCATCGGCACCGCCGCCACCGAGTTGCAGCCGCAGGCCAGCGCTTTTTCCTGCCACGGCCCGAAACGGGCATCCGTGGCAAGGTCCTGGAAAACGCACGTTTCCCGCCGCCGGATGGCTGTGCCGACGGGGCCTCGGCCGGTCTTGGTTTCGTCCCACGTGACGGTGATCTCGGTCGCGTAACCGGCCGCCGGTCCCGCGCTGGCGACAGGCACGACGCGCTTGGAGTCCGGTTGCACAAACCCGATCCAAACCACCCGGTAGCCGCGGGTTCGCACGAGGATCTTGCACGCCTCGGCGAGAAGATTCTCCGGGTTCCGCTCCCGCACGATCAACTCATCCACATCCCGCACGGCCCGCAACACTTCGTGAAGGTGCCGGATCAACGACTCCGCCTGCACCCCGTTCTTGGTCAGTTCGGACTCCCGCATCGCGCGCCGCACGGCCGGTCCCAGGCGGGAGATTCGATGCTTCAATACATAATCGGTGGCGCCCAGATGCAGCGTATTAATGGCAATTTCCTCGCCCATGCTGCCGGAAACCATAATGAAAGGCACTTCGGGCCGTGTCCTGCGGACCAGCATCAGCGCAGAGATGCCGTCATAGGACGGCAGCTTGAAGTCCGACAGGATCAGGTCAATCTCCGGGTTTTGAAGCTCGGTCTTTAACTCCGCCTCCGTCATTATCCGCTTCGCCACGAACCGGAAACCCTCCCGACTCACCTCCCGCAGGATCATTTCGGCATCGGCGGGCCGGTCTTCGAGCATGAGGATCTTGATTTCGTGGGTCGTGTCCATGGCTCACACTTTCCCGGCTGGCAGCGTGAAGTAAAAATCCGCGCCTTTGTTGAGAGTCGCCTCTGCCCAGACACTGCCGCTGTGGCGCAGGACGATGCGCTGAACCAGCGCCAGCCCCACACCCGTGCCTTCAAACTCCTCCTCGCTGTGCAGCCGCTGAAAAACGGCAAAGAGCTTGTGCACATACCGCATGTCGAAGCCCACGCCGTTGTCCTTGACGCAATAAATCAACTCGTCGCCATCCATCCGCCCGGTGATCTCGATCTCGGCCACCGGCCGGGTGCGGGTGTATTTGACGGCGTTGGAAATCAGGTTGGTCCAGATGTGGGAAAGCAGGGCCGCGTCGCCGTGTGCCGGCGGCAGCGGATGGAGCTTCAACCGGATGTCGCGGCCCGGCGCCTGTGCTGCGCATTCGTCGAATGCGCTTTGGGCCATCGCGCGCATATCCACCTCCTCCCGCTGCATCGCCTGCCGCCCCATCCGCGAGAACTCCAACAAGTCGTCAATCAACCGCCTCATCTTCTCAGCCTCGGCGCACACGACGCCCAGCGTGCGCTGGCCTTCTTCATCGAGCTGCTGGGCGTAATCTCGGGACAAGATGGTCGCAAAGCCATTGATAGCCCGCAGCGGCGCGCGGAGGTCATGCGACACGGAGTAGGAGAACGACTCCAGTTCCTTGTTGGCCGCTTGAAGCTCGGCGGTGCGCTCCTGCACCCGCCGCTCCAGGTCGGTATTGAGCTGGCGGACTTCCTCCTCCACCCGCTTGCGCTCGGTGATGTCCTGGATTGTGCCAAACATGCTGACGGGTTTTCCCGCAGCGTTGATTTCGAGGTTGCCCCGGCCGTGCACCCAGCAAATGGCTCCATCGCTCTGGCGGATGATGCGGTAATCCTTGTCAAAGGGCTGTCCATCTTTAAGGACATGCCCCAATAGATAATCACGCATTTCGTCTTTATGTTCCGGGTGCAGCAGATTTACCCAGCCCTCGACAGTTTTTGGGTATGCCGTATCAATGCCGAATACTTCATCCAAAGCCGTCGAACAGGTCCATTGTCCCGACGTGAAGTCGAGAACGTAATGGCCCAGTTTTGCCACGTGCTGTGATTCTTTGAGATGTTCTTGGTTCTCCCGCAGCGCCTCCTCCACCCGCTTGCGTTCTGCGCGAGTGCGCAGCGTGGTGATGCCATAGGCCAGATCGCCGGCCAGGTCGGCGAGCAAGCTCATTTCTTCGGTGTTGAAGGCGTCCGGCACGGCGGCGTAGATCATCACTACGCCAAACACGCGTTCGCCGATGATCAACGGCAGCGTGGCTGACGAGGCGTAGCCGCGCTGGATCGCCTCCGGCCGCCACAGGCCATAGGTTGGATCGGTGAGGATGTTGCGGGCGAGGACGGGCCGGCCGGTGCGGATGGCGATGCCGGTGGGACCGCGTCCGCCCTCGGTGTCGGCCCAGGTGATTTTCGCAGTGTCGAGGTAGCCGGTCTCGAAGCCGGCTTGGGCGACGGGGCGCACCGACTTGGCCGCGTCCTGTTCAGCGAAGCCGACCCACGCCATGCGGTAGCCGCCGTGGTCCACGAGCAGGCTGCAGATTTTCTGGAGCAACTCCGTTTCGGTCGTGGCGCGCACGAGGGCCTCATTGCATTCGCTGATGACCTTGAGCGCGCGGTTGCTCTTGTGCAAATCCTCCTCCGCCTTCTTGCGCTCGGTGATGTCGCGGCAGACGCAGAAGATGAGTTTTTGCCCATTACAGATGGCCCCGTTCGAGCTGATTTCGACATCATACTCGGTGCCGTCCTTGCGACGGTGGCGTGTCTCGAACTGATTGCCGGTGGCGTCAATCAACCGGATCATTCCCATCAATTGATCGCGTGTCCAATGCGCGTCCCAATCCCAAACAGAGAGTTGCCGCATTTCGTTGGGGGAATAGCCGAGCATTTCGGTAAAGCGGCTGTTGGACTCGAACACCTTGCCATATGGGTCGAGGACAACGATACCGTCCCTGGACTGCTCGATCAGAATGCGGCGGCGAACCGCCTCGTTTGCAAGAGCCGCTTCGGCCCGCTTCTGGCGTTGCAGCAATTTCCACTCGCGGAGAACACCTCTCACCGTGTGGGGCAGAATGGCGAAAGCCTCCGGCGACTTGACCACGTAATCCAACGCGCCCGCTTTCATCACTTCGGCCACGATCTGCTGATTGCCGAACGCGGTCATGACGAGGACAGGAAACAGTGCGTCTTCCGGTGGATTTGTCAGAACCTCCACGGCGCGACCGTCGGGCAGGTTCAGATCAATCAGTGCGATGGCCGGAGGATATGCGGCGATGTGTTCCCGGTATTCCCGCAGCGTGCCGACGGCGCGGATGTCGGCCTTCGTGCCTGCCGCCTCAAAGGCGCGGCGGATGGCCTCGACGTGGGCCTCTTCGTCTTCCACGATCAGTATTTGGCGGCGCGCGATACTCATTGGGTCTCCAGGCACTTGCTAGAGCGGATTCTGGTTCCACGCCAGCCAGTAGAAGCCAAAGGTTTCCATCAGTTGATTGAACTGCGTGAAATCCACCGGCTTCACCAGGTAGCTGTTAACGTGGTTGTCGTAGGCTTTGATCATGTCCGCCTCGGCTTTCGAGGTGGTCAGGATCACCACCGGGATTTTGTGGAGCTTGGGGTCCGCCTTGATGATCTTCAACACCTCCAGCCCGTCCACCTTCGGCAGCCGCAGGTCGAGCAGGATAACGCCCGGCCGCGGTGACTGGGCCGGGTCGCTGAATTCATTCCGCCGGTAAAGGTAATCCAGCGCCGCCTGCCCGTCGGCGACGTGTATCAGGCGGTTGGCTATACGAGAGATCTCGAAATTCCGCCGCACGATCTCGGCATGGGCCTCCTCATCTTCCACCAGTAGAATGATAATCGGTTCACCTTTCATAGTTCTTCTCCTTCTTATTGTTCTTTGGAATGACTGCCTTCTGCCTTCTGTTCCCCCACCGCTCCCGGCAGCGTAAAATAGAAGCACGTGCCCTGTCCCTGTCCTGCGGACTCCACCCAGATTCGCCCCTGACACAACTCCACGATTCGTTTGACGAGGGCCAGGCCAAGGCCCGTCCCTTCGGCTTTGGGATCAAGTCTCTCAAACAGGTTGAAGATCTTCGTGTGGTAGCGCGGATCTATGCCGATGCCGTTGTCGCGCACGAAGAACACCGTCTCCGCGCCGCGCGCCTCCATGCCGATCTCGATGCGCGGTTCCTTCTGGCCGCCCATGAACTTGCAGGCGTTCTCCACCAGGTTCTGCCAGATCTCCGCCAGGCGGGGCCGGTCGCCGTGCAACATCATGTCGTTGTCGCCCACCTTCACCGACACGCCCTGCTCGGTGATGCGACCCGCCACCGCACCGAGCGCTTCGTCCACCAGATTCCGGAACGTGATGCGCACCGGCGGGTTGATGACGCGGCCGACGCGTGAAACCTCCAGCAACTCGTTGAGCAATCGCGCCATCTTTTCCGTGGCGGTGCGTATGAAGCGCAGGTCCTTCTCGATTCGCCCGGCATCGCCCGCCGCCGTGTCTTTCTCCAAGTAGCCGAGGAACGTCCGGACCGTCACGACCGGACTCTTCAGGTCATGGGAAGCCGTATAGAGGAAGCGCTCCAACTCCGCGTTCTTCTCCTGCAACTCCAGCGCGCTTTGCCGCGCCGACGCCTCCGCCCGCTTGCGATCGGAGATGTCGCGGATGTTGCACTGGATCACCTTCTGGTGGTCCGCCAGATAGACGTTGCTGACAAACTCCACCTCGTGCCGCTTCCCGTCGTGACCTTCCAGCGCCATGTCTTCGTAGCGGATGTATTTCTTCTCCTTCAATTCCGCGAAGTTGGCCTCGTTGGCGATGAGGTCCTTGAAGAATCCCAGTTGCCAGACCTTCTTGCCGAGGAACACCTCGCGTGCGACACCCAGCAACTCGATCAAGTACGGATTCACATCCACCACCATCCCGGTCTCGGCATCGAGGATCAACACGCCGTCTCTGGCCGCCTCAAAGAGCCGGCGATAGCGGAGTTCGGAAGCGCGCAGCAGGTCCCCTATCTCCGCTCGCTCCTTGTAATACCGGACGCGCTGGTGCCGCCAGACCAGACCCACGCCGGCTCCCGCGCCGAAGATCAAGACGCCGATCAGGACGACCAGTTGCCAGAGTTGCCCGCGCAGCGGCGCATACGCTTCCGCGGTGTCTATGCGGGCCACCAGCGACCACGGCGAGTCGGGAATGGCGCTCAAGGCCGCCACCACTGGCACGCCCCGGTAGTCTATGCCTTTCATGATGCCCTCCCGGCCCGAGGCAGCCTGGGCCGCGGGCAGCGCAACGCTATCCAAAAGCATTCGGAGGTTCAGTGCGGTATTCGTCTGAAACCGGAGTTCGTTCAGGAAAATGACTTCGTTGCCTTCCCGGCGGACGAGCAGTGTCTCGGCGGTCAGGCTCGGCGTGGGCCAGCGTTTGATGAAGGGATAAAGATACGTTTCCGGATCAATGCGCAAATCGAGCACGCCCAGCGGACGGTTCGCGTCCGACTCGTCAAGAATGGGCACCATCACCGCCAGATAGATGCGTTGATCGTGTTCGTTGCGGTAAAAGTCCTGAAACGTCACCCGGCCCGACCGCAGGATTTCCGGAAGGCTTTGGAGAATAGCGAACGACATGGGCGGCAGCTTCCCGGCAGGCCATGACATGCGGGGAATGCCCTGGGTATCCAGCAGACGAATCCGGTCATACCCGGAATCAGGGTATTTCTCGATCCACGACCGAAGCTGCCGTTGCGCGTCAGCGTCCTCCGGCTTCTCGAAGAAGCGGCGCACCAGGGCGGTAAAGGTGCTGTTCTTGAACACCATGGCACCATCCCCCAGCCGTTCCTTACGCCACTGCGCCAGCTCCTCCACCTTCAGTTTCGCAATGGATGAAAGCTGGCGCTCCACTTCGGCGCGATGGTTCCGCTCCTGGGACCGGTAGTAGAACACGCCGGTGGCGACGATGCCCGCCGCCAGCAAAAGGAACACCAGCAAGGGTGCAAACCCAACCCGCGACCCTGATGGTTCGGAAATCTTCATAAACCTCCCAGAAATTGACGAGTTGTGGTTCAACTTCGGCCAGCGGGCCAGTAATAGCGAAATATATTCACAACTATTTCAACAATTCATCTCCGCAGCGCGTTGATCAGTTCGTCCATTTTGTTCGCGAGGGTTTGCATCTCGCTTTGCGTTGGCGGATCGCTGACGGTGAGGCCAAGAAGTTGCACGCCGTTGGTGTTGGCGCTGGTGCCGGCGATGGCGTCGGAGAGTTGTTGGCTGCTGACATCGCCAGGAGGTCCTTGCGGACCCGGATCGCCTTGAGAGCCTTGATCTCCCTGCGGACCTTGGGGACCGGGCGGGCCACCCGGATCGCCTTGCGGCCCTTGAGGGCCTTGATCACCTTGAGGACCTTGCGGGCCTTGTGGCCCGTCATTGCCTTGAGGACCTTGCGGACCTTCTGGGCCGGGATCGCCCGGCAGACCTTGCGGGCCGGGAGGACCGCCGGGATCACCCTGCGGACCTGGAGGTCCGGGCGGGCCGGGATCGCCTTGTGGGCCGGGCGGACCTTGTGCGCCGTCATTGCCAGCAGGGCCTTGTCCGCCTTGCGGGCCTTGGTCGCCCTGTGGTCCTTGTGGACCGGGCGGGCCACCGGGATCGCCTTGCGGACCTTGCGGGCCTTGGTCGCCCTGCGGCCCCCGCGGACCGGCTGGCCCCGACGTGCCGTCGGCACCGGGCAAGCCTTGCTCGCCTTTATCGCCTTTTGGCCCGACTGGGCCGGGAACGCCTGCGTCTATGAGCGCCTTGAGTGCGGTGAGTTGGCCCCGCATTTCGTTTGAGCGCAACGGCGAGTTGTCGGCTGGTAGTGATGGATCGAAGGGCATAATCCAGTTTTCAGTATTCAGCTATCAGCTTTCAGCTACCAGCAATCAGTTTTTGGCTGACTGCTGATAGCTGATCGCTGAAAGCTTTCCTCACATGCACATGTGGTGGACGGCGTCGCTCCAATCGCTGTAGCCGGTGGAGCCGCCGATGGCGCGGACTTGCACTTGATACATGGTGCCGGGGACGAGTCCGTTGACGGGCATG